>WBZO01006526.1_pt1 | contig 11265 bp, 21 predicted proteins | sample 5204261 | NCBI WGS metagenome assembly WBZO01 (sample SAMN12412400, study PRJNA552823) | activated sludge metagenome | isolation source: activated sludge from anammox sidestream of wastewater treatment plant... | place: USA: North Carolina | collected 2017-09 | reverse complement strand
GAACAACACTTGGGTGAAGATCAGAAAGAAATAGTATGGCAACCGCGAAGAAATATTCCGCTGACGGCAAGGCTGCCGGCGAACAGGCGCTCTCCGATGCGCTCTTTGCCGCCGAAGGCAAGCCTTATAGTCTTCACCAGAACGTGAAAGTCTACCTGGCTAACCAGCGCCAGGGCACGCACGATACGTTGGGTCGCGCCGAAGTTTCGGGTGGCGGCGCCAAGCCGTGGAAACAAAAAGGCACCGGCCGCGCCCGCTCCGGCAGCAACACGTCGCCGCTCTGGCCGGGTGGCGGCGTCACCTTCGGCCCGCAGCCGCGCGATTACACGCTGAAGCTGCCGAAGAAGGTGCGTCGGCAGGCGATCAAGACCGCGCTCTCGGCCAAAGCCGCCGACGGCCGCGTCATGGTCGTCGATGCCCCCAGCCTCGACAAACCGCAGACCAAGGTCGTGGCGCAGATGCTTGCCGGCATGAACGTCGCCGGCTCGCGCGTCCTCTTCCTGGTCTCGGGCGTCGACAAAAATCTCGAAATGTCGTGCCGCAATATCCCGGGTCTGACCTACAAGCGCGCGGCCCTCGCCAGCGCCTACGATCTGGTTCACTCCGATTATCTGGTCCTGACACCGGCGGGTCTGAAAGAGTGCGAGGAGGTCTGGACAAAATGAAGGAACCGCGTAAGGTCGTCAAGACGCTCCTGATCAGCGAAAAATCGCTGGTGACGCGCGACAAGTACAACGGCTACGTCTTTGAAGTCGCCGGCGATGCCAACAAGATCGACATCAAGAATGCCATCGAGAAGCTTTACGACGTCAAAGTCGTCAAGGTCACGACGCAGAACAACCCCGGCAAGCAGCGCCGTCTCGGCCGCAACCGTCCGGGCTACACCAAAGACTGGAAGAAGGCCGTCGTCAAGTTGGCGAAGGACCAGAAAATCCAGGAATTCGAAAGTATCTAAGCGACGGCGGTAGAGAAGAGGATTACATAGAACTATGGGACTGAAATCATTCAAACCGCATACTAACGGCCGGCGCCACATGACGGTGCTCACCTTCGATGAGATCACCACCACCGTGCCGCAGAAGTCGCTGCTCGAGCCGTTGCGCAAAACCGGCGGCCGCAACAACCTCGGCCGCGTCACGGCCTTCCAGCGCGGCGGCGGCCACAAGCGGATGTACCGCATCATTGACTTCAAGCGCGACAAGCGCGACATCCCTGCGGTGGTCGCGACGATCGAATACGATCCGAATCGCTCGGCCCGCATCGCGCTGCTCAAATACGCCGACGGCGAGAAGCGTTATATCATCGCGCCCGACGGCCTTAAAGTCGGTGAAACGATCATCGCCAGCGAAAATGCCGAAATCAAAGTCGGCAACTGCCTGCCGATCGAAAAGATACCGCCCGGCACCTTCATCCATAACGTCGAGCTGCAGGCCGGTCGCGGCGCCCAATTGGGCCGCGCCGCCGGCACCATGATTCAGCTCATGGTGAAGGAAGGCGATATCGCCCACCTCAAACTGCCCTCCGGCGAAGTTCGCCTGGTCAAGCTGAACTGCTACGCCACTATCGGGCAGGTGGGCAACATCGAACACGACTCGGTCTCGATCGGTAAAGCCGGCCGCAGCCGCTGGCTCGGCATTCGTCCCTCGGTGCGCGGCGTCGCCATGAACCCGGTCGACCACCCGATGGGCGGCGGCGAAGGCAAATCGTCCGGCGGCCGTCACCCTTGTTCACCCTGGGGTCTGAAGTCCAAGGGACTCAAGACGCGCAAAAGTAAAAACTCTGATAAGCTGATCATCAAGCGGAGGAAGTAGGAGTAGGATAGAACCATGGCACGTTCTCTGAAGAAGGGTCCTTTTATTGACCAGAGTCTCATGAACAAGATTTTGGCGATGAACGCCGCCGGCGACAAGAAAGTCGTCAAGACATGGTCGCGTCGCTCCACGATCTCCCCGGAATTCGTCGGGCACACGCTCGCGATTCATAATGGCAATAAGTTCATCCCGGTTTACGTCACCGAAAACATGGTCGGTCACAAACTGGGTGAATTCGCCCCGACCCGCACGTTCCGCGGCCATTCGGGACAGAAGTTAACTGAGAAGACGACCAAGGTCGCGCCGGCGCCCGCCGCTCCGGCTCCGCCGAGCAAGTGAGGAAGTAACCGCCCATGTACACCGAAGCAACAGCCCGAGCGCGCTTTCTCCGCATGTCCGCCCGTAAGGTGCGCCTGGTCGCCGATCTCGTCCGCGGCATGCGCGTCGATAAGGCGCTGGCAACCCTTAACTTCGTCCAGAAGGGCGCCGCGGATCCGGTGAAGAAAGTCGTCAAATCGGCCGCCGCCAATGCCATGAGCAGCGTCGGCACCGCCCGGCTCAAACCGGAAGACCTGACCGTCTCGACCATCTTCGTCGACGGCGGCCCGGCCTACAAGCGTTACCGCGCCGCCTCGATGGGCCGCGCCGCACCAATCAAGCACCGCCTCTGCCACATCACCGTGGTCGTCAGCGGTGAAGCTCGCGAAGAGCGCCGCGCGCGCAAAGCCAAAGCCGCCGGCAAAGAAACGAAAGACGTGAAAGAAACGAAGACTACCAAGTCTGAAAGCTGATAGAGGAGAGCGCATTGGGTCAGAAGACACACCCGGTAGGTATCCGACTGGGAATTATCCGCAGCTGGAATTCGAAATGGTTCGCCGAACGCAACGTCGGTGACCTCGTTGCCCAGGACATCAAAATCCGCCGCTACATCGATCAGCGGCTGGAAAATGCCGGCCTCGCCAACATCGAGATTCTCCGGGACCCCAAAAAGGTCACCGTGGATATCCATACCTCGCGTCCGGGCATCGTGATCGGTCGCAAGGGGATCGAAGTTGACAAGCTGCGCGAAGAGCTGCGGCTGCTCGCCAATAGCGACGTGACCCTCAATATCATCGAAGTCAAGCGGCCGGAACTCTCCGCCCGTCTGGTGGCCGACTCGATCGCCCGCCAGTTGGAAGGCCGTATCAGCTTCCGGCGGGCCATGAAGAAGTCCCTCAGCGCCACCATGAAGATGGGCGCCGAAGGCATCAAGATCATGTGCGGCGGCCGCCTCGGCGGCGCCGAAATCGCCCGCTCCGAAAAGTACATGGAAGGCCGGGTGCCGTTGCACACCCTCCGCGCCGATATCGACTACTCCACCTCGACTGCCCATACCGCCTACGGCTGTATCGGCGTCAAGGTCTGGATCTGTCGCGGCGAAATCCTGGATCGCATGGGCGCGGCCACCGAGCGCAAAAGCGACGATCAGTCGCAGCAGCAAGCGCCGCAGCGCGATGATCGCCGGCGGTTTGACCGCCAGGATCGCGGCCGCGGTGATCGCGGCGACCGCGGCGGCCGGCGGGGTGGTCCCCAGCAACCGCAGGCGCGCGGGCGCATCCGCAAAACCCGCCATCAGGATGATCAGTCAGGCGACCGGGGGCCGGCCAAACAATAGATTTGGTGACAAATCACTTGCGGGCCCACGATCGGGCCAATATATTGCAAGTCTGTCACTTTTGAGAAACTGGAGTAGACGACTATGTTAATGCCAAAAAGAATCAAGTATCGCCGGCATCAGCGCGGCCGTCGCCGGGGGCTGGCCTATCGCGGCAGCAACATCGATTTCGGCGAATTTGGTCTCAAGGCATTAGAGCCGGCCTGGATCACGAATCGCCAGATCGAAGCCGCCCGTGTGGCCCTGACCCGCCACATCAAACGCGGCGGCAAAATCTGGATTCGCATCTTCCCCGATAAGCCGGTCTCGAAAAAACCGCTCGAAACCCGTATGGGCAAGGGCAAAGGCGCCCCGGAATTCTGGGTCGCCGTCGTCAAACCGGGCCGCGTCCTCTTTGAAATCGAGGGCGTTCCCCAGAAACTGGCGGAAGAAGGAATGCGCCTCGCCGCGTCCAAGCTTCCCATCAAAACCAAATTCGTGAAACGCGAAGCCGCGGCGGCGTAAGGATTATGAAAGTCGAATTGATACGCGACCTGACGCGCGATGAAGTCCTGCAGAAAAAGCGCGAGCTCGAAGAAGAACTCTTCAACCTCCGTCTTAAGAAGAAAACCAAGCAGGCGCAAAACCCGGTGCGCATGCGCTTCCTGCGCCGCGACCTGGCCCGCATCATGACGGTCCTGCGCGAAGAAGACCTGGGAATCAAAAAGCTCGCTGAAAATGCGACGCTTTCGTTGGATAAGAAGGAGTAAGGGTTGAGAAACTCTCGCAAGACCAGAGTCGGCATCGTCGTGTCCAACAAGATGCAGAAAACCATCACCGTCCAGATGGAACGCACCATGAAGCACCCGCTGTACTCGCGCGTGATCAAGAGCCGCTCCAAGCTGTACGCCCACGACGAGAAGAACGAAGCCGGCATCGGTGATAAAGTGCTGGTCATGGAAACTCGGCCGCTGTCCAAGCTCAAACGCTGGCGGCTGGTCAAGGTACTTGAGAAGGCGGTATAGGGAATGATTCAGGAATACACGCGGCTGAACGTGGCCGACAACTCGGGCGCGAAGCGCGTGATGTGCTTCCGCATCCTCGGCGGCTCCAAGCGCCGCTACGCCCGCATCGGCGACATCATCGTCTGTACGGTCAAGGATGCCATTCCGGGCGGTACCGTGAAGAAATCGGAAGTCTGCCGCGCCGTCGTCGTGCGGACCCGTGAAGCCACCCGCCGCAAAGACGGCTCGACGGTGCGCTTCTCGGAAAACGCGGCCGTCATTATTAACGATCAAAAAGAGCCGCGCGGCACCCGTATCTTCGGGCCCGTCGCGCGTGAACTCCGCGAAAAGCAGTTTATGAAGATCGTTTCGCTGGCTCCGGAGGTTGTGTAGCGTCATGAGAATTCGCAAAGGCGATACGGTGAAAGTCCTCAGCGGCAAGTACCGCGGCAAGACCGGCCGCGTCCTGATGGTCAACCCGGAGAAAATGCGGGTCTGGGTCGAAGGCGTCAACCTGGTCAAGCGCCATAGCCGCCCGACGCAGAAGAACCCCAAGGGCGGAATTGTCGAGAAGGAAGGCTCCTTGCACTTGTCCAACGTCATGCTGATGGACAGCAAGGCCGGCCAGGCGACTCGCGTCGGTTTCGAATACCTGCGCGACGACAGAGGCCGCGTCACCTCGAAAGTTCGCGTGAGCAAGAAGACGGGAGAAGTGATCTGAAGGCGTTATGGCACGGCTGAAAGAGTTTTATAGGAACGAAGTTGTACCGCGTTTGCTCAAAGAAGGCGGATACAAGAACGTGATGGAAGTTCCGAAGATCGAAAAGATCGTCGTGAACATCGGGCTCGGCGAGGCGATTCAAAACGCCAAGGCGATGGAAGCCGCCACCGGCGACTTGACCACCGTCACCGGCCAGAAGCCGCTGGTGCGGCGCGCCAAGAAAGCGATCTCGAACTTCAAGCTGCGCGAAGGCATGCCGATTGGCGTCGCCGTCACCTTGCGCCGCGAACGGATGTACGAGTTCCTCGATCGCCTGGTCACCGTCGCGTTTCCGCGCGTCCGCGACTTCCGCGGAATTTCGCCCAAGTCGTTCGACGGCCGCGGCAATTACACCATCGGCCTGAAAGAGCAAATTATCTTCCCGGAAATTGACTACGATAAAATCGACAAGATCCGGGGCATGAATATCACGATTGTTACCTCGGCGAAAACGGACGAAGAGGCCCTGCGCCTGCTGACGTTCATGAAATTGCCGTTCCGAAAGTCGTAAGAGGAGCACGCTTGGCCAAGACCTGTCTGATTAAGAAGCAGGAACGCAAACCGAAGTTTGCGTCGCGCGCCTACAACCGCTGCCGTCGCTGCGGCCGCCCGCGCGCCTTTATTCGCCGCTTCGGCGTCTGCCGCATCTGCTTCCGCGAACTGGCGCTCGCCGGCGACCTGCCGGGCGTCGTCAAGGCGAGTTGGTAGAGAGGGAAGAAAACGAATGACTACCACCGATCCCATTGCGGATATGTTGACCCGCATCCGAAACGGATGCAAAGCCAAAATGAAAAAGGTCGACGTCCCCGCGTCGCGCGTCAAACGCGAGATCGCCCGCTTGCTCGAAGAGCATCGGTTTGTCAAGAAGACCGTCGAGGTCAAGGACGACAAACAGGGCATCCTGCGCATCTACCTGCGCTATACCAAGAACGATGAACCCGTCATTCGCGGCATCCGCCGCGTCTCGCGCCCCGGCTTGCGCCAATACCATGGCAAAGACAAGCTCCATCGCATGCGCTTCCAGATGGGCGTTACCATCGTCTCCACCTCGCGTGGACTCATGACCAACGACGAGGCGGTCCGCGAAGGCGTCGGCGGCGAAGCGCTGTGCTACGTCTGGTAGGAAGAGGAACGAACCGATGTCGAGAATAGGCAAAGCACCGGTCTCCGTGCCGGACAAGGTCAAGATCGAGATCAAGGGCAGTGACGTCAAAGTCACCGGCCCCAAGGGAACGCTGGAACGGACCCTGCACCCCTCGATGAAGCTCACGCTGGATAAAAACGTCGTTACCGTTGAGCGGCCCGGCGACAGCAAATTCCACCGCGCCCTCCACGGCCTCACCCGCCAGTTGATCTTCAACATGGTCAAGGGTGTCACCGACGGCTTCCAGCGCGAACTGGAAATCCAGGGCGTCGGTTACCGCGCCGAGCAGGTGGGCAAGAATCTGAAAATCCTGGTCGGATATTCCCATCCGATCCTGGTCCGTCCCGTCCCCGGTATTACGCTGGCCCTGGACGACCCGACCCACATCCGCGTGTCGGGCATCGATAAAGAACTGGTCGGCTTGACCGCCGCCAAAATTCGCGGCTTCCGGCCGCCCGAGCCGTACAAGGGCAAAGGCATTCGCTATAAGAACGAGGTCGTTCGCAAGAAGGCCGGAAAGACCGCAGCTTAGTAGGGTATCGTTATGGCAGATAAGATCGCAAACAAACAGTGGATGCAGCACCGGCGCCAGTTGCGCGTGCGCAAGAAAGTCCTCGGCACGCCGGCCCGGCCGCGCTTGACCGTCTTTCGCTCGACACGCAATGTCTACGCCCAATTGATCGACGATATCGCCGGCGTCACGCTCGTCTCCTGTTCGAGCATCGACAAAGACATGATCGAAACGGTCAAAGCCGCCAAGAAAAAATCCGAACTCTCGGTCTTGGTCGGCGAAGGCGTCGCCAAAAAAGCGCTCGCGAAAGGGATCGAAAACGTCGTCTTCGATCGCAATCGCTATGAATACCACGGCCGCATCAAGGCCGTCGCGGACGGCGCCCGCAAAGCTGGTTTGAAGTTTTAGGCAATTTGCAGAGGGATTAAGCTTGGCTCGCTACGAAACAGACGAAGTCCAACTTCAGGAAAAAGTCATCCATATCAACCGCGTCGCGAAAGTGATCAAGGGTGGACGGCGTTTCTCCTTCACGGCCATCGTCTCGGTCGGCGACCGGCAGGGTAATGTCGGCGTCGGACTGGGCAAGGCCTCCGAAGTTGTGGATGCGATTCGCAAAGGCACCGAGGCGGCTCGCAAAGGCATGGTGAAGGTCTCGATTCTCAAAGGCACGATTCCGCACGAAATCATCGGCCGCTACGGCGCCGCACGCGTGCTCCTCAAACCGGCTTCCCCCGGTACCGGCGTCATCGCCGGTGGCACCGTCCGCGCCATCCTCGACGCCGCCGGCGTTCAGGATATCCTCACCAAGTCGCTCGGTTCCACCAGCCCGCATAACGTCGTCAAGGCGACCATGGACGGCCTGTTGCGCCTGCGCACCCGCGAGGAACAGCGCAGCTACCGCGAGGTGGAGGCGTAGTCGCTCATGGCCAAGCAACTCAAAATCACGCTGGTCAAAGGACTGTCCGGCCATATCCAGGCGCACCGCGACACCGTCGCTGCCCTCGGCCTGCGCAAACTGCATCACTCCGTGATCAAGCAGGACACGCCGCAGATCCGCGGCATGGTCAAGTCGATTTCGTATCTGCTCAAGGTGGAGGAACTGTAGGATGAAACTCAACGAACTCAAAAAGCCCGCCGGTTCCACTACCAGTCGCAAACGCGTCGGCCGCGGCCCCGGCTCCGGGTTGGGCGAGCAGTCCACCCGCGGCGGCAAGGGCGCTCGCGCCCGCGCCGGCTTCAAGTATAAAGCCTGGCACGAAGGCGGTCAGATGCCGCTCGTCCGGCGCCTCCCCAAGCGCGGCTTCCGCAACTACACCCGCGTCGAATATCAGGTCGTCAATGTCGCCGATATCGACCGCAAGTTCGCGTCTGGCGGTGAGATCACCCTCGCGGCGCTCCACCAGGCCAAGCTGATCAAGTCCCTGAACCTGCCGGTCAAGGTTCTCGGTAACGGTGAATTAAAGAAAAACGTGACGATTAAGGTGCACGCTGCGTCCCAGTCGGCGATCGACAAGGTGACCGCCGCTGGAGGGAAGGTAGAAATCGTCAAGTGATCGAAAAAATACAGAACATCTTTAAAGTCAAGGAGCTGAGGGAGAGGATTCTGTTCACCCTCGGCATTTTGATTGTATACCGCATCGGCAGCCACGTCCCGACGCCCGGCATTGATGCGGCGTTGTTGCAGCAGTTCTTCACCGCTCAGGCCGGCACGCTCTTCGGCATGTTCGACATGTTCGTCGGCGGCGCCTTCCAGCGCGCGACGATCTTTTCGCTCGGCATTATGCCGTATATCTCGGCGTCGATTATCATCCAGCTGCTCACGCCGATTTTCCCGTATTTCCAGCGCCTGGCCAAGGAAGGTGAAGAGGGTCGCCGCAAGATCACCCAGTACACCCGTTACGGCACGGTGCTCATCGCCATGCTGCAGGCCTTCGGCGTCGCCGTCTGGCTGCAGTCGCTGCAACCCGAACCCGGCGTCTCCGTGGTCATCAACCCCGGTCCCGGTTTCGTCGCGCTGTGTATGATCACCTTCACCGCCGGCACGATCTTCATCATGTGGCTGGGTGAGCGTATCACCGAACGCGGTATCGGCAACGGTATTTCGCTGATCATCTTCATCGGCATTATCGCCACCTTCCCGCGCGCCGTCATCGACTCCTTTACCGATCTGCAGACCGGCACCCGCACCATCTTCTCCGAGTTGCTGGTGGTCGCGATTATCGTCGTCGTCATCGGCGCCATCGTGCTCGTGACCCGCGCCCAGCGCCGGATCCCGGTGCAGCACGCCAAGCGTATCGTCGGCCGCAAGGTCATGGGTGGCGTCACGACCCATCTGCCCCTCTCGGTCAACACCGCCGGCGTTATTCCGATTATCTTTGCCCAGTCGATCATGTTCGCCCCGGCCACTCTGCTGACGCTCTTCCCGCAGTCAACCTTCATCCAGGACTTCGTCAGCTTGTTCACGCCGGGTCATGTCGTCTATAGCATCGTCTACGCCCTGATCATCGTCTTCTTTGCTTACTTCTACACGGCCATCGTCGTCAATCCGATCGATATGGCCGACAACATGAAGAAGCAGGGCGCCTTTATTCCCGGCATTCGTCCGGGTCGCAGCACCGCCGAGTACATTGACAAGGTGCTCACGCGCATCACGCTGCCCGGTGCGATTTTCTTCGCCTTGATCGCCATTTTGCCGTACATCATGATCAACCTGTTTGACGTCAAGTACTACTTCGGCGGCACGGGTATTCTGATCGTGGTCGGCGTGGCGCTGGATACACTGCAACAGGTCGAATCGCACCTGATCATGCGGCATTACGAGGGCTTCATGAAACACGGGCGCATCAAGGGGCGGTCGACGCTTTGAAACGCCTGATTCTCCTCGGCGCCCCCGGTTCCGGCAAAGGAACTCAGGCAAAGGTGCTGGCCGAGCGGTTGGGTGTGGCTCACCTCTCCACCGGCGACATCTTGCGCGCCGAAGTTCGCGACGCTACGGCTCTGGGCAACAAAGCCCGGGAGTTTATGGATAACGGGCAACTGGTGCCCGATTCGCTGATACTTGACATGATCGCCGAGCGGCTCAACGCCGCCGACGTTCGCACCGGCTTCATCTTCGACGGTTTTCCGCGCACGCTCGCGCAAGCCCAGGGGCTCGACCAACTGGCGGCTGCCCGCGGTCTCGCGATCGACGCCGTCATCAACCTCGAAGTCGCCGACGAGGCCATCGTCACGCGCCTGAGCGCGCGCTCGACCTGCTCGACCTGCGGCACGATCTACAACGATCTGTCGAAGCCGCCGAAGCATCCCGGCCTCTGCGATCTGGATCAGGGTCTGTTGCACCGCCGGCCCGATGACAATCCGATGGTTATCCGCCATCGGCTCAGCGTGTACCACCAGCAGACCAAACCGCTGGAACAATACTACGCGCAGAAAGGTTTGATGATCAGCATCAAGGGTGATGACCCGGTGGATGCGGTCACGCAGAATATCCTTGCGCAATTGGAGAGCGCGAAAAAAAAAAGACAGATGATCGAGTTGAAGTCGAAAGCTGATGTCGCCAAAATTGCCGAAGCCGGCCGCATTGTCGCCCAAGCGCACAAGCTGGTGGAGAAGATCCTGGCTCCCGGCATCGAAACCGCCGAAATCGACCGCCAGGTGCGCAACCTGATCGAGTCGGAGGGCGGTGTGCCCTCCTTTCTCGGCTACCGCGGCTATCCGGCGTCGGTCTGTATCTCGATCAATGAGGTGATCGTTCACGGCATCCCCGGTAAGCGGAAGATCAAAGACGGCGACCTGGTTTCGGTGGATGTCGGCGTTTACAAAGACGGCTTCCATGCCGACGCCGCGCGCACCTTCGTCGTCGGCCGGGCCAGCGAAGAAAAGCAGAAGATCACTCGCGTCGTGCGCGAGTCGCTCGAAGCCGGAATCCGCGTCGGCCGCGCCGGCAAGCGTCTCGGCGAAATCTCGGCCGCGATTCAGGAGCACGCCGAAGTCAACGGCTTCTCGGTCGTCCGCGACCTCGTTGGCCACGGCGTCGGCCGCATGCTCCACGAGGATCCGCAGGTGCCCAATTTCGGCGCCCCGACCTCCGGCCCGGTGCTGAAAACCGGCATGGTCCTGGCCATCGAGCCGATGATCAACGCCGGCACTTATGAAATTGAAACTCTGGAAGACGGCTGGACTATCGTCACCGCCGATCGCAAGGTGTCTGCGCATTGGGAAAACACTTACGCGGTCACCGACGACGGCCTGATTCCTTTGACGGTAAACTGAAGGCATGAGCAAAGAAGCGACAATCAAGGTCGAAGGCAAAGTGATCGAGCCGCTGCCCAACGCGATGTTCCGCGTCGAACTCGACAACGGTCACAAAGTCCTCGCCCACGTCTCCGGCAAGATGCGGATG
>WBZO01006525.1_pt1 | contig 11266 bp, 6 predicted proteins | sample 5204261 | NCBI WGS metagenome assembly WBZO01 (sample SAMN12412400, study PRJNA552823) | activated sludge metagenome | isolation source: activated sludge from anammox sidestream of wastewater treatment plant... | place: USA: North Carolina | collected 2017-09 | reverse complement strand
CCAGAGGAAACGGCTCTATCTCGTGTTGCCGTCTGTGTGTCAGCCGTGACCAGCACCACCGGGATGTCCCATGTCTCTTCGGACCTGCTGAACTTGTCGATAACCGCCATCCCGTCACCTGCCGGCATATGCACATCCAGCACAGCGACGTCCGGCTTCTCCTGATGTGCGCGCATCACTGCCTGCACAGCGTCCACTGCCCACACAACATCGTAGCCGTGCGCCTTCAGGCGCAGCGACATTGCTTTCAGAATATGTTCGTCATCATCTGCAATCAGTACTTTTGCCATTTTTTCTCCTATCACGGCCGCGCCGCTCCCATAGAAGCAACGCTCAAACTCCCACCAGGGCTACACAACAGTTGGGACATTCTTCCGCGTGTCGGGCAGTGCGTGGAACTCCTCAATCCGGATATCCAGCGTTATATGCCCAAAATCCGCTTCATGGTATTTTTGAATCCGTTGGATCAACCTGTCCCTTACCGCAATTGCCCGTTTTCCAGACGCCCTGACAATAACGTAAATAAGCGAAGCTGGAGGAACTACAATCAACCTGTCGGTGGTTCGTAAGACTCTCTTCAAGGCGTAAGCAACTATTTCCAGATCTTCCTGAGAAGCAAGATACGGCGGCGTCGCGGTTTCAGCCTTGATGCTAATAAGTGACTCCGAACTGCTCTTCTGGGTTCTTGGGAACGTTCCCCGCAGCCAATCACCAGTAGAGAATATCGGCAGTGTAAAGCTAAAGGTGGAGCCTTCTTCAGGTTTACTTGTTACTTCAATGCATCCTCGGTGCGCTTCTACAATCTCACGTGCAATATTCAACCCCAGACCCGTACCCTTTTTGCTGGGGCCAAGCGGATCGTCTACCTGATAAAACCTGTCGAATATCTTTTCCTGATGTGCGCTATCAATTCCCCGCCCGGTATCCTGCACCAAGACGCGGATAAAGTCACCATCCAACCCCGCCCTGACGTGGATGCTGCCATCAGCCGGAGTAAACTTGAGAGCGTTCGAGAGCAGGTTCGTAAGCACCTGCGTGATGCGGGTCTCATCCGCAAGGGCTGAAGGAAGGTCTGGCGGAAGGTCCGTATATACTGGCGCTCGCTGCATCCGCGCCGTTCCCAGTTGGTTTACTACTTTTTCCACCAGCAAGACAATATCCACGGGTTCAAGCACCAGCTTAAGCCTTCCTTCTTCAATTTCTGATATCTGCAAGAGGTCCTGGATTATGTCGGTGAGGTAGTCCACATTTGAAATGATGACCGATAAGAAATCCCGTTGGTCTACGCTGACTGGCCCACCTATTTCGTCAAGCATCAATGAAGCAAACTCTCGAATGCTTGTCAAAGGAGTCCTTAACTCATGGGACACATTGGCGAGAAACCTGGTTTTTGCCTCAAGCTCCTGCTCAAGGTTCCTTCGATTTTCCTCTGCGGCCTTGACATGATGCTCCAATGCCTCGTTAGAGTCATAGGGGCCGATCTCACGCGCACGGAGACTTGTTGTTACTCTCATTACCAAATCTTCAATAAAAGAAAGTGAAACATTTATCGTGCCGGGTGGGAGGTTGGATTGAAGGCAAAGCGCGGCAGGGTCATGAGCAACAAAGCGAGCGATTCGGCGCCTGTCCAACTCTTGCAACAGGAGTGCAAAACGTGGAGAAGTAACACACTCGACCGATAGTACAACCGCACCAAAATCCTCATAATCCAGATACTTCAACGCGGTAGCCGGACGCGCACAAGCGCGTGTCCTTACGCCCGCTATGCGCAAGGCATCCTTCAATTTATCCCGAACGGATTGGCTGTGGGCCAGGACCAGCGCTTCTTCCAAATTGTCCTTTGTCCTGTGATGAGATTACTAATACTATTTGTCGGTAAATCGGGCGGCGTTTAGAAGGGAGGATGGGGACCCGGATAGGTAGGATTTGAAAAATAAAAGCGATCGTCAAATAATCAACGACCGCTTCGTGTTCCTTTCCCTGCCCTGCATCCACTAGGCTACTCCATTGGTGGTAAGGTGTCACCTGTCAAAAATACCAGAATTTTCGGGGGCTGCAAATTGAGCGATTACTAACACATGATGTCTTGAATGATAATTTGATGCACGTTTGGATTTGCCGCGACAAGATCGATATTGGGCTGGAACACGTCGATAGGGCCTCCCTGAAAATTTGTTACCACACCGCCCGCTTCCTGAACCAGCAGCAGCCCGGCGGCTATGTCCCATGGATTGATACCGGCCTGTATATAACCGTCATAACGTCCACAGGCAACATACGCCATTACAAGCGCCGCGGAGCCGATACGCCTGAGATAACAAGTATGTGTGTTTACGCGGTCTACCGTCTTTATAAAATCATTTTGATACTCTGCTTTTGGCGACCAGCTCACACTGATTGCCGCGTCCACAAGGTCCTGTAGATTCCCAATATTAATGGGGGTTTCGTTCATCTTCGCCCCTTCCCCGCGAGCGGCAAAGTACAGTTCATCGTGTACTGGGTCGTAGATTACACCAAGTTGCGGGACTCCATCCACTATCATGGCCAGGGATATTGCATACAAAGGAATGCCCATCGCGAAGTTCCGGGTGCCATCCACTGGATCCAGTACCCAGGTTGGTTTGGCAGAATCATTTCTCACCCAGCCCCTTTCTTCGGTCAACAGATTGTGTCCCGGCAAGTCCCGTTGAAGTCGTGCAACGATAAGGTCTTCTACTTCATGGTCGGCAACGGTGACAATATCACCGCGTCCGGACTTTTCCGTCCAATCTTTGATGCTTCCAAAATACTGAAGAGTCAATGCACCCGCATCACGACATACTTGTCGAATGAATGCGGATTCAAGAGAATAACCAGTCAAACTTATTATATATGCCCTTTCGCTTATGTTTCCGACAGACGGATCATACTGCGTTATACTATAACCACTAGCCCAGGCCATGTCATGTATGCTCCGTTACAAATTTACAGGCTCCAGGAGCAGGCATTGTCTGCAATCCTTTCAGGAGGATATAATGCGCCTCCTGCCATTATGAAAAAACGCACACCAGGCCTGACGAAACAATACGACACGCGAGAGCTTCTTGTACGTGAATACACCATCCTTTCCGCGGTATATTTTCTTATGTATGCGGCGGTGGGAATGACTGTAATGATACCCCTTGTGCTGCAGTCCAGAGGAGTCAGTTTGTCGAGAATCGGCTATTTATCGGCCATGTTCGCCGCGTCAGGAGCTCTTACACAATTTGGCGTAGGCAGGCTGTCGGACAAGCTGCAGCTTCGCAGGCCCTTCGTGATACTCCCCGCCATCGTCTTGACGGGTGCTTATTTACTTATGATACCAGCCCGCAGTTTCACAATGTTTGCAATACTCCATCTGGTGGCCGGAGCTTCATTCCACACAACCGGGACGGCAGTTGCCGCTGCTATCGCGGATTGGTCCTCTCCAAGCGGGAAAACAGCATCGGCTTTCGGCAATGCTCGACTGTGGGGTTCAATGGGATTTGTTGTGTCGTTGGCGGTATTGTCGAGGTGGCTGGGCAGCGACAGGACGATTTTGGGGGCTACGGCAATATTTTTTCTTTTAATGGGAATGGTGATGCTCGGGGCGACCGAGCCAAAACATCATGCACATGCGTCTGCAGAGTTATCAAAAAGCGTAAGAACACTTCTCGGCGATAGACGCCTGATATGGTTTTTGTCCGCTTTTCTATTATTTAAGATGGCGGAGTCGGGCGCGATGGCCTATATCACCCTGCGATTGGCGGGACTTGGCGGTTCAAGGCAGCTAATCGGTTGGGCGCTTGTGTTTAATGCAGTCTTTGAAATTCCGCTGATGCGGTGGGCTGGCCCATTAAGTGAACGGATCGGCAGGGCTCCAGTGATTCTCACGGCGTTTCTGGTGCTGCCGCTCAGGATGCTTGCATATGGAGTGATGCCAACCGCCGCCTGGGTTTTTCCCATTCAGCTTTTTCATGGGTTCACCTACAGTTTTATGACAGTCGGCAGCATTGCCTATGTGCAAGATCGGTCATCAAAGGGTTTAAGAGCCACTGCTCAGGGTATGCTGGCGGCAACAATGGGTCTAGGAATGTGCGCTGGTCCTCTGCTTGCCGGCGTACTTTCCGGTGCTATCGGGATAGGGCCACTGTTTTTTGCACTTTCAACAGTCGCCGCTCTGGGTGGAGTAATCTTCTGGTTATTTGTCCGCGAGCCATTAAATGATCCTGTTCAAGTTCAATGATCAGCAGGCGTCCACTCTTTAGGGCCAACCGACGCGGCGGCTCCGGGGATGCGAAGCATGCAGACTCCCGCCGCCGAACGTGACGCACGGTAAAACCCTTCCCCCAGATCAGTTACAATCCATCCGTCACCCGCAAGAGATGGGGGTTTTTTGACAGTCCAGAACACTACGTGATAATTATCCCCGTCAGAAAGGCTGGCGGGGCAATCAAAAGTTGCGACAACATCACCAGCCTCGTGCTTCACTTCCAATGGATAGCAGACTCCCGGGTCAACAATCCGGGCACCTCGTGTGGGGAATGTGTAAAGACACCGGGGGCCATTAACATTGCCACTTGTGTGTTTGCGTTGGGAGATATCGTATCCCGCTATCGAATCACCAAGTTCTACTGTTCCTTGTGCATCAATAGACCAAAGGCCCTCGCTATTCGCCACGGCAAACTTTTTTACTACTTTCACAAACCCGGAGTCAAGGACGGCATAAGGTTCAATTCCAAACCACCCTTCCACAATCCGGTCAAGTTGCGCAGTTCCTCGAGTGCCCGCGTCATCCGGCCATCCACATATAACAAGCATCGAAGTGTTTCTGGCGGCGACAATCCGCCCATCTGCCGTCTTGACGGGCTCATACCCAGGTAAGGAATTCCAGAATGTCGCTTCTGGCACAATAAGGCTGGTCTCTACTCCAGGAAGGATTTCGAGCTCTACTTTGCAGGTCCTATCAGAGACGGCATAAACAGGCAGATACTCACGAAGGGACTCTCTTGCGTTGGCCGACGCCTTCCTTCCCAACGGCCCACGCACTTTTCGCGCCAACACTATGACCTTCTTACCCTTAGCGCCTGTCTTCAGGAAATCAACAACCTTTGCTTCGGACTCTCTGTCCAAGTATTCTAGTGGAAGTATTACAAACTTGTAATCCCTTGCCTGCTCGATACTGTTGACCGTATAAACATCCAAGCCATACTTTTCAAGGCCACATGCCTTCTCAATCAAACCGCCTCCCGCGCGTGGGCAAAACAGGGCTACCGGGCGTTTTCGGGCTATTTTTTCATAAGGTTTTGTAAGCTGAAGAAAACCGCGCCAACGGGCGATATCGTTGACCATGGGTTCCACGCTGATATCCGAATGCGCCCCACCAGGCATGGCGGCAGCGAACATCACTGTCCCAACAGGTTTAAACGGTAACATGCGGCTCCAGAAGCTCCCAAATACTTCCGGCAAGACAGTGCCCGAATTTGATGTAGGATGCGTTTCGTTCAGAATCAATCGTTTTCCCGCAAGGCGAGCTCGGTTGTTCATAACGCTCATTTTCACTTCGCAGCCTGCAGCATCGAAGGTTGATTGCGTAGGGCCGGTAATAATATCGTGTGACAGATCTCCCGGAAGAGAAGGGCGAAAGCCAGCTCTTGCCTGCAGCCAGTTAGCGCTTTCGATTAGTGAGGCTTGCTGACTTCCCGACTCAAGAAGCGGATCAATCCATAGGGCGACATCTTCCTTCGTATCCCGTGCTGCGCCCGGAGAATTTTCAAGGCGGATCTTAACTTTCCTGCCTCCAAAACTGGAAAGGTCAAGATCAACTTTGGCCGGCACTGCGTTTGGTTTGGGAACAAGGTGTTGTTGAAACACTATGGTGGGCTTAAAACCATCGACCACCTTGACCAGAAAATCCACACCGTCACCTTTTTCAGGTGCTTTGACTCCAAATTTCAGGTGGGCTCCAATAGGCAGGGTTGCTTCCCACTCGATAAAGGCAGTCGCCGGCCTTTGGGGAAGCTTAACGCGGATTGTGTCCGCTGTAAGCTGCAAGTTAAGTCCTTCACCAATCCGGGACTCGGGGCGGTTCTCCCATGTAAGTTCGGGATACATAATGACACCGACAGCGTCTCCAATATCATAGTAGTTTAAGTTGAGTCCCCAATCTGGAGGAATGGATGGGCCTGTAAGTCGAGTTGCCATGGGCCGAGACGGGTCAGCAGCCTTGAAGAGGCGGCAAATCTCTTTTGCGTAGTTATACACCAGCGTCTCACGCCAATCATGGACGGCATCGAGGAGGAGCGTATTCCCCTTAACCATTTCCGGCGTCAGGTCTTCCCATTTCACCAGGTTCAACACGCATTCTCTGTTGAGAGTAAACCCGTCACCGTTTGTGTCAACGCCAGGAAGCTCATCTCCATATTCAGCCTGCAGCCACTCCAGGAACTCCTTGCGAGTAGGCTCGGTAAATCCAAGCTGGTCATATCCCTGGTCATCCGTTTGAGAACCTGGGTTTAGATGGGGTTCACTTGTTGAGTTCCATCCGGCGAGGTTGGGGAAGTTTCGATAATTCTCGGCAAGTTCCTCAATTTTTTTCTTAAAGGTGTTATCAAGCCAAGCGGGATTATTCTTGCCTACATCCACAGCCATCTGCGAAATGCCCTGCCAGGGAACACCAGCGCGTTCACAAATGGACACTTCCAGGGGGTCTGGCGGGACCTGCACAAAATCCACAGCACCCTTCCAACGCGCCATACGCTCGGCATCGCGTCCGGCATCGCCACCAGAAATAAAATACACGCCAATCAGCGGGCGCTTGTCATCCATAGCTCCGAACACATTACCTGTTCCCATACCCTGGATTAATCTTTGGAGCATCGGAGAAGGGCGCTCCACTCCTTCAGGCGGAGTGAAGCGTTCACTGCACACCGCGGCAGTTGATAGGCAGGCAATGATCAGCGGCATTTGTAGGATTTGGCGATTCATGTTTAAGGGTTCGTATCTCGGAAGCGACGGACAACCGCCAAAAGCGATCCTATTCCTACCAGGACCGCACCCAGCCAAAGCACGCTCATAAGCGGCTTATCGGACACGATCATGCTGGCTGACCCACTCCCTGACATGCCATGTGGTGATGACTGCAATGTTTCGGGGCCGGGGTTATAATCCGCAGGGGGTGGACTTCCTGTGGCTGGAGCCACATTAATGGCAACTGCCGCGCGCATTCCACCACCGGGCTGCTCCTCCATTGCGCCGTATTTCTGGAACTGAATATCATACACGCCCACGCGAACCGTTTGCCCTTTATGGACTGTAACCATCTCGGGCCTACTGTCTTTAATCGTAATGGAAAGTTCTACAGCTTTCTGCTCAACCGACATGCCCTCAAGAGCGACGGTAAGGCCGCCATCTTTAGAAGACACCGGCTCTGACTTCTTTCCATCCGGCCCCACGAGCATGGCGGGGCTCAATTGTTCCGAGTTTTTCAGCGGCGCAACTTCGGACTCCTGTTTTGAAGCTGCCGCCCCACCGTGGGGACCGGCATTAGAGCCACCCTCTTTTATCTCGCGCGGTGCAAAATAAATATCACGCAAGGCGCCACGTTGTATAAACGGTTTGAAAGCATATCCTCCGGACGGCGACTCACTGCCCTGAAGTGTCACGCTACTCTCTCGCCCAAGCGGGTTTTTCATTTTGAAGTCCGCTGTAAGGGTTACTGGACTCAGGCGTTCAACTTTTTCAAGGTTTATCTCCCATCCCAAGGCCTTCTGCGCTGGGCCGCCTGCAGTAAGCTCCAGGGGAACACCAGCCCCTCCCATGTTGCTGCCGGCTATCCCGACAAACATCAGGGCAAACCCCGCATGAGCAAGACACACACTTGCAGGCAGCATCCCATACGCAAGATAAATTTTCACAAACCATATACCGTTTATCACAAACGCGGCTGCGCCAAGTAAGCCCAGCGACAGAAGTGTTCCATCTGATGCTCCCGCAACAAGAAAGACTACAGCTATCACTATCCCGGCAACAAGCACGGCCAAACCCAGCCAGCGGGATTTGGGTGGAACTTGCTGTTGATCCTTATTTCGTGCAGACCACGCCATCAATGGGCAGAGGGCGACAAGCGCAAGCATAACAAGCGAAACGGGGCCTGCCGTTGAGTTATAGAAATGCGCTTCCACCCCCGAAGGCCGTTCCGGATTAAGGATTTTTGTAATAAGTGGCGCTGAAGTACCCGCAAGGACTACAAGAGCGATTGCGGAAAGTGTCCATATCGTGAGGTAATAGTTGAGTTCTTTCCCGTTGTCATCTTCTACGATAACCACCGAAGGAATACTCCTATAACGCCAAGAAACAAGCGCGATAAAGAAAAGCGCCATCGACATGATCAACCCCGCAAGCATTTGCCCAGATCCAAGGTCTGAAAAACTGTGCACAGAGAAGTCACCCAGGACACCACTTCGGGTAAGGAAGGTAGAATACAGCGCAAGCAGATAAGTCAACAAGGCAAATACAAAGTTGACGCGACCAGACGTCCCTTTGCGCTTATCCAGAATCAGCCCATGAAGTAGAATAGTCCCGGTAATCCACGGGACAAGGGAGGAGTTCTCTACTGGGTCCCATCCCCAGTACCCACCCCATCCCAGCACTTCGTAAGCCCATACGCCGCCCAGTGTCAGGCCTGCGCCAAGCGCAAGCCATCCGAAGGAAGCCCACGGAAGCGCCACGGAGGTCCATTTATTATATTGTCCGACTAACAACGCCCCTGCCGCCAGACAAGCAGGTACAGTCAATACAGCAAACCCAAGGAACAAAATGGGAGGATGAATGACCATCCATGGGTCCTGCAGCACAGGGTTCATACCTTGGCCTTCCGTGGCAGGCGCTCCAAGCGGAAGAAATGGTGACTTCGCAATAAGCATAGTCAGCAGTAGACCTTGCGCAAGACACCAAAACAACATGGCAGGGGTCTCAAGGTCTTTAGCGGTACGGAAAAGGAATAGCCCGACCCACCCCCCAAGAAGCGCCCACAACAGGAACGATCCTTCTTGGCCTGCCCATAACGCTGAGATAAGATACCCCAGTGGAAGATCGGTGGAGCTGTACTGATAGACGTACCCAATATCGAAACGATGCCCCAGCAGACACACAAGGAGAAGCCCGACAGCTCCAGTCAGCGAAGCTACGGAAACGCCATAAGCCAGCCGCACCCATTTAGCTGGCGTTGAGCCATGCCGCAGAGCGAGAATGTATCCGAAGAAGCAGGCAGCCAATGCACCCGCTGCGAGCCATAGAAGAATATCACCAATAGCCATAAGTTTTATCACTTTCACCACCCCCGTAATTATACGGGGTCGGCTTTGAGTGTCGCACGCTCAGCACAATGTGTCAAGATATGGAGTAAGTTTTACAGGAGATTGGCGAGCATGCGGCAGGCTTTTTTGGCCGCACGATAATGCAATAACCGCATCCGGGCAACCCTCCAGGGGAATCCGAACAGATTACCGCATTTTCTGGGAGCAAGCCCATGGCACATCTTAAACTCAAACTATGTATGGTCAGGCATCAGGCGGAGCCGTCAGCAGATGCGCATGGATATCTACATCAGGGTCACCGGCATACTCGACAGTCCTTACTCCAGTGTCTGGATGAGCTGTTTGCTCCACGCCATCCGATCGCAGGGCCGCCAAAGCGCGCAGCGCCTGTTGATAGGTGGGATCAAGTGAAACGGCATGCCCATAGCACTCTTTTGCGCCCTCCAGATTGCCCGACATCTGGTATGCCCGGCCCAGGTTGAAATGTGCGGAAGCACACGGAGCCACATCAAGCGCTCTCTCCAGCGCTGCCACCCCTTCAGCAGCGCGTCCAACCATACAGCAAGCGATGCCCAGCAGGGCCAAGAAAGCACCGTCACCCCACCCTTCAGACTTGTACTGAGTGAGCATGTCATACGCTTTGCCCGCATGTCCGCTTTTCAGCTCAATTTTCGCCCGCGCCATAACAGCCGCCAACGCACTGTTTTCCTCCATTACCGGCCTCCTCTTTCATACCCGGAGCGCTTTTGACGTGCTTTCCGGGTTTTTTACTAGTAAGCTGGCGATAACCACCAACTCGAAAAGCCCCGTTATGTAACTCATTAAGGAAATTTTGCTGTTTGTACTGCTATTTAATCGATATGCCTGGTTATGCTTTCTCCAACTCGAAAGTCTTATGAAGCACACGGACGGCGTCTTCAATTTTGCTCTGTTCAATCAGGCAGGTAATGCGGATTTCGCTGGTGGTGATAGAGATGATATTGATACCCGCGTTAGCTAGCGCCGTAAACATTCTGTCCGCATACCCCGGATGGCTCCGGATTCCTGTGCCGACAATTGACACTTTTGCCACGTTCTGATCGGTTGTAACCCCACCTGCTTCAATTGCTTTGACAAGCTCTTCCAGACAGGAAGCAGCCGCACTCAGGTCTTCATCGCTTACTGTAAACGACAGATCGGTCACTCCGCTGCGCGACACGTTTTGAACAATAACATCCACGTTGATGTTTCTGGAAGCCAGCTCATGGAATATCTGGGCAGCCACACCAGGCCGATCAGGCACGGCAGCCACCGTTATGCGGTTAGTCTTGGCGTCATGAGCAATCCCTCGAACAGGATTGCGAATTTCCATTTTCTCATCTTCGTGCTTAATCACTGTGCCTGGCGCCTCCTTCTGACTGTGCGCTACCAAAATATCGATTCCATAAAGCTCGCCAAGCTCAACCGCCCGCGAGTGCATAACCTTTGCTCCCTGACCCGCCATTTCAAGCATTTCTTCGTAAGAGATGCTGTCCAATTTGCGCGCGTTTTGGACAATCCGAGGATCTGCCGTATAAACCCCTTCCACATCGGTATAAATCTCACACTGGTCTGCTTCAAGCGCTTTGGCAATGGCAACGGCAGTCGTATCGGAACCTCCACGCCCCAAGGTGGTTATATCGGCCCAACTTGCACCTTCGGTTATCCCCTGAAAACCCGCGATAACCAAGACCTTGCCCTCGGCAAGCTCACGGCGCATTCTGGTAGAATCTACCTTGGCAATGCGGGCCTTGCGAGCGACATTCTCGGTAATAATTCCGGCCTGCCCACCCGTCAACGACACCGCTGGGCAGCCAAGGGCATGAAGCGCCATGGTCATCAATGCACTGGACGCCATTTCACCAGTTGCTAATAGCTTATCCATTTCACGCCCATCCGGATTCGCCGAGACCTGACGCGCCAGTGCGATAAGA
>WBZO01006524.1_pt1 | contig 11268 bp, 8 predicted proteins | sample 5204261 | NCBI WGS metagenome assembly WBZO01 (sample SAMN12412400, study PRJNA552823) | activated sludge metagenome | isolation source: activated sludge from anammox sidestream of wastewater treatment plant... | place: USA: North Carolina | collected 2017-09 | reverse complement strand
CAACGGCCCCGGCAGCAAGCCGCTGCTCGACGGCGTCAACCTGCACCTGGGCTACGGCGAGCGCGCGATGCTGATCGGGCCGAACGGCAGCGGCAAGACCACGCTGCTCCGGCTCATCACCGGGAAGCTGCGCCCCTGGGCGGGCGAGATCCGGCTGGGCCGCGGGGTGCAGATCGGCTATATGGCGCAGGAGCAGGAGACCCTGGACATGGCCGCGACGCCCTTCGACCTGATCCGCCGGGCCGCGGCGCTCGACGAGACCGAGGCGCGCAGCTTCCTGCACTACTTCCTCTTTGCGGGCGACGAGGTGTTTGTGCCGGTCGGCAAGCTCAGCTTCGGCGAGCGCAGCCGGCTGGCGCTGGCGCTGCTGGCCGTCCAGGGGTGCAACTTCCTGCTGCTGGACGAGCCGATCAACCACCTGGACATCCCCTCGCGCGAGCGATTCGAGCGGGCCATCGCGCGCTTCCAGGGGTCGGTCCTGGCCGTCGTCCACGACCGCTACTTCATCGAGCGGCTGGCGACGACCATCTGGACGCTGGAGGGCCGCACCATCCAGGTGCAGCGAGAACCGCCCCCATCCCGGCCTTCCCCCGTCCCGACGGGGGAAGGAGGTCTTTCCTCTCCTGCCGCAGCGGAAGATGGGTAGAGTGGGGTTGGCCCCCATCCCGACGAGGAAGGAGATGTACCCTCCCCTGCGCAGCGGAGGAGGGTCAGGGTAGGGGCCGGGGTTGGCCCCCATCCCGGCCTTCTTCCGTGGCACGGGGGAAAGGGTGATGTTCCCTCCCCTGCGCAGCGGGGGAGGGTTAGGGTGGGGGCCAGGGTTGGCCCCCATCCCGGCCTTCCCCCGTCCCGACGGGGGAAGGAGGTCTTTCCTCTCCTGCCGCAGCGGAAGATAGGTAGAGTGGGGTTGCCCCCCGTCCCGACAGGGGAAGGAGATGTGCCCTCCCCTGCGCAGCGGGGGAGGGTCAGGGTGGGGGCTGGGATTGGCCCCCATCCCAGCCTTCTTCCGTGGCACGAGGGAAGGGGCGATGTTCCCTCCCCTGCGCAGCGGGGGAGGGTCAGGGTAGGGGCCGGGGTTGGCCCCCATCCCAGCCTTCTTCCGTGGCACGAGGGAAGGGGCGATGTTCCCTCCCCTGCGCAGCGGGGGAGGGCTAGGGTGGGGGCCTGCCGCCCCCCCCCGACCGAACCAGGACGGCCGCGAATCACCCCAGCCGCAGCCCGTAGCTGCGGTTTTCGACGTGGCCCTCGGCCACGCCCGCCCAGAGCCGGGTCGGCCGGGCATCCAGCAGCGCGAAGCCGAGGCGGGTGTAGAGGGCCACGGCCGCGGTGTTCAGGCTGGTCGTGCGCAGGTGCACGCCGGGGATCGCGAGGTGGCGCAACTGGCGCAGATGGGCCTCCATCAGCCTGCGGCCCGCGCCCTGCCCGCGCCAGCGCGCGGCCAGGTTGATGTGCAGATGGGCGGGGTATGCGGCCAGGTCGACCGGCGGGAACTCCCCGCGCAGGGCCGCCGCGATCTCGGCGCAGACGTGGCGCACGGTGGCGCGGCCCACCCGATAGCGCCGGCGCAGCAGGTTCAGCGCGATGCGCGGCGCGATGCACGCGGCGACGCAGCGGTCGCGGCGTCGCGTGTCGGTGCAGCCCGCCAGAAAGCCGGCCACCTCGTCGCCCGCCGCGGCCACCCAGAGGTGCTCAGGCTCGTAATCGACATAGAAGCGGTAGATGGCGTCGCAGAACAGACGGCGGTCGTCCAGATACGCCTCGACCGGCGCGCCGAAGGCGGCCGTATCCGCGGCGATGCGCATCACCGCCGCGCGGTCGGCCTGCCGGTAGGGGCGTATCGTCAGCGCGTCCGTCATAAGCCCCCTGTCGCGGCCTCGCGTCCCCCCGCGCCGTAGCGCCGATAGAACCAGCGCTTGGTCAGCTCCGCGGCCGTCAGATAGAGCGCCACGATGCCGAAGATGAACAGCAGATATAGCGGCGGCAGCGGGGTGAAGCCCAGCACGCGCGCCAGCGGCGAGTAGGGCAGCCCCAGCGTCAGCAGCATCACCGCCGCGGTGACCAGCAGCATGGCGCGGCTGGGCCGGCTGCGCAGGAACGGCAGCCGTGTGCGCAGCGCGAAGACCACCACCCCCGCGGAGAGGATCGACTCGATGAACCAGCCCGTCTGGAAGCTCTGCTGATCGGCCTTCATCAGCCAGAGCAGCACGCCGAACGTGGCGTAATCGAACAGCGAGCTGAGCGGGCCGAAGACCAGCATGAAGCGGCGGATGAAGCGGATGTCGATGCGGTGCGGGCGGTCGACCATCACGTCGTCCACGCGGTCGCCGGCGATGGTCATCTCCGGCAGGTCGGTCAGGAAGTTTATCAGCAAGATTTGCTTGGGCAGCATCGGCAGGAACGGCAGGAAGAGCGATGCGCCGGCCATGCTGAACATGTTGCCGAAGTTGGCGCTGACCGCCATGAACACATACTTGAGCGTGTTGGCGAAGGTCATGCGGCCGCGCACGATGCCCTCGCGCAGCACATCCAGATCCTGTTTGAGCAGCACCAGGTCGGCGGCCTCCTTGGCGACATCCACCGCGTTCGCCACCGAGATGCCCACGTCCGCGGCGTGCAGCGAGGGCGCGTCGTTGATGCCGTCGCCCATGTAGCCCACCACGTGGCCGCGCTTCTTGAGCGCCAGGATGATGCGCTCCTTCTGGTTGGGGTCCACCTCCGCAAAAATGGTGGTGTCCTCCACCGCGTGCCAGAGCGCCTCATCGCGCAGTTCGTCCAGCTCGCCGCCGGTCAACACCTGCGCATCGCCCAGCCCCACGGCCTGCCCGGTGTGGCGCGCGGCCAACTTGTTGTCGCCCGTGATCACCTTGAGCCGCACGCCGAGCCGGGCCAGCGCGCGGACGGTCTCCTGCACGCCGGCCTTGGGCGGGTCGAAGAACAGTAGGAACCCGGCGAAGGTCATGTCCGTCTCGTCCGCCACGGTGAAGGGCTGCGTCCGGCCGTCGACCGGCCGGACCGCCACCCCCAGCACCCGGTAGCCCTGGTCGCTCCAGGCCGCGTATCGCTGCCGGATGGCGGCCTGCATCTCCGCATCGAGGGCCTCTGTCCCCTCCCCGACCTGCGCCCGCGAGCAGGCCGCCAGCACGTTATCCAGCGCGCCCTTGGTGATCATGCGGTACGCCGCGCCCTCCTGCACGACAACCGTCAGGCGCTTGCGGGTGAAATCATACGGCAGCTCGTCCACCTTGGCGTACGCCGCGGCCCCCTGCGCGCCACCCCTGACGATCGCCTCGTCGAGCGGGTTGGCCAGGCCCGTCTGCAGCGAGGCGTTCAGATAGGCGTACAGGCCCACCTGCGCCGAGGGTTCGCCGTACACATCCAGCGCGCCGTCCAACTGCACCACCCCCTCGGTCAACGTGCCGGTCTTGTCGGTGCAGAGGATGTCCATGCTGCCGAAGTTCTCGATCGATTCGAGCCGGCGCACGATGACGCCGTGCTGCGCCATCTGCTGCGCGCCCTTCGACAGGTTGATGTTGATGATCGCGGGCAGGAGCTGCGGCGTCAGCCCGACCGCCAGCGCGATCGAGAAGAGCAGCGAGTCCAGCGGCGGCTTGTGGAATAACACGTTGAAGAAAAAGATGCCGAGCACCAGCAGGAACATCACCTCGGTGAGCAGATAGCCCAGCCGGCGGACGCCGTGTTGGAATTCGGTCTCCGGCGGGCGCAGGGCCAGGCGGCCGGCGATCTGGCCGAACGCGGTCTGCGCGCCGGTCTGCACGATGAGCGCCCTGGCGCTGCCGCTGCGGACGTTGGTGCCCATGAAGACGACGTTCGTCCGCGCGGCCAGCCCCGCGTCCGCGGGGACGACGCCCGGCTGCTTCTCCACCGGGAAGGTCTCGCCGGTCAGCACCGCCTGGTTGACGAAGAAGTCGCGCGCCTCCAGCACCAGCCCATCGGCGGGGATCAGGCTGCCCGCGGAGAGCAGCACCACGTCGCCGGGGACGATCTCCGCGGTCGGCAGCGCGACCGTCTTGCCGTCCCGCAGGACCTCGGCCTTGAACGCGATCTGCCCCTTGAGCTTCTCCGCGGCGTTGTGCGCGTTGTACTCCTGCGAGAAGCTCAGCAGCGCGCTGCCCAGCACGATCAGGAGGATGATGATCGCGTCCGCCCAATCCTGGAGGAAGGCCGAGACGATGGTCGCCGCGATCAGGATCAGGACGATCGGGCTTTTGAACTGATCGAGGAACAGCCCCAGCCGCGTAACCCGCGCCTCGGCCCGGATGCGGTTGGGGCCGACGCGGCCCAGCGCGGCCTGCGCGGCCTCGGAGCTCAGCCCGGCCGCGGTCGAGTTCACGCTGCGGAGGACGGCGTCGGCCGGCTCCGCCCAGAACGGGCCGGCCGTCATACGCCTGCCCCCGCGCGGGGGGTCGATGCCGTCAGCAATCTCATTTCAGCAACTGCCTTTCGAACGAAAAGGGCAGACGCCCGGATCGAGCATCTGCCCATCTGCCATGAGCGGCGTCCCGAAGGCCGGCTCACGCGGCCTTCGATGCCCGCGCTACCAGAGTCTGTGCACCGGGAAGGTCGGCAGGGCCTCGATCTGGCTTTTGTCGAGCTTCAGGGTCACGGTATCGGTCTTCGTCTCATCGATGGCCGAGAGGGGGATGAGCACGTCCCGCTGGCCCCACAGGTGGCCCTCGCGCATCACGAGATGGGTGATGCGGTCGTTCTCCGGGTTGATCACGAACTCATCGACCCGGCCCACGTCGCCGTCGAGCGCCTTCACGCGGTCGCCGCGGCGCACCGCCAGCTCGCCCGGCGGGACCTGCTGATGCTCGACCGGCACCATCATCGTCTCCGGCGCGCCGACATAGGGCCAGTAGTAATACGACCCCATCCCGTAGCTCGCAAAGTCGGGGCGCGCCGGCGGGATCGGCTCTTCGACGAACTCCGTCCGGACGAATGCATCCATCTGCGCCACTTCCGCCTTGCTGCAACGCAACATGATCGTATCGGCCACGCTTTCGGACACGGCCTCGACCGGCACGATGTTCTCCGTGTGGGGCCAGGCATCCGCCTTGACCACCAGATGCGTCACCTTGCCGCTGACCGGGTTGATCAGCACATAGACCGACCGTCCATAAACGCCATCCGTACACTCGACCGAAGCCTGCAAAGGAATCTCCATCATAACCTCCGCGAACAAGATAAGGATCGGAGCGGCGCTGCCGGCCGCCGCCAACCGCTGGCCGGGCAACCGGTAGCGCAACGGGCTGGCGCGTCACGTCCCGTCAGCGTCTCCGCCGTGCGCTCATCATCCGCCGCAAAATTATCGCGCCCCTCCCGTCGAATATCAAATCCAGGGGTTGATTTTCCGGCCCCCCTTGTGGCATATTTCCCGACGTGGGTTTCTGGCGTCCTGCGAGATGTTGCGTTCGTCATAGTGTCTATCCGAAAACCTGCTGGGGCCGGTCTCTGACCGTGCCCCTGGCTCGGTCGGAGACCGGCCAGAGCAATGAGATGTTGCGTTCGTCATAGTTCACTCTTTGGCGCGAGCGCTGGTCGGCGCCTCGACCGGGGCCGGGCTCCGGGTCCAGAACTCCTGGCGGGGATACGGCCTAACGATGCCCGCGCGATCACACGCGGCCAGGATGCGTTTCCGGAGTTCGCGCGCGACCTCCCACTGCTTGCCCGGCCTGGTTTTGATCATCACCTGCACGGTGATCGCCCAGTCGCCCAGGCTCATCGGCCCAAACACCTGCGGCGGCTCCAACAGGAGCGGGGCAAAGGCGGGGTCCAGCGCAAAGCTCGCCGCAGCATCGCCCAGCACGCTGAGGACGTGATCCATATCTTCTTCGTAGGCGACGTTCACATCCACGACCGCCCGCGACCACTCCTTGGTCAGGTTTGAGATGATGCGTACCTCGCCATTGGGGATGATGTAGAGTTGGCCGTCGTCGCCGCGCGCACTGGTGGTGCGCAACGTCAGGTGCTCCACCTCGCCGGTCAGAGCGCCGACCTGGATGGTATCGCCGACAGCATATTGATTCTCGATGAGAATAAAGAAGCCGCCGATCATATCCTTGATGAAAGTCTGGGCGCCGAGGCTAAGGGCCAGGCCCGCCACGCCTGCGCTGGCAAGCAGCGGCGTGATATTGATGTCGAAGTCGCTCAACAGCATCAAGATCGCCGCGCCGATGATTACAACGGTCATCCCCCAACCGATGACCTCAACCAGCGTCAACGCCTGCTGCCGCCGTTCGTGGGGCAGGTGCTCTTGGGACTTCAAACTGCGGAGAAGCCGCGCGCGCACAATTTGGGCGATCACCAGGCTCAAGATCGCGACGGCGATGATCAACGTGCCGGAAAGCAGATGTTTTTCCAACAGGTTCATGCTTACAACCAGTTCCGGTGATGCCAAAACCAGCGGTTTCTATCTTTTGTGTTAGAGCTCTGCGTTGCGCTTGCGCAGACGCAATCCCAGGCCCACCAACATGGCGCCGAAGAGAATCGCGTACACGCCGATCAACCAGGTGATGGTCAGCGCGCCGGCCGCCGGGAAGATCAGGATGAGCACCCCCAGGATAAACGATGCAATACCGCTCAGCGCCAGGAGCCATTCACCCTGGATTTCTTTCCGCAAACGGATCGCCGCGACGATTTCCAGCACGCCGGTCGCGATAGCCCAGAACGCGATGACGTAGATCAGCATCAGCACCGCCAGGCCCGGCCACAGCAGGATGATGATCCCCGCGGCAATGCTGATCAGCCCTTCCAGCAAGAGCGCCCACCAGCGCTCGTGCCCGCCGCGGTGGGTGAAGGCGGCGATGATCTCGAAGACGCCATCCACCAGCGCATACGCGCCAAAAAACAGGACCAGGACCTCGAGCGTCAGCCCGGGCCACACGAGCGCGAGCACGCCATAGAGCAGCGCGATCACGCCGCGCAAGACGACAACCCACCAGTTGCGAGCCAATTGTGTCAACATGACGGCCTCCTTAGCTGTGAAAGGAATCTCCATCATAACTTCCGCGGACAAGATGAGGATCGGAACGGCGCTGTCGGCTGCCGCCAATAGCCGGGCGTGCAACGGGCTGGCGCGTCACGCCCCGTCAGCGCCTCCGCCGTGCGCTCATCATCCGCCGCAAAATTATCGCGCCCCTCCCGTCGGATATCAAATCCAGGGGTTGATTTTCCGGCCCCTCTTGTGGCATACTTCCCGGCATGGGTTTCTGGCGTCTCCTGCGAGAGGAACCGATCACCACACGGTTGGCCGGGCCGGCGGATCGGGCCGCGGTCGCCGCGCTGCTCGCGCGCACCTGGCGGCGACAGGGCAGCCTGGCCGCGGAGGATCAGGTTGCGCTCTTGCAGGCGGGCATCAGCCCGCTGGCCGTGATCCACGACGAGGCGATCGGCTTCCTCGGCCTGTCCCAGCGGTCGGCCGCCAGCGCGGCCGCGTCCGGCCCGGCCGAGACCTGGGTGGACATCAACCTCGTCGCGCTGAACCCCGACCAGCGGCCGGAGCGCATCCTCGCGGCCCTGCTGGAGTGGGCGCTGCCGCTGCTGCGCCGGCGCGGGTGCGCGGGGCTGGTGTGTCTGACGAGCCTCTCCTGGCTGCAAGAGGGCCTGCTGCGGGCCGGCTTCCAGCAGGAAGATCAGGTCGTCACCTACGTCCACCACCAGCGTCGCCTGGGCATCGTGCCCGAGCCCGCGCAACTGCGCGCGGCCGGCGCAAGCGACGCGGACACCGTGCTCGCCATCAACGCGCGAGCGTTCGCCCCCTTCTGGCAATACGACGATGCGGTCGTGCTGAGCTGGCTGCTGACCGCGGACCGCGCCGTGCTGGCCTATATCGACGGCCGGCCGGCGGGGTTCGCGCTGACCACGGACGGGCTGTCCGGCAACTACGCGCACCTGATCCGCATCGCCACCGACCCGGACTTCCAGGGCCGCGGGGTGGGCCGGCAACTGGTCTACGACGCGCTGCGCCACGCCTACGCGGCCGACGCGCCCGGCCTCGCGCTCAACACGCAGGCCAGCAACCGCTTCTCGCGGCGGCTGTACGAGTCGCTCGGCTTCCGGGCCACGGGCCAGGCGCTCTCCGTGCTGGTGTATCGTCTGGGCGATGCAAGGGCATAACGCCGGCGCGTAGTCCGCGCTGCGCCGCCGGTTGCGAACCTACGGGTCGGCCGATGCGTAGGCGGCCAGCAGCCGCGCGCCGATCTCGCGCCAGTCGAACCGGCTGACCCAGGCCAGGATCTCCGGCCGCGTGGCCTGCCAGTCGTGTTGCTGCGCGGCCATCAGCGCGACGGTCAAGCCCGCGGGCTGCGCGGGGTCGTAGAGCACCCCGCGCGCGGGCGTGACCAGGTTCGGGAAGGCGCCGATCGCCGGCGCGATGATGGGCAGGCCGAAGGAGAAGGCGAGGAGCGCCGCGCCGGAGGTCGTGATCTCGCGATACGGCAGCACGCAGATATCGGCCGCGTTATAGTACACCTGGATCTCCTCGGGCGGCACGAACTGCGGGTCGAGGCGGATGCGCGCATCCCCGGCCGCCAGCGCGGCCAGCGCCGCGCCGTATTCCGGCGTCCCCGGCTTGCCCGCCAGCAGCAGCCGCAGATGCGCGCCCGGCAGGCTGCGAAACGCGGGGATCAGCTCCTCCAGCCCCTTGTAGGGCCGCAGCAGCCCGATGCACGCATACACGAACGCATCCGCCGGCAGCCCCAGCCGGTCGCGCGCCTCAGCGCGGGACAGCGCATTGGGGTAGCTGCCGATATAATGGCCGTGAGGGATGACCGCGACGCCCGCGCTTCGCCCGTAGCGCGCGGCCAGCTCCGCCGCGGTGCGCTCGTCGTGGACGTGCACCACGTCCGCCAGGCGCAGCAGCCGCGCGCTGCCCCACTGCTCCGCGGAGCTCGCCTTCTCGTGGGGGTCGAGGTTGTGGACGGTGCAGGCGACGACGCCGCCGGCGCGCTGAAACGCGGCCAGCTCGCGAAACAGCCGGGCCAGCCGCGCCCGCCGCCTGAGGGCGTAGACGGGGGGTGCATTGCCGCCGCGGACGAGCAGGCGGCGCAGCAGGCCCGGACGCACGCCCTCGAAGCGGAGCGGCCGCGGCAGGTCATACCGATCCAGCCAGTGCAGATGGACGACATCCGGCCGCCAGCTTTCGGCCGCCAGCTCGCCGCTCACCCGCACATCCGCGCCGGCCGCGGCCAGCCCATCGTGCAGCAGGCCGAGATACGGATTGACGCGCGTGCCGACCGCGGAGAGCAGCAGCACGCGCGGCCCCCGGCTAACGTCCATCGCCCCGCCCCCTACATCGCATCCTGCCAGTCCGCCCAGAAGAGCGCGGCCAGATAATCGCAGGCCGCGTCGCTGCGGACGAGCAGGCTGACCTCGCGGTTGAGCTTGGAGGAGAGCTCGCCGCCGTTCAGGCTGCCGGCCATGACCCAGCCCGCGCCGGCCACGCGCGCCAGCAGCATCTTGTTATGGATGCCGCGGCCGGTCGGGTTGCCGCGCCGCGCCTCCAGATCCAGCCCCTCGACCCGCGCCAGCGCCCTGAGATATTCGACCGTGCGCAGGTTGCTGCGCGGGCTGCCGAGATCCTGGTTGTCGAAGAAGGCGTCCAGCAGCACGCGCACGGTCGCGCCGCGGCGCGCGGCGCGGATATAGGCCTCCAGCCGCGGGTTGGGGTCGCGGACGGGGTCGCTGTCGGAAGGCCCCCAGAACGACGGCTCGTCCAGCGCCTCGACCAGGAGGATATCGCCCGCGGCGGCCCGGCCGACCAGCCCCAGCCAGCCGTCGTGTGTGGCCAGCGCGTTCTCCGGCGCCTGCACCACCTGGAAGGTGAACGCGCCGCTCGCGCTCAGCGGCGTCGGGAAGCGCACCGGGTAGAACGCGCCGCCGGTGAGATAGCTCGGCTGGAAGCCTGGCGGGGGCGCGCCGAGCTGCGCATCCTGCGGCTCCCACGGCCACACGTCGCGGTGGGCCGGATCGCTGTCCGCGGCAAAGATCGCCGCGAGCCGCGCCACGACCGACGGCGCATCGGTGACGAGGTAGAGGCCGCGCCGGCCCAGCGTGCCGTCGGCCTTCGGGTCATCGGGGAACGCGTCCGGGCTGAGGTTCTCGCTGCCGATCAGCGCCAGGCGCTCGTCCAGCACGAGAAACTTGGCGTGCTGGTAGGCGTAACGCCCGGCCACGTCCTGCGCGGGCTGGCTGCGCAGATAGGCGACGCGCGCGCCGGCCTGGCTGAGGCGCTGGACGACCCACCGCTGCTGATCCGTCACCCCGCCCGCGGGCGCGCCCTCCAGGAGCAGCTCCACCTGCACGCCGGCCTGCGCCCGCTCCGCCACGATCTCCGCCAGCCGCGCGCTCTCGAAAGTGTAGATCTCGATCTGGATGCGCGCCTGCGCGGCCTGCAACAGGCCGGCCAGCGCATCGAAGGCGTGGTCGGGCGCGATGATCGCCTGGAGGTTTGCGGTCTCCGTGACGGGCGGGCTGAGGAAGAAGCGGGCGAGATCCCAGCCGGGCCGCTGCACCCGGCGGCCGTCGATGACATCCGCCGGGTCCTGCGCCCAGTCCGCCCGCGTATCCGTGTCGGGGACCGGCAGGCCGCTGGCCTGGTCGAGCTTGCGGTAGAGGATCTGGCCCTCCGCGCCGAAGCTGCGCGTCGGGCGATATGGCTCGACCGCGGGGCCGCGCCAGCCGGTCAGCCCGCTGCCCGCGCCGGTGTCGCCCGCCTCGTAGACCAGCACGTCCTGGTACGTGCGATCCGGGCTGGCCAGCGTGACCCGGCCGCCCGTGTTGGCGAAGGTCGGCGCGCTGCCCGTCAGGTTCGGTACGCCGGGGTCGGTGTCCGCGGCGTACTCGCAGCCGGGCGCAAACGCAAAGCTGCGCCGGAAATCGGCGGCCTGCCGCGCGCACCAGAGCTGCGCATGGGGCGCGAGCACGATGCCGGCCGGGAAGACGACGGTGCGCTTCCCCGCCGTGAGCTGCCAGCCCTCCAACGATATCGGCTGCGCCAGCGGGTTGTAGAGCTGAAACGCCTCGTCCGGCTCGCCGGTGAGATAGGTGTCATAATAGAGCGCGCTGATCTGGACGGGCGCGGCCGCCGTGTCCCGTCGCAGCAGGGGCAGATAGACGGTCGGGCCGTCGGCCGCGAGCAGGCAGAGGAGGAACAGAAGGGTGAGGCGTCTCATGGCATACCCCCGCCAGCAGGGCCGGCCCGGCTGCGCTGGCCGCTATCCCCAGCACATCACCAGCATCAGGTCGTTG
>WBZO01006523.1_pt1 | contig 11269 bp, 12 predicted proteins | sample 5204261 | NCBI WGS metagenome assembly WBZO01 (sample SAMN12412400, study PRJNA552823) | activated sludge metagenome | isolation source: activated sludge from anammox sidestream of wastewater treatment plant... | place: USA: North Carolina | collected 2017-09 | reverse complement strand
TATGATTACCCAGCGTCCAACAATCGGGTCTTTTCGTAGTTCCGGCATCCGCTGTAACCTCTCTCCCGCCCTGATCCTTATCGCAACTTATCGGCATTTGGCGCCGGCGTCAACGCCATTATTCCCGCAAAATCGCCGCGCGGCTCCAACTTATTCTTTCGCCTTCCAGCCGGCGCGCTGCGCCGCCGTCATCGCGAAAATCTTGCGGAATAATGCGGCGTCGGCCGTCGTGAACTCGCGACCACGCCGCGACTTCACCACCTGTGCCGTCTCGATCGCCTTCTCCACGGCGTAGTCGACAAAACCGTCTTTGCCGCCCCACATGAACGACGGCAAAAAGCGCCCGCCTGCCAGACCACCGCCGAACAGATTCGCCGAATAGCCCAGCACCATCCCCGTCGTCAAGAGCGTCCCGATACCGGTCTTGGTGTGGTCGCCGACGAAACTACCGACCTTGTTCTGCCCGGTCTTGAGCAACCCTTGCGGCAGTTCCACCTTGATTTCACCGTAGTTGTTCTTCAAATCGGAGTTCGTCGTCAACGCGCCAAAATTCACCCACTCGCCGACATAGGCGTGGCCGATGAAGCCCTCGTGGTACTTGTTCGAGTAGCCCAAAAACACCGACTCTTCCACTTCGCCGCCGACCCGGCAATGCGGGCCGAAGGAGCAGCCGGTGCGTACTTTGCCGCCGACCAATTGGCAGAAATCGCCGATGTACGCCGGCCCTTCCACCCGCGTGTGCGGCGAGATGATCACGCTCTCACCGATATACACCGGCCCCGAGCGTGCATCGATCACCACCTGTCCGTCAATCCGCGTGTCGCGGCCGATATAAACATCATCCTCGTTATAGATCAGACAGTCTTCGTCGATCTCCGCGTTCTGATAGATGTCGCTGAAATTCAGATCGGGAATCAATAGCTGGAAATCGTACTCGATCTCCTTGGAATTGGCGTGCACCAGATCCCACAGATAGTCAATCCGCCGCACCTTTGCTTCGTGAGGGGTGACTTTCTCGGCCAACGTGTTCAAGACGCGCAGCACGGCCGCCGGGGAAGTATCTTTCCCCAGCTCCCGGATCTGCGCCGCCGCGTGCCCATCGATGGTCTTCCGCAATAAGACCAGCTTGCCGCCGGCGCGCAAGACCTGATCCTCCGCCTGCTCCGTAATCAATTCGGTCAATTCGTCGGTTGCCACGAAGCCGGGATTGATAAACAGCGCCTCGTCGAAATCCCCCAGATCGAAGTCGTTGACCTTGCGCTGCAGATTCTCGGCCAGGTAAAGCGCCAGGTAGTCGCGCACAATCAGCCGGAATTCGTCGTGATCGAGGCGCGCCGTCCATTTGTCGCCCAGCGACAGGATGCCGCACAGAAACTCCGCCGGCGTGTGCGACAGGCTCAGCGGGTAAAAATTCTCAACCTGTTCGTCTTCGAAAAAGAATATGATTCGTCTCATGACGAGAAGATAGGGAACGGATGGCGGTAATGCTAATCTTTAAACAGCGAGTCCCAGGCGGCTTTGTCGCGGTCTTTCTTGTTGCCGGTGAAGCGCGCTTTCGATTGCCGCGACAACGAAAAGGCCTCCGTCTCCGTCGCCTCCGGTTGCTTCTCCGTCACCGGCTCCGGCTTGCCTCTCGGCACGAACCACTCGCAGAAGTTCGCCTTTTCTTTGTACCGCACCCACTCCGCCTGTGACTCCAGGCACTGGTGGTGGGCGTCGCGGTCATAGAACTTGCAGTTGTAGCAGCATTTCAGCGGCTGGTCGCAGCTCGGACAAGTGTCGTTGCGCGACACCCGGCCGCTGACCGGCACTTCGGCCTTGCAGGACCAGCATAAAATCAGGTTTTTGGCGTCCATAAAGGTTCACTCTTGGAAAACGTGAGTTTGATCTCGTTTTGAAATTCCGTCGTATTTCGCGATACGGGATTTGGCCCTGATGCGGGGCCTCAAAAGCATTCAGTAGTTAGTATACCACCTGCCCCATATTTGTCAACAAAAACTCCTGCCGAAAGTTCACGCCGTCATCCCGATTTTCCGATCAGAAAAAGCCGTTGCATTCCCCCGCCCGGCATCGTAATTTTGCGACTTCAAATTCTCTGACGTTGAGGCAATCGTAAGTGCGCATTCTCGTGGTTGGCTCCGGCGGTCGCGAACACGCCATCTGCTGGAAGCTGTCGAAAAGTCAGTTCGTCGAAAAGGTCTACTGTGCCCCCGGCAACGCCGGCATCTTTAAACATGCCGAGTTGGTCGACATTCGGGCCGAAGACATCGACAACCTCATCCGCTTTGCCCGCGAACGGCAGGTCGACCTGACCGTCGTCGGTCCCGAACTGCCCCTGTCGATGGGTATCGTCGACCGTTTCGAGGCGGAAAAACTCAAGATCTTCGGTCCGACCAAGGCCGCCGCCGAAATCGAATACTCCAAAGCCTACGCCAAGCAGTTCATGCGCAAGTACCATATCCCAACCGCCAGCTTCATGATCTTCGAGGATATGCGCGAAGCGATCAAGTTCGTCCGCGGTGCCGGGATGCCGATCGTCATCAAGGCCGACGGCCTGGCCGCGGGGAAGGGCGTAGCGATCGCGCACTCCGCCGAAGACGCCGAGCGCGTCATCCGCGACCTGATGCAAAAGCGCCAGTTCGGCGAAGCCGGGGCCAAAATCGTTATTGAAAGCTTCCTGCAGGGCGAAGAAGCCTCCGTCTTTGCCTTCACCGACGGCAAGAGCCTGCTGACCACAATCTCCGCCCAGGATCACAAACGCGTCGGCGACGGCGATACCGGCCCTAATACCGGCGGTATGGGCGCCTATGCCCCGGTGCCGTTTGTCTCCGAGGCGATGCTCAAAGATATTCACGACCTGGTGCTCGATCCGGCGATCCGCGGTCTGGCCGAGGAGGGCCGGCCGTTTAAAGGCGTCCTCTACGCCGGCCTGATGATTACCGAACGCGGCCCCAAGGTGATCGAATTCAATTGCCGTCTCGGTGATCCCGAAGCGCAAGTGATTTTGCCGTTGCTCAAGAACGATTTGGCCCAGCTCCTGCGCTCTGCCGTCGACGGCACCCTCGAAAGCGAGACCCTTCAGTGGGAAGAAGCCTACGCCGTTTGTGTCGTCATGGCCTCCGGCGGTTATCCGGGCGATTACCAGAAGGGCATTGAGATTACCGGGCTGCGGGAAATCAAGGAGACCGACGGCCTCGTCTTTCATGCCGGGACGCGCTATGAAAACCGCCGGTTCCTCACCAACGGTGGCCGGGTGCTCGGAGTTACGGCCCTCGACGCCCATATCGACGACGCCGTCGCTAAAACCTACGAAGTCGTTGAACGCATTAAGTTTCAAGGACGTCATTTCCGGAGCGACATCGCCTATAAGGCCGGCAGCAAGAAGTTCAAGTTCTCCTATTAGGGGAACAATGGCCGTTTCCAACTGTATTAGTATTCAGAAAAAATCGATGGATATGAGCACTGTAAATCCCGCGAGGGATGAAGAGGTTAAACCTAAGAGGAGATTGAGATTAATGCGTCAAAAGGTTCTTGTCATCGCCTTGTGCATCCTTGCGTTGGTTGCGTTCGCGTTCGGCCAAAGCAATGACGCCAAAGCCAAATATAACGCCGGCATCACAGCCAAGCAAGCCAGCAAGTGGGCCGAGGCTGAGAAGGAATTTCAGGCGGCACTGGCGCTGGAGCCTGATTACCCGGCAGCCCTCATCGAACTGGGTACGGTCCAGTTCAATCTCAACAAACTCCCGCAGGCGGAAGAGTCCTTCAAGAAGTGCACGGTCAAGGATCCCAACAACCAAAGCGCTTACTACAACCTCGGCATGGTGCAGCTCAAGGCCAAGAAATTCCAATTGGCCGAGCAGTCGCTGCTGAAGTCGCTCGCTCTGAAAACCAGTGACGCCGAAACCCAGAAAGGGCTTGGCCAGCTTTATTTCCAGCAGGAAAACTGGGACAAGTCGATTGAGTACTACAAGCTCTACAACTCCGCCAACTCGTCCGACGCCAAGAGCCACTTCTTCCTCGCCAAGGCTTACAAGGAGAAGGCCAATCTGGCGGAAGCCGAGAAAGAGTACCAGGCGGCAATCCGTATCGATCCCAGGCTCGCCGACGCCCATTACAACCTCGGCAATCTCCTGTCCGATCAGAAGAAATTCGGTGCCGCGATCGGCTCGTACAAACAAGCCTTAGCTTCCGATCGCAACATGTTCGCCGCGTACTACAATCTGGCGCGCGCCTACCAGGAGAATCAGCAATACCCCGAGGCGCTGCAGTCCTATAAGGACTTCGTCCGTCTCGCCGACGGCAAAGCCGCTTATAAGGGACAAGTGCAGGCTGCCAAGTCGCTGATTCCGCAGATCGAAGAGTACCTCAAGAACGCGGAATAATCATTGTTGATTCTGCCGCGATTTCATTAATTCAGAGGGCAATTCCGACTCCGCCGCAAGCGCTCCTTGCGGCGGAGTGTTTCTATACCCTAACGGCCGCCTTGCCGCGGCGCAGCCAAAGGCATGCAATTCACGCGCTCGATACTTGACCTGATCGGCAACACCCCCCTCCTGCAACTGCCGTCCGCTTACACCGGCTCGCACGCTACGATTCTGGCTAAACTTGAATTCGTCAATCCCGGCGGTTCGATCAAAGATCGCATGGCCGCCTATGTTCTGGAGGCCGAAGAACGCGCCGGCCGCCTTAAACCGGGCGACACCATCGTCGACGCCACCTCCGGCAACACCGGCGTTGCCGTCGCCATGGTCGCTGCCGCCAAAGGCTATCGCGCGATCTTCGTAACACCAACCTCGACTTCGGAGGAGAAAGTCAACCTGATGAAGTCCTTCGGCGCCCAGGTGGTCATCACGCCTAAAGAGGTCGCGAGTGCCGATCCGCGCAGCCAGTATTCCGTCGCCCGCCGTCTGGCGCAAGAACACGGTTACTATTATCTCAGTCAATTCGAGAATCAGTTAAATCCTGAGGCTCATTATTACAGCACCGGCCCGGAAATCTGGCGCCAGACCAAGGGGAAGATCACCCACGTGTTTGCCGGCATCGGCACCGGCGGGACGATCTCCGGTTGCGGCCGCTACTTGAAAGAGCAAAACCCCCACATTCGCGTCATCGGTGTCGAACCGACCGGCTCGCTCTTTCAGGCGATTCATTCCGGCCGGCCAATCAACGCCGCTCAGCCGCACTACGTCGAGGGCATCGGCACGGATCAGACCATCCCGACTTTTCACCCGCAGTTCGTTGATGAAGTTGTTCAGATCGACGATGCCGAGGCCTTTGCCGAAACCCGCCGCCTCAGCCGCCAACTCGGCATCTCCGCCGGCGGCTCGACCGGCGCCATCTCTGCCGCTCTTCGCCGCGTGGCCGCCAATCTCGAGGCCAACGCCGTCGTAGTATTCTTTGTGTGCGACGGTGGTATAAGATATATGTCAAAGATTTTTTGCGATCAGTGGATGCGGGAACACCGGTTTCCGCTCGAAATCGAGGAGCCCACGCATGTCTAAATTCGCGCAAGGAATTTCGTTCTTTACGATAATGCTCCTGGCTCTGACCGCGGCGACTTTTGCCAGCGGCCAGATGACCAAGCAGCCCAAAATCGAACTCTCCCACGATCAGTTCTATTTCGGTTTCATGCCGATGAACGCCATCGTCCAGCACAGCTACTGGATTCGCAACAAGGGCAACGACACGCTGCAGATCATCTCCGTCAAGCCCGGTTGCGGCTGCACCACGGCGCCGCTCTCGAAAGAGAAAATCGCGCCCGATGATTCCGCATTGCTCAAAGTGACGTTTGACTCCAAGAACATGGTCGGGAAAATGGTCAAGGACGTGGAGATCTTTTCCAACGATCCGCTGAAACCGTCGACCAGTGTGCGCTTCTTCGCCGTCGTCAACCGCGAACACGATTTCGTTCGCGCCACTCCCAATGCGCTCCGCTTTTCGAAGTTCGGCGCCAAGGACGGCCGCATGGTCAAGGCCCTCGATATCAAGAACGGTTCCAATGAAACCATCGAGCTGAAGGTTGTTGAATTGCCGGCCGATTATGTGGCGATTGACAGGAAAGCCGCCAAACTTAAACCGGGTGAAACCGCAACGTTCCAGGTCGAACAGACCGCCTCGGTCACAAACGAAGCGGACGTCCTGACCTCCTTGACTGTCGAGTTTGTCGGCCAGGAGACCGATCGCATCACAATTCCGATCGTCGCGCATCTGCAGAAATAGCCTGCGCCTGCGATTTTCTCCGCCCGCGCCGCTCGCCGCAAAATTCGGTTGACTTTTCGCCGGCGGCTGTTAAAATACGGCACCTGTGTCGGGGTGTAGCTCAGCCTGGTAGAGCACTTGGTTCGGGACTAAGGGGCCGAAGGTTCAAATCCTTTCACCCCGACCATAATTTCGGGGGCATTCCGCCGCGCCGTTTCGAGGCTTCGAGATTTTCGTGTATCCATCCGTTCAAGTCAAACCCGGTAAAGAGAACAACCTGATTTTCCGGCATCCTTGGGTCTTCTCCGGCGCACTGCAGCGGCGCCCGGAAGGCCTCGCCAATGGGGAAGTGGTACAAGTTCTCGACGTCAACGGCGTCGTGCGCGGCGTCGGCATCTATTCTGAGCACTCCCAGATTACGGTCAGAGTGCTTGAGTTCGGCCCCGCCGCAATCAACGCCGACTGGTTTCGCCAACGTTTCGCTGCCGCCGATTCGCCGCGGCGTCTGCTCGGCCTTGGCCCCGACACCGCCACCACCGGCTATCGCTTGATTTTCGGTGAAGCCGACGGTATCCCCGGTCTCGTTGTCGATCGCTACGCCGATGTTTTCGTCATCCAATCCTCGGTCGCGGGCATTGACCGTCTGAAAACTGATATCGTGACCGCCCTGACCGACCTCTTCCAGCCTCGCGCCATCGTCGAACGCTCCGATCTTCCCGCGCGCCGCGAGGAGGAAATCGACCAGACCACCGGTATGCTGCACGGCAGCCTCGATGCGCCCGTTGCCTTCACCGAATTCGGCGTCAAGTTTGAGGCCGATATCATCGCCGGCCAGAAAACCGGATTCTACCTTGACCAGAGAGATCTGCGGCAGGCCGTGCGCACCTTGGCGCAAGGCCGGGAAGTCCTCAACCTGTTTTCCAACTCCGGCAGCTTCTCGATCGTTGCTCTGCTCGGCGGTGCGACGAAAGCACTCAACATCGACAGCTCCCATTCCGCGCTCGAACAGTGCTTCCGCTTCGCCGAACTAAACGGACTTGATCGCTCCGCCATCTCCGATTCCTGCATCGACGTCTTCGACTGGCTGACCGAACGCCAACCCCCGTCCTACGACCTGATCATCGTTGACCCGCCCGCACTGATCAAAGCGCAGAACGATACCGAGGCGGGCAAGAAGGCCTACCATTTCCTCAATCGGGCGGCGATTCGCCTCCTTCGTCCCGGCGGCATTCTCGTGACTTCCAGTTGCTCGGCCTTCTTCCGTGAGGATGATTTCCTGTTCATGCTGCGCCGCGCCGCCGTGCAAGCCGAGCGCCGGCTGGAAATTCTGCGCTATGTCCCGCAATCGCCCGATCATCCATGGTCGGTCTATTTCCCTGAGTCAAAGTACCTCAAATCGTTTATCGCCCTCGTGCCGTAGTGCCGCGCTCCGACAACAATCTTGCACGACGGCACAATCTTGATTATCATCTCTGCCGGATGTCTCAGCGCCAGAACCCCTATATCGCCGTCGTCGGCGGTTACGAGTGCAGCGGCTCGGATTACGCGCTCGCCGAATCGGTGGGTGAATTGCTCGCCCGCGCCGGCGCCGTCGTCGTGACCGGCGGGCGGCACGGCATCACCGAGGCCGCCTGCAAGGGCGCCAAGAAAGCCGGCGGCACCACGATCGGCATCCTGCCCGGCGCCGACTACGAGGAAGGCAACGACTTCGTGGACCATGCCATTTGCACCGATGCCGGTTCGTCGCGCAACAACATGATCATCATGACCGCCGACGGCGTGGTCGCGATGCCGGGACGTTACGGCACCCTGTCCGAGATCGCGTTTGCGCTGCTGTATCACAAGCCGATCGTTTCGCTCGGTTCCTGGGGGGTCTCAGACCGGATAATCGAGGTTGCCTCACCGCAGGAAGCGGTGCAACGAATTCTCCAGGAGGTACGCTCATGACCGAAATGGCTTGCGCCCGCGTCCTGATCTCTGGCCGCGTCCAGGGCGTCGGTTACCGCTTTTTCGTCACCACCCGCGCCGAAAACTACCCGATCGTCGGCTTCGTCCGGAATCTTGAAACCGGCGCCGTCGAAATCGAAGTCGAGGGCGACAAGCAGATCGTGATGAATTTCATTAACGAAGTCCGCGTCGGTCCGCGCCACGCGCAGGTGAACGATTTTCAGATGGAGTGGAAGCCTTACAAAATGAGTTACGATAAATTCTTTGTGAAGTACTGATTATGAACCTGAGCAGCAAAATCCGCAGTATTCCCGACTTTCCCAAGAAGGGAATCGTCTTTCGCGACATTACCACCCTCCTGCAGGACCCGCGGGCCTACGAGCACACCATCGACCAATTCTGCACCTATTTCGCCAGGCACCGCATCACCAAGGTCGGCGTGGTCGAATCGCGTGGCTTCATCTTCGGCGGTCCGATCGCGCTTCAGCTGGGCGTCGGTATCGTCCCGATTCGCAAGAAGGGCAAACTACCGTGGGACACCGTCCGTCAGACTTACAAACTCGAATACGGCACCGACAGCCTCGAAATCCACAAGGATGCCGTCACCAAGCGCGATCGCGTGCTGATCATTGACGATCTGCTGGCTACCGGCGGCACCGCCAAGGCCTCGGTCAAGTTGATCGAGAAGCTCGGTGCGACCGTGGCCGGCCTCGGCTTTTTGATCGAACTGTCGTTCTTGAACGGCCGCGATAAATTGAAAGACTACGAAGTGCTGACGCTGGTTCAGTACGATTCCGAATAAGTCGACTGCCCCCGTAGCTCAGGTGGATAGAGCAGAAGTTTCCTAAACTTTTGGTCGCGTGTTCAACTCACGCCGGGGGTAGGTTTTGCCCGCGCTTACTCGCTCGACGCCGACATCGGCCGCGGCGGACCGGCATTGTCGGTCCGCGAGATCGGCGCTAAGCCGGCGGCGACGCTGTCCGGCTGCGTGATCTCTTTGTCCTCGACGATCACGTTCTTGTCCAGATAATTAAGCCCCGAAAATTCATTTTGCACAATGATCGCAATGCGGCGATTGCTCGGATTCGACGGATCGGTCTTCACCTTGGGCTGCGTCTCGGCATACCCGCGTACCTCCGCCACCTGATCGAGGCGCAGGCCGTGTTCCTTCATCCAGCGCCGCGCGCTGTTGCAGCGGTCGACCGACAATTCCCAGTTGGTGTAGGTCGCTCCCTCGGCGTATTGATAGCTGTCGGTGTGTCCCTCGATGATGACCTTGTTCGGCAGCCGCGCGATCTCTTCCGCCACCGTGACCAGCATCTGCTTGGTGAACGGCTTCAGCTCTGCCGAGCCGCGTTCGAAGAACGACTCGCCCGAGGATTCCAGCAACTGGATACGCAGCCCCTCGGCCGTCATCTGCACTTCGATCTGGTTCTTCAGCCGCTCGAAACTCGGGTTCTCGCGCAGCTTCTTCATGATCTCCGCCGCCGCTTCCTTCAGTCGTTCGCGCGCTTCCTTTTCGCGCATCTTGCGGATCTGCTCCTCGGTCATCATGTTCTTGCTCTTCATTTCGATGACCGATGTCCCTTTGTTCGGCAGCACGGATTGGTCGCCGCCCTTCTTGAAGCCGGTTGGATTCTGGAAATAGCCGGCCACGTTCTCCCGCACCGTCTCCGACTGCGCGATCAGCCACATCACCAGGAAAAACGCCATCATCGACGTCACGAAGTCGGCATACGCTACCTTCCACGATCCGCCGTGGTGGCCGCCGCCGTGGCCGCCCTTCTTCTTGATGATGATTGTCGGTTCTTGTTGGGTATCGTCGGCCATGATACAGCCTTCTTACTTGGCGCGGGTCTGACGGCAGGCGTTTTCGACTTCCTCAAACGTCGGCCGGCTTGAGGCAAAGATCGCGCGCCGCGCAAACTCCACCGCGATCGACGCCGCAAAGCCCTTCTGGAAGCCCAGCATCCCTTGTTTCAGGCAAGCGTAGTATTTGCCGCCTTCCTCGTTGAGCGCTTGGATGTTTTTGGCGATCGGCTGGAAGAACCCGTAGCACAGCAAAATACCGAGGAACGTACCGATCAGTGCCGCCGCGACTTTCTCCCCGATCTCTTCCGGGGGACCGCCGATCGCGCCCATCGTCACGACAATCCCCAGTACTGCCGCAACGATACCAAAGCCCGGCATCGAGTCGGCCACCGTCTGGATCGATTCGGCCGGCTTGGCCTGCTCTTCGTGGTGCGTGTCGAGGTCGAGATCCATCAGCGCCTCCAAATCCTGCGCTGAAATCGCGCCGGTAATAATCACGCGCATCGTGTCGGAGAAGAAATGCACCGCGTGATGATCTTTCAGGAACGCCGGGTATTTTTTCAGGATCGAGGACTCGAACGGTTTCTCGATGTGACTCTCCAATCCGACCAGCCCGTCTTTGCGCGCGACATTGAAGATTTCATACATCATCACGAGCAGGTCGAGGAAGTGTTTCTTGGACGGCCCGCTGCCGAAGACCTTCATCATCTGCGGGACCATCGCCTTAATCGTTTTCAGCGGCGACATCACCAGCAGCGAACCGATCGCGGCGCCCGCCATGATCACAAACTCCGACGGCTGAATTAAGACCGGGATCGGCCCCCCGTGCATGACGAAGCCCCCGATGACACCGCCAAAGACGATTAGTAATCCGATAATCGCGAACATGTTACCGTAACTGCTCCCTCAGTTGCACTTCTACCAGCTCGAGTCGTCCTGACTCGCACTTTGAAATTGTCGTCACAGTTTGCCCGCTCATGCACTGAGCGGTGACGATTTCCGCCCGATTCGCCCGGCGACTGCGCCAAAGCGGAGGTTTGTTTCAGAATGGAGCAGGGGCGCGCTTACCGGCGCCGACGTCTGAATTCCGCCGATTGCGTCGTCGTCGCCCCTTCAGTCATTTCCTTGCCGCGCCGATACTTTCATGGAATAGGGCGACGGCCGACGTGTACCTTCGCTGTCCTATCGAGAAACACCGGCCGTCGCGCGAAGCAGTATGCGCATCGACTTTGCCACAGTCTCCGGCATCATCCTCGGCCTCGGCGCCATCGTCGTGGCCTACCTGATGGAGGGCGGCTCGCTCGCTTCGGTC
>WBZO01006522.1_pt1 | contig 11269 bp, 9 predicted proteins | sample 5204261 | NCBI WGS metagenome assembly WBZO01 (sample SAMN12412400, study PRJNA552823) | activated sludge metagenome | isolation source: activated sludge from anammox sidestream of wastewater treatment plant... | place: USA: North Carolina | collected 2017-09 | reverse complement strand
CGCCGGCGCTACCCGCAGGTACTGCGGATGGGCAGTTCCCTGCCGCGCGCCGTCGCCGCCGCGCTGCTAGCCGGCCTGGTAACATACGCCGCCCTCCAGCTTCCGCTGCCGGCGCTGCTGGCGCCATTCGTGAGCATGGGCCTGGGCGGGCTGGCTGCTCTTCCGCTCATCTGGCCCGAAATAAGGATACTCATCAGACTATGAAAACAAACCGGCTGTCCACCCGCATCGTCTACCCAATCCTGAGCCTGTTCCTGAGCGGGCTGCTGCTCGCCAGTTTTGTGGTAGGTTCCGCCCAGGGCATGGCTGCCGCGCCCTGGCAGTCCAAAGTTGACCCCTGGGCGCTGGAAACCTCCCGCGCTGGCGCGACTGAATTCATCCTCTTCTTGAGCGAACAGGCTGACCTGAGCGAAGCCGCCCGCCTGCCCACCAGGCTGGAAAAGGGCCGCTTCGTTTACGAGCGGCTGACCGAGACCGCGGACCGCACCCAGGCGCCGCTGCTGGCCGCCCTGGAGAACCTGCGGAACACCAGTCAGCCCGCGCTCGAATATAGGCGGTTCTGGGTCGCCAACGCGATCTGGGTGCGCGCGGATGCGGGCGCGTTACAAATGCTGGCCCGGCGCAGGGACGTCGCGCACGTCTTCGCCAACCCCAGCGTGCAGCTCGACCTGCCGGAGCAGACAGCCCAGCCGCTTGTTCCCAGCGCGCCGGAAGGGGTCGAATGGAACATCCAGAAAATCAACGCCCCGCAGGCCTGGTCGGCCGGTTTTCGCGGGCAGGGCGTGGTGATCGCTGGTCAGGATACCGGCTATGCATGGACCCACCCGGCGCTGAAGAACCAGTATCGAGGCTGGAACGGGGCCAGCGCGGATCACAATTACAACTGGCACGACGCCATCCACAGCGGCGGCGGGATCTGCGGGCCCAATTCGCCCGTGCCCTGTGACGACCAATCTCACGGGACGCACACCATGGGCACGATGGTCGGCGACGACGGGGGCGCCAACCAGATCGGCGTCGCGCCCGGGGCGCGCTGGATCGGCTGCCGCAACATGGACCGCGGCATTGGCTCGCCGGCCTCCTACATGGAGTGCTTCCAATGGTTTATCGCCCCGACCGACCTGAACAACCAGTTTCCACGCCCCGACCTGGCCCCCGATGTGATCAACAATTCGTGGAGCTGCCCGCCCGCTGAAGGCTGCACAGACCCGAACATGCTCAAAACGACCGTCGAGAACGTGCGCGCGGCGGGGATCGTGACGGTGCAGTCCGCCGGCAATAACGGGATGGAATGCAGCACAGTGTCCAGTCCAGCCGCGATCTACGAGGCTTCGTTCACGGTCGGCGCAACCGATATGAGCGATTTTATCACCAGCTTCAGCAGCCGCGGCCCGGTGACGGTGGACGGCAGCAACCGCCCCAAACCGGACGTGAGCGCGCCCGGCTCATACCTGCGTTCCAGCATTCCGGGGAACGGCTACGCCTATAACCAAGGCACCAGCATGGCTGCGCCGCACGTGGCGGGGGCGGTGGCGCTGCTGATCTCAGCCGCGCCCTGGCTGGCGGGTCATCCGGACGAAATCGAGGCGCTGATCAGCCACAACGCCGTCCCGCGCACCACCGACCAGTTTTGTGGCACGTCGGGCAACGCGGTGCCTAATAATATCTACGGCTGGGGGCGGATCGACGCCTGGCAGGCGATCCAGGGAACTGACCGTGTGCTGGAACTTTCCAAGAGGCCGAATTTACCCTTCTACCAACCAGGCTGGGTGATCACCTTCACCCTGCAGACCACCTATAAGCATCCGTTATATCCCACATACGACCTGCGTATCACGGACGTGATTCCCGCCCACACCCAGTTCGTCACCGCCACCCTGCCATACACCCTGACCGGCGACACGATCGTGTGGGGCCAACCCTCCTTTGGTCCAAACGCCACGCGCCAGATGAAACTGGTGGTGCAGGCCTCCGATTCATACACCGGGACGATCACCAACCAGGGTTATTCCGCCTCGAGCTCCGACCTGCCGGCCGTTTTCGGCCCGCCCGTGTCAGTCTTCTGGGCAAAAACGTTCAATTTTCTGCCCCTCGTGGGGCGGTAAGCCTTTCAGGGTTTAGCGAAAATCAGCCCTCTTTTTCATAGGCGACGCCGTCCGCAGCCGGGATGTGCGCCCGCCCAACCACGCCCGCCAGCACGATCATCGTGGCGACATACGGCGCCATGAGCAGAAACTGCGAGGGGATGCGCAGGCCCAGGATCGCCATCCTGGAGGCGAGCGAATCGGCAAAGCCAAACAGCAGGCCAGCCCCAAACGCGCCAAACGGCATGTAATTGCCAAAGATCATGGCCGCGAGCGAGATAAACCCACGCCCCGCGGTCATTACCTCGTCGAAACGCCCCACCGACCCCAGGGTGAAATAGGCGCCGGCAAAACCGGCCATCATCCCCCCCAGGATTACCGAGGTATAGCGCGTGCGGAAGACGTTGATGCCGAGCGTGTCGGCGGCGCGCGGGTGCTCACCAACCGACCGCACGCGCAGACCCCAGCGGGTGAAGAACAGACCGATGTGGATCAGCGTCATGAAAATGAACATCGAATACACGAACATGTTGTTGTGAAACAGGATCGGCCCGAAGAACGGGATATCGGAAAGGACCGGTATCTCGAACGGCGCGAATGTGCCCGGATTGTTCAAAGCCTGGTTGGTCTGCATAAACTTGGCAGAAATGTACGAGGTCAAGCCGGTGGAGAAAATGTTGATCGCCGTGCCAGAGATGATCTGGTTCGTCTTATACGTGACCGAAAGGACGGCGTGCACCAGCCCGAGGAGCGAACCCGCAAAAACAGCCGCCGCCAGCCCGACCCACAGGCTGCCACTGATGCTGCCCGCCAGCGCCCCGACCATAGCGCCCATGAGCATCATGCCCTCGATGGCGATGTTGACCACGCCGGCGCGCTCGCACAGGATGCCCGCCAGGGCGCCCAGGGTCAGCGGGACGGCCTTCGAGAGCGTGGTGTTCACCAGCCCAGCCAGGTTGAGCGATTTCCCGGCGGCAGCCCAGGTCAGAAAAGCAAAAACGAATAGGAACGAAACGAACGCCAGCACAAGGTTTGTGCGCCTGCGAAAGCCGTGCGGCAGGGCGAGCTGCAATGCGCCCAGGACTGCCGTGATAACAGCCAGGATGTTCAGCGTGAGCCGGGCGGGTATCTGCAAATCCGGAATGGTGGACCTGGCGCCGCCGGGCGTCATCCCAAACTTCGTGATCACCTCGGGGCTTAGCGGGCGGGCGAAAAACCACCAGATCACAAAACCGGCCCCCAAAAACAGCAGGCCCATCGCCACCTTGCGGGTGACAGAAAAAACCTCGACCTTGCGATGCAAAACAGTGGTGGTCATCTTCAGTCGCCTCCCCAGGTGCCTGCAAAGATCCCTTCTTCCGCCTCAGCGGGAAGTTTGATGCGGTAGATGGTGCGGATGATCGCCGGCGCGGCGATAAACACCAGGATAAACGCCTGGAGCACCGAAATGATGTCGATGGGTATTCCGGCCTTAAGCTGCATGTTGGTTGCGCCGTTGCGCAGCGCCCCAAAAAGCAGCGAGGCCAGCACCACCCCCAGCGGGTGGCTCTTTCCCAGGAGCGCCAGGGCGATGCTGTCGAAACCGTAGCCGGACGAAAAGGCCATCGCCAGGTTGTAGTTCACGCCCAGCACCTCATTCGCCCCCGCCATGCCAGCCAGCCCGCCGGAAAGGACCATCGCCAGGATGATGGTCAAGGGGACAATCATGCCGGCATAGCGGGCTGCATGTGGGTTGGAGCCGACCGCCCGCAGGTCAAAGCCCCATTTCGTCTTGAACAGGAACCAGTAAACCAACCAGGCAACCAGCAAGGCGATGAAAAAACCGATATGGAAACGAATCGGATCGCCGAAGGGCCGCAGGAGCTTAGCCGTTGGTTCTATGGTCGGGCTGACCGGGTTTGGCGACCCCGGGCGCTTCATCGGTCCGGTCAACAGCCAGTCGCTCAGGCGAAAGGCGATGTAATTCATCATGATCGTGTTGATGACCTCGTGCCCGCCCGTCCTGGCCTTTAGCCAGCCCGGTATAAAGCCCCAGAGCGCCCCTCCCAACGCGCCAGCCAGAAACGCCAGCGGAACGTGGAGCAAGGCCGGGATACCCGTGATGGAATAGCCCACAAAAGCGCTGAAAATTGCGCCCATAAAGATCTGGCCTTCAACGCCGATGTTGAAAAGGCCGGCGCGAAAACCGAGGGCAACCGCCAGGCCGCCGAAAATGTAGGGAGTAGCCGCGACCAGGCTTTCGAAGAACGGGTAGAACGCCCGGCGGACGGCCTCCGGAGAACCGCCCTGCAGCGCGGCGATGATCTTGGCCGGATCTCCAAACGCGCCGGTGAAAAGCGCCGAGTACGCGGTGGCGATGATCTTCCAGGCTTCCGCCAGGCCCCCGAGCGGGGATACCGCCCAGGCCGCATAGAATTCCGGGGTGGTCAGGACGATGATGATCCCGCCCAGCACCAGGCCGGTAAAGATCGCCAGGACCGGGACGATCAACGACTGCAATATGCCTGGAAGCCTGGAATTTCTCTTTGGAGCATCGCCGGTGACTTCCTTTAACAACTCTTCCTGGAAGATCTTGGCCGGGTTTTTTTCTTGCTCTTGTTGTGGTCTTTTGTCCGCGTCGGTCATCGACTGAGATCCTTTTCGAATTTTCAAGTGAAGCGTCAGACAGCGTTATGGATGCCCGCCATCAAAAGGCCAACGCCTTCTTTGGTGGCTTCATCAGCCTGAAGGATGTCCACAATCTCGCCGCGGTACATGACCGCGATCCGATCCGACAACCCCATCACTTCATCCAGCTCGGAAGACACGAGCAGCACGGCGCAGCCCTCGTCCCTCTTCTGGATGATGCGCCCATGGATGTACTCGACCGAGCCGACGTCCAGGCCGCGGGTGGGCTGGGAAGCGATGAGCAGCTTGATAGGGCGTGAGAACTCGCGCGCGACGATCAGTTTCTGCTGGTTGCCGCCCGAGAGCGAGCCCGCAGTGGTGAACGCGCCTGGCGTGCGGATATCGAATTCCTGAATTAACTCGTTGGCATGTCTCAAGATCTCCGGCCCATTGAGCACCGCCCCGCGCGAGAAAGGGGGTTGGTAATAGGTATTCAAGATCAGGTTATCCGCGATCGGAAAATCCAAGATCAAGCCATCGCGCTGGCGGTCTTCGGGAACGTGGGCGCTGCCGGTCTCGGTGATCTGGCGCGGGCTGCTATGCGTGATCTCGCGGTCCAAAAGGGCGACCCGGCCAGATTGGGCAGGGCGCAGCCCGGTCAGCGCTTCGACCAGCTCGGTCTGACCGTTGCCCTGCACGCCCGCAATGCCAAGCACCTCCCCCGCGCGCACCTCGAAAGACACCCCATCCACAGCCGCCTGGCGCCGCTCGTCAAGAACCACCAGGTCTTCCACCTGCAAGACCACCTCGCCGGGCTTTGCCGGGGTGCGGTCAACCTCAAGCTGGACCGCGCGCCCCACCATCATTTCCGCGAGCTTGTTTTGATCCGCTTCGGCCGGGAGGGTGGAGCCAATCACCTTGCCGCGCCGGATCACAGTGATGCGGTCGGAGGCGTCCAACACTTCACGCAGTTTGTGGGTGATGAAGATGATCGATTTGCCGCGCTCGACGAGCGAATGCATGATCTTGAACAGCTCGTCCGCCTCCTGCGGGGTCAACACGGCCGTAGGTTCATCGAGGATCAGGATATCTGCCTCGCGGTAAAGCAGCTTGATGATCTCGACCCGCTGCTGCACGCCAACCGGCAGGTCTTCCACGCGGGCATCCGGGTCTACCTGCAAGCCGAATTGCTCGGAGATCTGGCGGATCTTGTCCGCGGCTTCGGCGCGGTTCAAGAGCCCGCCGAAGCGGATGGATTCTTCGCCAAGCATGACGTTCTCGGTGACAGTGAAAACCGGCACCAGCATAAAGTGCTGGTGCACCATCCCGATGCCCGCCGCGATCGCATCGCTTGGAGAGTGGATCTCGATCTTCTGGCCGCGGACGATAACCTCTCCCTCGTCTTGCTGGTAGAGCCCATACAGGATGTTCATCAGGGTGGTTTTGCCGGCGCCGTTTTCCCCCAACAGAGCATGAATTTCGCCTGCTTCCAGCGTCAGATCGATATGATCGTTTGCTAAAACGCCAGGAAACCGTTTTGTGATACCGCGGAGTTCAAGAATAGGGGTCATAAGTATCCTGCGTGCTCCGATCACTTAAGTTCAAAATATATGAATGGATAGCCCCATTGTACCATGCCCCCGCCCAAAACCCGCCCCCCTCCGCTAGCGCGGCTCGCCGGTCTCCGGGTTGACCCCGGTGTCGATATAGCCGCTCGACAGATCGTCAAGCAGGCGTTCGACCAGCCTCTGGCGGCCTTCGCTCAAAAGCTCGGGGTTGACGTTGGTCAGGGCCAGCGGCATTTCAACCACCCGACCGCCGCTGGCTGACAGCAGCTCGGGCCAAAACTGGCGCAAGGCCGCAACCTGGTCGAACTGAACCGAAGCGATCCAATGGGGGCGGAGGGCGTCCGCCGGCGGGGGTTCGCTGCCAATGATGTTCACCCCGGCGTCGCGCAGGTATTCCAACAAGAAAAGATCCGCAACGCCTGGAGCCAGGTAAACGGTTTTGACGGCGTTGGAGATGAGCTGGTCAGCGGCAGCCTGCATGATAGCCTGGTCGGCGCCCCCGGCCAACTCGGCGGTCAACGGGTATTGGACGAACGGCGGAAAGGCGGGGCGGCACAACCCACAGAAAAAGATCGCCCCATTGCGAAAACCCAGGCGGGCGGACCTCCCGGCGAGGCTGTCCGCCGGGCTGATCGCCCCCACCCGCCAGTCGGGGGTGATCACACTCGCCAGGTAGCCGGCCAGAAAACCCTGCTGGTCGGCCCGCCCGCCTTGCGTTCCCATCAGGCTGAGGCTGGAACCGGCTTCGACCCCCTCGATCCCGATCCCCAAGAATTGAACCTGCGGATTGGCCGCAGCCAGGTTTGCCAGCCCAGGGTCTGGCGCCAGGACGACCATCGCCTGTACGCCTTGCGGCAGATCCAGACCTTGCAGCTCGGTCAGGGTTTCGAACTCCAGCCCGTCTCCCGCGGCCAACTCGCTCAAAACCGTCTGGATAGCGAGCGCCTCGGCCGGGTTCGAACCGAGCGGCGCCAGAAGCGCCAGCCGCTTCGGCGCGGCGGTCGGCGTGGCGGTTTCGACCGCCTGCGGGATCGTTTCCGTTGGCGCGGTTACTTCCGGGGTGACGTCCTCGAGCGCCGGGGTGGGCGCGGACGCCTGTAAGCGCAGGTTACAACCGCTCAGGACGGATGCAAGGACGAGGCAGCCGGCCAGCAGGTAAAACTCGAACAAACGCAGGCCCCGAAACTGGATCTTATTCACATTCACGCTCCGCTTCATTGAACACGTGGCCTATTTTACACGAGTTGATAGGGTTATAATAGACTCATGATCGAACTCAACATCCCTGGGCGAGGCCTGGTATCGCTCGAGCACCTGGTTTGTGATGTGAACGGCACCCTGGCGCTGGATGGGCAGTTGATCGAGGGGGTGGCGCGCCAGCTCAACAACCTGCGGGATCGGCTGCAAGTCCACCTTCTCACCGCGGATACCAGCGGACGGCAGGACGTCATCGACCGCCAGCTCAACCTGACCGCCCTCCGCATCCAACCGGGAGAGGAAGCCCGCCAGAAGGCGGAGTACGTCGCCCGGCTGGGCGCTGAGCGGGTGGTTGCGATCGGGCAGGGCGCCAATGACGCCAGGATGTTAGCCGCGGCCGCGATCGGCGTTTGCGTCCTCTCCCCCGAGGGGGCGGCGGTGGAGACGCTGATGGCGGCGCGCCTGGTCGTTCCCGATATTCATGCCGCATTCGAGTTGATCGAAAAACCGCTGCGGCTGGTCGCCACGCTGAGAAAATGAACCTGACCTCTTCCGAACATCATCCCGATGACCCGAACCAGCTCCCGCCAGCCCGACGCCGCCGGGCCAGGCGCTTGCTCGCCCCGTTGAACAAGGACGAACGCGCCGATTTTTTGGACGAGCTTGCGCTGCGCGCTTCGCCCTCTTTCGATTTCTTCCTGCTTTCGCTGGTCTCCGGGTTGGCGCTGAGCCTGGGGCTGTTGCTGGATACCCCCGCCTTTCTGGTGCTGGGCGCGGCGCTTGCGCCCTTGATGGCGCCCGCGGCGGGCGTCTCGCTTGGGACGGTCGTCGGCGCGGGACGCCTGTTTATGCGCAGCCTGGTCGGGCTGCTGATCGGCTGTTTGATCGTCTTTCTGGCCGGGTGGTCGGCGGGCAAGTTGGGGACGGCCTGGCTGAGCAGTCTCAACCTGCTGCCGGCTGCGGACCCGGCGTCCGTCACCCACTACCTGGCTAACCTGCACGCGCAGGTTTCGTGGCCCAACTTTCTGGTGCTGGCGGTGAGCGCCGTCCTGACCACCGCCGCACTCGCCCGCTCGGACAACCCCGGGGGGCGCTATATCACCGCCATGCCGAGCGCGGCCCTGGCGTATGAGCTTTACATCCCGCTGGTCGCGGCCGGTTTCGGCCTGGGGAGCGGCGTGCCCCATCTCTTCCCCGACGGCCTGGCGGTATTTGTACTTCACCTTGCCTGGGGCGCTCTGCTTGGCTCGCTCACGCTTGCCGTCATGGGGTTTCGCCCCCTCACCCTGTTTGGCTACACTTTCGGGGGGGCGTTGACGCTGTTCGGGGTGATCCTGCTGATCGGGTTGCTCGGAGCCGGCACCGTGCTGGGGACAGGCATGGGGCTGCCCACACCCACCCCAACCCTCACACCGACGCACACCCCAACTCCCACCATCACACCGACCCCGGCGCCTCCCACCCTGACGCCGACGCCGACCATCACGCCTTCCATCACCCCGTCTCCAACGCTCACCCTCACGCCCACGCCCACGCCCGATTACGGCCTGGTGAGCGGCGGCGGCTCGGAAGGGGTGCGCATCCGCCGCGAACCGGGCGGGGAGACGATTGGGTTTTTGCCGGTTGATGAATTGGTTATCCTGCTGCCGGAGACCAGCCAACTGGATGGGGTCGAGTGGGTGCGCGTGAGGACTTCGACGGGGCTGGAGGGCTGGATGGTGCGCGCGTTGATCTTACAGGTGACGATAACCCCCACCCCCTCGCTTTAAAGACAAAACCGTCAGCGGGGCGCCGGGAGGTACTCGGGCGTAAAAGCGCCCGGGAGCAGTTCCCCCACGCTCAGCTCGCGCACCAGTTTCCCGTCTTCGTCCGCGATCAATACGCGCGCCTCCAGCCCAAATTCGGCCAGCACCTGGCGGCATGAGCCGCATGGCGCGCCGCCGTTCGAGGTCACGACCGCAATCGCCGCAAATTGCCTTTCCCCTTCGGAGACCGCCTTGAAAACCGCGACGCGCTCGGCGCATATCGTGGCCGGGAAGGCCGCGTTTTCGATATTGACGCCGTCATAGATGCGCCCCGAGTCGGTCAGCAGAGCCGCGCCGACCGCGTATTTTGAATAGGGCACGTAGGCCCATTTACGCGCCTCCAGGGCGATTTGGATCAGATTCTCACGAATTTCGTCTGTCAACACGCTCTTTCGTCTCCTCTTCATCAGGCTCTGTAAGCGGGGACCAGCGCGCGCTCACCTTCTTGATGCGCCTGCCGGCCACCTGCTCGACGGTCAGCAGCAGGTCCCCCGCACGCACCTGCTCGCCCGGGCCTGGCACGTGCCCGAGCTGATGATAGATATAACCGCCCAGCGAATCGGCCTCCTCGCTGGAGAGATCGCTTTCCATAATTTCGTTAAAGTCGTCCAGATCGATCCGTCCAAGAAAGAGGTACCTGCCGTCGGGCAATTTTTGATATGGCGCTTCTTCTGCAACGTCATATTCGTCCTGGATTTCGCCAAGGATCTCCTCGACGATATCTTCGAGCGTCACCAGGCCCGCCACGCCGCCGTATTCATCGACAACGATCGCCATGTGAATACGCTGACTTTGCATCTCGGCCAGCAGCTCATCGATCTTCTTGGCCTCGGGCACGAAGTAGGCGGGCCGGAGCAGGCTGCGCAGCGAGGCGGGCTCGATATCTTCGCGCCAGGCGCGCAGCAGCTCTTTGGCATACAGCAGGCCGAGCGTATTGTCGACGTTCTCTTCGTAGATGGGCAGGCGCGAATGGCCTGAATCCAGCAGCACCCCTACCGCTTCTGCCACGGGAGTGTTCACCTCCAGGGCTTTCATATCGATGCGCGGGACCATGATCTCGCGAGCGAGCGTTTCACCCAGATCAAAGATAGAGTAGATCATGCGCCGCTCGCCCAGCTCGATCACGCCATCTTCCTGTCCCGCATCCACGAGCGTTTTTAGTTCATCTTCCGTGACGGCATTGGAGAACGTGTCCTCGCCATCCTGGGCATCGGCTCTCAGCACAAGCGGCGCCAGAAAAGGGGTGGTCAGGGCCATCCAGAAACGCACAAAGCCGGTCAATCGCACCGCCCAGCTTTCGGCCTGGCGGGCTGCCGAGCGCTCCGCCAGCCATTCCAACCAGAACAAGACGAGCGCCGTGATGAGCAGGGTCAAGGCAGCCCAGAGGACGGGATAATCTAAAGGACGCCGAAAAAGCAGGTAAAGCGCCAGCCCCGCGAGCGAAAACCGGGTAAAAATCAGGGTCAGGTTCAGGCTGGCGCGCACCCTGAGCAGTTCCGGCAGGAGGTTCAGCGTGGCTGTCAGCCGCTCTCCTGCCTGCTCCCGCTGCCCCAACAGGCGCGCATGCGAGATCTGCAGAAAACCCATGCGCGCGGCAATCGCCGCCAGGTCAAGCGCCAGGATGAGAAGCCACAAACAACCGATAAAAAGCGTGTTAATCATGTTTTTTCAATTTACGAATCGCCCGAGCAGGAACACCCACCGCCAGGGTGTCGGGCGGCACATCCCTGGTCACCACCGCGCCGGCGCCGGTGCGCGCGCCAGCGCCGATTTTCACGGGCGCGACCAGCATGGTATCGCTGCCGATAAAGACGCCCGCCTCGATCTCGGTGTGGTTCTTCTTCTCGCCGTCGAAATTACAGGTGACCGTCCCGGCGCCGATGTTGACATCCTGGCCGATTTGAGCGTCTCCGATGTACGAAAAATGGCCCATTTTGACGCCGGGGCCCAGAAAAGAGTTTTTGACTTCGCCAAAATTCCCCATGTGAACGCGGCTCGAGAGATGAGC
>WBZO01006519.1_pt1 | contig 11271 bp, 8 predicted proteins | sample 5204261 | NCBI WGS metagenome assembly WBZO01 (sample SAMN12412400, study PRJNA552823) | activated sludge metagenome | isolation source: activated sludge from anammox sidestream of wastewater treatment plant... | place: USA: North Carolina | collected 2017-09 | reverse complement strand
GGAAGGGCCGGCGGCTGCCACGCGAGCGTGACCGGCGCGGCCGCGGCCGCGCCTTGCGCCGCAGCGGCGCCGCCGACGCCGACCGGCACGACGAGCCGCGCCTGGCGGATCAGGCAGAGCTCGGCCGCCACCGCGCGGCAGTAGTAGACGACCACGTCGACCTGCAGGGTCGCCTCGCCCTCCGTGAAGGTGGCGGGGAACTCGAGCGTGAGCGGGTACTGGGGCCCACTCACCGCCGTCGCGGCGGGCGCGGCGAGCGCCACGGAGCCTCCGCTGCTCGTGACGCGCACCTGCAGCGGGGCCAGGTCGTTCGCCTGGTAGCCGGCCGGCAGGGTGAGCGTGACCGACACGGTGCCGGGGCCCGGGGCCACGGAGACGGCGAGCAGCTCGATCACCTCGTCGAAGCGCTCCGGCCCCGCCGCCACGCCCGCTCCCTGGGCGGCGCCCGCTTCCGCCACCATCATGGGCCGGGTCAGGATCCCGGCCGGGTCGGTCAGCGCCAGCGTGCGGACCTGGAGTGTTCCCAGGTCGGCCACCCGGATGAGGTGGTTGTTCGTGTCGGCCACGTACACCAACTGACCGACGACGCTCAGGCCACCGGGCTCGTGGAACCTCGCTTGCGCGCCGTCTTGCCAGCCCGCCTCGCCCGTACCGAGGAGCGTGACGCTCTCGCGCGTGACCGGATCGAGGCGCTTCACCTTGTTGTTGTAGGTGTCGGCGACGTACAGGGCGCCGTCGGCGAAGTCGAGCGCCTGGGCGTGCTGCAGGCGGGCGGCGTCGGCCGCGCCGTCGACGTCGCCGAAGTCGAACAGGCCGGTGCCCACCACGGTGCTCACCTGGCCGCCCGGGCCGAGGTCCACGCGTCTCACGGCGCTGGCCTCGCTGTCGGCCACGAAAAGCGCCTCGCCGTCGGTGGCCAGCCCGGTGGGCTGGTTCAGGCCCGCAGCGGTGGCCGCGCCGTCACGCAGTTCCTCGCGGCCGCTGCCCGCCACCAGGTGGAGGGCGCCGGCGCCCGGGTCGTAGCGCCACACCTGGTGCTGACCGGCCATCGCGACGTAGAGCTGCCCCTGCAGCCACAGCACGTCCCAAGGCGAGTTGAGTCCGCTGGACGCGCTCACGCTGCTCCTGTTGAACATGTACTCCTGCTCGCCCGTCCCCGCCACCGTCGTCACCGTGCGCGCGCCCAAGTCGACGAGCCTTATGGCGTGGTTGCCCGTGTCGGCCACGTAGAGCTCTGTGGGACTCGCCAGCGCCATGCCGTGCGGCCAGTCGAAGGCCGCTTCCTCGAACGGGCCGTCTTCCAGGCCGGGGACGCCGCCTATCACGTCCTGCACGGCGCCGCGCAGGTCCGTGACGACGATGCGGTCGTTGCCGCTGTCGGCGATGAAGAGCCGGCCGCCGGCCGCGTCGGCGAGGACCTGTTCCGGGAAGCGCAGCACGGTTCGAGGCGGGGTGCGGTCCGTGGCCCCGAGGTCGAGCGGGGTCCGGTCCAGCGTGCCGCGCGCGTCGAAGGTGGCGATCATGCCCGCTATGGCGGCGTCGAGGGGCTCGAAGGCGCCCTCCCCCTCGTGGCGGCCGAGGACGTTGCCCTCGGGATCTATGAGGAGTAGCGTGGGCCAGGCCCGCACGCCGTAGGAGCGCCACACCTCGAAGCCGGCGTCGTTGACGATCGGCTCGGTGCGCCCGTAGCGCTCGGCCACGAGGCCGATGTTCGCCGTCTCGGCCTCGTTGAGGAACTTCGCGGAGTGGACACCCACCACGACGAGCTCGTCCGGGTACTTCGCCTCGAGCGCCTTGAGGTCGGGGATGACGTGGATGCAGTTGATGCAGCCGTACGTCCAGAAGTCGAGCACCACGACCTTGCCGCGCAGTTCGGCCAGGGTGAGCGGCCTCCTCGTGTTGAGCCAGTCGAGCCCGGGCGGGAACTCGCGCGCGGGTGTCGTGCCGACGAACGGTTGGGCGGACGTGGGGTTCAGGCCGAACATACCGAGCAGCGAGGCCAGGGCGACCGCCAGGAACGCCAGCTTACGCATGGGCGGCTACCGGCCGCTCGCGAACGTCGCTGCCGCTCGGCGCTTGGAACAGCCGGAGGCCGAACTCGGGCAGGATGGCGATCAGGTGATCCAGCACGTCGGCCTGCACGCCCTCGTAGGCGGCCCAATCCGTGCCGTTCACGAAGGCGTACATCTCCATCGGCAGGCCGCCGGCGCCGGGTTGCAGCTGGCGCACGATGAGGGTGCGGTCCTTGGCGAAGCCGGCGTGCGCCCTCAGGTAACGGGTCATGTAGGCGCGGAACGTGCCGACGTTGGTGAGGCGGCGCGAGTTGACGACGTCGCCCGCCGCGGCAGGGTTGGCGGCCGTCCACGCTTCTATCTCGGCCTGCTTCTCGACCAGGTACTCCTCCAGTAGCGCGAACCGGCCGAGGTGGCGGACCTCCTCGTCGGTCAGGAAGCGGATGCTGGAAACGTCGATGTCGACGCTGCGCTTCATGCGCCTCACGCCCGCGTCTTGCATGCCGCGCCAGTTCTTGAACGACTTGCCCAGGAAGTTGTGGGCGGGGATGATCGTCAGGCTCATGTCGGAGTTCTGGACGGTCACCGTGTTCAGGGCGATCTCCTTGACGGCGCCATCGGCGTTCATCTCCGGCATCTCGATCCAGTCGCCCACGCGGATGAGGTCGTCGGCCGTCAGCTGGATGCCGGCCACGAAGCTGAGGATCGTGTTCTGGAAGATGAGCAGCAGCACGGCCGAGGCCGCGCCGATGCCCGTCAAGAGCACCAGTGGGTCGCGGTCGAGCAGGATGCCCACGGAGACGACGACGGCGAACAGGTAGCCCACGAGGGTCACGACCTGCACGTAGCCCTTGATGGGGCGCTGCCCCGGGCGGTGCCTGGCGTCGTGCCTGTCGCTGGCCGCCGCCAGGACGGTGGCGAGGACCCGGGCCATGGCGAACACGAGGATCACCGAGACCAGTCGCTGGAGGGTCGTCACGACCCCGGCGGGCAGGGAGGGCAGATGAGGCAGCCCGGCCCTGATCACCTCCAGGGTCGCCAGGAAGGCGATCCGCCCCGCCAAGCGCCGGTTGCGTGCCGTGACGCTCCACCCGGCGTCGCGCAGCCGCCGCGTCCTGGCGATGACGAACCTCAGGCCGCGGTCGACGATGAGGTAGACGAGCGCCGCGCCGGCGGCGAGCACCAGGACGGCTAGCAGGAAGGCCGGCAGGGGCCCGAGCGAGGTCCACCTCGCCACCGCCCCGTCGAACCAGATCCCGATGCCGCTCATGTCGTCGTTCATGCCGTCGTCCGCACCTCAGCCCCTCGCCTGTTCGGGGGGAACCTCCTCGCCTCTCAACAGACCGTGTAGATGAGCAACCTCACCCTGTCCACCCGCGCGTTGCCGTGCGAGTCGGTCGCTGTCAACGATAACGTGTGGGTGACGCCGCCGCATTGGTCGCCGTAGAGCCTCACCGGCAGGCTGGCCCCGCTCCCGAGGTAGCCGGCCTGGAGCGTCGTCCGGTCCGTTCGCCACTCGAGCGCCGCGCCGCTCAGGGCACCGTCCTCCGGGTCGGTCGCGGTGCCGACGAGCGTGACGTCGGCGTAGTACAGCCCCCTGGCGGCGTCGAAGCCGTCGTAGACGCGCGAGGCGTTGTCGTTCGGCGCGGTGATGCGGACCGTGGGCGGCCTGTCGCCGCAGTCGGTCACCGTCACCGTCACCGAGTCCTCGCCGCTGGCGCCATCCTCGTCCGTGGCCGCCGCGAACACCTGGAACGCGCCGGGCGCGTCGAAGGTGCGCGTCACCGTCCCGCCGTACGCGAAGGGCGACGCGGCACCCACCCGCCAAGCTATCGAGGTCCCGGGCAGGGCGTAACCGACCTCGTTGACGTCGGTGGCGCGCGCCTGGAACTCTATGGTCTCGCCCGAGCAGAAAGCACCGGGGTCGGGCCGCAGGATCGTGACGGTCGGTGGCTCGTTGGTGATCAGCAGGTCCACGCTCGCGGTGGCGTAGTTCCCCTGCGGATCCACCGCCATGGCCGTGAGGACGTGAGGGCCGTAGGCGAGGTCGCGGGTGCTGATCACGGCCATGGTCCCCGAGGCCACCACCCCGGAGACGTCGCTCGTCCAGGTGACGGCGACCGGCCCACCTTCGGGGTCGTAGACGGTCGCCTCGAGGTAGAGGCCGGGGTAGCCGCGCGGGAAGGCGGTACCGTCCACCGGCGAGATCACCGCGATGGTGGGTGGCCGGCCCGGGTAGGCGAGGTTCAGCGTCGCCACGTCGCCCGCGCTGAGGCGGTTCCTCTGGCCGATGGAGATCCCGGGCGGGATCGTCACGATGGGGCGTCCCGTGCATCGTCCGTTCTCGTCCGTGCGGCAGAAGTCGTTGCCGCCGTAATGCATCACCGAGGTGTAGTCGTACGGGCCGACGTCGTAGGAATGGCTGGCGACCTCGAAGTTGTGGCGCTTGCCGGGCTCGATGTTCTCCCAGCGGATCTGGACGTGGTCGTCGCGGTCGCCGCGCGATTGCTCATGGTTGAAGCCGAGGGCGTGCAGGAGCTCGTGCGCGACGATGAACTTGTTCCTGCAGTCGTAGTGGAGCTCCACGTCCTGCCTGCCGCCCTTGCGCCCGACGTGCGACGAACAACCCTCACCGTTGCGGAAACGGACGTAATCGGTCTCGGACGTCCTCGGCACGAACCTCACGGTGCTGACGCGCTCGATCTCGTCCATGGCGGCCCGGATGTTGGCCCGCATGTCGGCGTTCTCGTCACCCGCTGCCGTGGGGTCGTCCCAGTCGTCCGCGAACGCGTAAGGGACCACGCCGCCCGGCCACCGGTACTGTTCGCACTTCACCGTCATGCCGAGGAAGGTCCAGCACAGCCCGGCGTGAAGGAGGGTGCCTTGGACCTCGATGCCGTCCGCGTCCTCGAGCGCGGCGAGGTCCGCGGCGGTGCCCAGGATCATGTCGCCCTGGAACACGGCGAGGCCGCCTATGACCTCGTACCAGATCGTGAACGGCTCGCCGCTCGGTCCCGGCACCGTCAGGGCCTTGACCTCCCCCTGCACGCCAGGAGCGTGCTCGAGCGTGTGGCCCTCCCCCCACGGCTCGCCGTGCTCCCGCTGACCGCCGTTAGCGCCGGTCGGGCCACAGGCGCCCAGCGCGAACGCCAGCAACGCCGCGGCCACCGCCGCCCTCACCGGTAGGTTGACACCCCTCCGACCCGACTCCACTCTCATGGCGCCTCCAGGACCTTGTATCGCGACTCGAGAGGAAGGTACCACCAGGCACGGAGGCTCCGGGGGGAAGAATCACCCACGCGGGGCGGGGGCCACGCCAAGGATCCACGTCGTGGACACGCGCTGGGCGCCTCCTCACGGGGGGTAAGCGGGCGGGCGGTGGTAAACTCCGCGGATGCCGCACCCGCGCTGCCAGGCCGGTGGTGAGCGTGGCTGACCCCGAGCCGCGCATGGAGTTCACGTTCAGGTGGTGGGGCCCGGAGGACCCCGTCGCCATGGCCGACCTGGCCCAGGTGCCGAACGTTCGCACCGTGGTCACGTCGCTCTCCGAGGTGCCCATCGGCGAGGCGTGGAGCGCCGAGGCGATCGCCGAGCGGCAGCGCCTCTGCCGCGCCGCGGGGCTCGAGTGGACCGTGGTGGAGAGCGTGCCCGTGCACGAGGCCATCAAGCTGGGGAGCGCGGAGCGCGACAGGTACATAGAGACCTACGCCGAGACGCTCGAGCGCCTGGGCGCGGCCGGGATCCGCACCGTCTGCTACAACTTCATGCCCGTGTTCGACTGGATGCGGACGGACTTCGATTACCGGCTGCCGGACGGTTCCAGCGTCGTCTCGTACTCGCAGGCCGAGTTCGACGCCATCGACCTGAGCAAGGGCCTCCCCAAGCTCCCCGCCTGGCCCCAGGCGTACTCGCCGGCGGAGTTGCAGTCCGTGTTCGAGCGTTACGCGGGGGTCACCGACGAGGAGTTCCTGGGGCGATACCGCTACTTCGTCGAGGCGGTGGCGCCCGTGGCCAGCGCGGCCGGCGTCAGGCTGGCCATCCACCCCGACGACCCGCCCTGGCGCATCTTCGGGCTGCCGCGCATCGTTGGGACCGAGGCAGCGCTCGCCGCCATCCTGGCTTGCTCCGACGAGCCGTCTCACGGGCTCACCTTCTGCAGCGGCTCGCTCGGCGTGCTGCCGGAGAACGACCTCCCGGGCATGGCGAGGCGCTTCGGACCGCGCATCCACTTCGTGCACCTGCGCAACGTGAAGCGGCGCGGTGGGCGGGACTTCCACGAGGTGGCCCACGTGAGGGGAGCCGGCAGCGTCGACCTGGTCGAGGTGATGGCGGCGCTCGTCGAGGTCGGCTACGCGGGTCCGCTCAGGCCCGACCACGGCCGCATGATATGGGGCGAGACGGGCATCCCCGGCTACGGGCTCTACGACCGCTCGCTCGGCATCATGTACCTGCAGGGCGTCCACGACGCGCTGCGCCGTGCGGGAGTCGGGAAGTGAACGAGACGAGCTTCGCAGAGAGGTTGGGCCGCGCCGCCATCGTGCCCGTGCACGCCGAGCAGGACCCGGTGGCCGCGGTGGAGGCGCTAGGGGCCTGCTACGCGGGCGGCGTGCGCTTCTTCGAGTTCACGGACCGCCTGGCGGACGCCCTCCAGGTGTTCCGGGGGCTGAAGAGCGCGGTCGACGCCGAGCTGCCCGGGATGGTCCTGGGGGCCGGCACGATCACCCATCCGGAGCGGGCAGCGGCGTTCGTCGAGGCCGGGGCGGAGTTCCTGGTGAGCCCCGTCCTCGCCACGGGCGTGCTCGCCTGGAGCGTCGAGCACGGCGTCCCGTTCGTGCCGGGGGTCGCCACGCCGACCGAGGCGTGGCGGGCACTGGAGGCGGGCGCCGAGGTCGTCAAGCTCTTCCCTGCGGGGGCGCTGGGTCCCGGTTACCTCAAGAGCCTCCTGGCGCCCCTCCCCTGTCACGTCATGGTCACGGGCGGCCTCAGCGCCACCCCGGAGACGATCGCGACCTGGCTGGGCGCGGGCGCCCGCGCCGTCGGGCTGGGCTCCGACCTGATCCCGCGCGGGCGCTTGGCGCCCGGCGACCTCGACGACCTGACGCGCCGCTGCGAGGCGCTGACGAGCGCGGTGGCGGCGTTCCGGGCCCGCGGGGCGTGAAGGAGCCGCGCAGGGTGCCCCGGCCCCTCGTGGTCACCTTCGGCGAGGCGATGCTGCGGCTGTCGGCGCCCCGGGCGCAGCCGCTGCGCCTCGCTGCGGAGCTGAGCGTCCACGTCGGCGGGTCCGAAGCGAACGTGGCGGCGGGGTTGGCCGGCCTCGGGTTCCGTGCGCGCTGGTTCTCGGCGGTGGCCGAGGGGGAGCTGGGCGAGCGCGTGCTCGGGGAGCTCGCCCGGCACGGGGTCGACACCTCCTTCGTGACGCGCGGGCCGGGCCGCACGGGCCTCTACTTCTTCGAGGAGGGCATCGGCACGAGGCCCGCCAGCGTCGTCTACGACCGGGCGGGGTCGGCGTTCACGCTGCTGAGCGCGGACGACGCCGAGCAGGCCACCGCGGCCGGCCTCCTGGCCGGCGCCGCCGCGTTCGTGACGAGCGGGATCAGCTTGGCGCTCGGCGAGGGCCCGCGGGCAGCGGCGGCGGCGCTGTGGCGCGAGGCGGGGGCGGTGGGTGCGCTCCGCGTCCTCGACGTCAACTACCGCTCGCGCCTGGCCAGCCCCGCGGAGGCGGCCGCGCAGGTCGGGGCGCTCCTGCCGACCGCCGACCTGCTGTTCGTGGCCGAACGCGACCTTGTCCCGCTCTTCGGCGGGCTCGAGCACCTGCGCTCGGCGGCCGCCGGAGCGACCATCGTGATCACCCAGGGCGCCGCCGGCGCGACCAGCCTGACCGCGAGTGGCGAGGCGCGCGTGCAGCCCGCTCTGCCGGCGGCGGACGAGGGTCGACTCGGCCGTGGCGACGCCTTCCTGGCCGGCCACCTGGCCGCCGGCCTGGATGGCGCCGGGCCGGCCGCCGCCCTCGCCATGGGGGTGGCGTGCGCCAGCCTGAAGTCGACGTTGGCGGGAGACCTCGCGGTGCTGGATCGCTCCCAGGCCGAGGCGCTCGCGGCGGTGGCGGCCACCCGGCGCGCGGACGGCGGGGCGGGAGCCGGCGACGCCTCCGGTCGTGCCGGAGCGCACGACGTGCGGCGCTGAAGGGGGCGGCCGGCCACGCCCGAACGGGGCGGCTCCCGTCGACCGGTCAGTGGGGCAATCGCGCGTAACGCGCCATGACCTCAGGGTCGGGCTCGAAGCCGAGCCCGGGCGCCTCGGGCACGGCGAAGGCGCCGTCGGCGCCGGGAGCGCCCGGGTGCGCCAGCCAGGCGTCGGGCACGGCGAAGTGGTACTCGAGCTCCCTCACGCCGGGCACCGCGGCCGCCAGGTGGAGGCTCGCGAAGAAGCCGGGCCCGAAGTAGGGGCAGTGCGGCTCGAGCGGGATGCCCGCCTCCGCCGCCACGGCCGCCACGCGCAGGAACTCGGTGATCCCACCGACCTTCGTGACGCTCGGCTGCGCGTAGTCGACGGCGCCCGCGGCCAGCGCGGTGCGGAACTGCTCTGCCGTGCACCAGTTCTCCCCCGCTGCGATCTTGAGGCCCTTGCCCCGCAGCGAGCGCAGGGCGCCGTAGTCCTCGGGCGGGAACACGGGCTCCTCGAGCCAGGCCACGTCGAGCTCCACGAGTCGCGGCGTCAGCGCCGCGGCCTGCTCGGCGCTCCAGTTGCAGTTGACGTCCACGGCGATCGGCACGCCGGCGCCCACGGCGGCGCGGGCCGCCTCGATCTCGGGCAGCGTTATCTCGTGCAGCTTCAGGCCGGTGAAGCCGGCCGCGCGCGCGGCCAGGGCCTTGCTCGCCACCAGCTCCGCGTCCGCGTAGCGCACGAGGCTCGCGTAGAACGGCACCCGGCGTCGGGCGGTGCCCGGGGCGAGGAGCCGGCATAGGGGCAGGCCGGCCCGCTTGGCGGCGAGGTCCCAGAGGGCCATGTCGACCGCCGAGAGGGCGAAGACGGTCACGCCGTAGCGGCCGAACAGGTGGAGTCGCCGTTGGGTGGCCAGGTTCCAGGCGGCGACGTCCTCCACCGTGGTCCCGACCAGGACGGGAGCGATGAGGCGATCCACGAGGGCCTTGGTCGCGTCCACCGTGAAGTAGCCGAACCCCTCGCCCCAGCCGACGTTGCCCGCCTCGTCCGTCAGGCGCACCAGGAGGATCTCCAGGGTGTTCCAGGTCGTCGGGGTGATGCCCTCGCCCTTGCCGCCGTCGTCGAAGGGGATCTCGACGATGGTCGTCTCGACGCTGCCTATCCTCATGGGCGCGCCGCCGGGGACGGGAGGGGCGCGACCGCGTAGGCGCCGCCGACGTGGGCGGGTCCGCGCTCGGGACCCATGGCCGTGCGGTCCAGGAAGCCGGGCGCCAGGTGTTCCTCGGCGCGGTCGCGGGGAGCGTAGCCGAGCTCGAACGCGCGCCGGTTGTCGAAGAGGGCGTCCGGGCACAGCGACGTGCCGTAGACGACCTCGTGACGAAGCCCCGGCAGGCGCAGCCCGAGGGCGAAGAGCGCCGCCAGGTCGCGGGCGCTCGTCCACATGCGCAGGGCGCGCTCGTCGCCGACCTGGGGGTCGGCGTTGCCGATGCGCACCACGAAGGTGGGCAGCGCGTAGCGGCGGGCGTACATGGCGCAGGCGGCCTCCCCGAAGGCCTTGCTGAGGCCGTAGAACGCGTCGGGCGCAACTGACTGGGTGGCCGGGTCGAAGCCCGCGCGCTCGTACGCGCCCAGCACGTGGTGGCTGCTGGCGTAGACGAACCGGCTCACGCCGGCTTCGGCGGCGGCCGCCAGCAGGTTGAGCGTGCCGCGGTAGTTGGCGTCGAGCGACGCCTCGAAGGTCAGGCCCAGGCCGTGCACGCACGCAAGGTGGAGCACCGCGTCGGCGCCGGCGACCAACTCGGCCACGCGTCCGGCGTCGGCCAGGTCGCCGTGGACGAACTCCTCCCGGTCCGAAGGCGGTTCGGCGGGTGGCGTCAGGTCGGTGAGGCGGAGCGCGAAGTCGCGCCTGAGGTGCGGTCTGATGGCGCTGCCCACGCGCCCGCTGGCGCCCGTGATCAGGACCTTCATGTGGACTCCTCCCGGACGTGGCGTCCGTACGAGTTGACACTCGCGGACCCCATCGGTATCCTCGCTCAACTCTGGTCATACCACAAGACCACAGTCCGGCCCCGGCGGCGCGCCCGCAGGGACCCAGCGAGGCGACCACGGTGGACAAGACCGGCACGACGAAACGCAGCGCCGAACTCCAGTTGGAGCCGGCCAGCCGCGTGTCTCTCGCCGCCACGGTGGCCGACCAGCTGGCCGCCCGCATCCTCGAGGAGCACCTCGTCCCCGGCGACCGCCTACCGTCCGAGCGCGACCTCGCCGTGCAGCTCCGCGTCAGCCGGCTGGTGGTGAGGGAGTCGCTGAGGACGCTGGCCGAACGGGGTCTCATCGAGGTGCGCCCGGGGGTCGGAGCCTTCGTGGTGCCCATGCCGAGCGGCGCGGTCACGCGCCCGCTCGCGCTCTACCTGAAGCGCAACAACGTCGCGCTCGCCCACCTCTTCCAGCTCAGGCACGCGCTCGAGCCGGGCATCGCCGCGGCCGCGGCCGACGCGAGCCGGACGCACCCCGAGCTCGAGCAGAACCTCGCGGCCACCGCGCTTCTCGTCACGCAGCTGGAGGGCGGCGCCGAGGCCTACGACCGGTTCGCCTGGCTGGACCTGCAGTTCCACCAGCTACTCGCCGAGGCGTCGGGCAACCCCCTCTTCCAGCTCGTGCTCGACCCGCTCATCGACCGCCAGCTGGAGGTGAGGCGGGAGGGGGCGCAGCTACCCGGCGCGGCGCGCCGGGCCTACGAGGGGCACCTGGAGGTCATGCGCGCCGTCGGCGCGGGCGACCCCGCCGCGGCGGCCGCGGCCATGGAGCAGCACCTCACGACCGTTGAAGGCTGGCTGACCGCCATCGAACGGCGGGTAGCTGCCCGCCGCAACGACGAGCCCAAGGAGGATAGCGGATGATCGACGAGAAGAAGCGTGAACACATGATCGCCAGCGTCAGGGGGTACTTCGACGCCTGCAACTCCGCCAGTCGCGAGCTGTTCGCGCGCTACCTGGCCGACGACTGCCGCCACTACTTCCCGCCCAAGGCCGGCGGGCCCTACCTCGGACGTAAGGCGATCGAGGACCTGTGGATCGGCTTCGTCAGGCGCCTCGAC
>WBZO01006518.1_pt1 | contig 11271 bp, 7 predicted proteins | sample 5204261 | NCBI WGS metagenome assembly WBZO01 (sample SAMN12412400, study PRJNA552823) | activated sludge metagenome | isolation source: activated sludge from anammox sidestream of wastewater treatment plant... | place: USA: North Carolina | collected 2017-09 | reverse complement strand
GACAACAAGCATCCAATCCGTTAAAAGGTGTACATAATGAATAAACTAAAGAATCACCATCAGGATCGGTAGCGATATGATTAAAAAAGATAGGTAGATTAGCGCAAACATAAATAGGAGGGCGATATGTGAACCGTGGACTACTATTTACAGAAACAACTTCTGGACCCGGTATATGTTCCCAATAGGTTGTACCTACATCGCCTGGATTTACCAAATTTAAAATAGTACCATTTCTACAACAACGTTGATAAGCAATGTAGTAACCGCCAATGAGTGGTGGTAAATTCACAATGGCTTCATAGTAGGCTTCTTCTACACAAGCATTACCTGATGCAGTTGGTGCACATGGACTATTATTTGTTGGTGGAACAGTTATACTATAATTTATGGCAACTTGTAAAGTAGTTACTACATTACCATTGGCGTCAAAAATGGTAATAAAAGCAGGGTCATCAAATGGTGGAACACCATTTAAACAATCCCGATAAACCTTCATTTGAATTTTGTAATTGTTGTTACCTAAATTATCGTAATAAATTTCGCCTCCAACAATATGAGTTGCTTCTGCTATAAACGATAGCAGAAGCATAATACAAAATAGATATGTCTTTATTTTTGATATGTGTATTATTCTTTAAATACCTGAAAGAATCCTTGAAACTTTCTTCCATCAGATACATTTAATAAATAAAAATAAGTTCCACTAGTTACATTTGGTTTCCAATCGTTCTTGTAATCATCACTTGAATAAAGTTTATTACCCCAACGGTTATAAATGATAACCTGAGAACCTGGGAAACGCTCTAAGCCATTAATTTTAAAATATTCATTCACACCATCTCCATTAGGTGTAACCACATTTGGAACAATCACATTACAATCAACACTGTTAATATCCATTACTAAGGTGTCTTTATATAAACATTGATCTGTAACAACAATCGTATAAGTACCATTGCTTGGCATTACAGATTGAGTAAAACTATACGTATAATTAGTTGTATCAAATGGAACAATGCCACCAGAAGGTAATAACCATTCAACTCCATAAGGGGCATTACCTCCTTCAATTCTTACAGTTATATTTAAAATAGAATCTAAACAGAATACAACTGGTGATGTATTAGTTATTTGAGGCGCTGCAGTATTAAGTGTAGGAGAATATACTGCCGTAGATGTACAACCTGCAATACTTGTTCCTACTACTGTGTATGTGGCATTAACTGTAGGTGTAACACTTATTGAACTAGTTGTTTGACCTGTATTCCATGTGTAGGTATCGGCTCCTAACGCGGTAATTGTTGTGGATTGCCCTGCACAATATGGACTACCGCTTAATGTAAGTGATGGAATAGCATTAACTGTAACAGAATATACTGTATAGTTTATACATGCGCCTACTGCTGAGGTTACAGAATAAGTTGTATTAGTACTAGGTGTAACTGTTATAGAGGGTGCTGTGCTTCCTGTATTCCAAGTATATGTTGTGCTTCCTGATGCAGTTAATACTGTACTTTCACCGTTACATAATGAATTATCTCCTGTAACAGAAAGCGGTACGCCTATCACTGTAACACTTGTTACTGCTGTATTTGTACACAAACCATTAGCCCCTGTTACGGTATAATTTGTATTTGCAGTTGGAGTAACTAATAGGGTATCGTTTGATATGCCAGTGCTCCATGAATACGTAGTAGCTCCTGTTGCAGTTAGTGTGGCTGTATATCCAGCACATACTGTTGTACTATTTACAACTACCGTTGGAACAGCTACAGGTGTGAGTGTAATTTGTTTTGTAACGGGTTTATTACAAATATCATTTACTGTTATGGTATATATTGTAGGTGAATTGATTGGCGTTGTTGTAATTGTTGGTGTATTTGCTGTTGGCGACGTCCATGTATAGGTGTATGCTGGATAACCATCAGACGCATTCGCGTTAAGTGTAACTGTAGTTCCACTACATACGCCCACATCTCCTTGCCCAATGGTAATTGGAATATAATCTTTAATGTATAAATTAAACTTTAGTGCATTACTAGCTAAACAACTCACACTACTAGTTACAAAACTCGACATTTCAAATTTAATTGTATCGGTACCTTCTATTAAGTTATCTTGAAATGCTTTAATATTACAATACTTAATAGTATCTTGATTAGCAGCAAAGTGTAACACCGTTGGCCATGAAAAACTAGGATTACCAACTTGCTCGTAATCTGTTCCTAAAATGGCGTTCCCGCCAACAGTTAATTGAAACGAATCTGCATTAGCAATGTTGCCATGTCTGATAAAATAGGCACAGTAAGTGTTACAATCTTCTACTAATACTGAATCCGGAATAAATGTGCTTGAATTAACCGTAAAAACATTTAATGGTGGTAAACTACTAAAGGAACCTCCTTCTAAAAACACCCCCGAATCATAAATTCCATCACCACCATCAGCAATCGCAATTTTAATATGATAAGTTTGTCCACAAACTACTTTTTCAAGTGCATACAGGATAGTCGTAAATCCATCAAACTGACAATTAATGGTGTTTCCAGCATTACTTCTATAATAAGTAGCGTTTGATCCTGCATTTACATTATCAATAGACACAGGAGTAGATGAACCTGGAATCAAAGCAATGTTTTTGTTAGTATAATTCCCGCCTAAAGGGTTTGGCCCTGTTAAGAAAAAAGCAAAAGCATCATTTACTCCTGCATTCACATATTCTGGATATTCTTCGGAGGCAAAGCAATATCTAAATTTAACTGAGTCGCCAGTAGGCACAAAATCAAATTCTAAAACTGCTGCATCAAATGTTGTATTACCTGAAACAGCATCCAGTTGAGTATCCCCAGGCTTATTTAAATTTGTACCATTACTAGGAGATGAATTTGGTCCTTGTGGCCCAAAGGGAGAGGCTGTAGAAGCGTTTCCTGTACTTAAATATACACCAGCTAATATTCCAATATTAGTACTTGCTGTTGCATTAAACTTAGCTATGGCATTTAAATCACCTGTAAACGTAATATTAGTAGCTGTAACCCCTGTACCTAATAATACATTTTGTACTAATTGTTGTGGAGTGAGTGTTAAAGTAGTTACTAATTGTGCCTTACTGAGCAAGGTAAACGAAGTTAAAATAATAGTTGTAATAATTTTTTTCATCGTACTTAATTAAGTTTTAGGTTGCTATTAAATTTTTATACACTGCATTATATATCCTAATCTAAACTTTTTTAGAGATTAGGGAATGATAAAAATAAATGATGAAACACGAATTAACAATTTTTTTACTCATTAAAATCGTAATCCCAATAAAAAAACTACATTAGTACCAAAATTCTACAACAATGGAACACCAATTAATTAAAAACTATCTTTCTATACATAAAGAACGCTTTTTAAATGAGCTTACCGAACTGTTAAAAATCCCATCAATTAGTGCTAAGCCCGAACATAAAAACGATATGCAAAAAACTGCTGAAGCAGTTAAACAACGTTTAATAGAAGCTGGTGTTGATAAAGCGGAAATATGCCAAACAAAAGGTTACCCTGTAGTGTATGCCGAAAAAATAATTGACCCTAACAAACCCACAGTTGTAGTGTATGGACATTACGATGTGCAACCCGCCGAACCTCTTGATTTATGGGATTCTCCACCCTTTGAACCTGTAATTAAGAAAACCGACATACATCCTGAAGGCGCTATCTTTGCACGTGGAAGTTGCGATGATAAAGGACAAATGTATATGCATGTAAAGGCTTTTGAAATTATGATGAAGACCAACACATTGCCATGTAATGTGAAGTTTATGATTGAAGGTGAAGAAGAGGTTGGTTCGCCTAGTTTAGGTCATTGGATTATTGAAAATAAAGAAAAATTAAAAGGAGACATTATTTTAATTTCAGATACATCGGTTATTGCAAATGACACGCCAAGTATTGATTGTGGATTAAGAGGCTTAGCATATATGGAAGTAGAAGTTACTGGCCCTAATCGTGATTTACATAGTGGCGTGTATGGTGGCGCAGTAGCTAATCCTATTAATGTATTATGTAAAATGATTGCTTCTTGCCATGATGAAAATAATCACATTACCATTCCTGGGTTTTACGACAAAGTACAAACATTAAGTACAGCAGAAAGAAATGAAATGGCAAAAGCACCATTTGATATTAATGAGTTTAAGAAAGATTTAGGAATTAACGATGTACAAGGCGAGAAAGATTTTACAACCAACGAACGCACTGGCATAAGACCAACATTAGATGTGAATGGAATTTGGGGAGGTTATATTGGCGAAGGTGCCAAAACCGTGTTACCATCAAAAGCATTTGCGAAAATTTCTATGCGATTGGTGCCAAATCAAAATTCTGATGAAATTAGTAAGTTATTTCAATCATATTTTGAAAGTATCGCTCCTGCATCCGTCGTAGTTAAAGTAAAACCGCATCATGGTGGTGAACCTGTTGTGGTTCCAACAAACTCTAAAGGATTTCAAGCTGCTAGTAATGCCATGCAAGATGCTTATGGAAAAAAACCAATTCCTACAAGAGGCGGTGGAAGTATTCCTATTGTGGCTTTATTTAAAAAAGAGTTAGGTTTAGATAGTATCTTAATGGGCTTTGGTTTAGATAGTGATGCTTTACATTCGCCGAATGAACATTATGGTTTATTTAACTATTATAAAGGTATTGAAACTATTCCTTTATTTTATAAATACTTTGCACAATAACAATTGATTAAAAAGTCAATAGCCATTATTGGTGGTGGTTCAGCATCATTGATGCTAGCTGGTTCTATTGATACTCAAAAATTTGATGTAATCATTTACGAAAAAAATAAAGCACTTGGTAGAAAATTTTTAGTAGCGGGCGATGGTGGTTTTAACTTAACTCATTCCGAAGAAATATCGAATTTTATAACACGCTATGCGCCCCGTCAATTCATAACGCCATTTATTAACCACTTTTCTAATCAAGATTTAAGAGACTGGCTACACTCACTAGGAATTGAAACATTTGTTGGTACCAGCAAAAGAGTTTTTCCAAAGAAAGGAATAAAACCCATTCAAGTTTTAAAGGCATTTGAGCAACTTTGTATCAACCATAACGTGAAATTTCAATTTGGATATACATGGAAAGGCTGGAAAGATAAGGCATTATTTTTTGAGAATCATCTCCAACAAAGTTTTGTAACTTGTCCGGATATTGTAGTATTTGCATTAGGTGGCGCTAGCTGGAAGGTTACGGGTAGTGATGGTACATGGTTAAATTTTTTTAATGAAAAGCAAATTACAACAGTGCCGTTTCTTCCATCTAACTGTGCTTATCAGATAAATTGGGATGCGACATTAATTCATAAACATGCTGGTTCTGCTTTAAAGAATTGTTGTTTTTCATGTAACGAACAAAGTAAGAAGGGTGAGGTTGTAGTTACTAAATTTGGTATTGAAGGGAATGCAGTGTATGCTTTAAGTCCTAATATAAGAGAAGAATTAATGAAACAAAGAAAAGCTTTGTTGTTTATTGATTTTAAACCCGAATTTTCTAAAGAAGATATATTACTTAGGTTTCAACGATTTAAGAAAACAAACATGAAATCTTTTCTTAAAGATTGTCTTCATTTAACTGATCTACAAATTGACCTTTTAAAAAATGCTACCAACAAAGAAACATATAACTCTATTAATTTAATTGCCGATAAAATTAAATCATTTGAAGTAACAATTATTGATTTTTCTCCTATTGACCAAGCGATCTCAACAGTAGGAGGCATTCATTTAGACGAACTCAATCCTCACTTAGAATTAAAAAAACTTCCAAATCATTATTGCATTGGCGAAATGATAGATTGGGATGCGCCAACAGGCGGTTATTTATTGCAGGCTTGTTTTAGTATGGGAAAATATCTAGCCAATTACCTCAATCAAAATAACTAATTCTATTTCAAAATAATCTTGTAAATTAGTAGGCTTTCAAATTTTACATCTATTTGTGCAACATATAAAAGCATATTTCGACAAACAGGCAACTTCTAAAAAGGGTAGGGGGCTGTCAAATTATTATTGGAAAGAAATTACGAATTACTGTAATTATTTCTCACACGAAGATAGCTCGGTACTCGAAATTGGTTGTGGAAGTGGAGATTTATTAGCTGGTATTTCAGGCAATAGAAAAGTGGGTATTGATTTTAGTGAAAAACAAATAGCTTGGGCAAAAGAAAAATATGCCAATACCTCTATTGAATTTTTGGTGATGGATGCTAATCACATAACGTTAAATGAACAATTCGATTACATTATTATAAGTAATTTAATTGGTTTTGTAGATGATGTGCAAGCTGTGTTTGAGCAAGTACAGAAGGTTTGTCATCCAAACACGAAAATTATTGTACAATATTATAACTCACTGTGGGAACCTGTTTTAAAACTCGCGGAAATTATTGGGTTAAAAACAAAATCACCATTGCAAAACTGGCTAAACTCTAAAGACGTTAATAATTTATTATTTGTATCAGGTTTTGATGTTTATCGAAATAGCAAACGATTTATTTTTCCATTGTACATTCCTATAATTGCTGAATTATTTAATTTAGTGTTGGCTAAATTCCCAATATTTAGATTCTTTAGTTTAAACAATTATAGTTTTGCGAAACCGCTTCCGCAAAGTAACTCAGGAGAATATAAAACAAAATATTCAACCACGGTAGTTATACCTGCGCGTAACGAAAGTGGTAATATAGAAAATGCCATCACGCGTTTACCAAAGTTTGGCAAACATGTAGAAATTATTTTTATTGAAGGAAATAGTACAGATGATACATGGCAAAAAATAAAAGAAATACAGCAAAAGTATAAAGACACACACGACATAAAAATAGGACAACAGAAAGGAAAAGGAAAAGCAGATGCTGTAAGAGAAGGATATAAAATAGCTACTGGAGATATTTTAATGATTTTAGATGCTGACCTCACTGTTCCACCCGAAGATATTCCGAAATTTTATGATGCCATAGCAAGTAGCAAAGGAGATTTTATTAACGGAACTAGATTGGTTTATCCGATGGAAAAAGAAGCAATGCGCTTTTTAAATTATTTGGGTAATCATTTCTTTAGTTGGGCTTTTACCTGGTTGCTAGACCAACGATTTAAAGATACCTTATGTGGAACAAAAGTAATGTTTAGAAAAGATTATATTAAACTTACTAAAAATAGAAAATATTTTGGCGAATTTGATCCCTTTGGTGATTTTGATTTACTTTTTGGTGCCCACAAATTGAATCTTAAAATAGTTGAAATTCCTATTCGCTACCGAGAAAGAACTTATGGCAGTACCAACATCTCTCGCTTTAAGCATGGTGTTATTTTATTACGCATGTGCGCCTTTGCTAGTCGAAAATGTAAGTTTATTTAATTAGGTAAAATTTAACTTAATATACTTAATAGTTTTTTTCTATTTAGGAAATTAAAAAAAGAAAGAGGCTGTATCAATAATGGTTCAACCTCTTTCTGTAACTTGTAAAAACTAAACTACTCAATGTCTAAATCTCTTGCTTTAGTTTTAAGTAATTCTTTATCACTAACCTTACTATAAGGTAAACTATTATCAATCTCTGTAGGAGCTAAGGTTGCTGCGCCCGTACTTTTAGCACTATTATTAGTTCTTTGATTGCTTTGTTTAAATCCAGTGTTATCTTCACTCTCATTGTTACTACCAGTTGTGTTTCCTTGTCGGTAGTATGGATTGTTAGGGTCGCTGTAAGGATCAGGATAAGCGCCACCTCCATTAGCAAAACCATAAGGATTATTAAAATAATTTAAAGTATTCCAAGCTAAAAATCCAGCACGTTCGGCATGATTTAAGGCGCCTGCATAATCACCCCAAAAATATAATTGTTTAGCATATTGTTGATGACGTATAGCTTTTGCTAACCATGGAGAATATGTGTCATTCCAATCACTAAACGCTAATGCCTGACCAATAACATGAGCCGACTGACGAATAGAATGACGGGCAGCCTTTTTTATTTTATAATAGCTATTATAATAACCATAGGTATAATTCGGAGGATAATATCCACCACCTGTTCCAAAATGAATACTTACGCCACCACCAATATGTGGTCCGTTACTATAAGCCCACAAATGCTTATCCGATGAAGAATTAGAGCTTGAGTTTTGGTTTTGAGTATTCCCATTATGATTGCGCTGTGCAGAAGCAGTTAAACTTAAAAAAACTGTACAAATAGTTACTAAGTTTGGAATAGATGTTTTCATGATTTCTAATTTTTAATATTAGATAGTCAATGCCTGTGCCAAAACATACTATTTAACAGAACTTTACATTTGAAATTGGTATCTGGTAGGTTTTGAACCATAACTGGTAAAATTAACTATGTATAGCCTTATAAGATAAAGGAATTAAGTATTAATTTATGTAAAATCAACATCTAGTTATTATTAAATAATGCTGTATTTAGGCTTTAAATGTATCTTTGTTTTTTACTTTTGAGAAACATTGAAATTTACATTACAACATAAAGACATTCACTCTAAGGCTAGAGCAGGAATTATAGAAACGGCGCATGGAAAAATTCAAACGCCAATATTTATGCCAGTTGGAACTGCTGCTACTGTAAAAGCTGTTCATCAGCATGAGTTAAGAGATGATATTAAAGCACAAATCATATTAGGGAACACCTATCATTTATACTTACGCCCAGGATTAGAAGTTTTGGAGGCTGCTGGTGGCTTACACCAATTTAATGGCTGGGAAAAACCAATTCTTACGGATAGTGGCGGTTATCAGGTATTTTCATTAGCCTCATCTAGAAAATTAACCGAAGAGGGCGCAACATTTAAGTCGCATATTGACGGTAGTAAACATTTATTTACACCCGAAAACGTGATGGATATTGAGCGTACAATAGGCGCTGATATTATGATGGCTTTTGATGAGTGTACACCTTATCCTTGTGAATATAAATACGCTAAAAATTCATTAGGCTTAACACATCGTTGGTTAGATAGATGTATTAAGCGATTTAATGAAACTGAGCCAAAATATGGTTATGAGCAAACTTTGTTTCCTATAGTTCAGGGGTCAGTTTATAAAGATTTAAGAATTCAGTCGGCAGAATATATTGCTTCAAAAAATGCGGAAGGAAACGCCATTGGTGGATTATCAGTTGGAGAGCCTGCCGAAGATATGTATGCTATGACTGAAGTGGTTTGCCAAATTTTACCTATAGATAAACCTCGGTATTTAATGGGTGTGGGAACACCTGTGAATATTTTAGAAAGTATAGCCTTAGGAATTGATATGTTTGATTGTGTAATGCCTACAAGGAATGCCCGACATGGTTTATTATTTACTCAAAATGGAATTATTAATATAAAAAATGAAAAGTGGAAGAATGATTTTTCGCCACTGGATGAAAGTGGAACAAGTTATGTAGATAAAGTTTATACAAAAGCCTATTTAAGACATTTGTTAGTTTGTGGTGAGTTTTTGGCTGCGCAAATTGCGAGTATTCATAACTTAGCTTTTTATCTGTGGCTTGTAAACGAAGCACGACAAAAAATTATTGAAGGCACTTTTTATGACTGGAAAAATAAAATGGTAAAACAATTATCGAAACGATTATAACAACGAAACCTTATTTCTTAAAACATACATATAGGTGCTAAAAATACTAGATAAATACATACTTCGAAAGTTTATTGGAACGTTCTTTTTTTCCATTGCATTAATGTTATGTATTTTTATTGTATTTGATATTTCGGAAAAGTTACAAAGTTTTGTCCAAGAAAAAGTACCTCTTAAAGAAATAATTTTTGATCATTATCTTAATTTCATTCCATTTTACGGAAATTTATTTAGTCCATTGTTTACGTTTATAGCTGTTATTCTCTTTACATCCAAAATGGCCTATAAAACGGAGTTTGTAGCCATTCTTTCAAGCGGAACAAGTTTTAGACGCATCCTTCGACCTTATATGATTGGTGCTGGTTTAATTACAACAATGTCGTTAATTTTAAATCATTTTGTTATTCCAAAATCCAACAAAGTACGTATTGCTTTTGAGGATAAATATATTAACAATGGCTACACAACCGAAGAGCGAAATATACATCGGCAAATCGCACCTGGTAAAGTTCTATATATGGCTGATTATGATAATCAGACCAATACTGCACGCCACGTATCCATTGAAACTATTAGTAATAATAAGCAAATTCATATGCTTAAAGCAGAAAGCATGAAATGGGATAGCACAACTAATGCTTGGGTTCTTGCTAATGTATTTGAAAGAAAAATTATTTATCTATTAATTCCTGATTCAACCAATCTTTCAACGCCAAAACTAATTTTTAAAGAAACTCATTTAACGTATCCGTCTAAAAAAATTAAAATGGCTTTTTCGCCAAAAGACATGTTGAGGTTCCAAAGCCGGTTCGAGGTACTTAATTACTTTGAATTGAAAAAATTTATTATTGAAGAAAAACAGAAAGGTTCAGATAGAATTGATTTTTATGAAGTGGAGATGTATAAGCGCACATCTTTTCCATTTGCTACTTTTATTCTTACAATTATTGGGGTATCAATATCCTCTCGTAAAATACGTGGTGGAGTAGGTTTGCATATTGCTATTGGATTGCTTTTAAGTTGCTTGTATATTTTATTTATGCACGTTTCCACAACCTTTTCCACTTCAGGACTAGCACAACCATTAATAGCAGTTTGGATTCCAAATCTCATCTTCTCGGTAGTTGCATTTTATTTATATAAAAATGCTCAACAATAGCTTAATTAATTTCTTATAACAGTAGTGGCATTGGCTTGTACACTTGGCATAATGACAACATCATTAATATTAACGTGGCTTGGGCGAGAAGCCATCCAATAAATAGTTTCTGCAATATCATCGGCACTAAGTGGAATCATGTTCTCATACACTTTTTTGGCACGATTTACATCACCATCAAATCGAACAATACTAAATTCTGTCTCAACCATGCCTGGATGAATAGCCGACACTTTAATACCATGAGGTAATAAGTCAATTCGCATGCCTTTGTTTAGAGCATCTACTGCATGTTTAGTAGCACAATATACATTTCCATTTGCATACACTTCTTTTCCTGCAATTGAACCAACATTAATATAGAAAATACGTTTTTCAGGAGCGCGAGATATTCTATGAATTAACATCGCATCCTCCATTAGGGAATATTGTTTAAACAATTTACGGGCTGGTTCAATATATGA
>WBZO01006517.1_pt1 | contig 11271 bp, 5 predicted proteins | sample 5204261 | NCBI WGS metagenome assembly WBZO01 (sample SAMN12412400, study PRJNA552823) | activated sludge metagenome | isolation source: activated sludge from anammox sidestream of wastewater treatment plant... | place: USA: North Carolina | collected 2017-09 | reverse complement strand
AACGGCGGCAACGAGCTTTACCGTGTCCAGGACGCCTGGACTCGCCTCTGCCTTGGTGTTCATCCCGCCTGTAACCGTCTAGTCCGATGCTCTGGCAGGCCAGGAGGGTCTCGAACCCCCAACCTTCGGTTTTGGAGACCGACGCTCTGCCAATTGAGCTACTGGCCTGTGCTGCTGTTGCACCTCATCCGTGCCGCAACCACGGCACAGGCGAAGCGCAACCCAACGTGAAACTGCTTACCGCTAGCCTTACTCGATGATCTTCGCCACCACGCCGGCGCCCACGGTGCGGCCGCCCTCGCGGATGGCAAACCTCAGCCCGTTCTCCATCGCGATCGGGCTGATCAGCTTGACCTTCATCTTGATGTTGTCCCCGGGCATCACCATCTCGGTGCCCTCAGGCAACTCCACCGCACCGGTCACGTCCGTCGTGCGGAAATAAAACTGCGGGCGGTAGCCCTTGAAGAACGGCGTGTGCCGACCACCCTCTTCCTTCGTCAGGATGTACACCTCCGCCTCGAAGTGCGTGTGCGGCGTGATCGAACCGGGCTTCGCCAGCACCTGGCCACGCTCCACTTCCTCACGCTTCGTGCCGCGCAGCAGGATGCCGACGTTGTCACCCGCCTGACCCTCGTCAAGCAGCTTCCTGAACATCTCCACACCCGTGCAGATCGTCTTCGTCGTCGCCTTGATGCCGACGATCTCGATCTCGTCACCCACCTTGACCTTGCCCCGCTCGGCACGCCCCGTGACCACCGTGCCACGGCCGGAAATCGAGAACACGTCCTCGATCGGCATCAGAAACGGCCCGTCAATGGCACGCACCGGCTCGGGAATGTACTCGTCGAGCGCCGCCACCAGCTTCTCGATCGACGGCACCCCGATGTCGCTCTTGTCGCCTTCCAGCGCCTTGAGCGCCGAACCAATGATGATCGGCGTCTTGTCTCCCGGAAACTCGTAGGTCGACAGCAGGTCGCGTACCTCCATCTCCACCAGCTCCAGCAGCTCCTTGTCATCCACCATGTCCGCCTTGTTCAGGTAGGCCACGATGTAGGGAACACCCACCTGGCGCGCCAGCAAAATGTGCTCGCGCGTCTGCGGCATCGGGCCGTCGGCCGCCGATACCACCAGAATCGCGCCGTCCATCTGCGCCGCGCCCGTGATCATGTTCTTGATGTAGTCCGCGTGCCCGGGGCAGTCCACGTGCGCGTAGTGCCGCTTCGGGCTCTCGTACTCCACGTGCGCCGTCGCAATCGTGATGCCGCGCGCCTTCTCCTCCGGCGCCGCGTCAATCTGGTCGTACGCCCGGTACTCGCCGCCGAACTTCTCACCCATCACCTTCGTCAGCGCAGACGTCAGCGTCGTCTTGCCGTGGTCAACGTGGCCAATCGTCCCAACGTTCACGTGCGGCTTCTTGCGTTCAAATTTGGCTTTTGACATCGTCCCTATCTCCAGGCGTTCCGAACATCCCGGCCCGTGTTCGCGGGCTCGGGAACCGAATAATCACTCACGCTTGATCACAGCCTCCGCCACATTCGGCGGCACCTGCATGTACTTGGCGAACTCCATCGAATACGTGGCCCGCCCCTGGCTCATCGACCGCAGGCTCGTGGCGTAGCCGAACATCTCGGCCAGCGGCACTTCCGCGCGAATGATGCGGCCCGCGGGCGACTCGTCCATGCCGCGCAGCACGCCGCGCCGGCGGCTCAGGTCCCCGTTCACATCGCCCATGAACTGCTCGGGCGTCACGACCTCGACATTCATGATCGGCTCGAGGAGCACCGGTCGGGCTTTGGCAAAGCCCTCCCTGAAGGCCATGGAACCGGCAATCTTGAACGCCATTTCGCTGGAGTCGACGTCATGGTACGAGCCATCGAACATCGTGACCTTGACGTCGACAACGGGATAGCCGGCCAGGATGCCGTTCTCCATCTGCTCCCTGACGCCCTTGTCGACGGCAGGGATGAATTCCTTGGGCACGACACCGCCGACGATGGCGTTCTCGAACTCGTAGCCGGTGCCAGGCGGCAGGGGCTCCAGGCGCAGGAACACGTGGCCGAACTGGCCTCGGCCGCCGGACTGGCGCACGAAACGACCCTCCTGCTCGACACTGGCGCGGATGGTTTCCCGATAAGCCACCTGCGGCCGCCCGACGTTGGCCTCGACCTTGAACTCCCGCTTCATCCGGTCGACGATGATCTCGAGGTGCAGCTCGCCCATCCCGGCGATGATGGTCTGCGCGGACTCCTCGTCCGTATGCACGCGAAAGGAAGGGTCCTCCTTGGCAAGCTTCTGCAACGCCAGGCCCATTTTCTCCTGGTCCGCCTTGGTCTTCGGCTCCAGGGCCACCGAGATCACCGGCTCGGGGAACTCCATCTTCTCCAGCGTAATGACCGCCTTCTCGCTGGTCAGCGTGTCGCCGGTGGTCACGTCCTTGAGACCGACCGCCGCGGCAATGTCACCGGCGCGCACTTCCTTTATTTCTGCGCGCTCGTTGGCGTGCATCTGCAGGAGGCGCCCGATTCGCTCGCGCTTGTCCTTGACCGGGTTGTAGACACTGTCACCCGATTGCAGCACTCCCGAGTAGACGCGCACGAAAGTCAGGTTGCCGACAAAAGGATCGGTGGCGATCTTGAATGCCAGGGCCGAGAACGGCTCGCTGTCGTCCGCGTGGCGCTCGCCGGGTTCGCCATTCTCCAGGATGCCCCTGACTGGAGGCTTGTCCACGGGTGACGGCAGGAACTCGACTACGGCATCCAGCATTGCCTGGACACCCTTGTTCTTGAATGCCGATCCGCAGGTGACCAGGACGATCTGGCCCTTCAGGACCCGGGACCGCAGGCCATTCCTGATCTCGGCTTCATCGAGCTCGCCCTTCTCGAGGTACTTGTTGAGCAGAGCCTCGTCACCCTCCGCAGCGGCTTCCAGCATCTTCTCGCGATACTCGCCGGCGACGGCCTCGATTTCCGCCGGAATGTCCTTGAGCTGGAAGCGCACGCCCTGGGTTTCCTCGTCCCAGTAGACGGCCTTCATGCGCACCAGGTCGACGATGCCCTTGAAACCCTCCTCGGCGCCGACCGGCACCTGGATGGGGATCGCGGTGGCGCCGAGCCGCTCGCCGATCTGCCTCACCACACGAAAAAAATCAGCGCCGGTCCGGTCCATCTTGTTGACGAAGCAGATGCGCGGAACGCCGTACTTGTTGGCCTGGCGCCAGACCGTCTCGGACTGCGGCTCCACGCCGCCGACGGCACAGAACACGGTCACGCCGCCATCGAGCACCCGCAGGGAACGCTCCACCTCGATGGTGAAGTCGACGTGCCCCGGGGTATCGATGATATTGATGCGGTGCTCGGGGAACTGCTGGTCCATCCCCTTCCAGAAGCAGGTCGTGGCCGCGGAGGTGATGGTGATGCCACGCTCCTGCTCCTGCTCCATCCAGTCCATGATGGCGGCGCCATCGTGGACTTCGCCGATCTTGTGCGAAACCCCGGTGTAGAAGAGGATCCGCTCAGTAGTCGTGGTCTTGCCGGCATCGATATGCGCGGAAATGCCGATGTTCCGGTAGCGCTCGATGGGGGTGCTGCGTGACACGGCTGCAAGACCTGGGATCCGGCTGGGAAGGCAACGGAACCCGGCCGTCCTACCAGCGGTAGTGGGCGAAGGCCTTGTTGGCGTCCGCCATGCGATGCGTGTCCTCGCGCTTCTTCACCGCCGTACCGCGGTTCTCCGCGGCGTCGAGCAGCTCGTTGGCCAGCCGGTGCGCCATGGACTTCTCGCCTCGCCCCTTGGCGGCATCGATGACCCAGCGCATTGCCAGGGTCTGGCGTCGCTGCGGGCGCACCTCGACAGGCACCTGGTAGGTGGCGCCACCGACCCGGCGCGACTTCACCTCGACCATGGGCTTGACGTTGTCGAGTGCCTTCTGGAGGGTTTCCAGCGCCGCCGTCTCGGGCTGGCCGGTGCGCTCGGAAATGCGCTCGATCGCTCCGTAGACGATGCCCTCGGCTGCCGATTTCTTGCCCTTGCGCATGACCATGTTGATGAACTTGGCCAGCATCTCGCTGTCGTGCTTCGGGTCTGGAAGGATCTCGCGCCGCGGGGCCTGGGCTCGTCTGGACATGGTCTGCTCGCCGTACTGGTGATCGGGTTACTGCTTGGGACGCTTGGCGCCGTATTTGGAACGGCTCTTCTTGCGGTCGGACACGCCGGCGCAGTCGAGGGTGCCGCGCACCGTGTGGTAGCGCACGCCCGGCAGGTCCTTGACGCGGCCGCCGCGGATCAGCACCACCGAGTGTTCCTGGAGGTTGTGGCCTTCGCCGCCGATGTAGCTGGTGACCTCGTAGCCGTTGGTCAGGCGCACACGCGCCACCTTGCGCAGGGCGGAGTTCGGCTTCTTGGGGGTGGTGGTGTACACGCGGGTGCAGACTCCGCGCTTCTGCGGGCTGCCCTGGAGCGCCGGTACGTTGGTCTTGTATGCGTTCGGGCGGCGAGACCGGCGGACAAGCTGATTGATGGTGGCCATGCGGCAACTCTCGGGGCTACAACAAAAAAGGCAGATAGGCATCAGCCCGCATGCGGCTCATCGACTCGATGACATCCAGCATCCGGGCTGACCGTGTCTGCGGGCAAGCAGGCCCGCGCTCGATTGGGCTCGCGGCGCTTTGCGCGCTCTGACGAGGGCCGTGAATTTTATTGGTGCGGCCAAATCGCTGTCAAGCGAGACGGGGCCGGCCCTCCAGCCCCGTCTGTAGCCAGCACCCCACACGGGCTACTCGGCGGCGGCCTCTTCAGCCTCGCCGGCACCCGTCTCGGTCGTTTCCGCGGCGGCGGATACCTGCTCCAGGTTCTGCAATTCCTCGGCGAGTTCCTGCTCCCGGGTACGACGCTTGTCCGCGTGGTACCGGTAGCCGGTACCGGCCGGGATCAGCCTGCCGACGATGACGTTTTCCTTCAGGCCACGCAGGTCGTCCTGCATGCCCCGGACCGCGGCTTCGGTCAGCACCCGGGTCGTCTCCTGGAAGGAGGCCGCCGAGATGAACGACTCCGTCGCCAGCGATGCCTTGGTGATGCCAAGCAGCAGCGGATCCCATGCAGCGGGCTCCTTGGACTGGCGGATCACGGTCTCATTCAGGTCGATGACCCGCGACCGCTCGACCTGCTCGCCACGCAGCAACGTGGTGGCTCCCGGATTGGCGACCTCCACCTTGCGCAGCATCTGCCGGATGATGACCTCGATGTGCTTGTCGTTGATCTTCACGCCCTGCAGGCGGTAGACGTCCTGGATCTCGCGCACCAGGAACTCCGCCAGCCTGTCGACGCCCTGCAGGCGCAGGATGTCGTGGGGATTGGGCTCGCCATCGGCGATGACCTCGCCGCGCTCGATCTGCTCGCCCTCGAACACGGAGAGATGACGCCACTTCGGGATCAGTTCCTCGTGCTTGTTGCCCTGCTCGTCGGTGATGACCAGGCGACGCTTGCCCTTGGTCTCCTTGCCGAAGCTGACCGTGCCGCTGTGCTCGGCCAGGATCGCCGGCTCCTTTGGCCGCCGCGCCTCGAAGAGGTCCGCCACCCGCGGCAGGCCGCCGGTGATGTCGCGGGTCTTCGAACTCTCCTGCGGGATACGGGCGATGACGTCGCCTATGGTGATCTTCGCACCGTCCGTCATGTTGACGATGGCACCGGCAGGCAGCGCATAGACCGCGGGAATGTCGGTATTGGCGAAGCAGATTTCCTTGCCCTTGCCGTCCACGAGACGCGCCCGCGGGCGCAGCTCCTTGCCGCTGAAGCCGCGCTGCTTCGGGTCCATGATGACGATGCTGGAGAGGCCCGTCACGTCATCGACCTGCTCCGTGACGCTCACGCCATCGACGAAGTCCTCGAACTTGAGGAAACCGGCAACCTCGGCCACCACCGGGTGGGTATGCGGATCCCAGGTCGCCACGATCTGGCCGGCCTTGACGCCGTCGCCGTCATTGACCGAGATCGTTGCGCCGTACGGCATCTTGTAGCGCTCGCGCTCGCGGCCCTGTGCATCCATGATGCCGATCTCGCCGGAGCGGCTGACCGCCACCAGGTAGCCTTTCTCGTGGCTGACGGTCTTGATGTTGTGCAGGCGGATCACGCCGTCGCGCTTGACCTCGACGCTGCTTGCCGCCGCTGCCCGCGAGGCTGCGCCACCGATGTGGAACGTGCGCATGGTGAGCTGGGTACCCGGCTCGCCGATGGACTGGGCGGCAATGACGCCGACGGCCTCGCCGATGTTCACGCGGTGCCCGCGCGCCAGGTCGCGGCCGTAGCACTGGGCACAGACACCGTAGCGCGTCTCGCAGGTGATGGGCGAGCGCACCCGCACCTGGTCGATGCTGAAGTCCTCCAGGTGGCGCACCTTGCGCTCGTCGAGGAGCACCCCGGCCTCGAGGATGAGCGTGCCATCGGCGGGGTTGCGCACGTCGTCGGCCAGCACCCGGCCGAGTACGCGCTCCCGCAGCGGCTCGACCACGTCACCGCCCTCGACGAGCGGCGTCATGAGCAGGCCACCCTGGGTGCCGCAATCGGATTCGGTGACCACGAGGTCCTGGGCTACGTCAACCAGGCGGCGGGTGAGGTAGCCGGAGTTGGCGGTCTTCAGCGCCGTGTCGGCGAGACCCTTGCGCGCGCCATGGGTCGAAATGAAGTACTGCAGAACGTCCAGGCCTTCGCGGAAGTTGGCGGTGATGGGGGTTTCGATGATGGAGCCGTCCGGCTTGGCCATCAGCCCGCGCATTCCGGCCAGCTGGCGGATCTGTGCGGCAGAACCACGCGCCCCGGAATCGGCCATCATGAAGATGGAATTGAAGGACGGCTGCTGAACCTTCTGGCCGGCGGCATTGGCCACCTCTTCCTTGCCCAGCTTCTCCATCATCGCCTTCGCCACCAGGTCATTGGTGCGAGACCAGATGTCGACAACACGGTTGTAGCGCTCGCCGTTGGTCACCAGGCCGTTGGCAAACTGGTCCTGGATCTCCTTGACCTCCTTGTCCGCGGCCTGCAGGATCGCGCCCTTCTCCTCGGGCACATACATGTCGTTGACGCCAATGGAGATACCGGCCCGGGTGGCGTAGTTGAAACCCGTGTACATGAGCTGGTCGGCGAACACCACGGTCTTCTTCAGGCCCACCTGCCGGTAGCAGTGGTTGATGCAGGCCGAGATGGACTTCTTGTCCATGTTGCGGTTGATCAGCTCGAAGGGCAGGCCCTCCGGCAGGATGTCGGAGAGCAGGGCGCGGCCCACCGTCGTCGCCAGCAGGCGCGTACGGTAGGTGATGTTGCCGTCCTCGCCCATCTCGCTGTCGGCGATGCGCACCCGGATGCGGGCGTGCAGGTCCACCAGCCTGTTCTCGTAGGCACGGTGCACTTCGCGCACGTCGGAGAAGATCATGCCCTCGCCGCGGGCGTTGATGCGCTCCCGGGTCATGTAATACAGGCCGAGCACGACGTCCTGTGACGGCACGATGATCGGGTCGCCATTGGCCGGCGAGAGGATGTTGTTGGTGGACATCATCAGCGCCCGGGCCTCGAGCTGGGCCTCCAGTGACAGCGGCACGTGCACCGCCATCTGGTCGCCATCGAAGTCCGCGTTGAACGCCGTGCACACCAGCGGGTGCAGCTGGATCGCCTTGCCCTCGATCAGTACCGGCTCGAAGGCCTGGATTCCCAGCCGGTGCAGGGTCGGGGCGCGGTTGAGCATGACGGGATGTTCGCGGATCACGTCCTCGAGAATGTCCCAGACTTCCGGACCCTCGCGCTCCACCAGCCGCTTGGCAGCCTTGATGGTGGTGGCCTCGCCCCGCAGCTGCAGCTTGGAGAAGATGAACGGCTTGAAGAGCTCCAGGGCCATCTTCTTCGGCAGGCCGCACTGGTGCAGCTTCAGCGTCGGACCGACGACGATGACCGAGCGCCCGGAGTAGTCCACGCGCTTGCCAAGCAGGTTCTGGCGGAAGCGCCCCTGCTTGCCCTTGATCATGTCGGCCAGCGACTTCAGCGGCCGGCGGTTGGTGCCGGTGATTGCGCGACCGCGGCGGCCGTTGTCCAGCAGGGCGTCGACGGCCTCCTGCAGCATGCGCTTCTCGTTGCGCACGATGATGTCCGGCGCATTGAGCTCCAGCAGGCGCCGCAGGCGGTTGTTGCGGTTGATGACCCGGCGGTAGAGGTCATTGAGGTCCGAGGTGGCGAAGCGGCCGCCATCCAGCGGCACCAGCGGCCGCAGGTCGGGTGGCAGCACCGGCAGGACGGTCATGACCATCCACTCCGGGCGGTTGCCCGACTCGATGAAGGCCTCGATGAGCTTCAGGCGCTTCGACAGGCGCTTGATCTTGGCCTCGGAAGACGTGCCATCGATACCCTCGCGGACCAGCACCACTTCCTTTTGCAGGTCGAGGGTGCGCAGCATCTCGTGGATGGCCTCGGCGCCCATGCGCGCATCGAACTCGTCGCCGTAGGACTCGATGGCCTCCAGGTACTGCTCGTCCGTCATGAGCTGCCCGCGCTCCAGCGGGGTCATGCCCGGATCGACGACGACGAATGCCTCGAAATACAGGATGCGCTCGATCTCGCGCAGGGTCATGTCGAGCATCAGGCCGATGCGCGATGGCAGCGACTTCAGGAACCAGATGTGGGCTACGGGGCTGGCCAGCTCGATGTGGCCCATGCGCTCGCGGCGCACCTTGGTCTGGGTAACCTCGACACCGCACTTCTCGCAGACCACGCCGCGATGCTTCAGCCGCTTGTACTTGCCGCAAAGGCACTCGTAGTCCTTGATGGGACCGAAGATCTTGGCGCAGAACAGCCCATCCCGCTCCGGCTTGAAGGTGCGGTAGTTGATGGTCTCTGGCTTCTTCACCTCGCCAAACGACCAGGACCGGATCATGTCCGGCGAGGCCAGCGCGATGCGAATGGCATCGAAGTCCTCGACCGTGCTCTGCTGCTTGAATAGCTTCAGTAAGTCTTTCATGAGCCACCTGCGCCTGGTTGTCTAGTTCTGCTCGAGCTCGACGTTGATGCCGAGGGAACGCACTTCCTTCACCAGCACGTTGAAGGACTCCGGCATGCCGGCGTCCATCTCGTGGGTGCCATCCACGATGTTCTTGTACATCTTGGTGCGGCCCTGGACGTCGTCCGACTTGACGGTGAGCATCTCCTGCAGCGTATAGGAGGCACCGTATGCCTCCAGCGCCCAGACCTCCATTTCGCCGAACCGCTGTCCGCCGAACTGCGCCTTGCCGCCCAGAGGCTGCTGGGTAACCAGGCTGTAGGGACCAGTGGAGCGCGCATGCATCTTGTCGTCGACCAGGTGGTTGAGCTTCATCATGTACATGTAGCCCACCGTGGTCTGCCGGTCGAAGGGTTCACCGGTCCGGCCATCGACCAGCGTCGTCTGGCCATTGACCGGCAGCTGTGCAAGCTCCAGCAGTTGCTTGATCTCGCCCTCGGTCGCGCCATCGAACACCGGCGTGGCGATGGGTACGCCGGCACTCAGGTTGCGCGCCAGCTCGGTGACCTCGTCATCCGTGAGCGAGCGGATGTCTTCCTTCTGGCCGCCGGTGCGGTTGTAGATCTGGTCGAGGAACTCGCGGACCTTCTCGACCTGCGTATGCGCCTCCAGCAACTCGCCGATTCGCCGGCCAAGCCCCTTGGCGGCCCAGCCGAGGTGGGTCTCCAGGACCTGTCCGACGTTCATGCGCGAAGGCACGCCAAGCGGGTTGAGCACGATGTCCACCGGAGTGCCATCGGGCAGGTAGGGCATGTCCTCCACCGGGACGATGGTGGAGATGACGCCCTTGTTGCCGTGGCGGCCGGCCATCTTGTCACCAGGCTGGATGCGGCGCTTCACGGCCAGGTAGACCTTGACCATCTTCAGCACGCCCGGCGGCAGGTCGTCGCCAGCGGTGATCTTGCGCTTCTTCTCCTCGAAGCGACGGTCGAACTGGTCACGCTGCTCCCGCAGGCGGATGGCGGCCTGCTCCAGCTGGGCGTTGGCCTCATCGTTGTGCAGGCGGATATCGAACCACTTCTCGCGCGGCACGCCGTCCAGATAGGCACGGGTGACCCGGCTGCCCGATTCCAGCTTGTTGGGACCGCCTTCGGCCTGTTTGCCGACCAGCAGGCGCTCCACGCGCTGGAAGATGTCGTTCTCGAGAATGCGCTGCTGGTCGTCGAGATCCTTGCGGACCGACTCCAGCTCGGCCGACTCGATGGCGAGCGCACGGCTGTCCTTGTCGACACCATCGCGAGTGAAGACCCGCACGTCGATCACGGTGCCGTCCATGCCGGGCGGCACCCGCAAGGACGTATCCTTCACGTCGGAGGCCTTCTCGCCGAAGATGGCGCGCAGCAGCTTCTCCTCCGGGGTGAGCTGCGTCTCGCCCTTCGGCGTGACCTTGCCCACGAGGATGTCGCCTGCGCGGACCTCGGCGCCGATGAAGGCGATGCCCGCCTCGTCGAGCTTGGCCAGTGCCACTTCGCCCACATTGGGGATGTCGGCGGTGATCTCCTCGGGCCCGAGCTTGGTATCACGGGCGACGCAGGACAGCTCTTCGATGTGGATGGTGGTGAAGCGGTCTTCCTCCACCAGGCGCTCGGAGAGGAGGATGGAATCCTCGAAGTTGTAGCCGTTCCACGGCATGAAGGCGACCAGCAGGTTCTGGCCCAGGGCCAGCTCGCCGAGGCTGGTGGAGGCACCGTCGGCGAGCACGTCGCCGCGGGAGATGACGTTGCCCGCCTGCACCAGCGGCCGCTGGTTGATGCAGGTGTTCTGGTTGGAGCGCGTGTACTTGGTCAGGTTGTAGATGTCCACGCCCGGCTCGCCGGCGCGGGTTTCCTCATCGTTGACGCGGACCACGATGCGTGAGGCATCGACTGAATCGACGGTGCCTCCGCGCTTGGCCACCACGGTGACGCCGGAATCGATGGCCACCGGCCGTTCCATGCCGGTTCCAACCAGGGGCACATCGGACTTCAGGGTAGGCACCGCCTGGCGCTGCATGTTCGAGCCCATGAGCGCGCGGTTGGCATCGTCGTGCTCCAGGAACGGGATCAGTGCGGCGGCCACCGAAACGATCTGCCTCGGCGAGATGTCCATGTACTGGATCTGCTCGCGGGGCATGATGGTGAACTCGTTCTGGTGACGCACTGACACCAGTTCATCCTCGAACTCGCCCTTCGGGCTCAGCGAGGCGTTTGCCTGGGCGATGACGTACTGGCCCTCCTCGATGGCCGAGAGGTACGCGATCT
>WBZO01006516.1_pt1 | contig 11272 bp, 15 predicted proteins | sample 5204261 | NCBI WGS metagenome assembly WBZO01 (sample SAMN12412400, study PRJNA552823) | activated sludge metagenome | isolation source: activated sludge from anammox sidestream of wastewater treatment plant... | place: USA: North Carolina | collected 2017-09 | reverse complement strand
ATTTATCATAAAGCGCTAGATTATATCTACTGGGTTCAGAATATCATTGCCCAATTCCCCGACAAGGCCGAACCGGCCTTGTCGGCGGGTTTTTCTGAGTCAGCAAGGCAGATTGCCCTTCGTATAGCCGAGGGTTCTGCACGCGAGAAACATCAGTTTATCCAGTTTCTCAAAGAAGCCAAAAGCTCGATCCGCAGCAGCTTGGTTTATGCCACCATCGCCCACAGGCACGGCTTCATCACCGACGAAGAAGAAGATGAGTCGCGCAACCAGTTGATGGAAATGACCAAGATGCTTGGCGCCCTGATCACCTCGCTTCAAAAAGGCCCTGCGGCAACACAAGAGCCCTACGACGAAGACATTTACCCGTTCAGAAGCTGAGTAGTTTTGTTGCTCCACGAGTACACATCCATTTTTAAAATCCATTCATAATATTATGGCCATACTCAAACCATTCCGTGGCTGGCGTCCACCGGTTGACATCGTTAAACAACTTGCTTCACGTCCTTATGACGTTTTGGACTCCGATGAAGCCCGCGTTGAAGCCGAAGGCAACCCTTACAGCCTGCTCCACATCATCAAACCCGAAATTGACCTTCCCGTTGATATTGACCATTACGCTCCGGAAGTCTATGCCAAAGCAAAGGAAAATTTTGATCTTTTCCGCAACAATGGCTGGCTCGTCCAGGACAAAGAAGATATGCTCTATATCTACGCCCAAACCATGAACGGCAAAACCCAATACGGCATTGTTGGTTGCGCCGGCGTGGAGGATTATATGAATAACGTCATCAAAAAACACGAGCTCACCCGTGCCGACAAAGAAGAAGACCGCATGAAACATGTGCGCATCACCAATGCCAATATGGAGCCTGTCTTTTTCACTTATCCGGCTAATCAAGAGCTCGACCAGATTGTGCAACATATCGTAAAAACGGAAAAACCCATTTACGATTTTGTAGCCGCCGAAGGTTTTGGCCACCATTTCTGGTTGGTCAAAGACCCAACCACCATTCAGAAAATCGTTGATCTTTTTGCTAAGATGCCGGCCGTTTACGTTGCCGACGGGCACCACCGCACCGCCGCTGCCGCATTGGTCGGAAACGAAAAAAGATTGGCCAATCCCAATCATACCGGCAAAGAAGAATACAACTTCTTCCTGGCAGTACATTTCCCCGAAAACGAGCTCACCATCATTGACTACAACCGGGTAATCAAAGACCTCAACGGCCTGTCGAAAGAGGAGTTTCTGAAAAAACTTGAAAACGGATTTACTGTTGAGAAAAAAGGAGGCGAAATCTATAAACCGGCCAAGCTACACGAATTTTCGATGTATATTGACGGCGAATGGTATGCACTGAATGCCAAAAAAGGAACCTATCGCGACGACGACCCCATTGGCGTGCTCGATGTCACCATCCTCACCCACCAGGTGTTGGAGCCTGTTCTCGGTATTCACGACCTGAGACGCTCCAACAGGATTGATTTCGTAGGAGGTATCAGAGGCCTCGGCGAACTGAAAAGACGCGTTGACAGCGGCGAAATGGCGGTTGCCTTTGCCCTCTACCCTGTCTCGATGCACCAACTCATGCAAATTGCCGATACCGGAAATATCATGCCGCCAAAAACTACCTGGTTCGAACCAAAACTCAGATCAGGTTTGGTGATTCATACACTCGACTAGTTTGTTTAACTCACAATCCTATGGAAACAAAAGAAAAAGTCCTCAAAATGATGAAAGAAGCCCAGACCCCCATGCGTCCGGGCGAAATAGCCGACAAAACAGGCGTTGACAAAAAAGAACTTGAGAAAATTATCAAGGAACTGAAAGACAGCGACCAGATCTATTCGCCAAAAAGATGTTTCTATCAGGCAAAATAGAATAGCCAGCCGGCATATCCAAAAACACCGCTAAAAGGGAAACCATTAGCGGTGTTTTTTTGTTGAAACTAATCCCCTTTTCAAATGAGAGGGTGCAACAGAAAAGACAGGGTTTTTGAAAAAAGTGGGTTAAAAAAATATTGTATCTCCGCAATTATGCCACAATTGAAAGATCAAAGGAATTATGAACGGGCTACTTCAAAAAAAGAAAGCTAAAGTATCTACCAGAAAATGAGATTGAGGTTTTTTATGAAGCGCTCATTCAATGACGGAAATTGAACGATAAAGAGATAAACGCAATTGACAGATAAAGTGTGGAAATATTCCATTTGGCGAGAATGCATAAAATCATCTTGTCTATTTTTCACCTTTCGAAAAGTGTTTTTTGGCTCATATTTGCACTTTTAAAAAGTGAATATGATGGAAATACTTTGGGATTAGTCAGAAAACAAGGCTTTTCAAACACTAACCCTTCCGCCAAGGTAATCACCAGGCACTCCCCTGTCCAAAGTCAGAACGATGTGGGAAGCTTATGTGGCAAGCCAACAGGCAGTTGGCCATCAGCTCTTCTTTCCCAAAGCCGGCAACTTGTTCGTTGACGGTAACCATCTTCTTGAAATTGGTGGCAAGAATGGGTTGACTTTTTTATTAATGAATGGCATTTTTGGCCAATCTGACCGGTGACACAAAAATAATGACCCAAAATTGTTACATATTCAGAAGAATCAAAATGCGTTCATCATGAACGCTTTATCAAAAACCAAACTGCCCGTGTTGCGAAAGCGCAACGGGCAGTTTGCATTTCAGGCAAGGATGAAAGAAATAAAAATCGAATTTAGAAAAAATAACCAGCTCTGTGATGAGGTGATTATTCCGGTCAATTTCTCATTGTCACTTCCCTTCCGTCAGCTCCATAATCTTTTTAATCAGGTCAGTATTATCGTAAAAGCCCGTAAAAAGCTCTGCTCCTGGACCGAAGGCATACACAGGCACGGCCACACCGGTATGGTCGCCGGTTGAAAAGTCGCAGCGATAGCTTCCTTTGATAGCGCCTTTCGGGAAGGTGAGCCCGCCGGTTTCGTGATCGGCTGTGACGACAATCAGGGTTTCCGGATTTTTTTCCTGAAAGTGCAGCGCCCGGCCGATTGCCTGATCAAAATCCATCATTTCGGCAATCAGGTAAGACGAGTCATTGGCATGGCAAGCCCAGTCAATCTGCGAACCTTCCACCATCAGGAAGAAGCCTTTCGGGTTTTTGGATAACTGTTTCAGTGCAAGCTCAACCCCTTTGGGCAAATGATCCCCGCGCCCGTTTTGCACCTTTTCGGGATGACCGCTATCGGTAACAATTAGCAACTTTTTCCAATCGGGCATCAGTTTTTCGGGAATATGATTCAGAAAAGTAAAGCCTTTGTCCTCCATTTCCTTCGTGAGTGTACGGCCATCTTTTCGGGCGGTAAAATTTTTCAATCCACCTCCAATTAACACATCCACAGGCGATTGCAGAATATCGGCAGCAATTTCTTCGTATAAGTTACGGTTGACTGCATGAGCCAAAAAGCTGGCCGGAGTGGCATGTGTGAGTGCACAACTCACCACAACGCCGGTTGAATATCCTTTTTGCGCAAAAAGCTCAACCATTCCGGGCACTTCCGTACTGTCGGGTTTCATTCCAATCATGCCATTACGGGTTTTAAAGCCGGTTGCAATGGCCGTACCGCCGGCTCCCGAATCGGTCACATCATGATCGGCCGAACGGGTGGTTGCAAAGCCAATACTGTTTGCTTTCAATAGGTTAAGCGGCTCATCAGAAGCTAATTGTGCCGCCTGAACCTGGGCTAATCCCATTCCATCTCCAATAAAAAGGATTACATTTTTGGGCCTCCCGGCTTGAGGCTTGGCATCGGCAGGTCTGTGACATGCCGAAATAAGAATCATACTTAAACCAATGCAAAGGCGGAAAAGAGTTTTCATCGTGTTTAGATTTGAAAGTCAAAAATAGTGATTTCGGGTAAAATGCCAATTCTTCCGGGATAACCGATTGAGCCTAAGCCGCGGTTGACATACAGCAATTGTCCCGACTCGGGATTTTCGTACAGACCTGCCCATTGTTTATAGAGGTATTTCGCCGGGCTCCATTTGATACCCGGTATTTCGATGCCAAACTGGAAGCCGTGCGTATGTCCCGCAAGGGTAAGGAAAATTTCCGGATGATTTTTCAGCACTTTGGCTTCCCAATGGCTTGGGTCGTGGCTCAGCAGGATAAGCGGCTTGATGGGGCCAAGCCCTTTTGCCGCCTTTTCGATGTCGCCAAGCTGCGGAAAACGGGGGTTGCTTCCCCAGTTTTCGACACCCAACACTGCAAATTTATCATCGCCTCGCGAAAGGATATAATGCTCATTGCGAAGCAGTTTCCAGCCAATTTCGCTGTAAAAACCATAAAGGTCGCGCATGTTTTGCTGTTTCTTAGCCTGACTCTCCCATCGCACATAATCGCCATAATCGTGATTTCCGAGGGTAGCCAAAACGCCGTCTTTTGCCCGCAGTTTTTTCAAAATTTCGCGAAACCTAAATGCCTCTTCCGTGCGGAAATTCACCAAATCGCCCGTGAAGACCACCAAATCAGGCTGAACATTGTTGATTTCATGGATGGCCTGCTCCAGATCATCGGCGCCCGACCAACTGCCAAGATGGAGGTCGGAGATCTGTACGATACGATAATTCTCGAAAGATGGGGGCAGGTCGGGGGCTTTCACCGAAACCCGTTTCAGATTGAAATCGTGAACCCAGCGAAACATTCCTGTAAATAACGTGCTCAGAACCAAGCCACCGGTTGCCAAAGAAAGCGTTTCGAGAAACCTGCGTCGCGAAAGTTTTGGTCTATCAGGCTGGTTTTCTAATTGGTCGGTCTGTGGTTTTGATAGTCTCAGGTGAGGGATGAATCGAAGCAAATCTGAAAGAAACAAGACAAGAGCACTGAAAAGTTTGGCGACATAAAACGAAAAAACACAGCCCCACAAAAGCGTGTTCACCGATGCCGGCAATGGATTGGAAGGAATGAGAATCCGTAAAATAAACTGGCCTGCAATAAGGAGCAGTGGCGACCAATAAAGGATTGCCGAGGCAGCTTTCAGCGTTTTGTTGTAGGTAAAGACCTTTCGGCGGAACAATCCCCAAACATAGATGTCGGCTGCAAACAGCAGCAGAAGAAACGGGTATTTTCCAACATATTTGGGAAAGTTTAAAGCCGTGAAGATATAGCCTGCGGCAACAATGAACAGGACAAGACCGACAACAACAATGCGTTTTCTACTCATAAATCGGCTGCAAAAGTACGAATTTGACCTTTATAGCCTGCTTTTTTGCGAAATTTAACGCTTTCCGAAAAGGCATTTTAGAGCCACTTCAATATGTTAACTCTTAAAAATCAACCGGTTAAACCGACCCATTTTCTGAGATGACTAAAAAGCATAAAAAATTTGGACAGTTGAAATAGAATAGCTACTTTTGCACCTCCCAAAAGGAAGAAACCCCAAACGGTTTGTCCAATAATGGGAAACGTTCTTACACACCGTTCGGGGTATAGCGCAGTCCGGCTAGCGCACCTGCTTTGGGAGCAGGGGGTCGCAGGTTCGAATCCTGCTGCCCCGACAAAAACATCTATCTGCTTGACTATTAGTTGAATAAGGCCTGAAAAGTAGGCAATTTTTTCGACCAATAGGCAAAAGTAGGCAAAAATTGCGGTAGCTGTTTTTAGCTGGAGAGGTGGGTGAGTGGCTGAAACCAACAGTTTGCTAAACTGTCGTACTCTATCAGGGTACCGGGGGTTCGAATCCCCCCCTCTCCGCTCATAAAATCTCAATTCCATTACGTGGCCTGGAAGCTAAATCGTAAGGGAATGAACAGAGAAAAATTTGCAATCCTGCCATCATTGTATGACTTTGGTGGGAGCATGAATCCAGATCACAAGTGGTATGTGCAGTTTTCGGTGAAAGACCCGAAAAGCGGACGCATGGTAAGGAAAAAGCTTTACAGCGGTTTTGCCAAACTGAAGCACAAACACGAACGCTATGCCTTAGCAAAACAACTCATTCAGGAATATACTGACAAACTGACGGCAGGATGGAATCCTTTGGTAGATGACAAAAAGTCGCTTTATACCGATCAGCTTCAATATAAGAACGCTGCGAAAATATATCTTGATCAAAAACTCGGAAACAGCACCCTAAACTTTCATATCAATCAGTTTTTGAAAACCATTGCCGGGCTGCATCCAAACACTGTGAGCACCTATACAAGCAAGCTGCGCGTGTTTCAGATGTGGTGCAATAAAGAAGGTATGGCCGAAAGCGATATTACGGCTTTTGACAATAAGCTCATCAAAGCATTTTTCACTTATCTGAACAACGAGCGACAAAGTAGCAAGACCACCTACAACAAATACAAACAAATTCTTTTTGCGCTGTTTGAACAGGTGGCCGACGAAGGCAAGATTGTGGTGAACCCTGTGCAGCGGCTTCCGAAATGCACCCGTGTGGTGGATCGTGAGCCTAAACCGATCAATGATGAGGACGTAAAGGTGTTTATGGACCGTATTAAAAACAACAAACAGATGTTTCTTTTTGTACTGTTTGAATATTATTGCCTGATGCGCCCAGGAGAAATCAGGTTGATGAAAATTTCGTGGATCGACTTTGGAAGAAAAATAATCAACATCCCGAAGGAAATAAACAAGACTAAGCGACCTAAGACACCTATCGTGCCTACTGAATTTATGAAAATACTGCGCGAAGACTACCAATTGCACCTGTATAATAAAGATTTTTATGTGATTGGCAAGGAGAACGGTGAGCCAGGACCAGTACATTTGGGTAAGAATACCATCCGCACCCGCTTTAATGTGATCAGGAAGGAGCTGAAAATGCCGGTAGATTATATGCTGTATTCGTGGAAACACACGGCAAATGTGCGCCTCGAACGCCAAAACGTTTCGAACTACGACCGCATGATGCAGAACGGGCACACAAGCATTGTGACGACGGAAAAATATACGCGCAACAAAACAGGATTCAAGAGCGACGTGCTGGAAAATAATTATCCCAGTGTGTTATCTTCCGGGCTTTAGTTTTATCTTCCATTTCGCCCCCACTAAAACCGTCTTATCAATCGGATCAAACATCACCTGGTAGTAGTTTTCGCGCTTGGTGAGAAGGCCTAAGCTGGCAAAGCTGCTGATGTGCTGGTTTGGTAGTGTGTAGCCTATATCGAAGCCGGCAAAGAGCTTGGCACGTGGGTTTTCTGTTACTGTGTGCGATATGATGGTGGGCTGGCGGTTGACGATGGTGGGCTGGTAGAACACGGGGGTGTTTTCTGTCACTTCCCATCGCAGGGAAAGCAGATACAAGCTATCATTCACAAGCGTATCAACTCCAAAGCGGCGGGCAAAGTAGGCGCGGGCTATGGCAAGGCTGTCAATGCCTGCCGGGATGGGCTGCTCAACCACGGTGCCGGGTTTGGGTGTCATAGGTGGCGGGGTGTATGGCATGGTGTCATAACGATACACGGTATCAACGCGCACGGTTTCATTGCATTCCGGGCAGCGGTGGCATTCGCGCTGCAAGAAGAGCAGGAGCATCAGTATGATAATGATGATGTAAGGTACTATTTTAAGGTTCATACGTAACTAAAGTAAAATGCGTTATTCTGAATGCTGCACCTGGTTGTATGCTTCTTCTTTTCTGATATATTCCATCTCCGTTGTATTGCGAACCGCGTTGGCCGCTGCTTGTGTTTGCTTCTATTGTGTAGCCTTCAACACCTGACCATGAAAGTGTTGTGAAGCCTGCATGACCGTATGGGGTTGTGCCGCGTTTCCAGATGACAATTGATCCGGTAGGGATGGTTACTTCTCCTCTGAGTACCTTGCCGGCAGATATGCTCTTTTTAGTTATGTAAGCCTGTGCCATACCACTTCTGATGGTTGGCTGCTTCACCTGTGCGCTATCAAGGCAAAAAGCCACAAAGGCAGCACAATAGCTGCTTTTTTGCGGTATCTTCATCTTTCGCAGCACATGATCAATGAATGGCGAGCTGTTGTAGCTCACTTCTTCGTGACCTTCGTACTGCAATGCTATCTCAAGATGATTAAGCGTTTGCGATTGAGAGGGCAATGATAAGAGCGTAACTAAGCATATACAAGCTATAAGCAGTCGCATTTTCTTTGAGTTTTGTCATTGTTGGAATTTCTGAGAGCATGTATTCGTCAATCAGTTTGAGAATAATACAACCTATCAATGCTTTGTTGATGGCGTATGGCAGGCCGCTAAGCTCAGGAAAGTAGCGCACAACGGCAATGAAGATCATGTAAGTGAGCAATGCAAGAAATAGCATTGAAAGGTTTCGGGTGTGTGTTTTTGTGAGTTTCATGGCATATCAGGTATTAGGTTTGTCAATTAGGTTATTGATCGTTTCAAGCAGAAAATCAAGTTTAAAAGGCTTACGGATATAGGTTACATGGTCAAAATCTTCGGGCTTAAACTCAAAGGCAGTGAGTACAAGCGTGGATTCGAGGCCGGCTGATACAAGCACATCGCTCGTAAGCTCACCCTTCAGCATGATGTCGGTGATGTAAAGATCGTATTTGTTTTCGCTGATGAGTTCGAGGGCATCAGCAACCGATTCGGCTGTATGCACCTCAAAGCCTTTTTTGATCAGAAAAAGTTTGAGCAGATAGCGGTTGTTGGCATCATCTTCAGTAAGCAGAATCTTCTTGTTTTTCATTGTTCTTGATTTTGATGCGTTCTTCTATCACGGTGATTTTGAGTGCGTGCTTGTCGAGCCGTCGTCCGTGATCGTCGAGGCGGTTATCAACCACTTTCTGGTGATTGTCGCAACGTCCTTTGATGCTTTCGGTCAATCCTTTTTCCTGCGCTACATACAATTCGAGCGAGGCAACTCTTTCGCTTTGCTTCTCAACAGTGCTGTATAGCTTGTTGATGTTCCAACTTATTACCGACTGCAAAAGCAGGAAGAAAACAAGTATCACAACTGCCATTATCAAAATCATCTGCGCGTTGGCAATTTCTGAGGCTTGGGCTTCTATCATTTCTGTTTAGGGGTTATGGGTTAGGGGTTATTCACTGATCACTACAAAAGCAATAGACAAAATCACAAAAGCAAATTTTGAGGCGAAAAACAGCCACAGCGGAATATTGAAGCTATCCATGTCGCCGGTTGAGCCACGATACCAGAATGATACATGTCTGAAATAGTTCCATGCCGCATCAAACACGAGCCAGCGAAGCGATAAGCCCGCTATAAGCACTGCAACGAAATGTAGATTGAAAGGCATGGCGGCAAACAGCATGAAGGCAAGTAGTAGCAGGGTGTTGATGGCAGCATCGAGCCTGTGCCATGCTTTTGATTTGCTCCGCGCACCGGTTAGGAAGCCTTTCACACGCAAGTCGGATTCTTCGAGCTGCAAAACGTGCTTTTTTGCAAGTATGATCGTGTAGATCACATAGGTGAGCAGGATTAGGAAGGTGTTAAGTAAATTCATAATGTTCACCGTTTTTTATTATTGTTGTTTTAAAAGGGAAAGCATCTTCAGGCACTTGTTTGATTTGATCAATCAGTACATTGCTGCCTGTGAAAATGATTTTGTTTTCGGCTTGGTGTGTAATCTGCAATGTCATAACATTTTCTGCTTTTGCTTTCGGATATTGCGACTTTTCAATTTTAAATGCATTTACAATGATTTCGGTGTTTAGAACTTTCATGATTTTAATTTTATCACCTAAAAATTGCTGTTGCGATGGTTTGATGTTGAAGTCCTTAAACGATTTCATTGAAGTATTCTTTAATTTCTGATTTTAACCTATTGCGTTCATTTAAGAACACAAGATATGGCTGTATAAAATCTTCGGAAAGAACATTTAATAAGGCTGCATTGTAGTCGTTGATTAGTTTTGCTTCAACTGACTGATCCCATTTTTCGGTAATTACAGCTCGTGTTACATTATCAACGGTTGGCGTTTTCCACACCAATACTTCATAGCATTGAAACATAGTTTTTGACACACCGTCTGGCGTTTCAACTTCAATTGGTTCAATATCCCAACGATATTTCCACGATCCATTGCCTACTGCTTCAAGTTTAGGCGGTTGCAAGTCGTATTGTACTTTATTCATTTTGTATAAGTTTTTTAAGTAAGTTCTTTGAATCACAGTGTTTAGCCCAACCCATATAGCTACATAGCAATTTATCTGATTGATGATTTGGTAAGGCATTACGTTTTTTTAGTCTTGACACTTTTCGGGCAAAATTTTGTTTTATTCTTTTTCTGAGAAGAATATGTGTGTGTTTGAATACATAACCAACAAAGTCGATCCCACGGGCTTTGACAGGAAATATCTGATAGTTTTCTTTTATCTGAAGTTGTAGTTCGTTGTTCAGATAAGATTTTATTTGATTGAAATAATCGTGTAAACTTTGTTTGTCGGCGGCAAGAATTACCATATCATCTGCATAGCGATAATAGTATTTCACTTTCAATACTTCTTTCACATAGTGATCGAAATAAGTGAGGTATAGATTTGCAAAAAACTGGCTCAGGTAGTTACCAATTGGCACACCTGGTGCGCTGTCGATAATTTCGGAAAGCAGGTTGAGCAGTTGTGGGTCTTTGATTTTTTTTGCAAGAATGCTTTTTAGTATATCATGATTGATAGATGGATAAAACTTTTTAACGTCAAGTTTTAAACAGTACTGTGTGTTTTGAGTATCTTTTAAATCATGTTTTAGTTTTTTCATTGCCCCATGAATCCCACGTCCTTTGATACACGAATAAGAATCTGTTGTAAATAATGAAACCCAAATTGGTTCCATTACATTCATTATAGCATGGTGCATGATGCGATCGGGGAAATAAGGCAGGCGGTAAATTTCGCGCATTTTGCCTGCATCGGTAACCATACTGAAAATATGGTATTCAGATGTTTTGTATTGATTGTTTTTTAAAACATTATGAAGCAAAAAAATATTTTCATCACGATTCGCATCATGTTTTTTTAATCCGTAACTCCGTGCCTTCCCTTTTCGCGCAATAGAATCAGCCGCCCGAAGATTTTCGAGACTAACGATTTTTTCGTAAAGATTACCAATTCGTTTCATACACCTATTACAGTTATCATTTTGCTATTCAAACTAATCATCTTCGCTTATGACTACCAATGACGTTTTGAACTGTTTATTTTTTGCCAAGAGGCAAGGTCTTTTCTCCTTTTTTATTTTATAGCATAGCTGCGAGCCGATATTCGCATTCGTATTCGCTGGAACGTTATTCGTATTCGAATTACCGAGCCCCGCATACGCACCAGTATTCGCATAGCC
>WBZO01006514.1_pt1 | contig 11274 bp, 12 predicted proteins | sample 5204261 | NCBI WGS metagenome assembly WBZO01 (sample SAMN12412400, study PRJNA552823) | activated sludge metagenome | isolation source: activated sludge from anammox sidestream of wastewater treatment plant... | place: USA: North Carolina | collected 2017-09 | reverse complement strand
CGGTTGGTGAGGAACTCGCGCTGGTACGCCTCGAGGACGATGGGCTCGTCGTCGTACGCCATCAGCGCCGCGACGAACCCCGGCTCCGTCATCAACCACTGCTGGAACTCCTCCTCGGTGCGCCGACGATCCCGAGCGTCATGCCGCCCTCCGGGTCGTCGCGAGCGACCTTGCCTTCCTCGCGAACGGAAGCCTGTATGGGTCGCAAGGAGAGCGCCCATGACCGCCTACGCCGACACCATCTCGCGCCCCGTGAAGACGCTGACCGAGGCCGAGCAGCGCGCGCTGCTCAAGGTCACCGGCCAGCACGTCGACGGCTTCCGGGACCACGTCATCTTCAGCCTCGCGATGGGCACCGGCCTGCGCGAGCACGAGCTGCTCGCGCTCGACGTCGGCGACGTGTTCGACGACGCCGGACGCGCCAAGCGTCGCGTCGCCCTGCGCGTGTTCAAGCGCTCCGCGAAGGAGCCCGTCGCCCAGGAGGTGCTGCTGCCCGACGCCGTGCGCGCGAAGCTCGAGCGGCTCCTCACGACGCGCAAGCGCGCGGGCGAGACCATCACGCCCACCATGCCGGTCTTCGTGAGCCGCCTCGGACGGCGCCTCTCGGCGCGCCAGCTCCGGCACCTCTTCGCGGTCTGGCAGGAGCGCGCCGGCTTCGAGCGTCACGTGGGGTTCCACACGCTGCGCCATTATGCCGACCTCCGAGTAATGCCGCGTCGAGGTGCGGGCTCCGCTGGTTGCGAAGGAGCGCGTAACGCAAGGGTCTTTGGCGACGCGGCATAATCAGGGTGACTTCTCCGGGCGGTACTGACGCCGCCAAAGGAGAAGACATGCTGGACGACTACTTCACGCGGCGAGAGATCCTCCGCCGCCACCGGGCCGGGCTCTTCGGCGCGCACCTCGACACGTACACCTCGACGCTGGCGGAGTTGCAGTACCCGCCCGAGACCGTGCGCAGCCACTGCTACCTGTTTCGCATTTTCGGCCGGTGGCTCGAGCGGCGCGGGATGCAGCTCATCGAGCTCGACGACGAGGTCATCACGTCGTTCTGGCGCAAGGAGAAGCGTCGACAGTCGCGGGTGCGGGAGGTGGGACTGAAAGGTCTGCAACGCATGCTGGCGCAGCTCCGAGCCCAGGGCATCGTTCCCGCGCAGCCGAAGTCGAAGCCCACTGAGCTCACCGCGCTGCTGCAGCGGTTCGGCGACTACCTCGAGCAGCGGCGCGCGCTGCAGCCGCTGACAGCAAGCGTCGTGCTCTCCGTCGCTCGGGAGTTCCTGGAGTGCAGTTTCGGTCGTGGTCATCTTCTTCGGCTCCATGCTCTGGGAGAAAAAGACATCACCCGCTTCGTGTTGGGGACCGCCGGGCGTCTCTCGCCGCGCACGACCCAGACGAGGCTGAGCTACCTCCGCTCCTTCTTCCGCTTCCTCCTCGAGCAGGGCGAGATCGATGTCGACCTCGCCGCTGCGGTCCCCACCGCCGCGAGCTGGCGACTGGCGGGCGTGCCGAAGCACCTCAGCCAGGAGCAGGTCGAGCAGGTGTTGGCCGCCTGTGACCGCGACTGCCCGGTGGGGCGCCGCGACTATGCCATCCTCCTGCTGCTCGCTCGGCTTGGTCTGCGGGCGTGCGAGGTGACGCGCCTCCATCTCGACGACATCAAGTGGCGCACGGGCGAGTTGCTCATTCGAGGCAAGGGCAGCACCGTCGAGGCGCTGCCGCTCCTCGACGAGGTCGGCAGGGCGCTGGCGACGTACATCAAGAAGGACCGTCCCAAGTCCGACGCGCGCTGGGTCTTCATGCGCATGCGCGCGCCCGTGGTTCCGATCGCCGGTAAGGGCACCGTCACGACGATCGTTCGCGACGCGATCATCAGGGCGGGGCTCGACGTGCCCGATCACGGCGCTCATGTGCTTCGCCACTCGCTGGCGACCAACATGCTCCGCGACGGCGCCTCGATGAGCGAGATCGGCACGGTGCTCCGTCACCGCAGCCCAACGACGACGGAGATCTACGCGAAGGTGGACTTCACCTCGCTGCGGCGACTGGCGCAGCCGTGGCCCGTGGGAGGTGCCCGATGACGACGCTGCGCAAGTCACTGGACGACTACCTGCGGCTCCGTCGCTCGCTCGGCTTCAAGCTGAAGGGCCCGGAGGCCATCCTCCGCAATCTCATCGACCTCGCGGAGGAAGAGCACGCGAAGTACATCACCGTCGATTTGGCGCTGCGCTGCGCGCGGAGGCCCGCCAACGGCGCCACCTACACGTGGTCGCATCGGATGACGTCCATCCGGATCTTCGCGGCGTGGTGCAAGGCCCGAGACCCGCGCACCGAGGTCCCCGACGTCACCCTGCTGGGCGCGCCTGTGGTCAGGCAGCGACCCTTCATCTTCACCCAGCAGCAGATCGCCGCGCTCGTTCAAGAGGCCGCGAAGCTGAAGTGCAAGCGTGGCCTGCGATCGTCGACATTCTCGACGATGTTCGGGCTTGTCGGCGTTTCGGGCCTGCGCATCAGCGAGGCGGTCGCTCTCGATCGCCGCGACGTCGACTTGCAGACGGGCCTGCTGACGATTCGCGAGACAAAGTTCGGCAAGACGCGCGTCGTTCCCGTGAGCGAGACCACCCTCGTCGCGCTTCGACGGTACGCCAAGGTGCGGGACCGGGCGCTCCCCGTGGCGACGTCGCCGGCCTTCTTCATCTCCGAGTATGGGCGGCGGGTCACCGGCTGGGCCGCGCGGTACAACTTCGCGTCGGTGTCGCGCGCCGTCGGCCTGCGCAAGCCGGCAGGGGGCTACCGCCACGGACGCGGGCCGCGTGTGCATGACTTGAGGCACAGCTTCGCGGTGCGCACGATGATCGACTGGTACCGCGCGGGCGTCGACGTCGAGCGCGAGATGCCGAAGCTGTCGGCCTACCTCGGACACGCGCACATCAACGACACCTACTGGTACATCGAGGCGGTTCCCGAGTTGCTCCAGCTCACCACCGAGCGCGTCACGCGCCAGCGCAACGGAGGCCGCCGATGAGCGCCACCTTGCCGTCATTGCTGCAGTCCTTCTTCACCGAGAGGCTGCTCGCCCAGCGCCGCGCCAGCGAGCACACCGTCGCAAGCTACCGAGACACGTTCCGGCTGCTGCTCGCCTTCACGACCAAGCGCCTCAGCAAACAACCCAGCGCGCTCGCCCTTGAAGACCTGGACGCCGCGCTCATCGCCAAGTTCCTCGACCACCTCGAGCGCGACCGAGGAAATAGCGCGCGCTCGCGCAACGTGAGGTTGGCGGCGCTGCACTCGTTCTTCCGCTACGTCGCGATGAACGAGCCTGCCCACCTGCTCCACTGCCAACGCGTCCTCGCCATCCCCAACAAGCGGTACGAGCGGAGGTCCGTCGGCTTCCTCGACGAGGACGACGTCGAGGCGTTGCTGAAGGTGCCCGACCTCACGACGTGGCTCGGCCGACGCGACCGCGCGCTGCTGCTGCTCGCGGTCGAGACCGGGCTGCGCGTCTCGGAACTCATCGCGCTTCGCCACGAGGATCTCCTTCTCGGCACCGGCGCCCACGTGCGCTGCCGTGGCAAGGGGCGCAAGCAACGCGCGACGCCGCTGCCCAAGCCTGCCGTCAAAGTGCTGAAGGCGTGGCTGTCCGAGAATCACGGCCCGCCATCGACGCCGCTGTTTCCGAGCTCGCGTGGTGGGCCGCTCAGCCGCGACGCCGTCGAGGGACTGTTGAAGCGTCACCTCGCCAGCGCGGCCGAGTTGAGACCCGAGCTGAAGGCGAAGAAGGCCACGCCGCACACGCTGCGGCACAGCCGAGCGATGTCGCTGCTGAAGCACGGTGTCGATCGCTCCGTCATCGCGCTCTGGCTTGGGCACGAGTCCGTCGAGACGACGCAGATGTACCTCCACGCCGACATGGGCCTGAAGGAGAAGGCGCTTGCCCACACCACGCCGAAGAAGCAGAAGCCCGCGCGCTTTCGACCAGGCGACAAGCTGCTCGCCTTCCTGGAGGGCCTGTAGCCATGACATCGTCATCAGCATGGCAGCTCTTGCACCGCTCGGAGCAGCGCCTCGTCGCTGGGGTGCGTGTAGATCTGCGTGCTGGTGATCGACTTGTGGCGGGCGAAGCGCTGGGCCAGCCGGATATCGCGCGTCGCCTCGTAGAGATTTGTGATCGCCGAATGGCGTACGCAATGAAACGAGAAGCGCCGCTCGAACCCGGCGCGTTCCTGCCAGAGCTGGAAGGCGTGCCGGAGCTGCCTCGTCGAGAGCCGGTTGGCCTTGCGGCTCACGAACAACGGCGCCTCCGCGCGCATCGACTCGTCCTGCTGCCGCTTCCAGCGGAAGAACTTCTCCAACTTGGCCTGCACGGCCGAGGAAAGCACCACCTCCTGTCCCCTCGGATCGTCGCTGCTGCGTTTGTAGACTCGTAGATGGACTCGTCTCCGCGCCTTGCCGTCGTCGTCCGCCACGTCACCCACGTCGAGGGCGACCAGCTCGTGCTCGCGCATGCCCGTCGCGAGGGCGAGCGACAGCAGCACGTGGTCTCGGTACCCATCGAAGCGCTGCCCCGTCGTGCGCAGCAGCAGGAACTGCTCGTGCCTCGTCATCGTGCGCGGCGCCTTCGTGGTGTCGGCGTACATCGTCATGGTCGTCTCCTTGGTTGGGCCATCGGGCCACGACCAATGACGCTTCTTCTTCGCCCTCCAGCAAGGTGCTTCGCGACCTCGGATTATGCCGCGTGCAGTGCGATGTACTCCTCGGCGAACTTCGCGAAGCTGGCTCGACGCGGCATTACTCGGTGGTCGGCATAATGGCGCTTATGCCGCGCCCGGCATAATCGTCACCACGCCTGCAGCGCCGTCTACCGGCAGTCGAAAGACCTCCGGCTCACGCAGAAATTCGCGCGCCACAAGTCGGTGGTGACGACCAGCATCTACACGCACCCGACCGACGACGAGCTGCTCCGCGCGGTCCAGGGGCTTGTCTGCTGAGCCCGCGCCGCACCCGCGACCTACTATCCGAGCAGAACCGAACAGCCCACGCTGCTCGGTTTCTTGTTCGGCGCTCGGTTTCGAATCGCGGGGCTGCTCGGTTTCCCAAAACTGGCCCACTCGGAAAGTGCCCCAGGCACCCCGGGGCGGGCGCGCGGCGCCACGAAAAACCGACCCCTCCCCCCCTTCGGCAGGTTGTAGGCATGCGGAGGCCGATGCCGGCGTGCCGACGCCGTGGGCCGGCATGGTTGGCGCGCGCCGCGAGGGCTCGTCCCAACCGCCGCTAAGAGAGAAAAGCGGCGGTTCGCGCGCGGGCGACGGCATGAACTCGCGGAGATGGCGCGCGTCTTCGGCGGCGATCTCAGGGAGCCGTACCGCCACTTTCCGTGGATCCGCGCGCTCGATGCGCGCGAGGCCGGGCTCGGCAGGGTTGAAGTCGGCGTGCTGCGCGCCCGCGTGTTCTTCTTCCGCGAGGTGCGAGCTCGTGGTGCTCGAGCGTTCGTCGTCGGCCTCGCGCGTAAGTGCGCGTGATTCCGCGAGGGGCGCGATGGAGAAGTGTTCTCCTGGCCCGCTGTCAGAGCGGTGAGCGCCACTGTCCGAGGCTCTGCTCGTCGCGTCGTGCTGGCCGCGTGGGCGCGCCTTGAACTCCGGGGCGATCATCCCTCGTCCTCCGCGCCGATCGCGCCCGTGGGGCCAACGTCGGCGCCGGCGGGCGCGCCCAGCTCGGCTTCGACGGTCTCGGCGGCGCGCAGCACGCGGTTCTCGATCAGCTCAGCGTCGTCCGGGTCGGCCCCGAGCTGCTCGGCGAGCTCGCGGGCGAGGTTCACCAGGTCCCGCAAGGCGCCGCGCAGGTCGTGGGACAGGTTCGGTTCCGCCGAGCCGTCCCGAATCGAGGGGCCGGGGGGCTGGAGGGCCTGAAATCGAGCGCTCGGTTTCGTGTTCGGTTGCTCGGTTTCGCTGCTCGGTTCTTCGGCGCGCAGGTCGAGGACAACGCCCGCCATCGCCGGGGTCGAGTTCTCGACGTCGCGCAGGTAGCGCTCGTGCTTCTCGGACAGCACCTCGAGCGACAGGCTGTTCTGGACTTCGGCGCGCGAGTCGGCGCCGCCCTGGAGAAACGACCGCAGGCGCACCAGCGTGTTCACGTCGGCGGGGCTGTCGGCGCGGACGCGCCCCTCCTTCAGCGCCTTCTCGAACTCGACGAGGAAGGCGTCGATCAGCTCGAGGAGCCGCGCGTCACCGAACGCCATCGCGTCGGAGCGCAGCTCGACGATCTTCTCGTCCGTGCGCTTCTCGACGCGCGCCTCGGCGAGCTTGCGACGCTTCATCGTGTTGTGGCGCTTGGCGTACTCGGCGATGACGCTGGGGACGACGCCGTACTTGTCGGCCAGCTCGCGGTAGGTCGGGAACACCGTCGTGCGCTTGCCGTCCTCGAGGAGCTGCACCTCGCCGTGAACCAGGAGCCGGTCCAGCTCCTCGAACGGGATGACCGGCGCGTCTTGGTGGCGAGGACGACCGGGCCGGCGTCGCCCCACGTTCGCGTCGTCTTCGACGTCCTGCGTGTCCGAGATGCTCGCGCGCACGACGTCGCGGGCCTCGACCTCGGGCTCGTCGCCTTCGTCGGCCTTCGCGCTCGGGCGCTCCGGCGTGTGGAGCTGCACCTGAAGCTCGGCGCGCTTCTCGGTGGCGTCGTGCTGCTTTGCGAACTCCGCGATGGTACTCGCGGACACGCCGAAGCGCGCGGCGACCTCGCGCTGCGACGGCCACACGCGCTTGGCCTCGCCGTTCTTGTCGGGAGCGACCTCGCCCTCGACGAGCAGGCGCAGCACCTCGTCGGGGTTCGAGAGCTTGGGGCCTTCGTCCTTCGTGGGACGGCCGATCTTCGTGCGCTTGTTCTTCGCCATGATTCCTCAGAAGCCGAGGGTCAGTTGCGCAGGGGACGGCCGCGTGAGCAGCTCGCGGAGCCGCTGCATCGCGCGCGAGCGCTGTCGCTTGAGGCGCTGGTAGAGACGGTCGCGGTCCACGCCCTCTCCAGGCGCGATACGATCGACGTACGCGCGCAGAAGTTCTCGGCGCAGCACCGTCGCCTCGACCACGTCGAGGCCGCTCGTCGAAATTCCTTCCGCGATCGCCCGCTGAAGGAGGAGCGCGAGGTCGTACAGCTCGGCGTCCGTCGGCTCGCTGACCGTGGGCTCGTCGGGCTCCACGTCCTCGAGCGTCTCGACGTCGATGTCGGGGTGGCGCTGCTCGCGCTCCTTGCGGAGGAACGCGAACACCTGCCGCTCGGTGCGCTGGCGCAGCCGCATCGGCAGGCGATCGGTGACGGGAATCTCGCTGAGCGCGCCGAGGAACGCCGTGATGACGAGCTGGTCGAGCTCGTCGCCGGGCACCGTGTCGCTGACGAGCCGGTTGCGCAGGCGCACCAGCATCGGCTTGAAGGCGCCGAGCAAGAGCGTGGACCACACCGGGGCGCCGCTCGCGCGGTGCTCCAAGATGAGCGCCCTCATCAGCGCCTCGCGCGCTGGGTAGGTGCCCTCCGCTTCGTCGTCGAGCGTGGCGAGCACGGAGGCCGCACTGGAGTGCGCCGCGAGGACGGGCTGCTTGGCGCGGCCCGCCTCGAAGGCGCGCTGGTGCCGCGCGGAGACCGCGTCCTTCCGTAGCCGCTCGAGGTCGTTGCGGAGGGCATTCTTCACTTGTCCCTCCGCGCCCACCACTCGGCGACGAACTCGAGGAAGTCGTCGAGGCTCAGCGCGACGAACGCCTCAGCGTGGTCGTCGCGGATGATGGCGAGCGGGATGCGCCCGGGCGGCGCGGCCTCGGTGGCCTGCCGGAGCGCGGCCCGGACGTTGGGCTGCTTGCCGCGCTTGGCCTCTGGCCAGAACACCGGGCAGTCGACGTCGGGAGCTTCCTCGCCCGTGCGGTACTGGAGGCCACGCCGGATGTGCGCGTCCGGCATGATCTCGCGGAACCGCTGGACCAGTTCGCGCTCGTAGGCTGCACCCTTCCTTCGGGAACGTGCGCCACTCATGCCAGCACCTCGCGCGCGAAGTAGACCGGGATCCCTCGGCGCGCGGCCTCGGCCAGCTCGCGCTCCATGCCCTCGCTGATGCGTCCTCCGTAGACGCGCACCTCGTCGCAGGTGATGAGCAGGTCGATGCAGAGCGAGAGCGCGGTCTCTCTCTCGCTTGCCTCATCGATGAGCTGCGGGAGGTAGAGGTGTGCGGCGATGGGCAGGACGCCTTCGGCGAGGAGCGCTTCGCTGATGTGGCGGACTCGCTCGATGTTCGCCTTCGGGTCGCTCGCGAACGGATGGCAGACGTAGACTCGGCGACGGCGAGCGGCGCGGTCCTGGCGACGCTTCACCAGGGTGGCGGCCACGTAGTGCAGGCCGTCGAGCACCTCTTCGAGAGCCTCCTGCTCGTAGTCCCGCCCATCGTGGACGTTCCACTCGCCGTACTGCTTCCGACCCGTGCCAAGGCGGTCGAGGAGCGTCGTGGTGATGGCGCGCTCGTCGTTCGGCAGCGCCTCGATGCGCCCACCGAGCTGTAGGCGGTCCGTCAGCCGGAACGCGACCTCCTTCGCAGCCCGAGCGTCGTCGAGAGCGCGGTGCGGATGGGGCCGCGCAATACCGAGGTGCGCGCAGACGTCGCTCAGCGAGACGGACTTGATGGCGCCGCTCTGCAGCAGCGGCCACGCGAGACTTGAGGTGTCGAGCCGATGTCGTGCGATGTCCGGCAGCGGGACGCCCGTACGGCTGAACCCGGCGCGAAGGAAGCCCTCGTCGAAGCTGACGTGATGTCCCGCGAGGATGGAGCCTTCGAGGAGCGGGAAGATCGCGCCCATCGCCTCTCGCAACGGAACAGCGGTCCTCCAGTCCGCCTCGTTGTAGCCGTTGATGGCGAGCGCTTCGGGGTCGGCGCGACCGATGCGCTGAGGCCGAACGCGCTGGTGGTGCTCGACGAGGACGGTGCGCGACGGTCCGTCGACGAGAACGATCCCGATCTCGATGATCTCGTGGCGCGCCGGATCGAGTCCCGTGGTCTCGACGTCGACGAAGGCCGTTGGCCCTTTGCCCTCGTCGAACTCGACCTTCTTGGTCGTCCCGTCAGGCAGCAGGGAGAGGCGAAAGAACTCCTTCTCCGCGCTCCCATCGGTGTTCGGCGGCGGGAGCAGCATCACGCCGCCTCCTTCGCCCAGAGGCGCGGCGACATGCGCTTGTCGGCGTGCGCCTCGAGCTCGGCCTTCAGCAGCGAGACGCGCGGTTTGTCGAGCTTCCTGCCCAGCGACTTGAGGAGCGCGTCGAGGGCCTTCTTGTCGATGGCTCCGAGCTTCCCGAGCACCTCGTCGCGCGAGAGGCCCGTCGCGTCGGCGAGCAGCGAGAGCGTCGGCTCCAGTGGGTAGTCGAGGCTCGTGGTCGCGAACATCCGGTAGCGGACGCCGCCGAGCAGCAGCTCGTCGCGCTCCTTGAGCTGCGCCTTGAGGATGTCCTCCAGCTCCTCTTTTCGGGCGTAGAGCGCCTTGGCGAGGCGAGCGACCTCCTCGCGCTCCTTCGCGACGGCTTCGAGATCGGCGAGGTCGGAGGCGATGAACTCGCGCTTGCCCTTGAGCGCCTCGGCGTAGGCCGGGCACTGCTTGCGGTGGTCGCAGTAGGAGCAGTTGGCGTTGAGACGCGCCGGGTACTCCGTCGCGGTCTCCGTCTGCCTCCCGAGCGTCTCGACGTAGGCGAGCGCGTCGGCGAGCTGCTCCTCGGTGCGCGACGTCTGTTGCCGGACGCCGTGGCGCAGCATCCAGAAGGTGAGCTTCACCTTCTTCACCCAGGGCCAGAGGCGCCGCGCCGCGACCTCGTAGAGCGACATCTGCAGCGAGGTGTCGACCTCGTCGCGGGTGAAGAGCTGGTGGTTGGTCTTGTAGTCGATGACCTCAACGGTCTCGTCGTCGACCCAGTCGACGCGGTCGATGAAGCCGAGCACCTCGAAGGGCCCGACCGGCAGCCGGAACTCCTTCTCGATGGCGAGGACATCGCGGTGGTCGACGACGCCCTGCTCGGCGATGAAGCGCCGGAGGATGGCGAGCCCCTCGGCGAAGACGTCCATGCCGGTGAGCTGCTCGGCGCCCCACGCCTCGCGATAGAGCTCGATGGCGCGCTCCTCGGAGAGCGGGCCCGTGCGCTCGTCGTCGACGACCTCCTTGATGAGGCGCTCGAGGACGGCGTGGATGGTCTTGCCGAAGCGGAGCGGCAGCCCGGGCTCGGCCTTCTGCTTCTCGATGTAGTGAAGAGCGTAAGACCTGGGACACTGTTCCCATCGGCTAAGGCGACTGAAACTCAAATGCTGGTTCTTGAACGTCATGAACGCTCCTCGACGGGGCGTTCTCGACGCTCAGGGTTGGTGGTGATGGGGTTCCAGATGCGGTTCGCGAGCACGTCGTGGACGACCGCGCGGCTCACCCCGAACCGAGTCGCGAGCGCGGTGCGCTTGGCGCCGCTGGCTCCTAGACGTCGAATCTCGACGGCATCCGCGAAGCTCAGTCGTGATGCGCCGTGCGACTCTCCGCGTGAGTGACGCAGCTTCGCTACCTTGTCGGCCTGGTTCTCGGCGTTCGTTCCCGCGAAGAGGTGGGCCGGGTTGACGCAGCGCGGGTTGTCGCAGCGGTGGCAAACGCAAAGCCCATCGGGAACGGCGCCATGCACGATCGCGAACGCGACGCGGTGCGCGCGGTGGTTGCTCCCTGCCGACCAGAAGCTGCCATACCCGTTGCTTACCGAGGCCGTCCAAAGCCAGCAGCGGTCCGGGGCGCCGACATCCACCTTCGCCCAGAAGCGAGCGATGTCGCCGCTCGACAGGCGGATGTCGCTGCACTCCGCGACGAGCGGCGTTCTTCGGGACCTCACTTCGATCGCGAGGTGCGCGGGATTAACGCATGCTCGATTCCCGCATCGATGCACGATTCTGGTGCCACGCGGCGGCTGCCCGTAGACCGCTGCGTAGACGAAGCGATGCGCACCAATGGGCGCGTCGTCGCCCCTGAACTGGCCGTAGCCGTCCGGGTGGCGCGAAGCGGTCCAGAGCCAGCACTCGTCGTCACCGCGAAGATCGACGTGGCTCCAAAAGAGGAAGCTCATGACGAGGCTCCCTTCGCCTTCTTCTCGAACGAGACGATGTGCGAGCCGGGGAAGACGGACATGACGCGCGCGAGCGTCGCGGCGTGCTCGGGGGTGATCTCCTTGCGCTCGCGGCCCGTGTACGCGGGCACCAGCCACACGTCGCCGTAGGTCTCCGAGTGCAGCAGCACCTCG
>WBZO01006513.1_pt1 | contig 11276 bp, 7 predicted proteins | sample 5204261 | NCBI WGS metagenome assembly WBZO01 (sample SAMN12412400, study PRJNA552823) | activated sludge metagenome | isolation source: activated sludge from anammox sidestream of wastewater treatment plant... | place: USA: North Carolina | collected 2017-09 | reverse complement strand
TTCGCGGGTCGCACACGCACCATGCGGGGCGTCATGCGTGTCAGAACGCAACGCGTCAACGCGCAGGACGCGGAGAACGCGGAGCAGATACCGGTTCAGTAACCTGCCTAGCGTAGTCTCTCCGCGTGGGCTCGGTCAAAACGGTGACAGGCCGCCTGAAGGCGGCCCCTGCGACTGCACAGCGCGGCCGATCGTAAGGGCGCCCTGGAGCGTGGCGAGACACGTCTGGGTTCTACAGTTGGCGATTCACATCTGCCTGACTGGTACAATCACCGGCTGTGGCGAAGAAGACCGACGACCCCTCGCTGTTCGACGCGGTAGACACGGACGATTCCGGCGGCCCGGGCGGTGGACGCCCGCCGGCCCCCTCGTCCGGCGGTCCGAACAGCATCGAGCTGGCCCCCCTGCACGAGACGGCCCAGGCGCGGTACCTGAACTACGCCCTGTCGGTGATCACCTCGCGCGCCCTGCCCGATGTGCGCGACGGCCTCAAGCCGGTGCAGCGCCGCATCCTCTACTCGATGTGGCAGAAGAACCTGACAGCCGACAACAAGCACCGCAAGTGCGCCACGGTCGTCGGCGACGTGATGGGCAACTTCCACCCGCATGGCGATTCGGCGCTGTACGAGACGCTGGTGCGCATGGCGCAGCCCTTCTCGCTGCGCTATCCGCTCGTGGACGGATCGGGGAACTTCGGGTCGCTCGACGGCGACAGTGCCGCAGCGATGCGCTACACGGAGTGCCGGCTGGCGCGGATCAGCGACGAGATGCTGACCGAGATCGAGCAGTCCACCGTCCACTTCCGGCCGAACTACGACGGCACGAAGCAGGAGCCGGTGGTGCTGCCGGCACGCATCCCGAACCTGCTGGTGAACGGCACTACCGGCATCGCGGTGGGCATGGCCACCAACATCCCGCCCCACAACCTTGGCGAGGTGTGCACCGCGCTCATCAAGCTGCTGGACAACGAGGACATCAGCAACGCGCAGCTCTGCCGCTACGTGAAGGGGCCCGACTTCCCGACCGGCGGGCAGATCCTCAACTCCGGCGAGGAGCTGAAGGAGATCTACCGCACCGGGTCGGGATCGATCCGCCTGCGGGGCACGTGGGACATCGGCCCCGAGACCCGGTCGACCAGGACGATCTACATCGAGAGCATCCCCTACACGGTGAACAAGTCGCAGCTCGTGGAGCGGATCGCCGACGTGGTGCTCAGCCGCAAGCTGCCGCAGCTCACCGACGTGAAGGACATCTCGACCGAGGACGTGCGCATCGCGCTCGAGATCAAGAGGGACGCCGACGAGAAGATGATCATGGCGTACCTCTTCAAGCACACGCCGCTGCAGATCAACTTCGCGGTGAACCTCACCTGCCTCGTGCCGGTGGAACAGAACCCCGAGGTGGGCCGGCCGGAGCGCCTGGATCTCAAGCAGATCCTGTGGCACTTCCTCCACTTCCGGCTCGAGGTGGTGACCAGGCGGCTGGAGCACGAGCTGGCCGCGCTGAACAGGCGGATCCACATCCTCGAGGGGTTCGAGAAGGTCTTCGACGCGCTCGACGAGATCATCCGCATCATCCGCAGGTCCGAGGGCAAGGCCGACGCGGCACAGGCCATCATGAAGCGGTTCGAGCTGGACGAGGAGCAGACCGACGCAATCCTCGAGCTGAAGATCTACCGACTGGCGCGGCTCGAGATCCTGATCATCCGCAACGAGCTGGACGAGAAGCGCAGGCGCGCACGCGAGATCAACCGGCTGCTCGCCGACGAGCAGGGACGCTGGACGATCGTCCGCGGCGAGCTCCAGTCGATGATCGACACCTACGGCGACAAGCGCCGCACGACGATCGCGAGCGACTCCGCGGAACCCGAGTACTCGGCCGACGACTTCATCATCGACGAGGACAACGTCGTGATCGTGTCGAGGGACGGGTGGGTGAAGCGGCAGAAGGAAGTGAAGGACCTGGCGACGACCCGCCTGCGCGAGGGCGACCAGGTGCTGGCGGCGTTCGCCGGCAGCACACGGTCTACGTGCGTGTTCTTCAGCAACTTCGGCGCGGCGTACACCTGCCGGTTCGTCGACGTGCCGGCCTCCACCGGCTACGGCGAGCCGATTCAGCGCCTGTTCAAGTTCAAGGATGGCGAGCGGGTCATCGCGGCGATGAGCCTCGACCCGCGGGTGATTGGCGACATCAAGCCGAAGGCCGAAGGCGACGCGGCACCCGTGCATGCCGTGGCCGTCACGAGCGACGGCTACGCGCTGCGCTTCGGGCTCGACGGGTTCGTCGAGGTGAGCACGCGCGCCGGACGCCGCTATGCCAGGCCGGCGGACGGGGCCGAGGTGGTGGGCGTGGACCGCGTCACCGGCACCGAGACGATGATCGCGGCCACGGCGGAAGCGCGCGGCATGCTCTGCCCGGTCGAGGAGATCAACTACCTGGCCGGTCCGGGCAAGGGGGTCATCCTGATCAAGCTCGGAGACGAGGACAAGGTGCTCGGTTTCATCGCGTCAACCGGGGATCGCGACCTGCTGACGGTGGAGACGACGCGGGGCGCCGAGCAGACGATCAGCACGACGAAGTACGAAGTGACCGGGCGTGGAGGAAAGGGGCGGGAACTGCTCCAGCGCGGCGGCTTCACGCGGGTGCTGTGGCCGACGCCGGCGGCTCCGCAGCCGCTCTCGTGACACGACAGGCACCATCACGGATTGGACGGCGGTTTCACGTCTCCGCGTTGGTGCTTGTCGAGCGCAGACGAGCGCTGGTGAACTGAGCGTCCGACGCTACGCACGAAACCCCGGGCGCCGTCACGTTCGCCTACCCAGACAGAACGTGCCAAACGGAATCTCGTACGTAGCGTCCGACGCTCACCCTGCGAACTGGCCTACCGCCCCTCCAGCCTCGCCAGCACCCCGGCGTTGTGCCGCGCAATCATCGCCATCCCCACGTTCGCGGCGATGGACGTGAGGATCGCGGCCACACGATGGTTGTCGTGCCACAGCGTCTCGGTGCCGATGACCGTGGCCACCGCCGCAGCCACCTTCACGCCGAGCATCACGCCGCTGTTGCCCGCCACCGGCTTCATCAGCGGGTTGCTCTCCTTGCCGCCCGCATCCAGCACGCGCATCGTGAGCATGCCGTCGTAGGCCTGGACGACCCCCGTCACCGCATGCAGCGACGACAGCACCGCCCGCCGCGGGTCCCTGTCCGGCACCCGCACGATCGACGCCTCATCGTCTGCCACGGCCATCAGGCGAGCCAACCGGTCGGCCGACGGCAGCACCAGCCTGGGCGCGGCCTCCAGCGTCACGGCGCCCGGGTCTGCCGGGGCAGCCACGCCCGGCGCCGGGGCCATCAACGCTCCTGCGACCGCGACTACACACCACCACTTCCGCATGAACGCTCCGGGGGGAGAACGGCGCACGAAGGCGCCGGGCGTCACGCCTGCCTGATAGCGAGGTTCATGCCCGGGCCGCCGGTGCCGGGACCTGCGAAAATGCTGGGCTTTTCGGCGATTGTGGGACCGGACCGCCCGCCTGACCGTGCAGTCCTTACGCTCGGGGCGTGTAACTTACGCACCAGTCGCCCCCCGGAACGCAGAAAAACCCACTTGACAGGACGCGCCGGCTCTCGTTCAGGTTAGAATCAAGGTGCCCCGGTGAAGGGCCCCGGCGCTACGACCGCTGCGCACGTTTGCTGGATTCCCAGCGGCTGACGGTCGGCCCCGGCCCGCAGCACCCTGCTGCCATACGGGCGCACACATCCATCAAAGGATCCGTTTTGCCTCATCAGGAACGTACCAACATTGCGGTCTTCATCGATTTCGACAACATCGAGATCGGCGTCAAGACCACGCTCGGCGAGCACTTCGACATCAGCATCATCCTCGAGGCGCTCAAGGAGCGCGGCGAAGTGGTGACGAAGATTGCCTACGCCGACTGGACCCGCGCCGGCGAATACAGCCGCGCGCTCACGCAGCACGCCATCCGCCTCGTGCAGCGCAACCTCACGCCGGGGGGCGACAAGAACGGCGCGGACATCAATCTCGCGCTCGACGCGCTCGAGATGGCGTTCACCCACCCCCACATCAACGCCTACGTCATCGTCGGCGGCGACAGCGACTTCCTGTCGCTGGTCGAGAAGCTGAAGCAGTACGACAAGAAGGTGTTCGTCGTGGGCGGACGCTCCTTCACGAGCGTCATCCTCCAGCGCAACTGCCACGAGTTCATCGCCTACGAGAACCTGATGCGCCGGCCTTCGTCGTCGCCCCGCAGCGGCCGGACGAACCAGCCCGCCGCGCCCCAGGGCACGCAGACGCTGCCGGTGTCGCAGGCGATTCCGATCGTGCGCCGGGCCATCAAGATCCTGGCGGACCGCGAAGTGTCGCCGCAGACCGGGCTGCTCAAGAGCACGCTGCTGCAGCTCGACTCCACGTTCTCGGAACGCAGCTACGGCGCCTCGTCGTTCCTCGACTTCGTCGAGAAGCTGTCGCAAGCGGGCGTGGTCACGCTGAAGCACTCGGGCCGCAGCGTCATGGTGGAACTGAACCCCGCGTTCGCCGAGGAAGGCGAGGCACCGAAGGTGCGCGGCGAGGGTGAAGCCGGCGAGACCGCCGACAACGTGGTGGCGTTCCGGCCGGCTGGCGAGCCCGTGGCCGACGCTGGCGCGCCGGCGCCCGCCCCGGCAGCCGAACAGCCGTCGCGGCTCGGCGACAACGCGGACGGCGTCCGCGCCGCGTCACAACTCCTGGCGGGTGCTACCAATGCCCGCTGGCCGATGTACCTCCGCAACGTGAAGCAGATCCTGCGCGCAGGGAACCTCGACGAACGCCGCTACGGGTTCGGCGGCCTGATGGATCTCCTCAAGGCCTGCCAGCGCGACGGACTCGTGCGCATCGAGCGCGACCGCCGCGGTGGTCTCCGCGTCTTCCAGGGTCCGAACATGGCCCGGCCCGCGAACGTGCCGCAGCCCGAGCCCGAAGAGGTGAACGGCAACGTCGCCGATCCGGACGCGCCCCAGGCCGAACTGGCCGACGACGTGCCGCCGGTGCAGGTGGTGGTGACCGACGATGTCGAACCGGACGTGATCGAGATCGAGCCGGTCTCGGTCGTGGACACGACGGCCGAACTGCTGGGCCGTGCCAAGCCTCGTGCACCCCGTCAGCGCGCAGGTCGTACGGGCGTGGCGGCAGCCCCGGCCACTCCGGCGGCTCCCCGGAGCCGCGCGGGTGCGAAGAAGACGGCCGGCGCCAAGAAGAGCGCGGGCGCGAAGAAAAGCTCCTCGCGCTCGAAGAAGCCGCCGGTCGATCGCGACGACGAGAACTTCGGCAACCGCTAGATCCGGCATCGACGCGGAGCCCTGAGGGCTCCGCGTCGGCGTCATCCCTTCCGCCCTCCGCTCGACCGCGTCTCTCGCGGCGACACCCCGAACATCTCCCTGAAGGCCGCGGTGAACGCGCTCTGGTTCGAGTAGCCCACGCGTGCCGCGACGTCAATCACACGGGCGCCAGGCTCGCTCACGAGCAGCTGGGCTCCACGCAGCAGGCGGGCGCGCCGCACGTACTGTTCCGGTGTGAGGCGGAGCTCCGCCACGAAACGGCGGCGCAACGTCCGCTCGCCCATGACCGCAGCACGCGCCAGGTCGCGGACGCTGACCGTCTCGAGATGCGCGAGCAGGTACTCCACCGCCGACGCGAGGGCGGGGTCGCGCGGACTCATCAGCAGTGGTGCGGCGTCCGGCCGGGCCTGCGCGGTGGTCAGCGCGAAGAGCACGTCGAAGAACTTGCGCGTCACCGCCCGTGGCAGGCGCGACGCATCGTCCAGGGCGGCGGTCGCCATCTGCCTGATGAGCGGCGTCACGGCAATCGCGGTCGCATGGGGCGCCGGCGACCTGTACCGCGAGGGAGAGAAGAACACCGACATCGACCCGTGGGCGCTCATGGTGGTCGCGTGACGACAGCCGGCGGGCACCCAGAGGCCCACCGAGGCATCGCACATGTGGAGCCGCTCCCTGGTCTCGACCCAGAAGGAGCCGGCGCCGGCCAGCAGCAGCTGATGGCGGGAGTGCGCGTGCATCGCGTACCGGACATGACGTGCACCGTCCGCCAGTGCGAAGGCCGAGAGCAGCGGCCGCTCGATCCCGAGTCGGGCGATGGACGCGCGGGTCTGTCCTGTCGAGAGCCTGGTGATCATCTGGCCGATATGCCACAAACTATGGCCGATTGTCGTGAGACCTACAAGGAGGGTCCGCGGCACACTCCCGGCATGACGACCCACAACGACACCGTCATCCGCCAGTTCTCGCTGCAGTCCGACGCCTTCAGCCGCTGCCCCGCGCACGCGGATTCCAAGACCGTGGACGTCTTCGCCGAGCTCGGCCACTTCGCGCCGACCGACCGGCTGATCGATTCGGGCTGCGGCCCAGGAATCGTCAGTGAGGCCCTGGCGCGTCGGGTGGGCCACGTGCAGGGCATCGACCTGACCCCGGCGATGATTGCGCTCGCCGGGCAGCGCACCGCGGCAGCGGGCCTGGCCAACGTTGCGTTCCGTGTCGGAGACATGTCGGCGCTGCCGTTCGAGGATGGGGCGTTCGACGGGGCGGTGACGCGCTACACGGTGCACCACCTCGACGCGCCGGTGCGTGCGCTTCAGGAGATGGTGCGCGTGACGCGGCCGCACGGACGGATCGTGGCCCTCGACGCCGTGCCGCAGGCGTCGCGGCGTGAGGCGTACGACGCGTTCGAGCGGCGCCGCGATCCGTCGCACACCACCGCACTGACCGTGGAGGAGTGGCTGGCCATGGGCGAGGCACTGGACCTCGGACCGGCCACGGTCGAACGCTTCAGCCTGCGGATGGACGTGCGCGACCTCCTGGGGCACGCATTCCCAGACGGGGACGACCGCCAGGCGCTCGAGCGGACCCTCCGCGACGATGTCGGGACCAACGCCATCGGGATGAGCGCGGCGGAGGAGGATGGCGTGCTCGTCGTGTACTTCCCGCTGGCCGCGTTCGCGTGGCGCCGGCCTACGGCCGCCTGAACACGCTTCCGGCCTTCATCACGAACCGGACATTCCGCAGCGCGCGGATGTCGCGTGTGGGATCGCCGTCCACGGCGATGAGGTCGGCAAGGAGGCCGGCCTTCACCTGTCCAAGCTCCGGGTCGAGATGCAGCACGCGCGCGGCGGTCGACGTGGCGCTCTTCACGGCGTCGAGCGCTGGCATCCCGTAGTCCACCATCATCTCGATCTCGCGCGCATTGTCGCCGTGCGGGAAGACGCCGACGTCGCTGCCGGCCAGGATCGTGACGCCGGCGTCGAGCGCGGCCTTGAACGTGGCGCGCTTCCTCACGATGCGATCCGGTTCGGGCTGCTGGCCCTTCCTCCAGCCGGCGTACTGCGCGGTGGCATCGCCCGCCGCGAGCGTGGGGCACAGCGCCACGTGGCGCTCGGCCATCAGCCTGAACACCTCGGGCGTGCCTTCGTCGCCATGCTCGATCGTCTCGGCTCCGGCCAGCACGGCGCGCGTCATGCCCTCGGGCGTGCTCGCGTGCACCGACACCGGCACGCCGGCGCTCCGTGCGGTGGCCACGGCGAGGGTCATCTCCTCCTGCGAGAAGGTGGGATGCGCGCCTGGCAGCGGTCCCCAGCGGTAGTCGCCGTACAGCTTCACCCAGTCGGCTCCGTGGCCGATCTGGTCGCGCACCGCCCGGATCAGACCATCGACGCCGTCGGCCTCTTCCGCCCCCTGTGGCACGCGCCACTCGAGCGCAAACCCCTTCGGCGCGTAGCTGCCGGTGGCCACGATGGCGCGTGTGGCCACGCGCATGCGGGGCCCCGGCACGATGCCCTGCTCCACCGCCTGCTTCAGCTCGACGTCGGCGTACCCGGCACCCTCGGTGCCGAGGTCGCGAATGGTGGTGAACCCCGCCTCCAGGGTGGCGCGCAGGTGGTTCACGGCTCGCGCGGCGCGCAGCGCAAGCCCTTCGCGCAGCACCTGGTTGTCCCACGAGGTCTCGTTGTACGCGTGCAGCAGCACGTGCGAGTGCCCCTCAATCAGCCCGGGCATGAGTGTGGTGCCGGGCAGATCGACCGTGGTGGCCCCGGCGAACGTCAGCGACGCCACGGGACCGACGGCCTCGATGCGGTTGCCGCGGACGCGCACGCCCCACGCCTCGTGCATGTCGACCCCGTCGAACACACGGGCAGGACGCAGGATGGTCACCGCCTGTGCCGGCAGGGCGTTCTGCTGCGACTGAACGACCGCTCCGGCCGCGACGCAGGCGAGCAGCACTCCGGCCGCGAACGTCTTCCTCACGTGGTACCTCCGTGCCTCACTTCGGCGGTGCCAGCAGGCCGTTCATCTCCACGCCGTCCGTCTCGGGCATCTCGAACCCGAGCAGACGCGCAATGGTCGGCGCAATGTCGATCTGGCGCGCGAACGGCACCTCGACGCCGGCCTTCACGCCCGCGCCCGCGACGATCAGCCCGGTGTGGAGCTGCGGGTTGCTGGGCAGGTATCCGTGTTGGCCGCGGCGCGCGGTGCTCGGCGCCACGAACGTGCTGCCGTCGACCGTGGGCTGCACGGAGTAGCCTTCAACCGGCTCGAGGGCGATCAGCGCGTCAGGGTCGGCATGGAGCGCATCCATCTCGGCCCGCGAAATCACGCGGAACAGCCCCGCGTAGCGCCCCCGCGACAGTTCGGTGAAGGTCCGGACGACCAGGTCGGCCGTGGCCCTGTCGGATTTGTCCTTCAGCTTGATGGCGAACCCGTGGGTCTGCGCCTTCCAGTCGGTGACCTGTCCGCGCGCATCGGTCGACAGCAGCCCCAGGCTCCGCAGCACCACGTTCGGCTGGAACTGCGAATGGACCTTGTAGAACCCATGGTCGCCAGTCACCACGACCGCCGTGCGCTGACGGATGCCCGCCTCGTCCACGGCCTCCAGGATCTCCGCGACGTGACGATCCAGGTTCACGAACGCTGCGCGGGCCTCGGGCGAGCGCGGGCCGTGGTTGTGCTGCGCTTCGTCGGTCTGCATCAGGTGGATCGCGATCAGGTTCGGCTTCACGGTCCGGATGATGTGGGTCGCCATCGCCGTGGCGAACCGGTCGCGCTTGACCGGGTCGAGGTTGTCACGCGGGCCGAACCCGCCGAGCTGCGCCACGACCGCATCCACGAGGCCTGGCGTGGACTCCCTGCGGGCGAGGTCGAGCCACGTACTGTCGCGGGGTGCCTGGTTGCTCTCCGGGTACAGCGTGCGCATCTTCGCGCCCACCGACACCGGCCACGACACGCCTGCCGTGGACAGCCCGCGGGCTTCGGCGAGGTCCCAGATGGCCGGCGCTTTCATGAGCCGGTTCTCGAAGTACCAGCTCGTGGCGCTGGTGGCGGGATCGAGTTGCGTGTTCTGGTAGACGCCGTGCCGTGCCGGGTGTACGCCGGTGACGATCGAGGTATGCCCCGGGTACGTCATGGAGGGGTACTGCACCTCCACCGCGGCCGCCCAGCTCCCGGCGTCCTTGAGCGCCCGGAGCGTCGGCAGGTCGGCGCCGAAGCGCGCCGGGTCCATGTAGGTGGACGGGTCGAACCCGTCGAGCGAGATCAGCACGACATGATCGGCGGGCCGCGCCGGCTGCGCCGAGGGCACCGCCACTCCCGACGCTGCAACGACGAGCGCCACCGCACCGGTGATGATCTGCTTCAGGAACCGCCGTCGATGCACGGACACCTCGGACATCGGACTCACGCTCAGGAAACGGGGGTCAGCTCGTTCGTGTAGATCGCGGCACCCGAGAGGTTGTGCAGGCGCACGGTCATGACCCGGCTCCTGGCATCCACATTCAGCGTGCCGTAGAACTGCAGGCCCTCGCTCGGCGGGCGATTGGGCTTCAGGTCCTTCGGGACGCCGGAAAAGCGAAGCTCGGGGCCGAACGTGGGATCGAGCTCGCCCGGAGCGAACGTGCCGGCGTGGGCCGGGCCTGCCACGAACTCCCAGAAGGGATCGAACTCCTTGAAGGCAGCGCGGTCCGGGTGGAAATGGTGTGCCGCGCAGTAGTGGACATCGGCGGTGATCCACACCACGTTACGGATGCGCCGCTCCTTGATGAACCGGAGCAGGCCGGCAATCTCGAGCTCTCGACCCAGCGGTCGCCCCGGATCGCCATTCGCCACAGCCTCATGCTGGCCCGGTGCGTGCGCCACGACGACGGAGAGCGGCATGTCGGCCGCGATCACCTTCCAGGTGGCTTTCGACGCGAGCAGCCGCTGCTGCAGCCACTGCACCTGCTCCCTTCCCATGAAGGCCGACTCGGGTCCGAGCGCCGGCTGCACGTTGTCGGAGTTCGCGCCGCGGTACTGCCGCATGTCCAGCGCGAACATCTCCACCAGCGGCCCGTACGCCACGCTGCGATACACGCGGCCTGAGCCGTCGGCCTCCAGGGGAATCGGGTAATGCTCGAGGAACGCGCGCCTGGCACGTTCGGCCAGCACGCGGATGCGCTTCTCGGTGTAGCGCTGGTCGCCGGGAATCTCCTGCTGCGGAAACCAGTTGTCGCGCACCTCGTGGTCGTCCCACAAGGTGACCTGCGGCACTTCGGCAGCGAACCGCCGGTAGTGCGCATCGAGGCGGTTGTACAGGTGAGCGCCCCGATACTCGTCCAGCGTCTCGGCCACCGTCGCCTTTGCCGGCGTCACCAGGTTGCGCCAGAGCGTCCCATCGTCCAGTGTCACTGTCTCCTGCAGCGGCTGGTCGGCGTAGATGGTGTCACCCAGGTTGATGAACACGTCGGGTGCGGCCTGCCGCATGGTCTCGAACAGGCGCATGCCTCCGCGCGCCTCGTCGATGCCCCAGCCCTGCCCCACCGTGTCGGCCGACCAGGCCAGCGTCACGTTGGCGGGTCGGGTCGAGGCGGTGCGGAAGAACCCGCCAACCGGCTGGCCCACGATGCGGCTGTTCGACGCGTCCTCGAACGACACCCGGTAGAACACCTGCTGGCCGGGCGGCAGCCCGCGCAGCGCTGCGCGGGCCGTCAATCCCGTCTCGGGCGTCGCGAGCGAGCCGCGCACGCGCTGCACGCGACTGAATCGCTCGGTCGTCGAGTACTCGACGATCATGCGCGACGGCCGGTCGGCGTGCGCCCACACCAGCGCACGGTCGACGCCGACGTCGCCCGAGGCGACGCCGTAGTCGACGACCGGCATGGACGACTGCGCGCGGACGATCGCTGGCGCGTGGCCAAACGCGCCGGTGGCGGCGGCGCCGAGCAACTGAAGGAACTGGCGGC
>WBZO01006512.1_pt1 | contig 11276 bp, 11 predicted proteins | sample 5204261 | NCBI WGS metagenome assembly WBZO01 (sample SAMN12412400, study PRJNA552823) | activated sludge metagenome | isolation source: activated sludge from anammox sidestream of wastewater treatment plant... | place: USA: North Carolina | collected 2017-09 | reverse complement strand
CAGGCCGGATCAGGTCTCACCATCGGTGAAATGTTGGTGCTGCTGGGCGCCCTGCAGGTCCGCGTCTCGACAATGACGTTGTTGCGGATACCCATCGCCTGCTGGCACGCATCTGGACCGTTGAGCCCGTCATTGGACGCCATCTTCAAGCTCATAATGTCGCCGTCATTTTGAATCTTGCCGAGGGTGAAACTGCGGCCCTGCTCGTAGCCGAGTGTCACGCCGACGTCGATGTAGGGGCTTTCCGGGTAGATCGGGGACGCCTGATTGCCGCACTCATGCCACTGCCGCTGTTGCGCCGCGAGCAGGTTCTGGGCATCGGCGGCCGTGGGGAACACCGCGACAGTCTGTTCCAGCCGGCTCGGTCCGTAGTAATTCGGGCCGTAGCTCGCTGGGGCGAAGGATTCGGTCTTCATCTTTTCCACGGAACTGTCGCCATACACACGATGATCTGCGGTGAAGACGACCCCGACACACATCGGTGGAGTCACCTGACTGGCGTGATCGGTCGGACCGTAGGACGACGCGGTCATCTTCAAGGCTGGCACAGTTACACCCCCCGCCGCGTCGGCGGTCACGGGCACGCCCCCGAGCAGTCTGCTCAGTTCCTCCGTGGTCAGCAGGACGCTGTCCACCACAGCGGTGGACGAGACGCGCGGCGGTGCCGGAGGCGGAACCACCGGCGGCGGGGCCGGTGCGGGGGGGCTTGGACTCGACGGCGGGGCCGACACTGGCGGCGGCGCGGAGCTGGCGGGCGCGGATTGGGCGCTGTCGGAATGCGACATCGCGCGGGCGCCGAAGACTCCGGCGGTAGCCGCCGCGGCGGCTACCGCAGCGACTGCCACCCACTTGGTGGTTGCGGGCCGGCGGTCGGCGGGCGGGGGGCCGGGCGGAGGTGTTACTGCGGCGGCGGGCCCGGCGGCCCGAGGACCGGGCGCTGTCGGTGCCGCTGGCGGGATGGCCCCCGCAGTGGCTTGCTCGGCGAACGCGCGAGCAAAATCGGTGCATGAAGCGAATCGGTCGTCGGGCTTCTTGGCCAATGCTGCCCGCAGAACGGGATCCAGGCCGGCTAGTTCGGGGCGGGCCGAGGTCAACGGGGGCGGCTCGGCGCTGAGGTGATGACCGATCACCACAGCAGCGTTGGACTGCGGGAACATCGTGGTCCCGGTCAGCAAGTGATATGCGGTCGCCGCCAGCGAATACTGGTCGGCTCCGCCGCCGAGTTCCTCGCCCATGAGCTGTTCGGGGGCGCTGTAGGCGACTGTTCCCAAGGTGGTGTTGGTCGGAGTCAAATCCGAAATGTCGTCCAGGGCTCGGGCGATACCGAAGTCGCTGAGCAGGATTCGCCGCTGTGCGGGATTATCGGCGTTGGACAGCAAGATGTTGGCGGGCTTGACGTCCCGGTGCAGTAGTCCACTGCTGTGCGCGTAGTCCAGGGCCGATCCGACGGCGGTGACGATCGCGGTGACCAACTCCACGGGCATGCCCGCCGGGTAGCGCCGGCGCAACAGTTGGGCGGCATCTTCGCCGTCGATGTAGTCCATCGCGATCCATAGTTGGCCGCGGTCTTCGCCCCGGTCGTGGACCCCGACGATGTGTTGGTGCGACAGCGTCGATGCGAGGTCGGCTTCGCGCAGGAACCGGTCGCGGAAAGCGTGATCGGCGGAAATGTCCCGGCCCAGCAGCTTGAGGGCATCCCGTCGGCGCGGGAGTCGTGGGTGCTGGGCCAGATAGACCTCACCCATTCCCCCGGCGCCGATAAACCGCACCACGGTGTATCCCGCGAACTGCTCCCCCGGTCCTAACATGCGCAAATCTTATCCGGAGCGACTAGTTGGGCCGGAGACAATGGCATCACAACCCCGACCCTGCAACAGCGGCGGCCATCGTTGGCTCTTCTCGCCCGGCGACGGTCCAGCATGGGTCGCAGATATGTGCCCGCCGGGCCGGGAGCCACGGCCTGCGCACCGCCGATTCGACGCCACACACCGAGCAGCTGTCTTCGGCGGCGGTATGGCGTTCGGTGGATGACCGCGGGACTAGGTGGTCGGCCGCCAGTTCCTCCTGGTGGCGGTCGGTGGCTACGCCGGCCGGTTCTTGATTGGCTGCTGCCAGACGGCCCGCGATTCGCTGAAGCCGGTAGGCCAGAAAGGCTCCTGGCCGCTGGACTTCGTTGGGCCACGACCAACCGGTTTCGCGCATGTCGGCGTCGAGGTGTCGGCAGATTTGCCTCGCCGTGCTGGCCGCGGGGTCAACGCCGGCGTCGGCCAGCGCATCGCAGATCGCCCCGATGTGGCCGCCGGCCATTCCGTGCATGCGACTGACCAGCTCTGCAGCCAGACGCTGCATGGCAAGCGGCCGCGGAGTGCCTCGGCGTGAGGCGCCCGGACGTCTCTTGGATTGCGAGGGAGTTCTCTTCGCGCGGTTACGCGTTGGTTTGTTCTTTCCAACTAGAGATGACCCCCTATCCCTTCGGGATGGGGGTAGGGCGCAAACGCCGCTGTTATCCACAGGCTGGCGGCGGCTGACCAAGTGCCACACGGCAACCCGATGGGGCCGGCCGCCTCCACCGGAGCCTTGCTTGGCCAACGACGCAAAGCCTGCCGCGGCCAGGATCGAGCGCACCGTTGACACCGTGCGTTCGCTGCAATTGGCCCGCAGAGCGACAACACGGTTGGTGACAGCGCAATGCCGGCCGTCGGCGCTATCGGCGAATTCGGCCAAAACTGCGGCAACCGCCAGGAAGGTCACCGGTGCTACGCGTCGGCAGAGCACTTGCGCCCCATCGCAATACACCCACGCGGAAACGTCCTCGACCCAGTGGCGTCGCGATATCCAACGCGGGACCGACCCTCCGACGTTGCCGACGGCTTCGATGTAGGCACGCCGGCTCCGGCGCTTCTTGATCGCCAGAAGGCGGGCCGCCGACGGCGAGATCTCCTGGGCCCCTTCACCGGCGGCGCCTGCATCAGTGTCGTTGACGCGGAACGGCTTATCGGCGGAAAGCGAGGTGTAACGATTCGGATCAGGGTGCGCGTCCTCTCGCAAAGAAAGAGGCAAGCGGGTATCCTGAGATGGTCCTGGCACGGACATCCCTCCGGGGAATCGGGTTGCGAGACCCACGAGATCGAGCTCCTAACTCGACCTCAGCAACTTTCAGACCGTCGCCCCTGGCCTCCTAAGCCGGGGGCGACGGCATTTCTGAGCCTTGTTGGGCTGCAACCGCTATCAAGTTGTTGGTGGCGCCGGCGGGCTTCCCTGCCGCGGTGGCGCCCAGGTTTCCTGACCTGTTTTTGGGTAGCGTCTACCGCGGCAGAAACACTGAAATTTGCCTCGGCGGCTCAGAAGTGAGCCGTGTGGGCGGATTCAACCGCTGGCGGTTCTGCTGATCGACTCAGCGCAGGCACTCGCGAGGGCCAATCAACCCGCGCGTGGTGCTCCAGAATTCATGTGTGGGCCTCCTATGTGGACGTGTCATCCACTGGGATGTTCGCACGACAGTGCGCGGGATACCGCGCACGACACGCGCGGGATACCGCGAGAATGGCAGACCCGGTCGGAGGTCGCTTAGGAGGCAGCCGCCAGGCTGGCGGCAATGAGATCCTGCTCCAGGCGGAACATGACCAGCTCTTTGGCGTCGCGGAACCCGTTTCGGCGGGCAGCCTCATCGAGCGCGATGCGCTGCTCCTCGGTCATCCGCATCTGAAATTTGGCGTTCTGCTGCCGCTTCTCTGAGCCGCTGCGCCGCTTCTTCTGGGCGTCTGTCTCAACGGTGCCTGCTTCCATGAGCTGAACTCCCTTCCTAGGATGCCGTCGCCAGGCCGGCTTCGGTGAAGACCGACTCCAGCTGCAGAAGAATCAATTCCTGGGCGCTGTTGAGCCCCCGCTTCCGCGCCTCGTTCTCGAGGAACCGGCGCTGCTCGGGGCGCAATCGCAACGAAATCTGGTCGGAACGCTTCCGGGTCTCACTGCCCGACCGGGACTTGCGCTCCTCGGCCTGCACAGCCGGCCGCCTTGCCGTCGTCGCTGCCATATCGCCCGATTCCTCCACTTGCCCGCACCCCATGTCGGTTTCCGGTAGGCCCACGAACTGGGCTTTGTCGGCTTTGAACCAACATAATGTCGGTTCGTACTCGTAGCTTAGGGAAATCATCGCGATTCCGCGGTATCCCGCGCCCGCGTGTCGGTTTAAACTGACATGAAACCAACAAGTGCCAGTTCAGAGCGCTGCTGGAATGCTGGTTTAGGGCGGAGAAGTGGCCACCACTGGCTAAGCTCTCCCCGAATAGTCGAACGAGCGGAGAAGGCCACGGTGGGCGGCGCAGACTGGGAACGGGATCCCGATCCCACGCGCCCTGTGACGTCCGTGACCAAACTCGCCACAGCCCTCAAGAATGCCGGCCGCGCCGAGCATGATTTCCGGACTTTGCAGAACAAGATTCGTGACGACAAGCTGGCCGGCGGTAAATACCTGGGCAAGGCGCGGTGGTGGGTTTACACCGACACCGCCGCCTACCAGGAACTGATGGCGGCGGTCAGCGACGAGCGGACCACCGCGGCGGCGGATGCTGCTTCACCCTCCACCGAAGCTGCGCTTGCCGGCCTCATCGCCATGGCGGCGGAGCGGGAGAACGAATGGCGCGCCCGCGACCGGGACCACCAAGAAAAAATCCGGCAACTGATGGCCGCTAGCGCCTTGGAAACTGAGCGCGCCGATGCTGCAGAGCATGCTGTCAAACAGCTCGCCAATGCTTTAGCCGCCGTGCGCGTCCTCGCTGAAAAGTCCGGACAACTCTCGACTACCTATCGGGATCTTCTCGCGGCGAACTACATCCCCGACGACCCGGGCGAGCTGACCTAACCCGTTGCCGTCTCAGGCCGGAACAGCCTTCAACGCCCGCGCACTGGAATGTGCGTTACGCGCGGTCGCACCGAAGGTGTTTGTCGAGACCAGAATCTTCTTTCCCGGCCGCCGGTTGTAAATCGTCATCACCGCCAGGGCGACAAGTTTGGCCTGGCTGCCTGTGGTCATATCACGCAGAGCCAGCGCCTGGGTCTTGAGCTGGCGGGGCATGACGTCGAGCATGCTCTCCCATAGTCGCGGCCGGTCAATGGGCACATCGAGGTAGTGCAGGACCAGTCCCAGTCCGTGCACGATCGGGGCGTCGTAGGCGTCGAGGCGTTTGCCCCAGCAATCGAAGATCAGCCGCAGGGTCTCCTCGACAAGCTTCGGACCGCCGAGTGCGGCCAGCTTCTCCAGCGTTGAGGTGCAGCGCACGTTGCCGTCTTTGGGAGCGGAGTCGATCCTGAGACCGACAGCGGCAACAGCCTTTTCGATCTTCTGAACGGCCTCATCTTGGGAAGCCAGGCGCGCTGTCCAGTGATCCCACGTGGTGGGGGCTCGCCGTTGCCGGTTGAGGCGGTCAAACAGGGCTGCTTCGTCGGCGATGGTCAACCCCGTGTGGACGTTGACGACTAGAACCGGTGGTTCGGAAAGCAGTGCGGCGGCGGCGACCCGGTGTTGGCCGTCGATCACTGCATACCGCGGCGAGCCATCTTCCGGGCGTTCACTGACTTCGATGATGCCGGCCAGCCGTCGATCCCAGGTGGCTGCCATCTGCTTGGCCCGACGCCGGTCGAGGGGGCGTTGGTAGGAGTGGTCGGTAAAGAGTTCCTCGGCGCTCACGGCCGTGATGAATGCGTTCTCGCCCATGATGTCTTCTCCCCCGTCCTAGCGGTTGACGAGCCAGCGGATGCCGGCGAAGGCGGCGATGATTACGACGGCGAGCGTGATGAGTCCGGGTGCGACGCCGAACAGTTCTCGTGCGGTCTCCCCACCGAGGCGCCAGCCCAGTCCATGGATCAGGCTGTCGATGAATCCGGTGGAGTGCCGGGATTCGCTGTGGTGGCTGATGTGATCGGTTGTGTCGGTGTGATCCAGCCAGAAGATGGTGGTGCTCATGCCGCGCATGTCTTGCCCTTTCCCTCAGTGGAGCTCTGCCCGTCGTTGATCGGTTCACGCGGAATGCCCTGCCCGCGTTCGGCGGCGGCCAGGCTCCAGCAGATGACCGCGTAGCTGGCTGCGTAGCTGATGTTGTGGATGGCCTCGGCGTCGCCGCCGAGGTCGCGTACCTGTTCAGCGATTGCCGCGCTGATGACGTCGGTGGTCGAAACCATGTTGTTGTCGGCCATCACCGTTCCTTCCGGTCTGGCAGCGGAGCACGAGACGCTTGGTCGCGCTGCTGTGATGTGTTGTGCACGCTGCTGGTTCTGCTGCAATGAGCGTGGCGTACTGACCCGACACCGCTGGTGCGGTCAATGTTGTGCCCAGCCCGGCAGCCAGGACAGGAACGCCGCTCACCAAGGAAGGCATGGGTCATGACGACGCCTTTGCACGGCAATGCACAGCCGCTGCTTTGATCCGCGGCCGAGCTGGGCACAGTGCGGCACCGGCAACCCCAGGTGGGCGGCCGGCGAAGTTGTAGCCCGGTCCAGCCGCCGGACAGATCAACGCTTGCCGGCACACTTCCGGGTCGTGGCGTTGTCTTTACGGCCAAAAGGGAGTCGAAAACACCGTTTTGATCCGCGGCCGGACCGGGCAGGTCCGAGGTCACGCCACAACGAACAGGGCATCCGGACAACAGATACTCCCTCTCTCGCAGTGACGTTGGCGGGCATTGCGGGTGCTGCAACACTGCGCCTCAGCACCCACCCTCACCCACTGCAATGAGCTTCTCAAGACCACCGGACATCACGAGGGCGGCGGCCGCCGTGGTGCATGACGATCGCTGCTGAAGGGATTGCGATGCAGCAGTTTTCGGTACGAAAAGTCGTGTCGGGGTGTCCCGATAGCGTGGCTATCACGCACTCAGGATGAGCAAGAAAGGGGCTAGCGATGTCGCAGCCGATCCTGTTGACCACTTTCATCTCTTCGCCACGATCTGTTGACCGGGGTTTCCTCGAGGACGCGCTGTGCGCACAGACCGATCCCGAGGCGTTCTTCCCCGATAAGGGCGGCTCTCCTAAAGAGGCCAAAGCCACGTGCGCCAGATGTGAGGTGAGCACCCCGTGTCTGCAGTTCGCGATCGACAATGACGAAGAATTCGGTATCTGGGGCGGGCTGACTGCGCGTGAACGGCGAAATCTGCTGGCCGGCCGGGTCGTCGACGACAGGCTCCTGGCCCGCTTGGAAGGCATTCGTCTGCCCGTCGATACCGAGGACGACAAGCCTCAGCGCCTGGCCGGCTAGCCCGGGGACGGGTGCGGTGTGCGGGTACCTATTACGGGCGCACTACCGGTGATAATCTGTAGTTAGGGACGGCGCCTGAAGTGCGAAATCCCCTAATTGTCAGCGGTATTCGCCGCGTGCCATGTCCGAAAAACGTGACATGTGAAGTTGATGGGCCACCGTGATCGTCTTGGTGGGCCCGTTGCGGTGCTTGGCCAGGATCAGGTCGGCCTCCCCGCCGCGTGGATCGTCACGCTCGTAGGCGTCGGGGCGGTGAATGAGGATCACCATGTCGGCATCCTGTTCAACGGAACCCGATTCGCGAAGATCCGACAACTGGGGCCGCTTGTCATGGCGCTCTTCTGACTTACGGTTGAGCTGGCTGAGCGCTACCACCGGAACCGAGAGTTCTTTGGCAAGCAACTTGAGGCTGCGGGAGTAGTCGGCGACTTCCTGCTCCCGGGACTGGTAGCTTTTGCCGCCACTCATCAGCTGCAGATAATCGACAACGATGAGCGAGAGTCCGTGCTTCTGCTTGAGCCGGCGCGCCTTGGCGCGGATCTCCATCATCGTCAGGTTCGGGGAATCGTCGATATACAGCGGCGCTTCGGCGACGTCGCCCATCAGCTTGGCCATCTTCATCCAGTCGTCGTCGCTGCAGCGGCCGGAGCGGATGTCGTTGAGCTTGATGCTGGACTGGGCGGAGATGACCCGCATCACGATCTCACTCTTGCTCATCTCCAGGGAGAACATCACCGCCGGCTTCTTGTGCCGAATGGCGCAGGAGCGCAGGAAATCCATTGCCAGCGTCGATTTTCCGCAGCCAGGCCGTGCCCCAACGACGATGAGCTGACCGGGCTGCAACCCGTTGGTGACCTCGTCGAGGTCTTGAAACCCGGTGTGCACACCGACGTTGGATGTGCCCGATCCGATGGCGTCGATTTCATCGAGGGTGCTCTGCATCAGATCCGCGATGGAGACGAAGTCGCTGCTGGAGCGGCGGGACTCGGTTACGGCGTAGACCTCCTGCTGGGCCTGGTCGACCACCTTGTCCACCTCTTCGCCGTCGGCGCCGCTGTAGCCCCACCCGGCGATGCGGGTTCCGGCTTCAGCAAGGCGGCGCATGGTCGAGCGCTGGGCGACGATAGTGGCGTAGTAGCCGGCACTGGCTGCGGTGGGAACGCTTTGGAGCAGATCGGTCAGATAGGGCGCGCCACCGATGCGGATCAACTGGTTGCGCCGCTGCAGATCGGCGGCCACGGTGACCGCATCGGCGGGTTCACCGCGGCCGTAGAGGTCGATGATCGTGGCGTAGATGTTCTGGTGGACCGGCCGGTAGAAGTCCTCTCGGGTGATCTTTTCGACCACGTCGGCGATGGCGTCCTTGGAGAGCATCATGCTGCCCAGAACGGCCATTTCAGCGGTGTTGTCATGCGGAGGGGTGCGCATCGCGTCGAACTCCGGAGTGCTCGCGCGGGTGCCGTTGCGGCCCTCGGAGGTGCGGTCGTTGGTGATGGTCATGCTGCTGCGGCCTTTCTGGCGTTGCGAACGGACTGGAGGAGGGCTTCTTTGGCCGCGGCGATGACCGAGGGGGTGGCCCTGCTAGTGGGGGCTTCACGCACGAAGCGCGGCGGGATCGGGGTCGGCGCCTGGATCTGAGGCCGCACCGGCAGTTCACGCAGCCGATGGGCCAGGAAGCCTGCGGGGTTGGCCACGTGATCGGGCCAGGCGAAGTGGTTTTTGGCGGCCTGGGCGCTCAGCGCGCCAAGCAACTGACGGGGGGTCCAGGCGCTCACCTCGAGGTGGCTGGCATCCAGGACGTCTGCCAGCCGGCCCGGGTGGATCCTGCCGAATCCGTGGCAGCACCCGGCCAGATGGTGCGCCAGATTGAGCGTGTGGGGGTCCCGCGGGGGTTCCTGGCTGCCAACGGCTTTGGGGGTGGCCGGTGTTGTGGGTGAAGAACTCCGGCGACGCGCTCGCGCGGCGCTTGGTGAGTTGGTATTAACAGGAGATTTCATCTCAAGGTTCAAAGAACAGGAAAGGGTGCAAACCGCCCGGGAGAGCAGGTGCCAAATTGAGGGGCGGTTGTAGCGTCCACCGCCCTGTCCGGCCCCGCGCTTGACCTCCATCGCCCATCCGGCCGGCGCCAGGATGAGCTGGCGGATCTTCTTGACCGTTCGCACCGAGCACTTGCCGTGAATCGCTGCGGCGCCTTCGGCGATGGTCTCGTTGGTGACCGCGACGTTGCGGCCGGTCTTGCCCTCGGCGTGGTGGGCAATGGCGCGAATCACGGCGATGAACATGGGCAAACTGACGTGATGCCTGCTGAGGGCGGCGCGGCCCTCTTCGGTTGTGGCCCAGCGGCATACGGTCGCAATCCATTTAGGGCGCGACAGCCACATCGGAACAGTGGGAGCCACCTGGCCCTCAGCGGCGACCCATTGGTCGAAGACCGCTCCACGGTCAAGCTTCTCGTCGGAAGCGTCGGCGGATTTGCTCAGCGCCGCTGTGATGTCGGCAACTGCAATGGGTGTTGAATTGTGTTCAGGGTGCGAGCTACCCTGGAACGTACCTGGCACGGTATGTCCCTTTCGATTTGATGTGAGGGGCAAGTCTTAAAGGCCCGGAGTTCGTACCTCCGGTTGCCGAAAAAATTTGCTCGACGAGCCCCTTCGGGGGTTTGTCGGGCTGCCTGCCTCGGCCCCTCGATGTGTAGTTATCGGCTGTGCGCCTGGGCTTGGTCAGCCGCGGGCGCGGTCATCTGGAGGGGCGCTCCCCTTTCCCTTGGTGGCGGGCCTCATGCGAGATCCGTACGTTCGGACATGCTGTAGCGCTCAGCCATCCCGTAGCGCAGCAACTGCCGGTAGAGGGAATCCATCGTGATGCCAAGGCGATTGGCGATCTGATGGTTGCGTAGACCCATGTCCCGCAATTCCAGGTAGATCTCGTCGAAGAGCAACTTGCGCTTGGGACCGCAGGACGGCTCGGCGGCCGGGTTGTCGATGGAGTGCTCATCCCAGGCGAGCGGCGGCGCCCATCCCCGCTCCGCGGCGCTCTGGCGCGCCGCCGCGGAAGGACCTGGCTGCATCTGCAGCTCCTCGAACAGCGCCGCTACCCTGCGGGCGGTGCGAACATCGACGGCGGTATGGCCGCCCTCGAGCAGCTCGCGGACGACGCCGACGGCCATCGCAAGCCTCTTGCCCAGTGCGGTGGGTGAGTACCCCAGCGCACTCAGGGCGCGCAGTCGGCGCACCGTGCCCACCGACGGAACGTCGCTGGTCGGATCGGCGGGGCGCACCGGCACCGGGATGTCGAGGATGCGCTGGGCGTCGGCGACTGGAATGCGGCCCTGCGGCCACGTTCCGGTCGCCGGGCCTCCGATGATCAGATGTGCCAGGGCGCGGTGGTCGGCTCCGGTCACGCAGTGAATGGCACGCAGGCTCACCCCGGCATCGAGCAGAGCGCGCACGTGCTGGCGGACCGGCCCGGCATCGGCGAATCCCCCTGCCTGCCAACGCGAATGGATCTCGTGATGGTGGCGGCAGTGGCCCGTGAGAACGGCGCGGCGGGCGCATCCCTGATGGCGACACTGGGGCGAACCTCCGGTTGAGGTTGAGAGTTCGGTCTCGCCGATGGTGACACGCTCTGCGCGGTATCCCGCGCGCGACACGCTGCGCGGCATGCCGCTCTTTGCACGGGAATTTGTCATGCCGGCGACCAGTTCGCCGGCCTCAGACGCTGTAGTCGTCATCGCGTTCAGCTCCAGACCCGCTCATCGAGCATTGCCATCAAACTCGTGGGCTCTGACAAAGGACCGTTTGGCACGGTCACGGTGTCCAGGGCCGACCACAGCTGAAGGTCGTGGTCCTCGGCGATGACCTCGCCGTCCTCCAGTGCCGTGCGGTGGGCATAGATGGCCCGAGCCACGGCCTTGAGCTGGCGCCGATAGAACTGCGAATCGCCCTGTTCGTTCCGCGAATCGCGGATCAGCTTGCGCTGGGCCCGTTCGACGTCCTGGATCGCCTTGGCCACGGTGGAGTCGAACTTC
>WBZO01006511.1_pt1 | contig 11276 bp, 10 predicted proteins | sample 5204261 | NCBI WGS metagenome assembly WBZO01 (sample SAMN12412400, study PRJNA552823) | activated sludge metagenome | isolation source: activated sludge from anammox sidestream of wastewater treatment plant... | place: USA: North Carolina | collected 2017-09 | reverse complement strand
AAATACAACACTCATAGGTGGGTCGCCAAATTCTAATTTTGTCGTCCCAAGTAATTTGTCGTCAAGTAATATTTTATAAATCTTTTCTGTCATTGCGAGGTCTCTTTAAAATGACGCACAACGGTTTGGGTATTGCCGAAGGCGGGGGTTTTTTGCACTAAAGTTCAATCGGAGAACGAATGTTGAACCTTGCACAAATGTCCAATCGAAGCCGTTCACCCCCGCTTTTGGCAATACCTTGTTATGCCTTCGTGCTTCTTGTTTTGTCATTGTGTTACTTCTGTATTTAATAGTTGCTCTCTCAATTCGGCAAGTGTCTTGTTTTGATTGTTTTTCCATGATGTCCAGCCATTAACTGTTTTTCTGTCACTACCAGCGTTTTGAATGCCTGCAAGTGCTGCATAGGATGGGCTACTAAATTGTTGTCCAAGAAGTTCAAGCGAACCGTCTTCTAAGACAGTTGCTTCGTATCTTTTCTGTTGTCCGTTTCTTGGCTTGTAGATCATTGTTAGTCGCTCTCCAACTGTCAACAAGTTTGCAATAACAAGGTCGGTAAGTTCAATATCATATCGTGCAATTTCTGTGTTTGCAGATTGAGGTTTGCTTTCTTCTTCAGTATCGAGTTCAGGTTTGAACTCTTCGGGAAATTCAAAAACAATGTTTTCTGGTTTATTGAATTCCACAAACTTACTCACTACCCAAAGTTTAACTTTGTATTTTAATGTTCTTGCCCAGTCACGAAGGTCATTCGTTACTCCGTCAATTGGAACACCAATAATTGGATCAGTTTCTAAAATATCACCAACAACTTGTCGAACGTTAATTGCTGCAATATTTAAGTCTTCAAATTTTTCCTTCGTGTATTGGTCGGCTTGATATTGTTCAACAGCCAAGTCCACCAAAGTCCTTTTAGTAATGGATTGTTGTGATGCTAAAATTTGTTTTGTCACCTGGGGTGCAATATGATTCCAAACACTATGATGCATTAACTCTGCTTCTACTAAATACCATTTTTTCTGTCCGATGTCGATTGCAAAACCATCTGGAATTGTCCCTACACCGTCAGCCGTTTTAATTTTGGCTTTTGGCAGATAAAATGAAGTCGGGCCAAAAAGATATTCGTAATTGTCAACGATCACTTGTTCCAATTCCGCTTCACTGTCGAACGGTGATTTAATAAATTTTGTGTCCTTAAATATTAGCATATTTCAGTCTGTTCGTTATTTGTTGTTGGTCGTTTTAGCATGAGGCATAACGGTTTGCGGCTTGGCGTAGTGGCGGATTTTTAGCACAAAAGTTCAATCGAAGAACTGCACTTGAACCTACCACAAAACTGTCATACGAAGCACTGCACCCGCCATTACGCCAAACCGCTGTTGGCAGCTGGTGTTCTGTTATCCGTGTCCGTAAACCATTGTCATTGTTGAGTTTTCGTGTCATTGTCTGTCGGGTTGTGCGTGGCGTTTTTTATTTTTTTGAAGGGTCGGCAAATTTTTTAAAAACAATTTTGTTTTGCGTTGGCTTTGCAAGCTCTTAGCAAAGCTTAGGTCTGTGCGCTGGCTTGCGGGGCTTTGGCAATGTGCTTGCAAAATGGGTTGATTATTCATCTTTCTAAAAGGATTTTGTCTGGAAACCCTAAAATTGTCGTGCTTCCATCTGCGTTAATTGTAATTTCTGTGTAATTGTTGTTTTTAATTTCATAATCTGCGTACCGGTCTGTTAAAAAGTGAATTTCTTGGTTTGTTGAACCAATCCACTGATGATTCATTGTCCGCTTTGCCTTATCGTAACGCCCTGTAATAAGAATGTCTAAGTTGTCAAGCATTAAGGTCATTTGCTTTTCGGCAATTTCTTTCTTTTCGTAACCTGTGAAAAGCATTGTGCTTAGTCCAAGTTTTCTGCATTCAATAAGCAATTCAGAAACTTCGGAAAATTGGTCTAATGGCTCGCCTCCCAACAAAGTTATTCCGTCAATTAATTCTTTTTCATTTTCAATTTTTTGTAACAAGACTTGAACGGATAAAATTGTTTTGTCCTCAAAAGCCCACATTTCCGTATTCCAACATCCTTTACAACGAATAGAACATCCTTGAACCCAAATTACAAATCTTCTTCCTGGCCCATAAATAAAGCTGCCTTCTTCGATGTGTGCTATGTTCATTTTAATAAGTGTTGCGAACTAAAACCAATTTGATTTTGCCTTTTACATTTTCTTCCTTAATAGAATATCCTTTCTCTTTAGCTTTGGCAATGATGCTTTCTTTTTGCTTTTCAACAAACGCTTTTCTTTCGTTCTCCAATCTTATGCGTTCTTCCTCCTGTCTTTGCTTTTCTAGTTCTTCCATTTTCAGATTGAAGAAAAAATGATATTTCCCTTCAACTGCTTCTAAAAAGCTACTCACGGTTTTATATCCTTTGACATTCAAGTTTCTCCAAGGATATTGTTCTCTGTTGGCACTTGAATCGTGTTGCAACTGAAATCTTCCATTTATCAGAACAAATTTTTGATTACCATAATAATCAATTCTTTCAGTTATTATTTCATTGCCTTGCAAAGTGTATTTGCACCCTATGGCATCGAGTGCTAGCAATAGAAATTCTTTATTGATAAATGGTGTAATGGTTTTAACTACTGCACTCATTGCTTTTTGTTTTGAATTTTATTTTGTGATTTCAATTCGTTTGTCTGATAAAACTCATCGGTCTTGCTTATTGATTGGAGTTCTTCCAAACTACCGAGCAATTCTTGAAGTTCGTCAAGACACATTTCACCTTTAATGCCCTCTGTGGAAGCATTAATTTTTCCGTTTTCATCAATTGTGATGACAATTCTTTGTTCTGCCATAATGCTTAGTTTTTAATTGCACATAATTTAGCTTTTAATCTGTCGGCTTCTGATTTACCTTGTTCGTATTGTTCCCAAAACTCAATTGCTAAGTAGGGTTGACTGTTCAACTGATATAGTGTTCCAACCTTGGGTAATTGTGGTAAGTCGGGAATTGAAAGCATTTTTCCTGAATTTGAGGTTTGCTTTGATGGTTCATTTGAAACAAATTCAGTTAATGATGATTTACTTCCGCTCTGTTGACTGGATTTGGACTTCTCATTTTCTTTTCGTTTTATCTCATCTTCAATCCTTTTTACTTCCCTCTGCATATTCTCTATTTCAGATTTTAATTTGTTAATGAAAACCTGATTCTGAATTTCATTTAGTTCAGCGAGTTTAGCTTCTGCCTCTTCGGCTTCTTTTGGATTGTTTTTTTTATTTTTTTGTTCTGATTGTTGTTGCCACTCACTTTTTAACTTACCGAGTAATGCTTCTTCTATTCTGTGCTTCTCAAGGAATTCTTTTAACTGCTCATTAATTTTATTCTCTTTTTCATTTAGTTCGCCTTGTTTGACCTTTAATTCTGCTTCCTTAATATTCTTCTTTCCCCTCAAATCATTAATTTCTTCATCCAATTTTGCTTTTCTATCCTCTTGTTCAATTTCACCAATTTCACTTTCAACCTGAGCATAAGTTGAATTTATTGCTGAATTTATTTCCTTTAATTCCTTTTCAGAGATGTTTGCAAAATCGGTTTGTTTGAAATCCTCTATGTCTGTTTTTAGTTTATTGAAAGTCGTCTTCTTACCAAGAAAAAATCTGGACAATGCAGATGAAATGGTTTTCTCTCTTTTTTCTGCTTCTTGAATTTTATTTAAAATTGTTTCAAGGTGATTTTTAATTTTGGTTGTCTCGGTTTTCCATTTCTCATACAACGGACTTTCGTTACTTTTCTCAGGGAGATAAAAAGGAGTATTTGTCCATTCATATTCAATTTTGCAGGTTGAACCATTATCTTTTAATTCAGGAGCGTGATTTTCAAATTCTTTATAAGGTATAAGCTCCTCAATAATAACATTCCCCAATAACTGCTTCTCAGTTGATTTTATAAGTATTGGGCTTTGGTTTTCTTTTGTGAACGGCACAATTAATTTGTTTGACAATTCACCTCTTTTGGTTTTTTCGATAAAATCAAACAAAGTCGAATAAATGAAATCCTTATTGACAAATGCTGTTGTGTCGTGAAATACATCTATTGGCTTGGACTCAATATTTAAGTGTTTACCTTCTTCAATTACTTCCTTCTTTGAAGTTTCCCAAAAATGAAAACAGAAATGTCGAAATAGTTCTGTTACTTCTTTGTCCTTGATAATTTTTAAAATCTGGTTGGTAGATGACAGTGCTTCTTCCGTTATATGTCCGGTGAAGAATAATCCATTTGGTTGATTGGAATTTGGATTTACCAAAACAAAAGAACCTTTATTTTGTAGTTCGTAGCGAATCAGGCAAACACCATTCAACAAGTCTAATTCAGGAGTGTATTGGTTTACAAGGATATATATTTTCACATCTCTACCTCTTGTGGTATCAAATATCTGCTTTATAATTTGCTTGTCGTTCAGTTTAACGGACTGAATACAAATAAACCCCTCTGAAACTGACCGTAATAATTCAATGATTTGTTGTTTGAAATTTTGGTCTTCTGTATGTGATTTACCGCCTTTGACCTGCCAAAAATTAGTCAAGGGTTCGTTGCTATAATCAACAATTTTAGTTTTTGATATGGGGAGTATTTTATTTACCATTTTTCACTTCGTTCTCTAAAAAGTTCAACAATTCTTTATCAAGCAATTCTTTACTCACAGGAGTGAATACAACGCTTTGACGGATTGTTCCAATTGAATTCATATCTATGTTTTTATCTGGAAAAGCGATGTAGTCTATGGAGTTGCTAATGTTCCAAATTTGTATTTCATTCTTGTTGCTAATAATCAAATATCTATCGTGAGGAAAGCGATGTTTGAATAAAGTCTTACAATCTTTGATATTTATTTCAGGTTTATGTTTCTGAATAAAGTCGCTGCTGTTTTCCTTGGGAGTTGTGTCAGTAACAACAATTTTGTTTTTACTTTCAATTGCTTGCAAAAGAGCAGCAACGGCTTTTTGTTGATGTTCCCTTATCACATATCGATCATAGTAAACACAAACGGGATTTTCATCCAAGTCAAAGCGTAACTTATTCACGATGTTTTTAAAAGAGACATTTTCATCCTTTTTAAGTTCAATAGGTTTTGCGGAAAGTTTTGATTTTGTATTAGGATTCAAGTCCAAAGGTGCGTTCAGATGCCAAAACGAAAGGGTGTCTTTTTTTATTGAATTTCTAAACAATTCAGCACTTGGAGTATCTAAAGAGTTTGAATAGGGCTTGAAAGCTTCCTTTTCGTTTGTTTCAATTACCAAACTTTCAAAATCAGATGGATCTAGATACTCCTTACGAAGTGATTCTGTAAGTAGCCAATTTCTCCATTTTTTGGCTTCTTCAAGGTTGTAAGGCATCAAAGGGACTTTCTGAAATTGAACTTGAAAATCTCTCCATTTAGCTTGATGATTGTCCTCAAATGAAACTTTGCTTTGGTCGCTTATGTCGTTGAATGGTGCTCTTAGTCGCTCATTCTTTGTATCCCATTCAGGTAAAAGTCCTTCAATAATGGTTTTTAAGTTTTCCTTACTGGGTATAGGTGTTGCTTTTAATTTGATTGTCCCGTCACCTTTGCCTAACTGTCCATCGAAGATGTAATTCGATTTTTCAAGATTATCCCAATTCCAACGAAGTGCAATTACATCTGTATGATTTTTATTTTGTCCGAAGTAGTCAGTAATTGGTAACAGTTTCAAATTTGAAAAAGGATTATTTTCAGTAGGTAAGTAAAAATGTCCATCACTGTCAAATCGCAGAGTTAGTTTATCATCATTGCTTTCTCTTAATGGTTGAACTCGTTTAAAATAAAAAATCTTGTTACCAAAATATGAATCTCCGTTTGTAAACCATATTTGATACTTGCCTTCCTCAACCGTAGGCAACATACCTGATTCTTTTACAGCGTTTCCTAAAGCTGTTAGTTGATATTTTTCATCAAACACCTTGATGTTTTTAAGGTATTCTTTGATTCTGTTTTCAATCAAAGAATTTTCAAATCGTTTGCCGTTTAGATATTCCTGAATATCCTTTCGTTTTATCTCCTTCTCGAATCGGAGATAAACGATTGCCGATTGCAATTGAATTTGTTTATCTAATGTTACTTTCATTTACTGCCTGTATGAATGTTTTGCTAATTCTCTCAAATCATCCGATTGAGATTTAGTTAAGAAATACTCGTAATGCCCGATAATGACCAATTGAAATTTTGCCCTGGTTATGGCAACATTCAATCGGTTTGGGTTATCTATAAAACCGTCTCTTGTTGTTTGCACCATTGAAAGGAAAACGATGTCAGCTTCGTGTCCTTGAAATTTATCTACGGTGTGTAATTTGATGTTTACTTTATGCTTACCTTTTGTGATGTTGAAATTAGAAAAGCCATTTTCATTGCCCGTCAACTGTTGCAATTTTTCTCTGATATGGGTTTCCTGTCCTCTGTAAAAAGTTAAGCAAGCTACTGTCCACTCTTTACCTTCCGGCTGTGGATTATTCTCAGCATAGTCCAAGAATAACTTAAGATGTTGCATCAAAACCTCAACTTCTTTCTGATTGTAATTCTTAACCGTTTTGCCCTGAACATCAATCCAAACACTTCTGCAATCGTATTCATTGTAATTCCACTTTCTTAGTTCCTCAATGTGTTTTGGGCGTTCTAAATCCAATAAGGCATTCTCGGTTTGATAAAATCGCTCCCTGGGGAATTTAGAAATTTCAGGGTGCATTCGATGTTGATATACAAGTGTTGTTTTTCTTTTATCCAAATCTTCTTTTTTAAAACCCTCTGACATTGTGCTTTCAAAATTCATTTTCCTTCCCGAAATTCCTTTAACCAATGATTCCAATATGGAAGGAAAAGCCATTGATGCAATCTGGTTAATTTGAGATTCTACTTTTTCTCTCTCAATAGATTTTGGTAATAATTCTTCTATGACTTTACCATAATTTCCTTTAATCCGGCTTTTGCGAACCATTCTTAATTGATGTTCTCTGTCCACCCGCCAAGCTACTTCTTCCGCCCAATTTCTTTCGTAGAAATAATCGTTGAGTTGCTTTACCACCTCTATACTGTCATTTCTTTCTTTGCCTTTCTCTTTGTATTGAAACTGATGTTGTTTCTGATAGGCGTTATGAATGAACGCATGAGAAGTTTCTCCCCATTTAGTGCTTCGCAATACTGCGTGACTTTCGGGTAATGCAGATAAGGAGTTGTCTAGAAGTGTGTCTTCAATTAGGATTAAATCAGCAGCACATAATTCTAAAGTATTTAACTCATTTGGCTTGCGAAAAACGATTTGATTTGACCTTTCTGATTTGTTAGAAATTATAAAAATGACTTTGTTTTTGAAATCGGCAATACGACCTTTTTCTAATTCTTGAAAAGCAAATTTTATAGTGTTGGATGATGCTGGTAAAACAAACTTGTTGTTTTTACTGTGCAAGCAATCTTTTAATTTATGTAGAAAGAATACTGCTTGTTGCAATTCGTAGGGTAGAGACTTGCTATCAATTGATATTTGCTCAATGTTGCAAACAATCTCTTCTCTTTCTGTGAAAGGTGAAAGCTGCATCACATCACCAACCAAAATCCATTTCTTCGCATACAAAGCCGGAACAAGAAATTCCTGAAAAGTTGTTTTGCTGCTCTCGTCAATTATCAGATAATCGAATTCGGGAATGATAGGCATATCACGCCAATTTTTATTTCTGTCCTTAAACTTAGGATGCTGCAGAATACCAATGGTAGTTCCGCATACAAGATTAGATGCTTCTAAAAGTAGTGTTTGGTCAATGTCATTATCTTCAATTAGGTTGTTTATTTGAAACTCTCTAATGTCTTCATTAATTCTTTTCTCGTCACCAATACGAACCGGCAAAATATTAAATTGATTTAACAAGTTTGTTCCGTTACGATGTTCTTTCAATCTCTCCAAAACATTATCTATCGCTACGTGTGTGGAGCCACATAACAAAACGCGTTTGCCTTGCTTGGCAAGCTGACAAATCAACTCTAAAATAACTGTGGTCTTTCCTGAGCCGGGCGGTCCTTCTAAGATGGCAAAGTCGGGGGTGTTTAATGCCTGATTAATAAATTTGCGTTGTTCGACACTTCCACTTCTTGTTTCATCTGTGATAACAAACCATTCGTTGATTCGTTTCCGTTCAGGTTGTTGCCACTCAATTCTGTCCCGATTCTCAAAAAGTTTTATGAGTTTGGATTGCTCTCCAACAGGCATTTGCAAAAGCGTGGAGATAGCTTCCTTTTGTTTTCGTAATGAATAAGTATTTACTCGAACAGTTAAAGTTGAGTTTTCAGGCGGAAAGCAAAACTCCCAATAAAAACTGCCTTTGTTTGATTGGGCTTTTCTTTTTAAAACGATTTTGTTTTCAGATTCTATACCTGCAGCAACCTGATATTCATTTTTCTTGTCATCAGCGATAGTAACATCATCATCAAAAAAATAGCGTAGCGGTGAAAATCCAGGAATGTCATCATTACCGTTATCATCCAATTCTGATAGTTGAATCCAAAATGCATCCTTGCTGTTTTTTCTTGTTTGGTTTATAGAAAATTGGATTTGGTTTGATGTTACTTTCTTGCCGTAATCATTTGGGTCAGATAGAGTGATGTTTAATCCTTCGTTGCGTGTTGCTGTTAATTTTTTGCCGTTTTCAAAAGTTAAATTCGCAAAGTCTATAAATGAACTTAGTTTATGATCTTGAATTCGAGTATAATTGTTTAATAGTTTTTCAGAGTAAACGACATATCGATGTTCGTTTTCCCGAATTATTATTCCATTTGGCTTTTCTGATTGAATTATCGTAAAGGCGAGCTGCTTTTTGTTCCAAAACAACATTTCGTCCTCCTCAGGTGTAATATCAAAAACTACCTTATCGCCTTCTATAGCAACAATTTTGTGAGGATTGGCACTTCCCATTATCGTATCACCTACTTGTGCCGTTTCTAATATTCCGTTATCAAATTGAATAAATGTTGTTTTGGGAATTTCGAACAGTCCACCGATAATTTTTAGTTCCGCTGCATTTTCAACATCTATCTTTTTCCATTTCGCCTTTATGTTTTCCTTTTTCTCTAAAGTAGCAATGGCATTTTTAAGATATACTTCAAAAGGTTCAAATGCTAACTTAGCCGTTTTTTGAATGGCATAAGAAGCTCCGAGATTTCCTTGAAAATCTCGTTCTCGGTCCTTGGGTAAGTTGAAGTAATAGGATAACATTCGCTAACTGATAAATGGGTTGTTATAAGATTCTTGTTTCAACTTGGGTAATTCCTTGTCTTGTTCCTTGTCAAACTTTTCAGGTTCATCATTTGAGGCAGAAACTGCACGGCTTTTTGCCCACTTTCTCATTTTTTCTATGGTTTCGTGCATAGTTCGTGAAAGCGGAAATGTTTTGTCAATTGCTTCTAAAATATCATCGTCATTTACCTCTCTTTCTTTATCGTATGCCTGAAACAATGCTTCTTTAACAACTTCTTCCAATTCGGCTCCCGAAAATCCTTTACTTTTCTTGGCAAGTTCTTTTGTATTAAAATCTTTGGGCTTTCTGTTCTTTTTCTTTAAATGAATTTTGATGATTTCCTCTCTTTCTTTTTCTGTGGGCAAGTCAACAAAGAAGATTTCATCAACACGCCCTTTTCTTAGTAGTTCCGGTGGAAGTTGCGATATGTCGTTTGCGGTAGCCACAACAAAAACGGGTTTCGTTTTTTCCTGCATCCAAGTCAGAAATGTTCCCAATACTCTTGCTGTTGTTCCTCCGTCAGTGCTGCCGGAAGAAGAAATTCCCGACATACCTTTCTCTATTTCATCAATCCAAACAATAGATGGTGCAATGGCTTCTGCAATATTTAATGCTTCGCGAATGTTACGTTCAGATTCTCCAACAATTCCACCAAATATTTTACCCATATCTAAACGGAGCAGTGGGAAATGCCATTCGTTACCGATTGCTTTAGCTGTTAAACTCTTACCTGTTCCGGGAATACCAAGTAATAAAATACCTCTCGGATACGTCAATCCAAAATCTTTAGCTCCTTTGTCAAATCCCCTGCCTCGCTTTATAAGCCAATCCTTTAAGTTGGATAGTCCACCCACATCTGTCATTGTTTCTTTTGGATGGTAATATTCCAAGTAGCCACTTTTTTTGATAACATTTTCCTTTTCACGGATTACTAAAGGAACTTCCGCACTTGATAAACTTCCGCTCTCTATATAAGCAAGAGAAAATGCCTTCTCTGCTTCCATAATCGTCAATCCCAAAGCTGCTTCAATCAAATCGCTATCAGGTTCTCCTGCATTCTTAATTTCATATTCGCTGCAAACCTTGTTGTAAATTGCTTTGATGTCGTCAAAACTTGGATAAGGCAATTCAAGAATATGAACTTCCTTTTCGAGTTCCTTGGAAAGTTGGCGAAATGGTTGAGAAAACACTAAGGTTTTATTCTTTGAATTACTTAATGCAAGATTCCTAAGTGTTTTAATTGTTCTTGGTTTGTCCTCTGTCAAGTCAGGGTGGAAATCTTCCAAAAGCAGAATTAAGTCGTCCTTTTCTTTAAAGAAATTCAATGCAGAATCAGGCGTTTGCGCTTCTTCATCTTCTGCTTCAAATTTTCGTTTTTTTGAATCCCATTTTTTAACGCCTTCAACTCTGTTCCAAATAAATAGGTCTTTTTCCAAGCCCTTAGCGGCACTTACAAGCATAGCGTGTATTCTCAATGATTCGTAGCTGATTATTTGTATCAGTTTTACGTTTGCTTTTATGAGGTTCAGAAGGTCTTTTTCCATTGATTTATAATTTTGATACTAAGATATTGTTTTGATTAATGCGTTGGTGAAGAAGTGGCTCTTTTGGCTTTGCGAAGGTTAGGCATGTGTGTCGGGCAAAGCCAAATGTGCCACTTGCGGGCTGGCAGAAAATTGTTTCTAAAAAATGCGGGTGGAAAAAAAATATAAAACATAGGGTAGGCAATGAGTGTCGGCTTACTCGTTGTCCCCTTGAAATATGGTCTGTATGTTGGTCACTTGTCAAAATGGGTTGTCGTATTTCTAATGTTTACGTTTTAGTCGTTTGTTTCAATGTTGCAGTGTCGTAATACACTTGCTGCCAACTAGAATATAGACGCAATTTTTTTGCGCATTTTTGATTAGTACAGTGAATCCAAGGGGCTTTGAACCCTTTGAATAGTTCGGTTGCTTACATGGGTATATCGTTCAGTGGTTTTACAGTCGTTAT
>WBZO01006509.1_pt1 | contig 11277 bp, 11 predicted proteins | sample 5204261 | NCBI WGS metagenome assembly WBZO01 (sample SAMN12412400, study PRJNA552823) | activated sludge metagenome | isolation source: activated sludge from anammox sidestream of wastewater treatment plant... | place: USA: North Carolina | collected 2017-09 | reverse complement strand
ACGCACCGGCGCCGGGACCGTGCTCGCGCAGATCAGCCAGCTGATCACCTCGGCGCGCGCCGAGCGGCCGCGGCTGGTGCAGCTCGCCGACCGTGTCGGCGCCTGGTTCGTGACGGCGGTGCTGGTGCTCGCGGCGCTGGTGGGCGTGGCCTGGTGGGCCATCGAGCCGGACCGGGCCTTCGAGGTGGTGCTGTCAGTGCTGGTGGTCACCTGCCCCTGCGCGCTGGCGCTGGCGACGCCGGCCGCCTTCACCGTGGGCATGAGCGCGCTGGCACGCCAGGGCGTGCTGCTGCGCCGGGCCGGAGCGCTGGAGGTGCTGGGCCGGGTCACCGACATGGTGTTCGACAAGACCGGCACGCTCACCGAGCATGCCACCGGCATCCAGCACATCGAGGCGCTGGACGGCGGCGACCCGCAGCAGGCGCTGGCGGCGGCCGCGGCGCTGGAGTCCCGCTCGGAGCACCCGCTGGCGCGCGCCTTCCCGAAGCCCGCGGGAACACCCGATGTCGCCGGGGTGCGTGCCGTGCCCGGCCGCGGCATCGAAGGCCGGGTGGACGGCGAGCCGCTGCGCCTCGGCTCGCGCGAGTTCGCCCTCGGTCTTGCTGCACAGGCCACGGCTGCTGCCGGCAACGAGCCGGAACAGGAGCTGCAGTCCGTCTACCTCGGCGACGCCCGCGGCCTGCGGGCGCGCTTCGACATCGCCGAGCAGCTGCGGCCCGGGACGGCCGAGGCGCTGCAGGCCCTGGCCCGCGAGTCGGTGACGGTGGCCATCGCCAGCGGCGACCAGCCGGGCCCGGTGCGCGCCGTGGCACGCCGTCTCGGCATCGGGCGCTACACCGCGCAGCTGCAGCCCCAGGACAAGCTCGCCCTGGTGCGCGGCCTGCAGCAGCAGGGCCGCACCGTCGCCATGGTGGGCGATGGCATCAACGATTCCCCGGTGCTGGCCGGCGCGGACGTCTCCATCGCCATCGGCAGCGGCACCTCGCTGGCGCAGCACGCCGCCGACTGCGTGCTGGTCGGTGCCGGCATCGGCGCGCTGCCGCGGGCCGTGGCGCTGGCGCGGCGCACCCTGCGCATCGTGCGCCAGAACCTCGCCTGGGCGCTGGCCTACAACGCCATCGCCGTGCCGCTCGCCGCGCTGGGCCTGCTGGCGCCGTGGGTGGCGGCGATCGGCATGTCGGCGAGCTCGCTGCTGGTCACCTTCAATGCGCTGCGGCTCGGCCGGCTGCCCGCCGCGCCGGCAGCCGCCGCGGCTGAGGCTGCGCCCGGCACCAGCACCGACGGAGTCGCCGCGTGAACAGCCTCTACCTGCTGATTCCCCTCGGCCTCATGCTGCTGGTCGCCGCGGTCGCCGCCTTCTTCTGGGCAGTGCGCAACGGGCAGTTCGACGACCTGGAGACGCCAGCCTGGCGTATCCCGATGGATGATGACGGGCGGCCGCCTAAACGAGGGGAATAGTTGCCTGCGCGACAGGCAATCCGGGCCTGTCGACTCCATTGCCCTTCGGGGTCGCCACACAACCACCAATGCCCTGCTCGGCCAGATCGGCGCCGACGAGCGCCGCCCGTTAGCCTTGAGCCTGTGCCTGGAGCGGCGTCTGGAGCAGATCGAGCGCCTGAGCCCCCAAGCCCAGGCAGCAGCACGTCCTGGAGATGCTTGACGGCACGCTCGCCCGGGCCGCACGATAATCGAAGCCACCATGCACGCCCACTCTGCCAAGCAAGACGCCATCCACGCCATCGAGCGGCTCCCCGACGACGTGCCCCTCGATGAGATCGTCCACCGGCTCTACGTCATGGGGAAGATTCAGCAGGGCCTGAAGAACATCGACGCCGGCCGCACCGTCAGCGCCGACGAGCTCGCCCGCGAGATCGAAGCCTGGTGAGGATGCTCGATAAGGCGATTGATACCCGCATGCAGCGCCGCCTGCAGCAGATCTCCAGTCTGCCGCCGGAGGAGCGCCACCAGATCCTGCAGCTCGTCGATGCGTTCATCGAGCGCGGGCAACTCAAGCGCCGCGCCACCCAGGGCGAGCGCACGAACGAACGACTCGGTGAACGCGCCGCAGCGCGCGCCTGAAGGAGACCGCCATGACCAACATCACTGTCCGGCTGCCCGACGATCTCGCCCGCCAGGCCCAGTCCGCCGGACTGCTTCGCGATGAGGCGATCGCCGCGCTGCTGCGCGATGCGATGCGCAAGCGCCAGGTCGACCAGCTCTTCGACACCATGGGCAAGCTCGCCACGCTCGAACCTGCCCTGACCGAGGCCGAGATCGACGCCGAGATCGCCGCCGCCCGCGCCGACCGTGCGCGTCGTCGCTGACACCAACACCGTCGTCTCGGCGTTCCTCTGGGGTGGATTACCCGCCGAGGTCCTCGTCACCGCGCGTGAAGGGCGCATCACGCTGCTCACCAGCGCCGCGCTGCTTGCCGAGCTCGAGGACGTACTCGCGCGTGAGAAGTTCGCTGACCGCATCGCCCAGGTCGGCAGCTCCGCGGCGCAGATGATCGCCGGCTACCGCGCATTGGCCACGCCCGTGCGGCCCGCCGTGATCGATCCCACCGCGCACGACCCTGACGATGATCACGTCCTCGCCTGCGCCCTCGGCGCACAGGCCGCCCTCATCGTTACCCGCGACCGCGATCTGCTCACCCTCGGCACGTTCCGCGACATCCGCATCCTCGCCGCCCGCGAGACGCTCGACCTCATCGCCACCGCCGCACGCTGAGCCGCCCCTGGGGCCATTTGGGCCACAACGCTTAGCCGATGGCTATCCTGCATCGCTCAACCAACGGCGCACACCTACAACCCGGCGCGCTCCTTGGCGAGCGCCAGCTTCTTTAGTTCCGCGGGAGTAAGGCGCGCGAGGATTCTCTCGTAGAGGTCAGCGGCTTGGCGATAGTCGCCGCTGCGGAAGGCAGCCTCGGCCTTCGGGCGCATCTGCCCGGCAAGCACATCCAATGCGTACCCTTCCGCCCACGATTTCCGCTGTTGATCGAGAGCCGCAAAGAAAACCGGATCGCCGCTCAGTGCCCGTTCGCCGTACTGCTTCACCAACCCTTCCAGCTGCGCAAGGCCCTCCTGGATCCCCTGCGCGGTGGTCGACTGAAAGTTCCGGTACTTCGCCGCCGCCTCTGGGTCCGCGATCCGGATCAGCTCCTCGATTGAGTAGCGAGTCCCCGACCGGGTGATTTCGAAGCCGATCTCGAACGACTGCCGGCCATGGTAGATAGCGACTTCGAGATCACCACTTGCGTAGCGCACAAGGGTCGGTAACGACTCCACTTCACTGAACCCCAACCCGCCGAGGAAAGCAAAGTGCTTGCTCACGGCATCGGCGAAGTTTAGTCGCGTTCTCTCACGCCCGACCTGATTGCTCGCGCTCATGTTCATGGCACCGGCGGCATCCAGTAGCCTGAATTCGAGTCGAAGGTCCAGCCTCGATCCCTGAGTAGATTCCGCTCCGCGTTCAGGAACACGCCACCGCTGTCGCCGGGCGAGGCATCTCGAATCGGCTGCCCTCGTCGCATTTCCTCTCGTAGAACACCGGAGTTTCGTTTCCAGTTAGCTTGCGGGCTGCCAAGGTCACCCTTCAGGCGATCCAACAGTGATCGCTCGCCCTTCGCCAGATTCCCAAGGTCCTTGGTGCGACCAATAACGGTCGTTGTTCCCCTTGCGGCAACAGCATCATCGGAGGCGAAGTCGTAACGAGGGAGGATATTTTCCCTGACGGCCTCTTCACTTAGCCGCGTCTCGATCTCGATGAGCGTTGTGAGGCCAGCCGCGGACCCCGATGTGCGGTTTTCGGCATGCGCGGCCACGGCCGCCGACGCCGGAGGAGCGGCTAGAAGGGTGAGCCCCAGGACGAGGGCGAGGATCGCGGCAAGGCGGCGCATGGGGTGGATTGTAGCGCCGCTCGGAGGCACCGCAGACCCCGGAGGCGGCCAAGTTACATAGCGCTCGGATCTTATGCGCAGCGGTCCAGTGGGTCCGCCGTCCGCGGTGCCCGCCGCATCAGTCGCGCTATGCAAAATGGCCGCTCGGATCCCGATCCGCCGCCGGGCTACGCCTCGTCGTCTTCCTCCGCCACTTCGGCGGCCAGGGCGGCGAGCACGTCCTCGGCGGTCGGTGGGAGCGCAGCGGATGGCTCCGGCGTCTCGATCGTCGGCGCCGCGCTCGCCGCGAGCCGCGCCGTGCGCACCTTCCCCGGATGCGTCGCGGTGTGGATCTCCTTGAGCTTCCTGATCGACACCTGGGTGTAGATCTGCGTCGTCGAGAGCTCGGCATGCCCCAGCATCGCCTGGATGTAGCGGATATCGGCGCCGTTCTCCAGCATCAGCGTCGCCATCGTGTGGCGGAACAGGTGGCAGGAGCCGCTCTTGCCAAGATCCGCCGCGTTCACGTAGTCGCGCACGAGCTGCGTGAGCCGGTTCGGCGTGAACGCCTCGCCGGTACTCGTCAGGAACAGCGTCGTGTTGCCGCGGCCGATGGCGAGCTCGGGGCGCACGGTGTTGAGGTACCGATCGATCCACTTCACCGCGCGCTCGCCGATCGGGATCATCCGGTCCTTCTTGCCCTTGCCTAACCGGATCATGATCGTGCCGCGCTCGCGATCCAGGTCGAACAGGGAGAGCCCCATCAGCTCCGAGCGACGCATGCCGGTCGAGTAAAAGGTTTCGAGGATCGCGCGATCCCTGAGGCCCATCGCCTCGCTCACATCGGGTTGCTGCAGCACCTGCTCGACTTCCGTTTTTGTCAGGACGTGCTTCGGCAGCCGCTGTTCGAGCCGCGGCAGTTCGAGCTCGCTGGCCGGGTTGTAGAGCAGGTAGTTCTGCCGCGCGAGCCACTTGAAGAACGCGCGGATCGGCACCAGCCGCGCATGCTGGCCACGGAACGTGATCGGCTCGCCGTTGGCCTTGCGCAGATGATAGAGGCTCCTCTGGTAGCGCTCCAGGATCGGTTTCGTGATCGCCTTCGGTTGCGTCAGGCCCCGCTCGGCGGCCCACACCAGGAAGTAGCCCAGATACAGCTCGCGGTTGTTGACCGTGGCGTCGGAGTAGTTATGCACCCGCAGCCATTCGAGGTAGCGCGCGACGTACGCAGCCATGCCCTGACTGTCGCTGCGATCGCCGAGCGCCGCCCACACCGGCGAGCTGCGCCCCCGTGCCATGGTCAGGCCGTTACAGCATTAGCGGCTAAAGGATCTAAAGATCTGCGCGCGGGCGCGGGAGCCGTACGACTACGATCACGACTGACCATCGGCTCGATCCCGGTGCGTACCGTTTCGGAGGCCAACACGGCATCGGCCATAAAAGGGCTGTTTTCATAGGCTTTGGACGCACTCTCGGCGCCCTGCAGGGTCGGTGCAAGCGGGGCATGAGCGGCCTGCAAGGTGGGTGCGAGGTCGGGCTCCGACCCCTGCGAGGTCGGCATCGTACGCGCAGCCTTGAGCGCCGCCACATCGATCAGCCCCATCATCTGCGGCGCGCTCGCGGCCAGATCGCCATCGAACGCGAGCTCATACTCGAACCGCTGACCGTTGCGGCCGACGGCGGCACGGACGTATTCGAGGGCCAGCAGACGCTCCAGGTGCACGCGCACCGCCGCATCGCTCATCCCACAGCGCTCGCGCAACTGCCGCCGGGTGAAGCGCACATCGCCAGGCTTCATCGCCTCCCGCGCGGCGATCTCGGCCACGAACGACTCGATCAGCCCCAGCACCCGGCGGGTTTGGGGCGGCAGCTCATCGAGGGAGCGGCCGAGCACGTCATGCGCGAGGCGGTTGGCGAGCTCGATGTCGGTAAGCTCGACCTCGATATACTCGAGCGGCTTCCCGCCGGCGTGGGTGGTGCGCACCGCCCGCTGGTGCTGATGCACCAGCGCGATCGCCTCGATCAGCGTCAGGTACTTCGCGTGATCGCGCCTTGTCCGCGTGCGGTCATCGAGGAACGTCAGCTGCTCGGCATAGGGATTGACGACGGCGAGCGGCCGCAGCAGGCGCTGCGCGTTCTGATGGAGTTCCCGCACCGATTGCGCCTCGCTCGTTGCCACGAGCCCCGCGAGCGTGCGCGCGCGGCGCTGGCGCTCCTGGATGCGCCGCGTCTGCTCGCGGCTCTCGTTGATCGTGAGCACCAGGCACCGGTTCGTGAGCTCCTCATCGACATCGATCGCGGTCGTCGTGAGCGCCAGCATCACCGGACCCTCGACCCGGTAGGCTTGCGTCACCAGCATGCCGGTCGCTGGGTCCTTGCCGGTGCTCGCGATCGTGAGTTCGCCCTGGGACTGCAGGACCTTGAGCGCATACGCGGCTTGCCGCACGCCTTCCTCCTCGGCGATGGCGAGGATCTTGTGTTTCAGATCCTGCTCGCCCAGGTAGAACAGGCTCTGCCCCGTCATCGCCGAGTACTGCACCCGATCCTCTTCCGGCACCAGCGACAGGAGCGTATCCATCAGCGTGGATTTCCCGGCTGCACTCGTCGACTGGATCAGCACCGCGAGCGGGTGGCTGAGCTTGCGGCTGACGCACGCCAAGTACGCCACGAGCGCATTCGCCGGCTCCCCGACCAGGCCCACGCGCTCCACGTCCTCGATGATCCGCTCGATCAGCCGCGGATCCTGGAGCAGCGCGAGCGCCGCGGTCATTTGAGCCTCGCTCATCGCCGCCGGCGGCGGCGCGGATAGTTCCGCCGCCTTCGCTCGCGCCTCGATCACGGTCTCGAGCTTCAGCAGCAGGCGGCCGAGGTCATGCTGGATCACCGGCTCCTCGACGGAGAGCTCCGCGGCCGCCATCCGCGCGAACGCCGCGCGCTGCTTCGCCTGATACAGATCGAGCGTATCGACGTGCAGGCCCTGCGGGCCGGCATCGTCCTGTGGTTGAACGCCGCCGTGCACACTGACCAGCACATTGACCTTGAGCGATTCGCCCAACTGCTTCGGCCAGCCGCGCACGCGATAACGCCGCGCGCCGTACACCACCACGAGCTGCTGCTCGCTCGCCTCGGCGAGCGGCTCAGGCGGCGCAGCCTCCGGCACGGCCGCGGCCGGCGGCTCGGGCAACTCCCCGATCGACGGCGCTTCATCGGCCCGCAGCAACGATGCCTCGGTCAACACCGGTTCAGCGACTAAGGGAGGGAGGGATTCAGCGGCGGCCGTGGGCACGATCTCCGGCTCGTGCACCGCCGGCACACTGCGCCTCGGCGCCGCGCCCTGGCCCAGCCACTCGGCGCTGCGGATCACGAGTCCCAACGACTTCGCCGCAGGCCCCACCGCGCGCGCATAGCTGTTCGCGTCCTCGCCCTTGGGGAACTGGATGCGGAACGCATCGAGGCCGGCGGCGGTGAGCGGCTTCGCGACCGCTTCCGCGCCGCGATCACCCGCCTCGTCCCGATCGAACGCGATCAGCACGCGCTCGGCGCCGTAGGATGTCAGCGCGGCGAGCAGTTCGTCGGTCAGGCCGTGCACGCCGTAGCAACTCGTCACGTTCCGATAGCCTGCGCACCAGAACGTCATCGCATCGATGAGCGCCTCGCACAGGATGATTTCCTGCGCATCTTCGAGCCCCTCGCGGTTCCACACCCCGCGGTGCGGCCCCGGCAGGTACAGGTGCTTCGGCGTTCCGGGCCGCAGGTTGTCGAGGAGCTTGCGGCCATACGCGCCCACGACATGGCGCGCCGCACCGTCCCCTTCATTGCGGTCCGCAGGACCGAACAGCGGCACGACGATCGAGCCGTTCAGATGCTCGTGGCCGCTCTCGCGCAGGATACCCACGCGCTGCAGCGCCGCGCGGGACTCGGCACCGGCCTTGTACTGCTTCGGCGCGAGCCGATACGCGAGCGTGCGGTTCGCATAGCCCAGCCGGAACCGCTCGATGAGTTCCCTGTTGCCGAGGCCGCGCTTGTCGAGATAGGCCAGCGCCTCGGGACTCGCCAGCAGCGTCTCGTGGTAGAACTCGATCACCTGATCGAGCAGCGCCTGGTCGCCCGCGTCGAGTGAGAACGACTGCGCCGCGCGCAGCTTGCCGGCTGACAGCTTCGGTGCCGGCACCGCCGGCGAGACCGCGGCGGCTAAAGCAGGATGTTCTTTCGCCAGCAGCTCGCACGCGTGGCGGAAGCTCACCTTGTGCGTGCGCATCACCCAGTCGATCACGCTGCCGCCGGCGTCGCACCCGAAGCAGTGCCACAGGTTCGTTTTCGGGGAGACGATGCAGCTGGGCGTGTCATCGCCTTCGTGCCAGGGACAGCGGCAGGCCAGATCCTTGCCTTGAGTGGTGAGCGCGATCCCCTGCGCCTCGATCAGACGCACCAGGCTCACCTCGCGCTTCAGCCGCTCGAGCTCGCCGTCCGGGATGCGCGCCATCGGGGGGTCTCCCAAAAACCTGTCAAGGGGGCCCCTGCACGATGTATGGCCCTCATTTACGTTCGCTGTATAATACACTCCGTGTATAGATGGTCAACGGCCCACCCATGACCCCCGAAGATCCGACCCTACACTGCCCGGCATCGACCCCCGAGACAGGATCGCTGCCCATGCCCAAGCGGATCGCCGGCGAGGCCCCCGGCGGCTTCGGTGAACGCCTGGCCCGTCTTCGCAAGCAGGCGGGCCTCAGCCAGACCGCGCTCGCCCAGGAGATCGGCATCTCCCAACGCATGATGGCCTACTACGAAGGCCCCACCGCGTTCCCGCCGGCCACTCACCTGCCCGCGCTCGCGCGCGTGCTCGGCGTCTCGGTCGAGACCCTGCTCGGCACCGAGACCGCCAAGCGCAAGAGCAAGGCGATCGATACCCGCATGCAGCGCCGCCTGCAGCAGATCTCCAGTCTGCCGCCGGAGGAGCGCCGCCAGATCCTGCAGCTCGTCGATGCATTCATCGAGCGCGGTCAACTCAAGCGCCGCGCCACCCAGGGCGAACGCACCAACGAACGACTCGGTGAGCGCGCCGCGGCGCGCGCCTGAAGGAGACTGCCATGACTAACATCACCGTCCGGCTGCCCGACGAGCTCGCCCGCCAGGCTCAGTCCGCGGGGCTGCTGCGCGATGAGGCAATCGCCGCCCTGCTGCGCGATGCGATGCGCAAGCGCCAGGTCGATACGCTCTTCGACACCATGGGCAAGCTCGCCGCCCTCGAACCCGCCCTGACCGAGGCCGAGATCGACGCCGAGATCGCCGCCGCCCGCGCCGACCGTGCGCGTCGTCGCTGACACCAACACCGTCGTCTCGGCGTTCCTCTGAGGTGGATTACCCGCCGAGGTCCTCGCCGCCGCGCGCGAGCGGCGCATCAGCCTGCACACCAGCCCTGCGCTGCTGGCCGAGCTCGAGGACGTGCTCGCGCGTGAGAAGTTCGCTGACCGCATCGCCCAGGTCGGCAGCTCCGCGGCGCAGATGATCGCCGGCTACCGCGCGCTCGCCACTCCGGTGCGGCCCGCCGTGATCGATCCCACCGTGCGCGACCCCGACGACGATCACGTCCTCGCCTGCGCCCTCGGCGCACAGGCCACCCTCATCGTCACCCGTGACCGCGACCTGCTCACCCTCGGCACGTTCCGCGACATCCCCATCCTCGCCGCTCGCGAGGCGCTCGAGCTCATCGCCGCCGCTCCTCGCTGAGCCGCTCTGGGCCACTTTGGGCCACAACGCTAAGCCGTTGGCTATCCTGCATCGATCGCAGACGACATCAGCAACGATCAGTGACTCCCGCTGAGCGACATCAGCAGCCGCCGCAGGGAGTCCTCGACGACGGCTCGTACGCGCTCGCGGTACTCCGCTGCCTCGGTATCCTTCAGCTTCAAAGCAGCGGCAGCCCAGTGCTCTCGTTCGCTGCCGATAGGAAGGTCATCGACCTCAGAGGCGACGCCGACGAACGTGTCCATGATCTCGTCGGCTACTCCAGGTAGCCGCTGGCGGAGCTGAGCCAAATCACGGCAGGCGAGCAGCGGGTCATAGCCCTCACCAAGCACACTGCGAGCAATTTCCTTCGCGCGTTCCATCGGCGGCACGCTGCCTTCGGCATCCAGCGTCATGGGAGGATGCTTTTGAGTTCGACGACTTCGCCGGTCACGACATTTCGGTACGCATGCGTTTGCAGGTGCCCCGGCGCCGTGCTGGTTACCTTGGCCCAGTCGCTCGCCTTTCCACCGTACTGGCTGACGAGTCTTCCAACGTCGCGAAGAGGCACATTCGTGCCCGCACCAGCGATCGCTTTGCCGCCACCGCTCAGCAGTTCACCTACGCCTTCTTGGCTCCCGAGTTGCCGGCTTAGCCTCCCGGCATTCGCTGCGTTCTGCGCTCCCGCCCTTGCGGCAACAAACTACGCCGGCTCGACGCGGAACTCGACTTCTCCTCCAGAGAACTGCTTCAAGACCTTCGCGGAGCCAGGGACGGCAGCGCCGACTTGGATGTCGTTCCAGCGCTTTTGACCTCCACCGGATAGCGGTTGCACGACGACGTGACTACTGTCCGAGCGGCGCTTCAGATCGCTTCTGAGCCGTCTGAAGAGGGCACCCAAGGCGGCGTAGCGCGAGTCGTCACCGTAGTCGGACTCCCGCATGATCGCGAGGCGTCCCTGAAGTAGCGTACGGCCATCTTTCGCGAGCAGGCTTGGAACCAATTGCACGGCGTACGTGCGCCGTAAGTCCAGTTCGCGTCGATCACCCGCAACTCGCCAATGAGGCTCTGGGCACAGCCGCGGGTCGCCCAAGAAGAGCTGAACCGAGTCATCAGCCCCCGTAAACCAAGACGACTGCAGTGCCGCAGGCTTGACCAGATCTGCGTTGCGGCCGACTTGCCAGATAACAAGCCACAATCCGAGTTCCGCGCAGACGTGCTTGACCCAAGCAGCCAACTCATCGGGCATCCAGAAGAACTCTTGATTTAGCTTGCTCATCGGCAGCTACCGGTCGTAGGGCGTATAGCCCGGCTCGGTTCCGGTCGCACGCCGAATGTCGTCGAGCGCTCGTCTCTCCCGCGCGATCGGGTCGCCCGAAGCAGTACTGCGACCAACGTTCTCGTGGTATGGGTTCCCCGATGGATCTCGCGACGATATGTCGGGGAAGCGCCGCTTGCCCTCCGGCGTGATCACCGAGCGCTCCGGCAAACGACCTCCACCCGCCGTAATCGTATGGCCTTCTCGCTCAAGCTGCGCCGCGCGCTCGGCGACAGTTGCGCGGTGAGCCGTACCACCAAGTCGACCTCCCGCCCTTGCGGCAACTGCATCATCGGACGCGATGTCGTAGTCGAGGCCCGCATTTTCCCTGACGGCCTCTGCACTTAGCCGCTTCTCG
>WBZO01006508.1_pt1 | contig 11277 bp, 11 predicted proteins | sample 5204261 | NCBI WGS metagenome assembly WBZO01 (sample SAMN12412400, study PRJNA552823) | activated sludge metagenome | isolation source: activated sludge from anammox sidestream of wastewater treatment plant... | place: USA: North Carolina | collected 2017-09 | reverse complement strand
GGGCTGCGCGGCCCAGAGCACGCTCGCGGCGGGCCAGGGCTACACGACCGTCGAGCTGAAGGTGAACCTGGTGCGGCCGCTCTCGAGCGAGACCGGGCCGGTGCGCGCGGAGGGGCGCGTGGTCAACGCCGGCCGCACGATCGTGACGGCCGAGGGGCGCATCGTGGGCGCGGACGGCAAGCTCTACGCCCACGGGACGACGACCTGCCTCGTGCTCGGCCTGTAGTCGCGAGCCTCGGCCGCGCAGAAGAAAAGGCGCCCGCAGGCGCCTTCTCGGACGCGGACGCCGCGACCTCAGGCCGCCTGCTTCGCGAGCACCTTCTGCAGCTCGCCCGACTCGTACATCTCGCGCATGATGTCCGAGCCGCCGACGAACTCGCCGTTCACGTAGAGCTGCGGGATCGTGGGCCAGTTGGCGTACTCCTTGACCCCGTTGCGGATCTCCGGCTCGTCGAGCACGTTCACGCTGAAGAACTCCTCGACGCCGCACGCGCGCAGGATCTGCACCGCCATGGCGGAGAAGCCGCACTGCGGAAAATGGGGCGTGCCCTTCATGTACAGCACGACCGGGTTCGAGGTCACCTGCTGCTTGATCGTCTGTTGCGCGTCCATAGGCAGTCCTTATACCTGACAAAATTTGTCGGGATTGAATTCTAGCCGGCTGCCCGGGCGGGGTCAACGACCGCTTCCTCTGGGGCTCCCTGGGGCCGCTCCAGCGGCGCGTAAGGCATGAAGTGGAGCGCCTCGCGCAGCAGGGACACGCGCGCCTCCACGCCCTGGGCGAGGCCGTTGCGGGCCGCCACGTGGGTCGGGACCGAGAAGCGCAGCTCGACCCCGGGGCGCCCGTCGACCCAGAGGGTGACCGCGGCATTCTCGCCGAAGGGGAGGTACTCGCCGACGACGCCGCTCACCGGGTTCTCGCGCTCCCCGCGGGAGGGCCGGTCGCGCCGGTGCAGCACGCAGTGCGCCGGCTGGATGCCCCAGCAGATGCGCGCGCCGGCCGCGTACGCGGGCTGGTGCGACGCCTCGAGCTCGTAGCGCCCCCAGCGCAGGCGCGTCGTGCCCGCCGCCGGATCGTGCGCGACCACCTCGCCGTGATAGAGGTTGCGGAAATCCACCAGGCGCGCGACCAGCGCGTCGCGCGGCCGCGCCAGCACCTCGAGCGGCGGACCCGACTGCAGCGTCGCGCCGCGGTGCAGGACGACCATGCGGTCGGCGAGCGCGGCGGCCTCCTCGAGGTCGTGCGTCACCAGCACGATCGGGATGCGCAGGCGCTGGCGCATCTGCGCGAGCTCGTGCTGCAGCCGCCTGCGCGTCACCTGGTCCACGGCCGAGAACGGCTCGTCGAGCAGCAGCACCTGCGGGTCGCGCGCGAGCGCCCGCGCCAGGGCGACGCGCTGCTGCTGCCCGCCCGACAGCTCGCGCGGGCGCCGGTCCCCGAGCCCGCCGAGGTGGACGAACTCGAGCAGCTCGCGCGCGGCCTCCGCGCGCGCCGAGCGCGCGAGGGCGACCGGCAGCGCGGCCTCGACGTTGCCGCTCGCGGTCATGTGCGGGAACAGCGCGTAGTGCTGGAACACGAGGCCGACGTGGCGCGCCTGCGGCGGCGTGAACGCGCGCCCGTCCATCCAGGTCGCGCCGTTGCAGCGCACCTCGCCCGAGCGCGGCCGCACGAGGCCTGCGATCGCGCGCAGGATCGTCGTCTTGCCGCTGCCCGAGGGTCCGACGAGCGCGAGCAGCTCGCCCGGCCCGCACTCGAACCGCGCGTCGAGCGGGATCGGCGCCGCCTGCCGCAGCGCGACGTGCAGGCCCGCGCTAGCCATGCGGCCGCCGCGCGCGGTCGAGCCAGTAGACGATCGCGATCGCGACGAACGAGAGCGCGAGCAGCGTCGCCGCCATCACGCCCGCCGCGCGCTCGTCGAGGGCCTGGGCGCGATCGTAGATCGCGATCGCGGCCGTGCGCGTCTCGCCCGGGATGTTGCCCCCGACCATCAGCACGACGCCGAACTCGCCCAGCGTGTGCGCGAACGTGAGCACGAGCGCGGTGAGCAGGCCGGGCCACGCGAGCGGGAGCTCGACGCGCAGGAAGGCGCGCCACGGCGACATGCCGCACAGCCACGCCGCCTCGCGCACCTCGGTCGCGATCGACTCGAAGCCGCGCTGCGCGGGCTGCACGGCGAACGGGATGTTCGCGATCACCGACGCGGCCAGCAGACCCTCGAAGCTGAACGCGAGCGTGCTGCCGAAGACCGACTGGTAGAGCGCGCCGAGCGCCGAGGTCGGCGCGAAGCTCACCAGCAGGTAGTAGCCGAGCACGGTCGGCGGCAGCACGAGCGGCAGCGCGAGGATCGCCTCGAGCGCCGGCTTGCCCGCGAAGCGGCGCCAGGCGAGCGCGCGGCCGGCCAGGACGGCGAGCGGCAGGAGCACGAGCGCGGTGCCGACCGCGAGCTGGAGCGAGAGCGCGAGCGCCTGGCCGTCCATGCCGGGGCTACTGCCCGGGCGGGCCGAAGCCGTAGCGCTCCAGGATGGCGCGCGCCTCGGGGCCGGTCATGAACGCGTAGAGCCCGCGCGCCGTGTCGCCCGCCCCCTTGACGAGCACCATCCGCTGGACGATCGGATCGTGCAGCGCTTCGGGCAGCAGCGCCGCGCGGCCCTTGCCGGCGAAGCTCGGCGCGACGACGATCGAGTGCGGGAGGAACGCCGCGTCGATGCCCCCGGCGAGCGCGAACTGCGCGGTCTGGTTCACGTTCTCCCCGAACACGATGCGGCCCTGCAGCGCGTCCCAGAGGCCCTTGCGCCGCAGCGCCTCGCGCGCCGCGACGCCGTACGGCGCGAGCTCCGGGTTCGCGATCGCGACCCGCTTTGCGGCGCCGGTGCGCACCGCCGCGGCGAGACCGACGAGCGCCGCGTCGACCTGCACCGCCGACGCGTTCGGCGCAAAGAGCGCGAGCCGGCCGATCGCGTAGACGCTGCCGCCGTCGACGGTCACGCCGGCGTCGGCGAGCGCCTTCACGTTCGACTCGTCGGCCGAGAGGAAGAGCTCGAACGGCGCGCCGGCGCGGATCTGGCGCGAGAAGTTGCCCGAGGCGCCGAACGCGAGCTTGACCTCGCGCCCGGTCTTCTGCTTGAACGCGGCGGCGATCTCCGGCATGGCGAAGTTCAGGTTCGCCGCGACCGCGACGTTGGGGGCCTCGGCGCCCCGGGCGCCGCCGGCGCCGAGCGCGGCGGCGAGCAGCAGGGCGCGCGCGAGTGCGTTGCTGAAGTTCATGGAGACCTCCATTCTAGATCGATATGGCCAAAGGAACATATCGGACCGTGACGGTGGCCGCAATATGCATGGCACTGCCGATCTTGGCGCGCCCGCGCCGGGGCTAGAATCGGCCATGCCCAGAGCAGCCCGGCGCCAGGCGCAGCGCTCCGACGAACCGGTTGCGGTGCACCTGCGCGTCACGCTCCGGCGCGACGTCGCGATCGGCCCGGGCAAGGCCGACCTGCTCGAGGGCATCGCCGCGACCGGCTCGATCGCGGCCGCCGGCCGGAGAATGGGAATGAGCTACAAGCGCGCGTGGCTGCTCGTCGACACGATGAACCGCTGCTTCCGCGTCCCGGTCGTGGCGGCCGCCAAGGGCGGACCGGCCGGGGGCGGCGCGCGTCTCACGCCGCTCGGCGCGGAAGTCCTTGCGGCCTATCGCCGGATGCAGGCGCGGACCGTGCGGGCGGTCGGTCGCGACCTCGCCCGTCTCAAGCGCAGGCTCGCCCGCTAGCGCGCCCGCCCGCCGCTCACCCGGTCGAGCCCCGCGAGGTCCGGCCACGTCTGCACCTGCGCGTAGCCGTACATCGCGAGCAGGCTGCGGCAGCGCTCGCCCTGGTCGTAGCCGTGCTCGAACAGGAGCCACCCGCCGGGCCGCAGGTGATCCTGGGCCCGCGCCACGATCGTGCGGATCGCGTCGAGCCCGTCGGCGCCGCTGACGAGCGCCGCGCGCGGCTCGAAGCGCAGGTCGCCCTGCTCGAGATGCTCGTCGCCCGCGGCGACGTAGGGCGGGTTCGCCACGATCACGTCGAAGCGCTCGTCCCGCCCGCCCGCGCCGAGCCCGGCGAACCAGTCGCCGTAGGCGAAGCGGATGGTCGCGCCGTGGCGCCGCGCGTTCTCGCGCGCGAGCGCGAGCGCGTCGGCCGACGCATCGACCGCCACCACTTCCATGTCCGGCTCCTCGTGCGCGAGCGCGACCGCCACCGCGCCGCTGCCGGTCCCCAGGTCGAGCACGCGCGCGCCCGCGGGCGCGAGCTCGAGCGCGAGCGCGACCAGCAGCTCGGTCTCCGGGCGCGGGATCAGGACGTCCGCGGTGATCGCGAGGGACAGCCCGAAGAATTCCCGCTCGCCCGTCAGGTAGGCGACCGGCTCGCCCGCGCGGCGCCGCATGAAGAGGCGCTCGATCCGGCGCGCCTCCGCGCCGTTCACCGGCCGCGCCTGGTCGGCGAGGAGGCTCGCGCGAGACGTGGCGAGCGCGTGCGCGGCGAGCACCTGCGCCTCGAGCGGCGGCAGCCCGGAGGCGGCGAGGAGCGAAGCGACGGTCGCGGTCACGCCGCCGTCTCGGCGAGCGCGGCGAGCTGCTCCGCCTGGTGCTCGGCGGCGAGCTGGTCGAGGAGCTCGTCGAGGTCGCCGTCCATGATGTCGGCGATCCGGTGCAGGGTGAAGTTGATGCGGTGGTCGGTGACGCGCCCCTGCGGGAAGTTGTAGGTGCGGATGCGGTCGGATCGGTCCCCGCTCCCCACGAGCGACTTGCGCGTGGCCGCCTCCTTGGCGCGCTGCTCGCGCTGCTGCTGATCCTTGATGCGCGCGCCGAGCAGCGACATGGCGCGCGCCTTGTTCTTGTGCTGGGAGCGGTCGTCCTGGCACTCGACCACGATGCCGGTCGGCAGGTGCGTGATGCGGACCGCGGAGTCGGTCTTGTTCACGTGCTGGCCGCCCGCCCCCGAGGCGCGGTAGGTGTCGATCTTCAGGTCGGCCGGGTTGAGCTCGACGTCGCCGACCTCGTCGGGCTCGGGCATCACCGCGACCGTCGCCGCGGAAGTGTGGATGCGGCCCTGCGTCTCGGTCGCCGGCACGCGCTGGACGCGGTGCCCGCCGGACTCGAACTTCAGGCGCGAGTACGCGCCCTGCCCGGCGATGCGCAGGATCGCCTCCCGGAAGCCGCCGAGGTCGGAGGGGCTCGCGGAGATCACCTCCACCGGCCAGCGGTGGCGCTCGGCGTAGCGCGAGTACATGCGGAAGAGGTCGCCGGCGAAGAGCGCCGACTCGTCGCCGCCGGTGCCCGCCCGGATCTCGAGGAAGATGTTGCGCTCGTCGTTCGGGTCCTTGGGCAGGAGCAGCCGCTGGAGCTCCGCCTCGAGCGCGGTCATGCGCTCGGCGGCCTCGCGCGCCTCGGCCTCCGCGAACGCCTTCATCTCCGGGTCGGCGAGCATTTCGGTCGCCGCGGCGCGGTCGGACTCGGCGGCCCGGTACCGGTTGAACCGCTCCACGATCGGGGTGATCTCGGCGTGCTCGCGCGAGAGCCGGCGGAACTCGGCGAGGTCGCGCGTCGCCTGCTCCGTGGCGAGGAAGCCGTTCAGCTCCTCGAGGCGGCGGGCGAGCTGGTCGAGCTTGGCGGCGATGCTGGCTTTCATGACTGGCGGACGGGGGAATCGGGACCGGCGGGCGCGCCCGGGGCGCGCCGCGCGACGCAGGCCGGGGCGCTACCGGCCGCGCAGGTTGAACAGGCGCGCGACGAGGTCGCGGAGCTCGCGCCGCTCCGGCGCGGGCGCGTCGTGGAGCGCCTGGGTGGGCCCGTGCATGAGCTTGTTCGTGAGCCCGTGCGAGAGCGCCTCCAGCACCTGGCGCGGATCGTCGCCGCGGGCGAGCAGGCGCAGCGCGCGCTCGACCTCGTGCCGGCGCGCATCCTCCGCGCCCGCGCGCAGGGCGCGGATGGTGGGCACGAGCTCGCGCGCGTCCATCCAGTGCAGGAACGATCCGACGCGGGCGTCGATGATCGCCTCGGCCTGGGCGACGTGCGAGGTGCGCTCGTCCAGGCCCGCCCGGATCAGGTCGCCGAGATCGTCGACGGTGTAGAGGTAGACGTCGTCGAGCTGCGCGACCTCCGGCTCGATGTCGCGCGGCACCGCGAGGTCGACCATGAACACCGGCGCGTGGCGCCGCGCCCTGATCACCCGCTCCATCGTGCCCTTGCCCAGGATCGGCAGCGAAGCCGCGGTGCACGACACCACGATGTCGTGCGCGGCGAGGTGCTCGTGCAGGTCGCGCAGCTCGATCGCCTGCGCGCCGAGGCGATGCGCGAGGTGCTGGGCGCGCTCGAGGGTGCGGTTCGCGACCGTCATCGCGCGCGGCATCTGCGCCGCGAAGTGGGTCGCGCACAGCTCGACCATCTCGCCTGCACCGATGAACAGCACGCTGGTATCGCGCAGGGACGGGAAGATGCGTCCGGCGAGGCGCACGGCGGCGGCGGCCATCGACACCACGTTCGCGCCGATGCGCGTGTTCGTGCGCACCTCCTTCGCGACCGCGAAGGAGCGCTCGAAGAGCCGCGACAGCGTCGCACCGAGCGTTCCGACCTCCGCGGCCGCGCGCACCGCGTCCTTCATCTGCCCGAGGATCTGCGGCTCGCCGAGGACCATCGAGTCGAGGCCGGAGGCGACGCGGAAGGCGTGGCGCACCGCCTGCTCGCGCGGCAGGGTGTACAGGAAGGGCTGCAGGTCGTGCTCGCCGAGCGCGTGGTAGCGCGCGAACCAGGCGAGCGCTGCGCCCGGTTCGCCCGCCGCGCAGTAGAGCTCGGTGCGGTTGCACGTCGAGAGGATCGCGGCTTCCTCGACCGGCTTCGCGCGGCCGATCTCGCCCAGCGCGCGCTTGAGGTGCTCGGTGCCGAACGCCACCTTCTCGCGGATCGCGAGCGGCGCGCTCTCGTGGTTCAGGCCGAGGGTGAAGAGCTGCATAAGTGGCTGACGATTATAGCGAACAGGCCGCCCGGAACGCCGCTTTCCGCGCCGGCAATAGCCTCGCCGCTTCCCGCCCGCACGCTCTTGACTTCGATCAATCCGGAGCGTCGGACCCGGCCCCGCGCACGCTCTTGCGGAGCCGCAGCGCCGGCGCCCGCGGGGCGCGCCGCGCCGCCCGCGCCCGCACGCGGAGGTTCAGGAGCTCGACGCCCACCGAGAACGCCATGGCGAAGTAGATGTAGCCCTTGGGCACGTGGAAATCCAGGCCCTCGGCGACGAGCGCGAAGCCGACCAGGATCAGGAACGACAGGGCGAGCATCTTGATCGTGGGGTGGCGGTCGACGAACTCGCCGATCGGCTGCGCGGCCAGCATCATCACCGCCACCGCGAGCACGACCGCGATGATCATGACCTCGACGTCGTCGGCCATGCCGACCGCGGTGATGACCGAGTCGAGCGAGAAGACGATGTCGATGATCGCGATCTGGAGCAGCACGCCGGCGAACGAGGCCTGCACGACCGCGCCTTGCTCGTCCGCCTCGCCCTCGAGCGCGTTGTGGATCTCGTGCACGCTCTTCCACAGCAGGAACAGCCCGCCGAGCAGGAGGATCAGGTCGCGCCCGGAGATGTCCCAGCGCGACACGCTGAAGAGCGGCGTCTTGAGCGTCATGATCCAGGCGAGCGAGAGGAGCAGCAGGATGCGCGTGCCCATCGCGAGGCCGAGGCCGAGGCGGCGCGCGAGGTTGCGCCGCTCTTCCGGGAGCCGCCCGACCAGGATCGAGATGAAGATGATGTTGTCGATGCCCAGCACGATCTCGAGGGCGGTGAGCGTCGCGAGCGCGATCCACGCCTGCGGATCGGTGAGCCATTCCATGTCGGAGTCCCCGGCGGATGAACGCCGCGGAGTGTAGCGGGCGCGGCGGCGCCACGCCGGGCCGTCAGGCGGCGAGCTCGGCGGGCGCCTGGGAGTCCTGCAGGTCGCCGAACGCGGCCTTGGAGTCGAGCAGCGGGAACTGGCGCGGGTGGCCGACGAGGAAGCCCTGGAAGTAGCGCACTCCGAGCCGGAAGGCCCAGTCGAACTTCTCCTGGCTGTCGATGCCCTGCGCGACGACGCGCGCGCCGACGGTGGCGGCGACGCGCACGATCGCTCCGATCTTGTCGTCGCCGACGCTCTGGAACGCCGCCGAGACCGACTTGCGGTCGAGCTTGATCAGCTTCGGCCGCACGAGCCGCAGCACCGTCTCCGCCGATTGCGGCCGCTCGGGCGAGAAGTCGTCGAGCGCGAGGCGCACGCGGCGCGCCGCGCACGCGCGCGCGAACGCGAGCAGCCGCGTGGGGTCGCCATGCGCGGCGGTGTCGGTCACCTCGACGACCAGCCGCTTCGCCTTGTCGCCGGCGCCGGCGAGATGGCCGAGGTAGCGCTCGCCGTGCCGGGCGAGCGTGATCATCGACACGTTCACGCACACCAGCAGCGAGGGGTGCAGGAGGTCGAGCGCGGCGATCGCCTGCTTCAGCACCGCGACGTCGACGGTGCCGATGTAGCCGGAGTCCTCCCAGCGTCGGATCGCGGTCTCGCGCGATTCGGGCTTGTCCAGGCCCTCGCGAAAGCGCAGCAGCGCCTCGTAGGCGACGACGTGCCCGCGCTCGCTCATGATCGGCTGGAAGGCGGTGCGGATCAGGGTTTCCACGGCAGCGGGCTGGGGACGCTCGAGTGCGGTCTCCATGCAAGCTTGGTGCCAGGCCGGCGCGGCGGGGCCGGGCGTCACGTCCGCCCTGATGGAGGGGCCGCCCGCTGAAGCAGCGTGTGCGAATGCCGTCAAGCGGTGTCGAGGAGCGGTCGCGCCGGGCCGTTCGGGCGCGCTCCCGGCGGCGCGTGAACTCGTTCACGCGCGCGGGCCGCAGGACGGGAATCCGACCCTCAGCCACGGACGAGTGGCCGTCCTCCGGCGAGGGCCGCGACGGCACGCGTCGCGCAGAGTCGGCCCGGCAAGCCGCGCGCGGCGCAGCGGGAAGCGCCGGCGCCGTGACGGCGCGCTACGCCGCGCCAGGGCGAGTCAATCGGACGACCTGCGGGGATTGCAGAGGCCCTCCGGCGTCGTCTGACCCAGGAGCTTTCCCGCCAGCGCGGCTTCGAGCGCCCGGGCATGGCAGCGTTGACCGAGGATGTTCGGATGCATCGCGCCGGACGAGTAGCGGGCCGTCTGGTCGTACGCATTCGCCAGCCAGCCCTGGCGCGCGAGCGAGTCGCCGTGGTTGTTGCTCCATGGCGGCGGGTCGCCGTCGGTCCATCGATGGCAGTAGCCGTGTCCCCTGAACGCGTCGATGTGCCCGTCGACGAGCGTCCACCCGTTCTGGCCGGCGGCAAACCGGACCTGGCGCGTGAGCGGCCCGATCATGAAGGCCCTGGCGTCTCCGATCTCGTTCTCCGATACGCCCAGGGACACGAGATCGAGCCACCACGACGAGAACGAACGCTGCTCGAGCCGGATGATCTTGTCGCGAATGCCGCAGCGATCGTCCGACCCGTCGTACTGCGTCAGATCGGGATACTGGCTGATGAAGACTTCGAGCTCTCCGCCCTGCTTCGCCGCAACCTGCCGCCGCAGGGCGTGATCGAGCGCCTCGAAGCGCTCGGACAGGAGCGCCGTCTCGCGCTGGACGCGCAGCCCGAACCCCGGCAGGTTGAAGGCGTTGTCGTGCACCACGAGGTTGCGCACGAGCGGACCGAACCCGACGTCGTTGGCGCCGATCGACAGCACGAGGGCGTCGACCGGCCTGCGCAGCCGCGCGCAGTCGCGCAGCCGGAGCGAGAGGAGCTCATCCGTGCTGCTCGCGGACTCGCACAGGAGGTCGAGGAGCGCGTTGAGCTGCGACGGCAATGCGCTGACGTAGGTCGCCGCATTGTGCTGGAGTCCGGTCGCCGCCGTTACGCAGAGCGCCGCGCACTCCCCGATCTCGCCCCCCGGGTGATCGACACCCTGGACGCGGCTGCAGTCGATGGGGTCGCTGCGGTCGGGTTCGGGACGCTGGCACCGGCCCGGCTGCGCGCAGTCCCGCTCGCGGTACGCCGTCGCGGCGAAAGGCCTGCACCCGCCCGACCGATTCGCGGCGAGTCCGAGCGCGTTCGGCAGGTAGGTGCGCAGCTGCTCGACCAGCTGGGCATAGCTCTCCATCCCGGAATAGGGCGCGAGCAGGCCGCGCTCGATCTCGGCGCCCGAGCAGGCGAAGCTGACGAAGACCACCTGGACGTGGTCGTCGCGCCGCGCGAGATCCATCGCGGCCTGCGCGGGGGCGGAGTTGAGCGAGCGGTGGCAGCGCTGGTCCCACCAGACCGCCGGGCGCGGGAGCGCGCTGCCGGCGCTGTCGGCGAGCGCGGGCCCCTGAGCGCGCGCGTAGTCCAGATCGGGCACGCCTTCGCCGGACGAATAGGAATCGCCGAGCGAGACGACCAGCAGCGAGCGGACGCGGATCGTCTGGGTGTGGCGCTGGCTCCGCTCGCCGCGCTCGCCGTGCACGACCACTTCGACGCGCGCCGTTCGCGCCGTCCACGGCAGATCGACCAGGACGCCGGAACAGGCGGCGTCCTGGAGCCGGGCGTCGTCCACCAACCAGGTGCAGGTAGCGCCGGGCGGCGCGCCCTCCAGCGCCAGGCGGACGGTCACGGGACCGTCGATCAGCGTCCGTTCGTAGCGCTGTTCGAACGCGTCCCAGCGGGTCGGCCGGATCCGGTCCTCGGGATTGCGCTGATCGGGGTGCGCGAGATACGCCTCTCGCTTCGTCGCGAGCGCGTCCAGGTCCTCGGCCTCGCGCAGTAGCGGAAAGCGGTTGACGACTTTCCAGGTGATCGCCTGCTGCGCGTGCGCCGCCGGACTCGCTGCGAGCGCCAGCGCCGAGGCGATGCCGAGAATGAGCGCCGTCGCGCACGGCCCTGGCCGGCGCCGTCGAGCCCATCGACCGGCGCGCTCGGGCCGTCCTCCGGAACCGGACCCGGGCGCGCGAGCCCCCCGTGCAGCCGCTGCCATGATCACCCCTCCCGAAGTTCGCGCACAAATGGTCGCGTTTAGCTCCGAATCAGTCGTGAAACAAATCGGCCAACCGGCTTAGAACTGCGCGGGCGCGGGAGGCGCTCGAGGACCTCGCAGCCTCGCGCGCACCACGCGGTTGCGGCAGTCGGAGCGGGCAAGGCGTCTGCCCTTTCGGACTGAAGGGTAACAGTTCATTCCGGACACATCGGTAACACTTTCCGGCATTTGGGGTACCCCAAATGCCGTGGCGGGAGTGTTGCAGGATGGA
>WBZO01003793.1_pt1 | contig 11278 bp, 13 predicted proteins | sample 5204261 | NCBI WGS metagenome assembly WBZO01 (sample SAMN12412400, study PRJNA552823) | activated sludge metagenome | isolation source: activated sludge from anammox sidestream of wastewater treatment plant... | place: USA: North Carolina | collected 2017-09 | reverse complement strand
GCTTTAAATGGAGGGGACCGATGAAAAAGATTCTCTGCATTCCGCTCTTTGCCGCAAGCCTCGCGTTTGGGGCCCCGGTGTTGATCCACTTCGACGAGCAGCCGCAACTCGGCCTGACCGGGGTCGTGATCACAAACCAGTATCCCGGCGTGAGCTTCAGTTCCTCCGGAGGTTCGGTGAACTATGTCACCACGCAGGCGGTCTACAACAGCACCCCGCCGAACTTCATCTGCACCGGTCCCGCCGGCAGCCAGATCACTTGCACCGCCGAGACGATCCTTGATTTCGCGATCCCCGTCAGCAATCTGCGCTTTGATGCGCTGGGTATCAACGACAGCGGTGTGGTCGCCCAAGTCGACGTGTTCGTGTCCGGCGTGTTGGATTCGACCCTGGATATTGTCGGAAACGCGGAGATTTACAACCCATTGCTCGTGGATTTGACGTCCTATTCCGATGTGACGCGGATTCGGATGCATAGTATTACCGACTCGGCCGGTATCGGTTGGGACACGTTTCGCTACGAACAGGCGCAGATCCCCGAGCCATCGACCGCCCTGCTGATGATGATCGGACTCGCGCTCACGGTTGCTGTGCGCCGCCGATAGCCCGGCCATTCCCGGGACCTCGCCCGGCATCGCATCGACGTCACGAAGGCAGGGTTCCACCCCCTGCCCGTTCGTCCTGCCCGGGGTGGCGGGGGTCCAAGCCTCGTCACAGCGCCTCCAGCGCTTCAGTACCGGGCCTCGATCGACGCGTTCCCGCCGCTCCCCGGTAGCCGAACACACTCGCAGCCGCGATCATATGCGGCTGCCCGGCCGTTCACCCGGACCTGAACGGGCGCTTTCCTCGCGGGATGCCGCAGATGCACGACGATCGCCCGCGGGGCGACCCTGGCTGGCATCTCAATCTCCCCGCGCAACGAATCACCCAGGACTTCGATCCGAAACGAAACAGCGCCAAAGTGGCTCGGAGCTTTCACCACGCCAACGCTGTGGCCGCGCTCCAACCAGTTGCGCGGAACGCCGGCCGCCAGGTGCAGCCCGTCGTCCTGCTCCATGACAAGCGAATCGCGGATCAGCCTCACGACCGCCAGGGGAGTCCACAGATGCTGGCGGTCCCCGCTGGTCTTCGTTGTCCCTGGTTCGAGACCGCGCTCCTCGCACCACGTCACCAGCGGTGTCGCATGATTCAAAGTCGAGTAGAGATACGCGGCCGAGGCGTCGCCCTCACCCCGCATCAGATGCGCCTCGGCAAGGTTATCCAACGTGATCGCCGCCCACGTCCCGTCCGCCATCCAGCCAGTGTGGACCGGTTGCCCCCATTCGCTGAGTTTCGCTTCGATGCGTTTGAGCGTTCCCTGGATGAGCGGATCGTCCGGGCCCAGGATTCTCGCCGGAAACAGCGAATACAGCGCGCCCCAGCGGCTGCCCGAGGCATTGCCCGGCGTGCCCGGAATCCAGCGGAAACCGTCATCGGCGATCGCGCCGGTTTCAAGCGACCGTCGCAAGTCCGCCAGCGAGCTATCGTAGATCTTTCGCAGTTCGGCAGCCTCTCGAGGCCGCCCGAGTATCTCCGCCGCCTCCACAGCCAGCCGGTCCGCCATCACGGCCAGAAAATTGTGTGGATAGAACACGCCGAAGTGATCTGCGCCGTTCATCAGGCCGCCGTCGCCCATTCCTCGCGGCATCAGCCCGCCGGTTCCCGCCTGTGCCCGCCGGGCGCTCTGCCATCGTGAACTGGCCAGCATCTTCGGGAACACGCTCGCCAGGTACTCATGATCTCCCGTCAGCCGGTAGTGCTCCATCACCGCCCACGACTTCATTCCGGCCCCGCCCCACATGGACTGCGCCCATCCCCGAGGGTCGTTCCAGTCGCCGTCGGGCGCCTGCATGTCGACGTGGACGCGCATCCCCTCCGCGGCATCCTGGTGTAGACCCATCTGATCCAGCGCGATCGCCGCCAGTGAAGGTTCGAACGGATTCGTCGAGCGATAGATCTCCGTTCCGCAGATTGTCCCCGTGTACCCCTGCGCCAGCGGTTCGCGCATGATGTACAGATCCGAGAGGCTGGCCCGGAATGCCTGCCGCACGCCTTTATCGGGGATCTGAAACCGCGAAGCCGCCGCGAGCACAGGCCGCCACAAGTCCAGCGCCCTCTCGAAACCGGCGTTCCAGTCCCTGTGCCGCATCGCCGGCAGCGCGGCTTCATAGGCCTCCTGCGGCCTCAACACCCAACCACTCGCCAAACCGCCTGGCGCCACCTGCCACTCCATCGACGCGGCCTTTTTCTCCAAAGGACCCGACACTCCTCCTGCCAGGGCGAGGAGCACGCGGTCGGCGCGATCGAACTGCATCGCCAACAGCGCCGCGGCGTCGCGGGCCGGATTCACCCACGCCGGATTGTGCGCCACCCATCCGCCCTGAACCTCGGCTCGCAGCGCAAACCGGTGCGGCCTTCTGTCTGCATTCCTGATCGAGACGCGCCCTACCGCTCCATCATCCGAACCGGCGAATTCGATCCGGACGCTTCCTCCCTGCCCCCGCCAGGTCATGTCCAGAACCGGCCAGCCGGCTTCGGCCCTCGACCAGACACAATCGCGCAGCGGTTCGCCGTCGACCGACGCGCTGAGCCGGATGCGCCAATTGACCCGTGGCGCCTTCCAGACCGCGAGCGGAACGTTGCGCAGGTCGTCGTAGGTCCATGCAATCGTCAATGTTCCAGGTTCGGCGTCCAGCAGCGTCTTGACGCTTCCACCCGGCTGCCCGACGGTGATCCGGTGCGGCGGCGCGAATGCCGAGTGGAAGTCCACCCTTTGAGCGGCTAACGCGGCGGGCAGCAGCCCGAAGATGACCAGCACTCGCAGCATCGCTTCACGCCCCGCAGCACTTCTTGTACTTCTTGCCGCTCCCGCAGGGACACGGATCGTTGCGCCCCGGCTCGGCCGAAAACACCTGGTCCGGTCCCACAGGAAAGAACACCGGCTTCAGACCTTCCGACTCCAGGCGCCGGTCGAGCGCGAAGGTAACGGATTCCTCCTCGGAACTCGTCAGGCCGCCCGCCAACTCCTCAATCTCGCGCAGGAGCTTTTCCGCTCCCTTCTTGTTAGTCCTGCCCGGCGCCGACAATGCGTAAGCGAACAGCGCGTCGTCGCGAAGGGCTTCATCCTTGAAATGCGGAATGAGTTCGGCCGACGAACTCGAGAGCCTGAGCGCGCCCACGCCTTGCACGCCCTGTCTCCTGACCGTCAGATCCTGACTCTTCAGCGCTTCCGCGATGTGATCGGCGAAACGGGAATCCAGGCTTCGCCACATCGCCTCCAGCGCCTCGGCGCGCGACTCCTCCAGACGGTGCTCTTGCTCGATCGCCGCGAAAACCTCGGCGATGCCGGCCGCTCCGGCAAGCCCGATCAGCAGACCGCACCGCTCCTTGCGGTCTGTGACCGTTTTCAGCCGGTTCAACATCAGCGCACGCACAGCGGGTTCCTCGATGCGCTCCCCCAGACTGCGAAACGCAGCCCCGCGCACCGCCGCCGACGCGTCGCTTTCAGCCACGGCCGTCAACTTCGCCCTGACTTCGTCCTGGTAGTCTTCGTCCAGAAAGCTGCCCGCCGCGGCAGCCCGGTACGCTTCCTCGCCGGAATCGAGAAACTGCAGCGCCTGCTCCGGTTTGAGCTGCTCGAACAGCGGCAGAGCCTCCTCCGGATAGAGTGCGAGGATGTCCACGTCCTGCCTGGCGTCGCCGGAGTACTCGCGGCCCAGCGCCTCGAGGCACTCCGTGAGCGCCCTCCGCTCTTCGACAGCATCCGCCGGCAACGCCGCGAGCGCCGCCTCGACGTCGGGTTGCAGCGCAGGGTCGCCGCACAGCCCCACGCATAGCGCGCCTTCATAGGGATCGCCGGCCAACGTCTCGCGGAGCAGGGCCGCGACGCGCCCGTCTTTCACGCCCAGAGCCGCCAGCACGAAGACGACATCAGCGCCGTGCGCATCGCCCGCTTCAAGCCGCGACCGCAGTTCGAGCAGCGGCTCGATGCACGCATCGCCGTGCTCCATGAAGGCTTCGATCAGATCATCCGGTATTTCACCCGGCTCCGCGCGCTCCAACATCTCGATGTAGAACGGCAACGCGCGAACACTGCCGATGGCACGGTACAGGTCGAATACCTGTTCACGCAAGTCGAGCAGATCGTCGTCGTGATCTGAGCGGAGGAACTCCTCCAGCGAGTTCAGCGTCTCTTCAGGCCGCGCCAGCAGAGCCTTGATCAGGCGCTGGTCGAAGCCGATTAGGCCTTGCGCCGCCTCCGTCAGCAGAACCGAGGCCGGCGTCGTATCGAATTGGCTTGGAAGGATGGGCATGAGGCAAGCCATCGGCGAATCGCGGTCAACCATCAGTATCCGCCAACCGCGCTTCGCCAGGCGCGGCCAACGTGGCCAACCACCGATTGCCGGATGTCGAAATCCGGCCGCTCATGGATGACCGCCGTAAGCCGGGCGCGGGCGGCTATTCCGCCGCCTCTTCCTGTTCCTTGTCTACCTGCAGTTTGACGGCTGCCGACACATCGCGGAACAGCTTGATGTTCACCGTGTGTTCGCCGAGAGTCTTGATCGGCTCGTGCAGCAGGATCTTGCGGCGGTCGATTTCGAAACCCTGCTTCGCCAGCAACTCGGCGATGTCCTTTGCGGTGACCGAGCCGAAGAGCTGATCCTGATCGCCGGCCTTCTGAACCGTCGTCAGAACCACCGATTCCAGCAGCTTGGCCTGGCCTTCGGCCTGGCCGCGCTCGACGGCTTCACGCCGCAGCGCCGCCTGCTTTTCCTGCTCGACGATTTTCTTGTTCGACGCGGTCGCCGCGACGGCCAGCCGCTTGGGCAGCAGGAAGTTGCGGGCGTATCCAGCCGCCACCTTGACGACGTCGCCGCGGTTGCCCAGTTTCTCGATGTCTTCACGCAGAATCACTTCCATCGGTGGGCCTCCTTAGCGCTCCCTTTCGACGCTGCCCACGAACGGCAGCAGCGCGATGTTGCGCGCCAGCTTGATCGCTTCCGTGATGCGGCGCTGGTTTTGCGCGTTCAACCCCGAGATGCGCCGCGGGACGATCTTGCCGCGCTCGGTGATGAACTGCGACAGCAGGCGGATGTCCTTGTAATCGATGTAGTCGATCTTGTCGATGCAGATGCGATCGACCTTCTTGCGGCGGAAATACTGGCGCTTGCCCGTGGCGATCGCTTTGTCGGTGCCGGTCGGCTTCTGGCTCGCCGCGATCGGGCGGCCTCCCCTTTGTTCAGCCATGGTCGCTTTCTCCTTTTCTCTCTTCTCGTGACGGGGTTACACCTGGGGCGCCTCGACCGGAGCCGGAGCCGCCGGCGCGGGCGTGCCTGGAACCGGCGACCCAGGCGCCGGTGTGCCGGGCGCGGGCGGCATCGCCGGAGCCGCCACCACAGGAGCCGGCCGCCGCTTGGCCCGCTTCTCACGCTGCCTGGTCCGCTTCTCCAGCTTCTTCAACTTCTCGTCGATGCGAACCGTGATCCACTTCAGGACCAGGTCAGTTACTTTCATCCGGCGCTCGAGTTCCGCCACGCAGCCGTTATCGGCGGTGCTGAACTGCACCAGAACATAGAAGCCCTCGCTCTTCTTCTGAAGCCGGTAGGCGAGCTTGCGCACGCCCCACTTGTCTACCTTGTCGACTGTTCCCTGGTGTGCGGTCACGATGCCCTTGACCTGTTCGATGTAGGCATCGATTTCCTCTTCCGGCGCGTCGGCTCGAACGATGAAGAGTTCCTCGTAGATCCTCATTCTTCCTCACTTGTTGTCCCCGGAGCGCGGCGGTTGTATGCCGCCATGGCCTTCTCGGCGCCCTGGGCGATAATGGTCTCCGCCGCCTGGCACGCTGTGTCCAGGACGGAGTCCAGTTCCTGTCGCTGCCCGCCTCTCATCGGAGCGAGCACAAACCTCGAAGCATCCCGCACCTCGTGTCCGGGATGAATGCCCAGCCTCAGCCGGGTGAACCCGTCACTGCCCGCGCAGCGGATGACGTCCTTGACGCCGTTGTGCCCGCCGGCGGAGCCGTTGGTCCTGATCCGGATATGCCCCCACGGCAACGCCAGCTCATCGTAGATGAGCAGGAGCTTGTCCGGCTTCAATCCGTACTTCTCCAGCAGCCCGTTCACTGCCTGGCCGCTCAGGTTCATGAACGTCTGCGGCTTGGCCAGCAGCGCCTGCCGGCCTTCCACGCTGCCCTGACCGATCAGCGACCGGCACTCGAGACGCGAGATTCGCACCGCGTGCCTCGCCGCGAGCCGGTCCAACGCCAGAAACCCCAGATTGTGCGGCGTCTCCTCGTACTCGGAACCGGGATTGCCCAGTCCCACGATGAGAAGCTCCGGGTCCGGCATCGATCGACAGCCCGCTCGCGAAGACTACTTCTTCTTCTCCGCCGCCGGCTCCTCTTCCTTCTTGCCTTTCTTGATCAATTCCGGCTCGGGCGCGGCAGGCGCGGCGCCCGGCGCCGCTTCAGCCGCCTCTTCCGCCGCCCCTCGTGTCGCGACGACGTGCGAAATCACCTGCTCCGGATTAGATACGAGCCTGACGCCCTCGCTCAACTGCACATCCTTGGCGCGGATGCTCTGGCCGATCAACAACTCCGTCACGTCCACCGAGTAGCTCTCCGGAATGTCGTCCGGCAGACACTCGACGACGACCTCGCGCGCCACCAGTTCGAACAATCCGCCCTGTTGCTTGACGCCCTTCGGATCGCCCTTGGAGAGCACCGGCACCCTCACCGTCAGCTTCCGCTGAAGGTCGATGCGCATCAGGTCGACGTGCAGCAGCGTCCCCTTGAGGGGATCGTTCTGCCAGTCCACCACCTTCACCGGCGTGGTTTCCCCGCCGGTCAGATGCAGGTTGAAAATCGTGTTGACGCCCGAAGCGGAGTGCAAAATCCTGTTCACTTCCTTCGGGCTGACGGTTACGGCGACGGGCTCGCCGTTCGTGCCGTATACAACGGCCGGGATGCTGCCGGCAACACGGAGGCGGCGCGCTGCATTCTTGCCGCGCGACTCGCGAACCTCCGCGCTGACGGTGATGTCCTTTCTCATGTCTTGGCTCCTCGATCGAAAACCGCTCAGACGAAGAGCGAGCTGACGCTCGTCTCCTCGTGAATGCTTTGAATCGCGCGCGCCAGCAACCGCGCCACGCTAAGAATCCGAATCTTTCCGCACGCCTGCGCCTCGGGACTCAGAGGAATGGAATCGCTGAAGACCACCTCCTTCAGCGGCGATCCCGAGATCCGCTCCACCGCCTGCCCGCTCAGCACAGCGTGCGTCGCGCAGGCTGAAACGCTGGCCGCGCCGTTGGCCAGCAAGGCCTCGACGCCCTTCACCAGGGTCCCCGCCGTGTCGATCAGGTCATCGACGATCAGGCAGTCCAGACCATCGACGTCGCCGACGATATGCATCACCTCGGCCACGTTGGGCCGCTCGCGCCGCTTGTCGATGATCGCCAGCGGCACTTCCAGACGCTTGGCGAACGCCCGCGCGCGCTCCACGCCGCCGGCGTCGGGACTCACCACGATCATGTTCTCGAGATTCATCGTTCTGAAGTACTCGATCATAACCGGCGCGGCGAACAGGTGATCCACCGGCACATCGAAGAAGCCCTGAATCTGGGCGGCGTGCAGGTCCAGCGAAAGAATCCGGTCGACACCGACGCGTTCCAGCAGGCTCGCCACCACCTTGGCGGAGATGGGCACCCGCGAGCGGTCCTTGCGATCCTGACGCGCGTAACCGTAATAGGGCAGCACCGCCGTGATCCGCTCCGCCGAGGCGCGCTTCAGCGCATCGATGATCAACAGGATCTCCATCAGGTTGCGTTCCACCGGCGGGCAGGTAGGCTGAACGACAAATACGTCCGCCCCGCGGACGTTATCGTCGATCTGCACCCAGATCTCGCCGTCTGAAAAACTGGTGACCACCGCACCCGCCATGGGAACGCCGAGTTCGGCACAGATGTCCTGCGCGAGCTTCGTGTTCGCATTCCCGCAGAGGATCTTGATGCGGTCGGGGTCCATTGCTCTTACCGGCTTCGGGGCGGCCATTGGTTCTCGACTATGTGTTCGGTCAAACTGCCCAACAGGCGCAAACGGTACTGCGCCCGCGTCAAAAACTGGGTCCGGAAGGTTTGAAGAGGCTCCGTGCGAAACCGCGGAAGGGCTCCCTGAAGCTTGGCCCGGTCCGGAAACACCCCGTAGAGTGCTGCCCCGCTGCCGGAGAGTCGCGCAGCTTGAGCACCGTGCCGAATCAACTCGTCGCGCCACCGTTTCAGTTCCGGGTGGAAACCGAAAACCGGGCCCTCGAAGTCGTTCTCTGCCAGCGGCCCCGAGAGACCGCTCCAGACAAATGCCTGGAAAGTATTTAGTCTAGGTAAAGCCGCGGCGGATGTCAATTCGGCGCGGCCCAACGCCTGATACGCGGCCGGCGTCGAAATGTGGATCGGCGGAGCGAGAATCAGCACCGGCCACACCTTCGGCTCCTCTAGCGGGTAGACCTCCTCTCCACGCCCCAGCCCCAGCGCCGCCCCGCCATGCAAAAAGAACGGCACATCGCTGCCAAGCCCGGCCGCCAGCCGCGCCAGCATTTCGGGCGGGGCCTTTTTCCCACACAGCCCGGCGAGCGCAAGCAGTGTCGCCGCGGCATCGCTCGAGCCTCCGCCCAGGCCCGCTCCCATCGGGATCTTCTTCCTCAGCGTCACCTTGAGCGTTCCCCGGGCGCCGGTCTCCTGCAGGAACGCCCGGGCCGCCCGCTCGACCAGATTGTCCTCGATCCGTAGATCGTCCTCCACCGCAATCGACACACCGCGCCCCGGTGCGTATTCGAACTCCAGGTCGTCCGCCAGGCCGACTGTCTGAAACACCGTCCGGATCTCGTGATACCCGTCAGCCCGTCTGTTCAGCACCTTGAGGCTGAGGTTGAGCTTGGCGTAGGCCTTGATCTTCGCTCTCCTGATCACGGCTAGTAATGCACCAGCGAGAACAACTCCCGCCCGCTCAGCTTCGACCGGCCATTCAGGAAGTCCAACTCGATCACGAACCCAAGCCCGAGAACCTCGCCGCCCATGCGCTCGACCAGCGATGCGACCGCCGCGGCCGTGCCGCCAGTAGCCAGCACGTCATCGAGAATCAGCACCCGCATCCCCGGCCTGATCGCGTCGGTGTGGATCTGCAGCCGGTCAGTGCCGTACTCGAGCGCGTACTCGACTGTCTCCGTCTCGGCTGGCAACTTGCCCGGCTTGCGCACCGGAACAAAGCCGGCGCCGAGGGCATAGGCCATCGCCGGCGCGAAGATGAAGCCGCGCGCTTCGATGCCCACGACCACGTCGACTTCCAGCCCTGCGTAATGCTCCTTCAGCGCATCGATTGTGGCGCGCCACCCCTCAGGGTCCTTCAGCAGTGTCGTGATGTCGTAGAAATTGATGCCCGGCTTGGGGAAATCGGGCACCTCCCGGATGAGGCGCTTCAGATTGTTCATGAGTATCGGATGACAAACCCATCCGATTGTAACAGGGGGGCTTCCATCGCTTCGACCGCCCTGACGCCGCCAAAGCGCGGACCTTGGCTCAGGTGGCCCGCCATCGTGGCCAGTTCAGCCGGAGTTCCGCAGGCGTGCACTTCAACGCTCCCGTCCGGGAGGTTGCGCACGTAGCCCGTCACGCCCAGTTCGAGCGCCCGGTTCAACGCAAACTGCCGGAAGCCCACACCCTGCACGCGCCCTCTCACGATCCACTTTCTGCCGCATCTTGCGGTCGTCCTGCCCATAGTGACATTATTCATGGAAATTGCCCGCAAATAGACTGCTGCTTCCCGCGTTTGCTTTCACTGCCGCGTTGGGCGCCTGGGTCTTCTTCGCCGGCATCTCTTTCAGACAGTTTCTCCCGCTGACGTTGGCCGGCTCCGAACTCGGTTTGCGCAACGCTTTGGAGGGGATGCCTGCCGGGGCGGAGCGCGCGCTGCTGCCCGATTGTCTCTTCGCCCTCGGCTACGCGCTCGTGCTCAGTCTCGCCGCGCGGGACCTTGCGCCATCCTCGGCATCGCCGGCGGCGGGCTTGTTGCTCTCCAAGGCCGTCTGGGCCGGCGCTGCCGCCGACATCGCCGAGAACCTGATGCTTCTGCAACTCTTCCATCGCCCCGAGACTGTCAGCGCCCCTCTCCTGAGGGCCGTCGCCGTCGTCAAGTTCGCCCTCTTCATCGCCGTCTGCGGCTGGGTGGGGGGCGCCGCCTGGCGCGCCCGCCGGAGAGCGTGGTCCGCCATCGCCCTGGCTGCCGCCGGGCTCACCTTCTTTTCGCTGTTGCCGGCGCTGCTCGGAGCCTGATTCGCCGTCTCTGATTCCGTACTCCGCTCCGCAAGCATTAAGTAACATTTACCGAACTGCCGCAAAGCCGCTCGAAACGGGCCCGGCATCCACCCTATTTTCAACGGACTGATCTACTGACCTCGATTGGCACCGGGATTGCCCAATCGCACACTGCCATGAATCCCACAACCACAGCCTCCAACGCGACAAAGTGGATCTTGCCGGGCGTTGTCGCAATCCTCGCAATGACAACGGTTCTCGGCTGGATGACTCTGTCCGCCGAGCGCACCCGCTCGGAGGACCTCGCGACCAAGAACGCGGCGTTGACGGGGTCGCTGGTCCGCGTCCAGGCGCAGTTGGACAGCGTTTCGCAGCGACTGGCCTCGCTGAACGAGACGGTGAAGGCCTTACAGCCGCCGCCGGTGCCGGAGTCCACGCCAGCCGTCGAACCCGCTCCGGCACCGAAGACGGCCCGGAGCTCGCCCACGTTCCGCCGCGTCGCGCCGGCCCGGGTGAGGCAGCCCGCGCCGGCCGCTGACCCGCGCATCGACCAGATCCGGACGCGGCTGGCGGGGCAGGAGACGCGGTTGGCCGGGCAGGAGAAGGAACTGGCTTCCACCCGGGATCAACTGGCGCAAACCAGACAGGACCTCGAGGGCCGCCTTGGTTCCACCAGGGACGAACTCTCGAGTTCCATCGCCCGGACGCACGAGGAGGTTCTCGAGCTGCAGCGCCGCGGCGAGCGCAACATCTACGAGTTCGATCTCTATAAGAATAAGGAGTTCAGCCGTGTCGGACCGCTCGGTCTCTCGCTTCGCAAAGCGGACACCAGGCGGCGCTCCTACCAGTTGAAGTTTCGCGTCGACGACCAGGAAATGGAGAAGAAGAACGTCAACCTGTTCGAGCCGATTCTGATCTCATCGGAAGGCTCCGGACA
>WBZO01006503.1_pt1 | contig 11283 bp, 10 predicted proteins | sample 5204261 | NCBI WGS metagenome assembly WBZO01 (sample SAMN12412400, study PRJNA552823) | activated sludge metagenome | isolation source: activated sludge from anammox sidestream of wastewater treatment plant... | place: USA: North Carolina | collected 2017-09 | reverse complement strand
CTCTTTTCATCGCGTTGAATGCGCCGTTGGGGCCAAGCGTCACCTCGCGTAGATCGGCGTCGTTGCCGACGCAAGCCATGACGAAGTCTTGCCCCTCGGCCGCCTCCTTCGGCGTGGCGCGGCGATCGCCCTGGAACTCGCCGACCCATTTCTCCGACTTGGAGCCGGTGCGGTTGAAGACGGTCACGTCATGCCCACCCTTGACTTTGAGGTGGCCGGCCATCGGATAGCCCATGACCCCCAGCCCGAGAAATGCGACCTTCGCCATTCTGTCCTCCTGATCGGAGCGCGCTGCTGCGCCGCCTGCTCCTGATCGACGCTGTTTGCGCCGGGCGGAGGCTGACCGTCAACATCGGCGCGGAGACGGGGCAGGGTGCGGCGAAACGTCAGAATGAAGTGCGGGCGGCGTTGACCTCGGACCCGGCATCATCCTAAGTCGCAAGAGCGGTCGCGGAATTTGACCCGCGTCGGCAGAGGAGCAAGCAATGTCGGTGACCAAGCAACAAGTTTTGGAGCGATTGGCCTCGGTGAAGACGCCGGGCGGCCAACCGCTCACCGAATCGGGCGCGCTGTCCGATATCGTCGTGACCGAAGGAAAGGTCTTCTTTTCGATGACGGTCGATTCGGAGGCCGTCGCCGTATGGGAGCCCGTCCGCAAGGCCGCCGAGGCCGCGGTTCGGGCCATACCGGGGGTGAAATCGGCCCTGATCGCGCTCACCGCCGAGCGGGCGGCGAGCGCCGGGCGCGCCCCGGCCGGCGGCCCGCGCCAGGCAGCCGGTGGCGGCGGCGCAGAAGCCGGAGTGCCGGGGGTGAAGCACATCATTGCGGTGGCCTCCGGCAAAGGAGGCGTCGGCAAGTCGACCACCGCCATCAACATCGCGCTCGGGCTGCGCGATCTGGGGCTCAAGGTCGGCGTGCTCGACGCCGACATTTACGGCCCCTCGATCCCGAAGCTGCTCGGCATCACCGGCCGTCCGCAAATGGGCGGCAACAAATTGATCCCGATGTCCGGCTATGGCCTGACCGTGATGTCGATCGGCTTCCTCGTCGAGGAAGAGGCGCCGATGATCTGGCGCGGCCCGATGGTCATGTCGGCCTTGACGCAAATGCTGCGCGAGGTCGAATGGGGGACGATCGACGTCATGGTCGTCGACATGCCCCCCGGCACGGGCGACGCGCAACTCACCATGGCGCAGCAGGTTCCGCTTGCGGGCGCGATCATCGTCTCGACGCCGCAGGACCTCGCGCTGATCGACGCCAGGCGCGGCATCGCCATGTTCCGGCGGGTCAACGTGCCGGTGCTCGGCATCGTCGAGAACATGAGCTACTTCCTGTGTCCGTCCTGCGGCGCGCGCTCCGACATTTTCGGCCATGGCGGCGCGAGGCAAGAAGCCGAGCGGCTCAAGACGCCGTTCCTCGGCGAGGTCCCGCTCGACATGACGATCCGCGAAACCTCCGATGCGGGGCGGCCAGTCGTGGCGACCGATCCGGACGGCGCGCACGCCAAGATCTACCGCGACATCGCGGCGCGGGTCTGGAGCGGCTTGACCACCGGCGCCCAGCCGCGCGCGGCGCCGCGCATCGTCATCGACGCCTAGCGTTTGCGGATCATATTGGAATATGCAATTCGCCAGTGCAGTACATCGAACCAGTTCTACCTAGCGATTCCCTCAATTCAGCGAGAGGAACTATGACAATCAAGCGTCGCCAATTTATCGCTGCAGCAGCGGCCGGCGTCGGGGCCGCCGCGATCGCCAAACCAGCCATCGCCCAGTCCGCGCCGGAATTGAAGTGGCGCATGACATCAAGCTTTCCGAAGGCGTTGGACACGATTTACGGAACGGGGGAGACCTTCGCCAAGGCTGTCGCCGAGCTGACGGACAACCGATTCCAAATTCAAAGCTTCGCCGCGGGCGAACTCATCCCCGGCCTTCAGGCCGCGGATGCGGTGACCAACGGCACCGTCGAGATGTGCCACACCGCCTCGTACTATTACGTCGGCAAGGACCTGACCTTCGCTCTGCCGACGGCGACCCCCTTCGGCCTGAACAGCCGCATGCAGTCGGCCTGGATGTATCACGCCGGCGGCAACGAGCTCGTGAACGAGTTCTACAAGAAGTACAATTTCCTTGCCTTCCCGGCGGGCAATACCGGCTGCCAGATGGGCGGCTGGTTCCGGAAGGAAATCAAGACCGTCGACGACCTGAAAGGGCTCAAGTTCCGCATCGCGGGCTTTGCCGGCCAAGTCCTTCAGCGGCTCGGCGTCGTGCCGCAGCAGATCGCAGGCGGGGAAATCTATCCGGCGCTGGAGAAAGGCACGATCGACGCGGCCGAATGGGTGGGGCCGTATGACGACGAGAAGCTCGGCTTCCAGAAAGTTGCGCAGTACTACTATTACCCCGGCTGGTGGGAGGGTGGGGCGATGCTCCATCTGTTCATCAATATCGGGAAATGGAACGAGCTGCCCAAGCTCTACCAGAACGCCATCCGGGTCGCCTCGGAGGCCGCCCATAACTCCATGCAGGCGAAATACGACGCGGCCAATCCGGGCGCGTTGCGCCGTCTCGTGGCGGCCGGAGCCCAACTGCGTCCGTTCCCGCTGCCGGTTCTCGAGGCGTGCTACAAGGCGGCGAACGACGTGTACGGCGAAGTTTCCGCCAACAATCCCGAGTTCAAGAAGATTTACGAGGCGCTCGCCGCCTTCCGCAGCGACCAGTATCTGTGGTGGCAGGTCGCCGAATATGGCTTCGACACCTTCATGATCCGCATGCGCAGGACATGAGCAAATCCCGCAAAAGTGGATACCACTTTTGCGATCAGGATTTGCTCAATCCTTTGAATTTGGAGCATTTCCTTTCGGTGAGACGATTCTGTCTCGCCGGGAAATGCTCCAGGGCCAAATTGCATAAAGTCAAACCAGGACCCCGCGGGTCCTGGTTTGCGTCATAGGAAAAGTTGATATCCCTTCCGGCGCTGATCAGGCATGATCAGCGCGCATGCGCGTCTCTCGGGCGTGCAGCCATGACTTGGGAGGGTCATCAATGAAGCGTCGTCAATTCCTAAAAACAGCAGGGGTTGGACTCGCCGCAACGGCGGTCGCAAAGCCGGCCATCGCTCAGTCGTCGCCGGACATCAAATGGCGTCTGACCTCAAGCTTCCCGAAATCGCTGGACACGATCTACGGCGCGGCGGAAGTGTTCGCAAAAGCGGTCGCCGAGGCCACTGACAACAAGTTCCAGATTCAGGTGTTCGCAGCCGGCGAGCTGGTGCCGGGCTTGCAAGCGGCGGATGCGGTGACGAACGGCACCGTCGAGATGTGCCACACCGCGTCCTATTACTACGTCGGCAAGGACCCGACCTTCGCGCTGGGAACGAACGTTCCCTTCGGCCTGAACGCGCGCATGAACAACGCCTGGATGTTTTTCGGCGGCGGCATGGAGCTGATGAACGCGTTCTACAAGAAGTACAACATCTACGCCATTCCGGCGGGCAACACGGGCGCGCAGATGGGCGGCTGGTTCCGCAAGGAGATCAAGGAGCCGGGCGATCTCAACGGGCTGAAGATGCGCATCGGCGGCTTCGCCGGGCGCGTGCTGCAAAAGCTTGGCCTTGTGCCGCAACAGATCGCCGGAGGCGAAATCTATCCCGCCCTGGAGAAAGGCACGATCGACGCCGCCGAATGGGTGGGCCCGTATGACGACGAGAAGCTCGGCTTTCAGAAGGTCGCCCAATACTATTACTATCCCGGCTGGTGGGAAGGCGGCCCGATGCTTCACAACATGATCAACATCGAGAAGCTCAACGCCTTGCCGAAATCCTATCAGTCGATCATCCACTCCGCCTCGCACGCGGCGAACACGTGGATGGTCGCGAAATACGACGCGGCCAATCCCGCGGCTCTCCGGCGTCTTGTCGCCGGCGGCGCGCAATTGCGGCCCTTCCCGCACGGGGTCATGGAGGCCTGCCTCAAGGCGGCGAACGACGTCTACAAGGAGACCTCCGACGCGAACCCGGACTTCAAGAAGATCTACGACTCGATGCACGCGTTCCGCAACGACCAGTATCTGTGGTGGCAAGTGGCGGAATACGGCTACGACACGTTCATGATCCGCGCCCGCACGCGCAGCTGATCTTTTCCGTGTTTTGCAAAAAGCCCGGGGCCGGACGGCTCCGGGTCTTTTTTAGCGCATGATCCCGAAAAGTGGACGCCACTTTTCGGAAAAGATCATGCGCCAGCAAAAATATTAGGGGTGCATCGTGATTCAGTCTAAGTGCAACCCGCTCTAGTGTGCCGCTTCGGCCGCGGCGGCGCGTGCGCTATTTGATTTTTGGCGGCTCGTCGAGATTGAGCGGCGGCATGTCGATATCCGGCGTCTGAATCTCGATCTTCACCTTGGACGGGTCAACCTGCGGACCCGTCGATTTGTAGTGCATCACCATGCTCGGAAAAGCGATGACAAGCGCGACCATGATGCACTGGATGATGACGAACGGCACCGCGCCCCAATAGATCTGGCCCGTCGTCACCGCCTCCATGCGTTTGCCCGTGACTCGGTCGGTGTAAGGTTCGCGCGGCGCGACCGAGCGAAGATAAAACAGCGCAAATCCAAACGGCGGATGCATGAACGAGGTCTGCATGTTCACGCCGAGGATCACCCCGAACCAGATCAGGTCGATGTCGAGCCGCTCCGCCGCCGGTCCGATCAGGGGGATGACGATGAAGGCGAGCTCGAAGAAGTCGAGGAAGAACGCGAGCACGAACACGAATATGTTGACGAAGGCGAGGAACCCGATCTGCCCGCCGGGCAGCGAGACGAGCAGCTCTTCGACCCAGCGGTGGCCGTTGACCCCATAGAAGGTGAGCGAGAAGATTCGCGCGCCGACGAGAATGAACACCACGAAAGCCGAAAGCTTGGCCGTGGATTCCGCGGCTTGCCGCACGAGGTTGAAGTTGAGCCTTCGTTTCAGGAGCGCAAGGACCATGGCTCCGGTCGCGCCCATGGCGCCGCCTTCGGTGGGCGTGGCAACGCCGATGAATATGGTGCCGAGCACGAGAAAGATCAGCGCCAGCGGCGGCACCATGACGAACGTGACCTGCTCGGCCATGTTCGAGATCAGGCGGAAGCCGGTGAATTTCTCGATCGCGCCGGCTGCGAGCGCATAGACGCTGCCGGCGAGCAACGCCTCCGAGAGGAGCGCCGTGCGCGCCCATCCGGCCTGGTGCAGCCAATAGTAAAGCGCGGCGAGGGCCAGCGTCGCAGCCAGCGTCATGACAAAACGACGGTGGCCGAAAAAGCGGTTGAACACGGCGGAGAGGAAAGCCACCACCACCGCCACCGACATGGTCAGGATGACGAAATCGGCCCCCGCCCGAACCGCCGTCTGCTGCATGATGTAATAGCCGACGATTCCCGAGAACGCGGCGAGGACGCCGAGATGCCACACGCCGCGCGCGCCGTCCGGCTCGCGATAGCCGATGTCCTTGACCGGCAGGCCGGGACCCGATTGCGGCCAGATGAGCGTGGCGAGGAACACGTAGAGGGCGTACAAAAGCGCGAGGATCAGTCCGGGCACGAACGCGCCCTCGTACATGTCGCCGACGGAGCGGCCGAGCTGGTCGGCCATGACGATGAGAACGAGCGAGGGCGGGATGATCTGCGCAAGCGTCCCGGAGGCGGCGATGACGCCGCTCGCGAGCTGCCTGTCGTAGCCGTAGCGCAGCATGATGGGGAGCGAGATCAGCCCCATCGAGATCACCGAGGCGGCGACCACGCCGGTGGTCGCGGCGAGCAAGGCGCCGACGAAGACGACGGCGTAGGCGAGGCCGCCGCGAATGGTGCCGAACAATTGGCCGATCGTGTCGAGCAGATCCTCCGCCATCCCGGATCGTTCGAGCACGAGGCCCATGAACGTGAAGAAGGGAATAGCGAGCAGCGTCTCGTTGTTCATGATTCCGTAGACGCGCTCGGGTATGGCCTGAAGGAAGTCGGGGCGGAACAGGCCGAGCTCGATGCCGATCAGCCCGAACAGCAAGCCGTTGGCGGCGAGCGAGAACGCGACCGGATAGCCGAGCAGCAGGAAGATGACGAGCGCCGCGAACATGATCGGCGCCATGTAATGGATGAACAGCTCCACCATGGTCGGCGACTCCCGTGTCCGCGCTAATGTGGATCTTGTTTGAGTTCAGTCACCAATCGTTCCGCCTCCGCCTCGGCCGCCGCGTGATGGCCACCTCCGCCGGCATACGGGTCCGGAATAAGCCCGCGCATGACGGCGATGCGCTTGATGAGCTCGGAGACGCCCTGGAAGAACAAGAGCGCAAACGCGATCGCGATGAGAGACTTGGCCGGCCATTGCGGCAGGCCGCCCGCATTCATCGACTGCTCGTTGATCTCGACAGAGCGGAGGAAGAACGGAATTCCGGTCACGACCATGATGATCGTCAGCGGGATCAGAAAAAACGCATGCCCGATCACGTCGATGACGTTGCGGACGCCGATCGGCAGCCTGTTGTTCACGATGTCGATTCGGATGTGTTCGTTCGCGAGCAGCGTCCAGGGCGAGCAGAGCAGAAACACCACCCCGAACAACACCCATTGCAGTTCGAGCCAGGCGTTCGAGGAGGTGTCGAACACCTTGCGTATGGTTGCGTTGGTGGCGGAGATCAAGACGGCCGCCAGCACGAGCCAGCTCAGCCATTTGCCGATTCGGGCGTTCACCGCGTCGATGACGCGGCTGAGCGAAAGCAGCACTTTTGCGTCCTCTGTCCTCTGGAAAGCGGCCTTCTTTTGTGCCGCTAGGCCGCGCCGCCGCGACGCGGGCGCGCCGACTGTGACGGGATTAACGTCACCTTAACCCCAATGGGCGATGGGCCGTCAACCTAAACTTTGCCGCTTACCGCCGTCGGCGAATCGATGATTTCGCCTTGGCCCGCGGGCTCGCGCGCACGCAGGCGTTCGCGATGCAGGGCGTAGACGCCGCTCGCGGCGATGAGGAGGGCGCCGGCCATCGCCAATCGATCGGGCGTTTCGCGAAACAGGAAGAAGCCGCTGAGCGACGCCCAGATGAGGAGAGTATAGCGGTAGGGCGCCACCACGGCGATATCGACGCCGCGGAAGGCGAGCACGAGCAGGAAATTTCCCGTGGCCAGAAAGACGGCGCTAAAGCCTAACAGCCCGAGGTTGACCGGATCGACGGGACGCCACGCCTCCCACCATCCCATGCCCAGCCCGAACAGCGCCACGCTCACGGAGGCGACCAGCGACACTGCAAGGGCCGGCATGCGAGGGTCGATATTGCGGGTGATCAAGTCGCGCGAGGCCGATACGAACGCGCAGAGAAAAGCGATGAGCGCCCATTCGTTCAATTGGCCGGGAGCGGGCTTGGCCACCAGCAGCACGCCGGCGAAGCCAACTCCGATCGCCGCCCACCGCCGCGCGCCGACCTCCTCGCCGTGGAAGAACACCGCCATGCCGGTGAGGATCAGCGGCGAGGCGAGAAGGATCGCCGCGACTTCCGCGATGGGCATGTGCACGAGCGCGGCGGTGAAAAGGGCCGTGGCAAGCCCCTCCAGAAGCGCCCGCGTCATGACGCGCCGGTTTTTGAAAGCGGCCGCCGCGTTCACCCGCCCGAGGATCAGGAGCATGACGCCCAGCAAGGCGCTGGTCATCAGCCCGCGCACGAATATGACCTCGCCAAGCGGGTAGCGCTGCGCGACGAGCTTGACGAACGCGTCATTGCCCGCGAACGCCGCCATGCCCGCGACGAGCGAAACGATGCCGCGGCGATTGGCGTTCGAGCTGGCCAGGGAAGGACTCCGGTGGACTCGCCGCGGACGCGGCGCGAGACGGCGCGTCAGAGCATTTCCCGGCGAGACGGAATCGTCTCGCCGAAAGGAAATGCTCCAAATTCAATGGATTGAGCAAATCCTGATCGCAAAGGTGGTTTCCACTTTTGCGGGATTTGCTCTAGCACGGACGGCGGGCCGCCGCGACTAGCGAAAATGTCGGATCAGCCGCCCGTTACGCTCATGTGGCGCTTGACGGCGGGCTGCCGCGTCCGGCGGTCGATGATGAAATCGTGGCCCTTCGGCTTGCGCGCGATCGCCCGGTCGAGCGCGGCGTGCAGAAGCTCGTCGGTCTGCGAAGCCCGCAGCGGCGTGCGGAGGTCGGCCGAGTCCTCCTGTCCGAGGCACATGTAGAGCGTGCCGGTGCACGTGAGGCGCACCCGATTGCATGACTCGCAGAAGTTGTGCGTCATCGGCGTGATGAAACCGAGACGGCCACCCGTTTCCTTGACGCGGACATAGCGCGCCGGCCCGCCGGTGCGGTAGTCGATGTCTTCGAGGGAATATCGGCTCGCGATTCCTGCGCGCACCATGGAGAGCGGCAGGTACTGGTCCAGTCTGCCTTCGCCGATATCGCCAAGCGGCATCACCTCGATGAAGGTGATGTCCATGTGGCGGCCATGCGCCCACTCGATCAGCTGGCCGAACTCGGCATCGTTCACGCCTTTGAGCGCGACCGCATTGATTTTGATTCTCAGACCCGCCTCTTGCGCCGCGTCGATCCCCTCCAGCACCTGCCTGATTTCTCCCCAGCGCGTGATCTGCCGGAATTTGTCTGCGTCGAGCGTGTCGAGCGATACATTGATCCGCTTCACGCCCACATCGGCCAGCTCACGGGCGTATTTCGTAAGCTGAGAGCCGTTGGTGGTGATGGTGAGCTCGTCGAGGCCCGATCCCAGATGTCTTGCGAGCGAATTGATCAGGGTCATGATGCCGCGGCGCACGAGCGGCTCGCCGCCGGTCAGCCGCAGCCGGCGCACGCCGCGCGCGACGAAAGCCGAGCACAGTCGATCGAGCTCCTCCAGCGTCAACAGATCGCGCTTCGGCAGGAACGTCATGTTTTCCGACATGCAGTAGACGCAGCGGAAATCGCACCGGTCGGTCACCGACACCCGGAGGTAATTCACGGTGCGGCCGAACGGGTCGATGAGAGGGGAGGCTTGAAAGCTCTCCATGCGGTCCATCTGCATCGCGCTCTCCAGGTCCGTCACGAATAAAGCGCGACGAATAGGCCGCTTCGAGCAGCCGACATTTGCGCGCGGGCAATCTCTTTTGCCACAGGTCCTGGAAATATGCGATGCAATGAGTCGAAATGAAAGGGGCGGAGGCTGCTGCGTCGCCGCATGCTTGCGCATGATCCCGAAACGTTAATCGCTCAGAGGTGTGGAACCGACCATGACCTGGCCAACCGAGATTCGGCTCCAGAAGGACCGCAAGGCGCTCACCGTCGCGTTCGACGACGGGTCAAGTTACACGCTGAGCGCGGAATTCTTACGGGTGAACAGTCCGAGCGCCGAGGTTCAGGGCCATTCGCCCGAAGAACGGAAAACCGTGCCGGGCAAACGAAACGTCCAAATCCTCGAGGTGGAGCCGGTCGGCAATTACGCCGTGCGCCTGGTCTTCGACGACATGCACTCGACCGGGCTCTATAGCTGGGAGCACCTGTTCGATCTCGGCCGCAACGAGCGGAGCTATTGGCAGAAATACCTGGACGAGCTCGCGGCCAAGGGGCTGTCACGCGACCCGGCCCCGGGCCGGTGACGGGGAGGGGGTTATTTCGTCATTGCGAGGCGGCGAAGCCGCCGAAGCAATCCAGACCGCGGCAGCCGCATGCTGGATTGCTTCGCCCTTCGCTTCGCTCCGGGCTCGCAATGACGATCGTGAGGCGGAAAGGCGTCTCGAAGGAAGGCGATCCAACCTGAAGTCAAATCACCGCAAGACGATCACCTTCGAGCCGACCTTCGCTCGCTCATAGAGATCGATCACGTCTTCGTTGGTCAGGCGGAAACATCCGGAGGAGACGGCTTGGCCAATCGTCTCCGGCTCATTGGAGCCATGAATCCGGTAGAGGGAGGACCCGAGATAGAGCGCTCGGGCGCCCAGGGGGTTTTCGGGCCCGCCGCGCATGTGGCGCGGCAGGTCAGGGCGGCGCTTGAGCATTTGCGCCGGAGGCGTCCAGTCCGGCCATTCGCGTTTTGCCGAAATGGCCGTGACGCCGGCCCAGGTGAATCCGAGTCGGCCGACGCCGATCCCGTAACGCAAAGCGCGCCCCTGGCCGAGAATGTAGTAGAGCCGCCGCTCGCCCGTGTTGATGACGATCGTGCCGGGCGCGTGATTGGCGGGATAGCTCACCTCGGTGCGCGGTATGGGGGAGATGCGGCCCCCGAACAGCGTGTAGCCGCGGCCGACCGGCGCGCCGCCGGTGTAGCGGCCGTCCGGGTCCCAGGGCGGATTGGCCGAAGCCGGCATTGTCAGCGACATCAACCAGCAGAACCCGATCGCAAGCAAAATCCCCGCCTGCCGCCAGCGCATTTGCAGCCCCCACATCGACAATCAGAACCGAAAAGAGCAGCCCGCTGCCCCCGGCAAGAAAGGCCACGTTTTGCCCCCGACGGCAACCCTTGCCCGCGCGCTGCGGCGTCGGCGCGGTGACGCGCCTTTCAGGGGTTGCACTTGCGCAACACAGCCGGCGCGTGATCGACGCTAATGGTGGGCGCTATGCCGATGGTGGGCGCTATAGGGATTGAACCTATGACCTTCCCCGTGTGAAGGGGACGCTCTCCCGCTGAGCTAAGCGCCCGGCCGTTCATCGTGGGCGACGACTGTCGCCGACGTGATCCCGGCTCGCCGACATTCGGCGCGAACGGGCATCTTCGCTCGCGCATCCAGTCGGTTTTGCGGCTGATTTAAGGTGCGGCGCGAAGAGGTGTCAACCGCTCCGCGGCGAGTAGAGAAGCCGCGTTGTTAACTTGGCTGACCGGAGCTGGCCGCTGTGCGGCGCTTCTGCTTCTTTGCCGGCGTCTTTTTCGCGGGCGGGGGAACAGGCTCGAGCTGAACGATCACCGGATTGGGATCAAAGCGCGGCCCGCTCGCGGCCTCGCGCGGATCGCCCGGCGGCATCGTGGTCACCGCGACCGTCTGCGGCTGGTAGCCGTTTGCGGAGATCGTCACCGAGAATTCTTGGTTCGCGGCGACGTTGAGCATGCAGGGCGTCCGGCAATTCGCGCCGGTCGAGGTTTTCGCATCCGCTCCCGGCGGCTCGGACTCGATGCGAAGTTCCGCCGTCTGCGTCGAAGATGGGACCATGAAATCAAGGCTGCTCGGAATCCACGACGACGCGCATCCCGACACGGCCAGAGCCGCCGCAGAAACGAAGACAAACCTGATCATGGTACGCCCACCCGCTTGCGGCCGCGGCCGCACTCTCACCCGCGAGC
>WBZO01006502.1_pt1 | contig 11284 bp, 14 predicted proteins | sample 5204261 | NCBI WGS metagenome assembly WBZO01 (sample SAMN12412400, study PRJNA552823) | activated sludge metagenome | isolation source: activated sludge from anammox sidestream of wastewater treatment plant... | place: USA: North Carolina | collected 2017-09 | reverse complement strand
TCGGTCTCGGCGCCGGCTTCTTCCTCGGCGGCGCGCTCGGTGGCGCGGCGACCGTGTCCGGCGCGGGCATCGTGATGATGGTGCTCGCCGCGGCCTTTCTCCTCGCGCTGCCGTTGCTCGCCCTCGGCCGTAGTGCGAGCAACGACCGGGCGGCCGACGCCCGCCGTGTCGGTACTGGCGCGCCTCGACCGCGCGGCTCGCGGCGCTGACCCGCCGGGGCCTCCAGGGCGAGCGCGGGCCGGATCCTGGACGGGAGCGGGCGACCGGGGCGGCGATAGCGTGACCCGCCGTGGCCACCTACCTCGACCGAATCCTCGCCGCGCACCGCTCCCGCGCCGCGGCCGACACCCGACCGCTCGACGAGCTGATCGCGGCTGCCGAGCGGATGGCACCGGCGCGTGGGTTCCGGGCGACGCTGGCCGCGGCGGCCGCGCGTGACGGCATCGCCGTGATCGCCGAGGTGAAGCGGCGATCGCCGTCGAAGGGCCCACTCGCTGCCGACCTCGACCCGGCGGTGCTCGGCGCGGCCTACGCCGCCGGCGGGGCCGCCTGTCTGTCGACGCTCACCGACGAGGAGTTCTTCGGTGGTTCCGTGGCCGACCTGCGCGCCGCTCGCGCCGCGAGCGGGCGCCCCGTGCTGCGAAAGGACTTCACCGTCTCGCCACGCGACGTGTGCGACGCCCGGTTGATGGGAGCCGACGGTGTGTTGTTGATCGCGGCCGCGCTCGACGACACCGAGCTCGCCGACCTGCATGCGCTCGCCCGCCGGATCGGCCTCGACGCGCTCGTCGAGGTCCACGACGAGGCCGAGCTCGCCCGGGCGCTCGCCGTCGGTGCAGATCTCGTGGGGGTGAACCAGCGCGATCTCGTCACCTTCCAGGTCGACCAGGAGCGCGCCGTGCGCATGGCTCCGCTGATGCCCGACGGTGTCGTCCGCGTCGCCGAGTCCGGTGTTCGTGGCCCGGCCGACGCAGGAGTACTCGCCCGCGCCGGTTATCACGCGCTGCTCGTGGGCGAGTCGCTCGTGACCTCGGGCGATCCCGAGCGGGCGGTCGCCGAGCTGCGCGCCGCGGGCCGGTAGCGTCGGCGCATGTTCGTCAAGATCTGCGGCATCACGAGCGAGGAGGACGCCCTGCTCGCCACGGCGCTCGGTGCTGACGCCCTGGGCTTCGTGTTCGCGCCGTCGACCCGTCAGATCCAACCGGTACAGGCCTACGACATCGTGCGGCGCCTGCCGCCCGACGTATTGACCGTGGGGGTGTTTCGAGACCACGCGCCCCAGCGGGTCGTCGAGATCATGCACCAGGTCGGCTTGCGGGCGGCACAGCTCCACGGCCACGAGAGCATCGAGGACACGCGCTACGTGCGTGAGCGGGTGCCGCTCGTCATCAAGGCGTTCCCCGCCGGCGCGCCCGCGCTCGCGGACGTCGCTCGTTACGCAGCCGACGCCGTCCTCGTCGACTCCAGCACACCGGGGTCGGGTCGGGTGTTCGACTGGGCGCTCGCCGAGGACGCTCCGCTCGGCCGCCGGGTGATCCTCGCCGGTGGGCTCACGCCGGAAAATGTGGGCGCGGCGATCGTTCGCGTGCGACCGTGGGGTGTCGACGTGTCGAGCGGCGTCGAGGCCTCCCCCGGCAAGAAGGACGCCCGCAAGCTGCGTGCGTTCGTCGCGGCGGCGCGCGACGCGGCGCCGGCCGGGCACGAGGGTGCGGAGCTCACCCCCTACGACTGGCAGGAGGACGACATCTGATGGCGGTCATGGCCGAGCCCGGTGCCGACGGGCGCTTCGGCTCCTACGGCGGGCGCTACGTGCCCGAGACGCTCGTGCCCGCGTGTGCCGAGCTCGAGCAGGCGTTTCGCGACGCGTGGGCCGATCCGGCGTTCCGGGCCGAGCTCGACGCGCTGCTGCGCGACTACGCGGGCCGGCCGTCGCCGATCACCGAGGCGAAGCGGCTGTCGGCCGAGATCGGCGTGCGCGTGCTGCTCAAGCGCGAGGACCTCAACCACACCGGGTCGCACAAGATCAACAACGTGCTCGGCCAGGCCCTCCTCGCCAAGCGCATGGGCAAGACCCGCCTGCTCGCGGAGACCGGCGCCGGCCAGCACGGAGTCGCGACGGCCACCGCGGCCGCGCTCTTCGGCATGGAGTGCGTGGTGTACATGGGCGAGGTCGACATGGCCCGCCAGGCACTCAACGTGTTTCGCATGCGGCTCCTCGGCGCCGAGGTGCGCCCGGCGTCGGGCGGCAGCCGCACGCTGAAGGACGCAGTGAACGAGGCGCTGCGTGACTGGGTCGCCACGGTCGAGGAATCCCACTACTGCCTCGGCTCGGCGATGGGCCCGCACCCGTATCCGTGGATGGTGCGCGAGCTGCATCGGGTGATCGGTGACGAAGCGCGCCGCCAGTGCGCGGAGTTGCTCGACGGTGGGGTCCCCGACGTGGTCGCGGCGTGTGTCGGGGGTGGGTCGAACGCGATCGGGATCTTCGCCGGCTTCGCCGACACCACCGCGGAGCTGGTCGGTGTGCAGCCCGCGGGTGGTGCCGCGATCGGTCACGGCTCGCCCGGCATCGTGCACGGCATGGTGTCCTACCTCCTCCAGGATGAGTGGGGCCAGGTCGAGGAGGCGCTGTCGATCAGCGCCGGCCTCGACTACCCGGGCGTCGGCCCGGAGCACTCGCATCTCCACGAGATCGGGCGGGCCCGCTACGAGGCGGTGACCGACGCGGAGGTCATCGAGGCGTTCACCGTGCTGTCCCGGAGCGAGGGGATCATCCCGGCGCTCGAACCGGCGCACGCCATCGCCTGGTTGTTGCGCGACCGCGACCGGCTGCGGGGCAGGACGATCCTCGTCAACCTGTCGGGTCGAGGCGACAAGGACGTCGCACAGATGATGGAGGTGCTCGGCGCCGACATGTCGATCGGGCGAGGCCGATGAATCGGCCGGGAACGATCGAGTCCACGCTGCGCGAGGCGCGGGCCGCGGGCCGCAAGCTGCTCGTGCCGTACCTCACCGGCGGTCTCGGAACCGATTGGTGCGACACGGTCCGAGCGGTCGCCGCGGCGGGTGCCGACGCGATCGAGATCGGCATTCCGTTCAGCGACCCGGTGATGGACGGTCCGACCATCCAGCGGGCGAGCGATCTCGCGCTGCGCTCGGGTACCACGCCGCAGACGGTGCTCGACGGGCTGCGCACGATCGACGCGGGCGTGCCACTCGCGGTGATGACGTACGCGAACATCGCCTTTCGCATGGGCTGGGAGCGCTTCGCCGCCCGACTCCACGAGGCAGGCGTGCAGGGAGCGATCCTGCCCGACGTCCCGCTCGAGGAGGCGGGCGAGTGGTGTGCCGCGGCCGATTCGCACGGCGTGGAGTCGATCCTCCTCGCCGCGCCGACCGCGCCCGAGGAGCGGCTCGGACGCATCTGCGCCCGAGCCCGAGGGTTCGTGTACGCGGTCGGTCTCCTCGGGGTGACGGGTGCTCGCGACGAGCTGGCCGCTTCGTCGCTCGTGATCGCCCGGCGCCTGAAGGCCGTCACCGACAAGCCGGTGCTCGTCGGCGTGGGAATCGGTTCGCCCGCGCAGGCAGCCGAGGTGTGCCGGACCGCCGACGGGGTGATCGTCGGCTCGGCGATCGTGCAACGCATGCTCGACGGCGCGGGCCCTGACGGGGTCGCCGCGCTCGTCGCCGAGTTCCGCGCCGCGCTCGACGCATGAGCGACGGCACCGAGACCCGGCAGGTCACCGTCTATGAGTACGTCGGTGGTACCCCGTTCTTCACCGAGCTCGTCGAGCGCTTCTACGCGGGGGTGGACACCGACCCGCTGATCCGCCCCATGTACCCCGACGATCTGACCGACGCGAAGGCGCACCTCGTCGGCTTCCTCGTGCAGTTCTGGGGCGGACCGCAGACCTACAGCGAAGCGCGCGGCCACCCGCGGCTGCGCATGCGGCACTTCCCGTACCGGATCGGCGACGCAGAGGCCGCGGCGTGGAATCGCCACATGGCCGCGGCCGTCGAGTCGATGCAGCTCGACGACGTCGCCCGGCCGGTGCTGCTCGAGTATTTCGAACGGGCGGCCAACGCGATGATCAACGTCGAGGCCTGAGCAACGGCGCCCGGGCCACCGGGCGCGGTCCCGGCGACCAGGGCAAATGCTTGACTTGGCACTCGATCTCGACTGGCCTAGGTCCTGCGGAGGGCCGACCGGCCCGTCGTCCGTCACAGGAGAGCCCAGTATGAACAAGTCCGAACTCGTGTCCGAGCTCGCCCGCCGCACCAGCCTCACCCAGAAGGACGCCGGCGCGGTGCTCGATGCGTTCCTCGACGCTGTCGTCGACGGGCTCGCCAAGGGAGAGAAGCTCACCATCCCTGGGTATCTGACCGTCGAGCGCGTCGAGCGGGGGGCCCGGACCGGCCGCAACCCGCAGACCGGCGAGACCTTCGAGATCGCGGCCACGAAGGCGGTCAAGCTCAGCGCCGGCTCCAAGCTCAAGGCCGCCGCGAAGGGCTGAGTCCGCCGCCAGGGTGCGCGAGGGGCTGCGGCGCTCGTCGGCGGTGCGACGGCACGGTCGGCGGGAGGTGAGGCGCTAGCGTCCTCGCCATGGCTGAACCGAACAGTTTGACCGTCGGTGACCGCGCGCCGGCGATCGATCTTCCCGACCAGACCGGCGCGCCACACACGCTTGCGTCGTACCTGGGGCGCAAGGTGCTGGTGTACTTCTATCCCAAGGCGGATACGCCGGGCTGCACGCAGCAGTCCTGTCTGTTGCGAGACATCAAGGACCGGATCGGCACCACCGCCATCATCGGGATCTCGCCCGACAAGCCCGAGCGGCAGGCCAAGTTCGACGCCAAGTACGAGTTGGGATTCCCGCTGCTCGCCGACACCGAGCACCGCGTCGCCGAGGCGTACGGCGTGTGGGCCGAGAAGAAGAACTACGGCAAGACGTACATGGGCATCGTCCGGTCGGCATTCCTGATCGACGAGGCGGGCGAGCTCGAGGCGGTCTGGTACAAGATCAGCCCGAAGGACACGCCGGCCAAGCTCCTCGAGGCACTCGGCGCATGAGCACCATCGGGCTTCCGGCCCCGGCCGATCTCCTGCCTCACCGGGCCCCGTTCCTCTTCGTCGACGAGCTGATCACGCTCGAACCCGGGCAGCGCGCCGCGGGGCTGTGGCGGCTCACCGGTGACGAGTGGTTCTTCGCCGGCCACTTCCCGGGCCGGCCCACCCTGCCTGGTGTATTGATGTGCGAGGCCATCGCGCAGGTCGGCGCCGTGGCGACGCTCGCCGATGCGCGCTTTGCGGCCAAGCTCCCGCTCTTCGGTGGGCTCGACGGGGCCCGCTTCCGCCGCCAGGCCGGCCCCGGCGACACGCTCCGGCTCGAGGCCGAGCTCGGGCGCATGTCGGCTCGGGCGGGCCGCGGCCACGGCCGTGCGTTCGTCGGGGACGACCTCGCCTGCGAGTGCGACCTGCTCTTCGTCCTCGTCGACGCCTGAACCTCGACGCGTTCGCCGTCGGTTCTGGGTCGGGAATCGCGTCGCGGGCGCGCGCGAATCTGACCCAAGACGTGAGGTGCGGGTTTTGGGTCGGGAATCGCGTCGCGGGCGCGCGCGAATCTGACCCAAAACCGGGGGCTACGGCGCGCCGAGCACCACGGTTCCGTTGTGGCCGCCGAAGCCGAACGAGTTCGAGATGGAAACGCCCGGCTCCCAGGGGCGCGGCTCGCCCACGACGAGGTCGATGGGCGCCATCTCCGGGTCGTCGTTGACGTGCCCGTCGGTCGGGGGGATGAGCTTGTTGCGCATTGCGAGCACGACCGCGATGGCCTCGATCGCGCCGGCCGCACCGAGTGCGTGCCCGGTGACCCCCTTGGTCGAGGTGACAATCGGCCGATGATCGCCGAACACCTCGGCCATCGCCGCCGCCTCGGCCGCATCGTTGAGCGGCGTCGACGTGCCGTGGGCGTTGACGTGGCGCACGTCGGCCGAACTCACCCCGGCGTCGGCGAGAGCGTTGCGCATGCAGCGGATCGCGCCGGAGCCACCGGGGGCCGGCGCCGTGATGTGGTGCGCGTCGGCGGTGGAAGCCGAGCCGAGCACCTCGGCGAAGATCGTGGCGCCCCGGGCGACCGCCGTGTCCCAGTCCTCGAGCACGAGCATGCCGGCCGCCTCGGCGATCACGAAGCCGTCACGGTCCCGGTCGAAGGGACGGGAGACACCGCTCGACGACAGCGCGGTCATGTTGCCGAACCCGGCGAGCGCGGTGGGCGTGAGGCTGGCCTCGGCGCCTCCGGTGACCACCACGTCGCACACCCCGAGCTGCACGAGTCGGGCCGCGTTGCCGATCGAGTGGGTGCCCGCCGCGCACGCGGTCACCGTGTTCTCGCACGGGCCCTGGAAGCCGTACTTCATCGAGACGGTCGCGCTCGCTGCGTTCGGCATCATCATCGGCACGAGGAACGGTGACACCCGCTTGGCGCCCTTTTCGTGGTTGATAATGATCTGCGTCTCGAGCGTCTCGATACCGCCGATACCGGTGCCGATCCACACGCCGATGCGATCGGGCGCGACCGAGAACGACCCGGCGTAGGCAAGTGCCTCGTCGGCCGCGCCGAGGGCGAGCTGGGTGAACCGATCGGCCCGGCGCGCCTCCTTCGCGTTCTCGAAGTACGGCTCGGGGTCGAAGCCCTCGACCTGTCGCTGCGCGGTGGGGGGTTGCGGCGCGAGGAGACCGGCCCAGAACGCATCGATCCCGATACCGACCGGTGTGACCGCGCCGACACCGGTGACCGCGACCCGACGACGTGCCATCAGAGCTTCGACTTGATGAGGTCGAACGCGGCGCCGACGGTGTCGATGCCCTCGAGCTCGTCCTCTTCGACGTTGACGTCGAACTCCTCCTCGAGGGCCATGACGAACTCGACGAGGTCGAGGCTGTCGGCGTCGAGGTCATCGGCGAAGGACGCCTCGAGCGTGACCTTCTCCGCGGGGACGGAGAGGACCGAGACGGCGCAGTTACGGAACCGGTCGAAGATGTCGTCGCTCACTGGTGCTCCATTTCGCTGGGTGATTTCGCTGGGTGATTTCGCTGGGTGTGCGCTGCCGGGTGGCGAGCTCGGGCGACGGGGGCGCCACGGTCGGCGGACAGACTAGGTGTCCGGCCGGGCGGTGCGCCGCCACCGGCGGCGGGTTCGTGGATCACGCGCTCGGACCGGCCGGTGACGCTCAACTGCCCATGGCCATGCCGCCGTCGACCGGGAGCACGGCGCCGGTGATGTAGCCCGCCGCGTCACTCGCGAGGAACAGGACGGCCGCGGCGACGTCATCGGCCGTGCCGAGGCGGCCGACCGGTACGGCGGCGAGCATGGCGTTGCGCTGCTCGTCGCTCAAGGCGTCGAGCATGTCGGTGGCGATCGGGCCGGGGGCGATCACGTTCACCGTGATTCCCCGGGTGGCGTACTCCTTCGCGAGCGAGCGGGCGAGGCCGTGCAGCCCGGCCTTCGACGCGGCGTAGTTGGCCTGACCCGCCTGGCCGACCAGCCCGACGATCGACGACATGAACACGATGCGACCGAAACGAGCCTTCATCATGGACTTGACCGCCCGCTTGGCGACCCGGAAACCGCCGGTGAGGTTGGCGTCGAGCACGGACACGAAGTCGTCGTCGGTCATGCGCAGCACCAGCGTGTCCTTGGTGACGCCGGCGTTGGAGACGAGCACCTCGACCGGGCCGAGCGCGGCCTCGATCTCCGCGAAGGCCGCATCGACCGAGGCGGTGTCGGTGACGTCACAGCGCACGGCGAGGATGCCGGCATCGACCACCTCGGCCGGTGCCTCGCCCCGGCACGTGATGGCGACCCGGTACCCGGACGCGGCGAAGGCCTTCGCGCACGCGAGCCCGATACCACGGTTACCCCCGGTCACCACGACGGTGCGGCTCATCGCTGCACCATCGCCTGTGCTCGTCGTGCTGTTCGGTTCACGGTTGCCACCGCACGATCATGCTCGCCCACGTCATGCCCGCGCCGAAGCCGGAGAGCAGGAGCAGATCACCTGGTGCGAGACGGCCGTCGTCGGCAGCCGCGCTGAGGGCGATCGGGATCGTGCCCGCGCTGTTGTTCCCGGTGTGGGCCAGCACGTTGACGATCTGCTCGGAGGACAGACCGAGCTTCTCGGCCGCGCTCACCATGATCCGGACGTTGGCCTGATGGGGAACGAACCAGGCGATGTCGCGCGCCGTGACCTGGGCGACCTTCATCGCGTGCTCGGCGGAGGCGACCACCGCACGCACCGCACGGCGGAACACCTCCCGACCGTCCATGGAGATGAGCCCGCCGATGTCGCACTCGAGGATCGGGGCGAGTGAACCGTCGGCGCCGAGATCCCAGCCGAGGAAGGCGTCGTCGTCGCATGCCTCGAGCACCACGGCACCGCCGCCGTCGGCGAAGAGGATGCCCGTGCCCCGGTCGGTCCAGTCGGTGTAGCGCGACAACGTGTCACAACCGACCACGAGAATGCGGTCGCAGCCGCCGCTCTTGATCAGCGCGTGCGCGGTGACCGTGGCGTAGGCGAAACCCGAGCACGCTGCGTTGACGTCGAGCACGCCGCACCGCATGCCGAGGCGGTCCTGGACCAGGGCCGAGGTGGCCGGGAAGACCTGGTCGGGTGTGGCGGTCGCGAGGAGCAGGAGGTCGATCGACTCGGGTGAGGCACCGGCCCGGTCGAGGGCGCGCTGCGCGGCCACCGTCGCCAGCGCGGAGGTGGTCCCGCCGACTCGCCGTTCCGAGATGCCGGTGCGCTCCCGGATCCATTCGTCCGACGTCTCCATCGCGGCGGCGAGATCGTGGTTGGTGATGACGGTGTCGGGAAGGGCCGCGCCCCACCCGGTGATTCGGGCGCCTCGGGTCATCGGAAGCTCCTCGGTGTCAGGTCGCCTCGCTGCGTCGGCCTCGAGGACGTCGTCATGCGGTGCGGAGCCAGGCGATCGGCTGGCTGGAGGTGACGCGCTCCGTGTCGACCGCCAGGAAACCCATCAGCATTCCGGCGAACGCCGAGCGAACCTCGAGGTTGCCGACGGTACCGATGCGCTGACCGGCGTCGATCAAGGTGCCGGCGTCGAGGCCGGCGAGCGGCGTGAAGATCCCGGCACCCGGGCTCACGACCAGGCGCTCGGTGACGAAGAGGTGTTCGCCCTCGTGGACCTGCGGGGCGGCCGCCGCGCCCGCGGGTGGCGCGGCGAGCGCCTCGAGCAGGTGATCGAGCTCGTCGGGTGTGGCGACCGACAGCGTGCGGGCCTGGGCGATCGTTCGCTTGGCCATGCCGGTGAGCACGGTGCCCGGGCCCAGCTCGACGAAGGTGGTGAAGCCCAGACCGGCCAGGGTCACGAGCGACTGACGCCAGCGCACCGGGCTCGTGAGCTGGGCATTGAGCAGGCCCTGCCACGCGTACTGATCGTCGTGGGGGGCGGCGTCCACGTTGGCGACAACCGTGCCCTGCGGGGCGCGGATCTCGACCTGGTCGATCGCCTTGCGCAGCCGGTCGCGCGCGGGTGCCATGAACGGTGTGTGGAACGCCCCCGACACCGGGAGCGGCATGAGCTTCTTGCCCCCCAGCTCCTTCGCGACGCGACCGGCCTCGGCCACCGCCTCGGGATCGCCGGCGATCACGACCTGGCCCGGGGCGTTGTAGTTCGCCACCCACACGTCGCCGCCGACCCGGGCGCACGCCTCCTCGACGACCTCGTCGTCGAGCCCCAACATGGCGGCCATCGTGCCCGTCCGGTCCTCGGCGGCGACCTGCATCGCCTCACCCCGCTCGGCGACCAGGCGGACCGCATCCGCGAAGTCGAGCGCGCCCGACGCGGTCAGCGCGCTGTACTCGCCCAGGCTGTGGCCGGCATGACCGGCGGCCTCGACGCCGACCCGGCTGACGGCGTCGAGCACCATCATGCTCGTCACGAAGGTGGTGAGCTGGGCGTTGCGGGTCTGCTTCAGCTCGTCCGCGTCGGCGTGGAGCAGCAGTGCCTCGACGTCGCGACCCGCGGCCTCCGACGCCTCGGCCACCAGTTCCCAGGAGGGGTGGTCCTGCCATGGCGCGCCCATCGCCGCCTTTTGTGATCCCTGCCCGGGATAGGTGAAGACGATCATCGTCCGGGTCCTCGTTCGGGTCCTCGTTCGGGTTTCGACCGGCCTCGCGGCGCGAGGGAGGTGAGCAGTATGACCCACCCGACGAGCCCGGTGTTACATGCGGGCCGGATCGCGCCGGACGCGGGCCCGTCCCCGGCGGACGCCACCCGGTGTCGCCGACCGGCCGGTGGTGGCTACGCTGTGGCCGCTCACCTCGCCCGGGTGGCGGAATGGCAGACGCGGCGGACTCAAAATCCGTTGCCTTCACAGGCGTGCGGGTTCAAGTCCCGCTCCGGGCACCAGCGGAGCTCCCCGGCCGCGACGTCCGAGGTCGACAAGGCCCGGGGTCAGGCTCGCTGGAAGGCGACGAAGCCGCGGCAGGCCATGACGATCCCGGTTGGTTGTGCCGGGGGCAGCGTCGCGAAGTCGCACGGACCGCGCACATCGCCGTAGGTCCACAGCCGCTGCCCGGCGCGTACCGCGGAGGCGCCCGACGCGCCCACGAAGAGTTGGAGCTCGTGCAGCACCGCCAGGTCCACGGCGCCGGTCACCTGCATCGTGCCGTCGACGACCGCGGTGGCCCGCGGTGACAGCAGTACCGATCCGGAGCGCACGTCGAGGCCGACCCGGTCGTTGGGGGTGGCGCGGCGCACGGCGAGCACGCCGAGCCGGCCGAAGTCGAGCGCGTCCTCGACGAGCGTTCCGCCGAGCAGCTCGGGTGACGCGGTCCACACAACGGCCATGTCCGAGGCGCGCAGACCGATGACGCCGCGCTTGCGGCTCGACAGGAGGAGCTGGCCGTCGACCACCCACCAGCGCGCGGCGTCGTCGCGATCGAGGGCGAACTGGGTCACCGGGTCGACGACCCGGCGCGTGCCCGTCGCGCTGTCGTAGACGTGCAACACCGTCGGTCGGGTCGAGTCCTGGGAGGCGCCGCTCGCCCGGCTGCGTTCGAACCATGCCGGCCGGTGCAGCCCGACGAGCACACCACGCTCGGCCGTCGGCAGCCAGCTCAGGTTGGCGTCGCTCGAGACGTCCTTCGGCAGCACGCCCCACGACGAGCTCGCACGGCCGGTTGCGTCGACGGTCACGTACTCCCGCGCCGCGGGCTGATCCGCCGTCCGCGCCAGGTCACGCCAGCCGAGCACGGTGCC
>WBZO01006501.1_pt1 | contig 11285 bp, 12 predicted proteins | sample 5204261 | NCBI WGS metagenome assembly WBZO01 (sample SAMN12412400, study PRJNA552823) | activated sludge metagenome | isolation source: activated sludge from anammox sidestream of wastewater treatment plant... | place: USA: North Carolina | collected 2017-09 | reverse complement strand
TGTTCTTCGAAATGAACCGGTGAGGCCACGTACACCACTCCCTCGATGAGTTCGGCCTTCTTGATGTCCGGCCGCGCTGAGTACCGCCGCTCAAACTCCGCGCGCGTCAGCCGGTCTCCCGACTCGAGGGGGATGCACTTGCGAGTGCTCTTCTCAGCAATGCTCACCCATCCAGTATACCGATACGGGCGATGGCTCCTACAGCACGCCCACGAGCTCCAGTGCCGCCCGCGCCGTGAGCAGGTGCAACTCGACACGGCGTTCCAGTGGCTGGTCGGCCTGTCCCATCTCCACCAGCACCGGGGTCAGCCCCGCAACGTGCCCGCCGGCAGAAAGCGAACTCCTGCCCCGGCCGGGCTGGCCGGCGCTCGGGGTGGTCGCCGGACGGCTGAACCGTGTGCCGTCCCGCACGATGAGCTGCTCCCGCGGGGTGAGGGCCGGGTTCACCTTCTCCGCCAGCCGCTCACCGAAGTGCGCTTGCATCGGCCCCACGCCCGCGGTGATCGTCTGCCCGAGTGCCCCCGTCCCCGAGTTCGGCGGGTACTCCGCGTAAAACGCCCACGACTCGTGCATGTCCAGCAGAAGCTCGACCCCGAACTCACGGGCCGTCTCGAGGATCGCGTGCGCCATCCGCTCCATCATCAAGGGGCTGTCCGCGTCGCCTGGATACAGCCGGTTGAGGTCGCCAATCTCCTCGAAGGTCCGGACGAAGGCATTGAGCGCGGTGACGTTCGCGCGTGGGAGCACGAGCAGCGTGCCCGCCGCCGGCTGCCAGTTCACCAGCTCGTCGGCGGCGAGCCACCCGCCCGGCTCGTTTCCGTGCACGCCACCGAGCACGATCGCCGCCGGTCCCTGCACTCCGCTGTGGTGAATCATCAGTGGCGTCTCGTGCGGGGTGTCCGCGAGCAGCAGCCGTTCCTCCGTCCCTCGCGGCCGGGGCGGCCGTGTGGAGGTTGGGGGTCGGGGCGTTGCGGTTGCGGTCGCGGACGGTTCCGGCGTGAATGCAGCCTGCGCGGCGGCTTGGCCTGCACCACCGGCTCCGGCGTGCCGGGACATCGTCCGCCTGTCTGGACTGCAGCCGAGCGCTGCCGTGCCCGCCATACCCGCGGCGGCTGCGAGGAACGCCCTTCGCGTTAACCCTGCCATGTCCGGCACTCTACGTTCGGCGGGGGGCTACAGACCGTAAAGGCCCCTACCGCTCACATGTGCCGCTGGAACCAGCTCGTCGCCAGCACCGCCACGTGGTCGAGCGCGCCCGGCTCTTCGAACAGGTGAGTCGCACCCGGGACGATCTCCAGCTCGCACAACGCCCGCATGTGGCTCCGGGCCATCTCGTTCAGGCGGATGACCTCGGAGTCGCGTTCGCCCACGATTAGCAGGGTCGGGGCCTCCACGCGGTCGAGGACCCCAACCGCCAGGTCCGGACGCCCCCCGCGCGAGACCACCGCCGAGACCCGCCGTGGCCGTTCTCCCGCCGCGATGAGCGCCGCCGCGGCCCCGGTGCTCGCCCCGAACAGGCCGACTTCGAGCCCGGCAGTCTCTCCGGCACGCTCCAGCCAGTCCACCACGTCCATCATCCGCCGGCCGATAAGCGGGATGTCGAACCGGAACTCAGCCGTCTGTTGGTCCACCGCCTCTTCCTGGAGCGTCAACAGGTCGAACAGCAGCGTCCCGAAGCCGGCGCCCTCGAGTGCCGCGGCAACCTGCCGGTTCCTCCCGCTGCGGCGACTGCTCCCGCTCCCGTGGGCGAACACGATCAGCGCATCGCTGTCGCGCGGAAGCACGAGGTCGCCCGGCAACTCGGCATCGGTTGTCTCGATCAGGAGTTCGGTCGTGACTCGTCCGGCCATCGTTATTCTCCGAAGGGATACGTCTCTGGCGGTTCACCCGTGTCCCAGAGCGGGGTGCGTTCCAGCGGCTGGAGTGCCGTCGTCACGTCGATGTGGATCACATCATCGAACTGCCGCGCAAGATCCACCTTGAAATAGTGGCTCTGGCGCTCCGTCTCCGGCCGGTAGATCACGCCGATCGCCCGCTCCAGCCGGTCCCGGTCTACCAGTCGACCGTGTGTTTGCAGGTCCAGCCCGAAGGCGGGGATCGCGACTTCGTGGAACAGCCCCTCGTAGCTGTCCGCGCGGCCCGGCCGCACGCGCTTGCGTTCGGGGGCGTTTCCCCAATCGGTTGCCGCCGTGACTTCGCCCCGGTAGGTAGTGAAGCCGATGACGTGCGTCTCGCCCGCGTGCCGTTCGCGCGCCAGCTGCCCAACGGTGTGCTCGCCGCGCCACCCCATCTCCGTCGCGCGGGCGTCGCCCACATGGGAGTTGTGCTCCCAGACCACCACCCGCCCACCCTGCAAGTGCTCCGCCAGCTGGTCCAGGGTGTCAGCCATGTGCCGGTCCCGGAGGTTCCACGACGAGACCCGCCCGCCAAACATCGTCCGGTAGTACTCCTCGGCGTTCTTCACCAGCCGCGCATTCTGGACCGCATGGAAAAGGTCGTCTTCCGCCACCCGGCCGTCGCGCCGCGCGTACTCCGCGGACTTTTCGCGGAGCTCCAGCAGTTGTCGCACCGCGCCGTCTTCGCACGACTCGCTCAGCCCGCGGTGTGCCGCGTACCCATAGGCCTGGCAGTCCTCGTGAAACTGTTCGAAGCAGGCGTAACGGGCCTTCGCCTCTGCCGCTGCCTCGGGGTCCACCCGCCCGAGGTATTCCAGCACCCCCTCGATCGAGCGGTACAGGCTATACAGGTCCAGTCCGTAGAAGCCGGTCGGTGCCGGTGCCCCCCGGTTGTGCTCGCGCAGCCACTCGATGAAGTCGACCACAACGGTGTTCCGCCACATCCACGCCGGGAATCGCTGGAACCCGCGAAGCGCCTCCTCGGCAGTCCTCGCGGTCCCCGCGCCACGCGCGTAAACGTTCGCGCGGTAGGCGTCGGGCCAATCCGCTTCGACCGCCACCGCGGCGAACCCCTTCTCCACGATGAGCCGGCGCGTGATCAGGGCGCGTTCTTCGTAGAACTCCCGGGTGCCGTGCGAGGCTTCGCCGATGAGGACGAATCGCGCGGTGCCAATCCGGTCCATGAGCGCGTCGTAGTCCGTCGTTGCCCCGGTGTACGGCTCAACGACGGCGCCGATGCGTTCCACCGCCGTCGCGTCCCGGTGCCGGATCACCTCCCCGCCCCTTCGGCTCTCGGATGGCCAACGTCGCCCCGCAGCGACGCGGCCCGGGCGAGCAGATCGCGTACTTCGCCGTCGCTCGTCGCCCCGAACTCCCGGTACCAGAGCCCCACGGCGTAGAACGGGCTCGGCGTGAGCGGGCACACGCACTCCAGGGCCGGGAACATTGCCTCGAGTTCCGCGCATGTCTCCGCGGCTGCCACCGGTACGGCAGCAACGACACGGGCGGCACCCATCTGGACCACGGCCTGTACGGCAGCGCGCATCGAAGCGCCCGTCGCGAGGCCGTCGTCGACCAGCACAACCGTCCGGCCCCGCACGGTGGCGGGCTCACGGTCACCCCGGTAGGCCAGCTCCCTCCGGCGGAGCTCACGTCCCTCAGCTTCGGCCACCCGTTCGATGTCGTCCGGCCGGATCCGCAACTCATCGATGATCTCTTGATTCAGGACCCGCACGCCTCCGCTCGCTATCGCCCCCATCGCCAGCTCGGGGTGGAGTGGCACGCCCAGCTTCCGCACGAGGAACACGTCGAACTCCAGCCCCAGCGCGGTCGCCACCTCATACGCTACCGGCACGCCACCCCGTGCGAGGCCCAGTACGACTGAGTCGCGCGGCAGGTTGTACCCATTCAGCATCTCAGCGAGGAGTCGCCCCGCTGCCCGGCGGTCAACAAACTGTCGTTCCATGACACGGAAGTGTGGCACATCATCCTGCAATTTCGAGGGGCGTTGGTCGCTGCTATCCAGCCCGTTGGTACCGCGACATCCCGCGCACATCTCGCAATCGCCCTCCGCAACGTAGAATCGCCGCCAACAAGCCCCCCGGAGACACCAATGTCCTACGAAGCCATCCTCTACGACGTCGAAGACGGCGTCGCGACCATCACGCTCAACAAGCCCGAGCGTCTCAACGCCTTCGACGACAAGATGCTCACCGAGTGGGCCGACGCCATCGTCCGCGCCGATCACGACCGCGGGGTCGGCGCCCTCATCATCACGGGGGCCGGCCGCGGCTTCTGCAGCGGCATGAACGTCGCCGCCGAAGCGGGCGGCTCGGGCGTCCTCCGCACCCAGGCGACCGTGGCCGACCGCCGCCACAGCCTCCGCGACCGGGTCCACCCCATCCCTCGCGCGCTCATCCAGCTCGAAAAGCCCTACATCGCGGCGATCAACGGAGCTGCAGCCGGCGCTGGCATGGATATGGCCACCATGGCCGATATCCGTTTCGCCAGCAGCACCGCCCGCATGGGCATGACCTACGTCCGCATGGGCCTCATCCCCGGCGATGGCGGTACCTACACGCTCCCCCGCATCGTCGGTGTCCAGCGCGCGCTCGACCTCATCTGGACGGGCCGAATGATCACCGCCCAGGAAGCCCTCGAAATGGGCTACCTCCTTGCCGTCTACGAGCCAGAAGAGCTCCTCCCTCGCGTCAAGGAGTACGCCCGCCAGATCGCGAAGGGCCCGGGCGTGGCCGTCCAGCTCTCGAAGAAGCTCGTCTACCGCTCCGCCAACATCCCCTTCGATGAGCACCTGGACTTCGCGCAGATGGCCATGTTCGTGGCCCAGTCGACCGACGACGCGAAGGAAGGCCCTCGCGCCTTCGTCGAGAAGCGCGAGCCTCAGTTCAAGGGCGCCTGAAACCTCGCGCGCCCTGTGGCCCACCCGGCCGTCCCGCAGTCGCCGTTCGGCCGCAGACGAGCTTGCACCCCTGGAGTAAGGTCGGGAGACAACCCCAGGAGGTCCCGCCATGCGTACCACCGACGATTGGGTCGCCCGCAACGTTCCGGATACGCAAGAAGCGATCCGCCAGGCCATGGAAGTACTCGACCGATTCGGGTACAAGGCCCACGACGTCGACCACCTGGTCCAGCACGGCCAGGGCGGGGGCCCCGGCGATGGCGATGCCGACCTCGACATGGCCATCAGCCTCCTCGCGAGGCTCCGCGAAGCCGGCATCGAGATTAAGTGAGACGGCTGGAACGCGCCCTGCTACCGTTTCTTCCATGACACTCGAAATCGGCCAGCCAGCCCCGCCGTTCTCGCTCCGCAACAAGAAACGCGAAGAGGTCACCCTCGATTCGTTCCCCGGCAAGCACCTCGTGCTCGCGTTCTACCCCATGGCCTTCACCGGTGGCTGAACGAGCGAAATGACGGCCTTCCGGACCTACACCGACAGGTTCGTGGAGGCCGACGCCCAGGTCCTGGGCGTCTCGGTTGATTCCTTCGCCGCGGCTGGAGAGTTCGAGGACAAGCTCGGGCTCGAGTTCCCGCTCTTGAGCGACTTCCCCCGGAACGAAACGGGGCGCGCTTACGGCGTGTTCAACGACGCCTTCGGCGTGCACACGCGCACCACGGTCGTGATTGACAGAGACCGCATCGTCCGCGATGTCTACGTCGAACCACGCGACTTCGAATCCCATCCCGTGCACGCTCTCGAGGTGCTGGCGATTCTGGCGTAGCCGGGTCCCGGGGGCGGCACGGGGTACTGGTTGGGGCCGAAACTTGCCTGCTTTCGGCCCCCCGGCAGCCGGACTCCTTGTGCGACAATCGCCGGAGTGTCCGGCGGCCACCGGCATGTTCCATGCTCGCACACCCTGCCGCCCCAGATCGGAGTCGCCCCCGCATGTCCCGCGAGTCCACCCGGCGCCGCCCCGCCGTTGCCTACACCTTCACCTTCCAGGCCCAGTACCCGGACCAGCCCGGCATGCTCGCGCAGATCGCCTCGGCCGTCGCCGGGTGCGGCGGCAGCATCGGCGAGATCGACGTCATCCGCTCCACCAGCCGGACCATCCTCCGCGAATTCCACGTCTCCGCGCATGACGCCGCCCATGCCGCTGAGATACTCGCCACCGTGAAGGCGCTGCCCGGCGTAACCGTCAAGAGCGCCACCGACCGCGTCTTCCGCAGCCACCGGGGCGGCAAGATCGAGGTCCGCAACAAGGTCCCCGTTGGCACCCTTCGCGACCTCTCTACCGTCTACACCCCCGGCGTCGCCCGCGTCTGTCTCGCCATCGAGAAGGACCCGGCGGCGGCCTATTCTCTGACGACCAAGGGCAACAGCGTCGCTGTCGTCACCGATGGCACCGCGGTCCTCGGCCTGGGCGACATTGGCCCCGCGGCCGCGATGCCCGTCATGGAAGGCAAGTCGATGCTCTTCAAGGCGTTCGGTGGCGTCGATGCCTGGCCCATCTGCCTCGACACGAAAGACCCCGACGAGATCGTTGCCATCGTCAAGGCGATCGCCCCCGGGTTCGGCGGCATCAACCTCGAGGACATTTCCGCGCCGCGCTGCTTCGACATCGAAGAGCGCCTCAAGAAGGAGCTGGACATCCCCGTCTTCCACGACGACCAGCATGGCACGGCCGTCGTCGTCCTCGCGGCCCTCCTTAACGCGCTCCGCATCGTCAAGAAGGAGCCTGCCGACCTCAAGGCGGTCGTGCTCGGCGTCGGCGCGGCTGGAGTGGCCTGCGCGAAGATGATCATGGCCGCGGGGGTGACCAACATCGTCGGATGCGACCGCTCGGGCATCATCTACAAGGGCCGCCCGGAACACATGAACTCGATGAAGGAATGGTTCGCCGGCCACACCAACCCGGGCGGGCTGCGCGGCACCATCGGTGACGCTCTCGAAGGCGCGGACCTTCTTCTCGGCCTCGCTGGACCTGACCTCGTCACCGTAGACGACGTTAAGCGGATGAACCGCGACCCGATGGTCTTCGCCATGGCCAACCCCGACCCGGAGATCCGGCCGGAACTCGCCGCGCCCCACGTCGCCATCATGGCCACGGGACGCTCCGACTTCCCCAACCAGATCAACAACGTCCTTTGCTTCCCGGGACTTTTCCGAGGTGTCCTCGATGTCCGGGCACGCGACATCAACGAGGAGATGAAGCTCGCAGCCGCCTATGCCATCGCCGATTCGGTCTCGAATGCCGAGTTGAGCGCCGAGTACATCATCCCGAGCGTCTTCCATCCCACGGTCTTCAAGAATGTTGCGCGTGCCGTGTCCCGGAAAGCCATCGAGACGGGTGTCGCCGACCGGCCGGACAAGAAGCCCGGCCTGCTCTTCATCTAATTCGCCGCTTCCATCTCCGCGCGAGGATCTCCGGGAGGGGTCGCGGCCAAGTCTTGCGCTGACCACCGACCAGGTCGTCGATGAGTACCCATCGCAGCGGGAACTCCTCGCCGTTTGACTCCCGCCCGAAGATGGCAGTCTGACCGGCCACACCGGCCGGTGCATCACCCGCGAACGCGAAGCACACCTCGTGCCCGAGCAGCCCACTGTACTCGAACAGGTTCTCGAAGGTTGCGACGTGGGTGAGTTTCACTCCCGTGATGCCGGTTTCCTCTCGCATCTCGCGGAGCGCCGCGGCTTCCGCGGATTCGCCGTACTCCACCGAGCCACCGGGAGCGAGCCAAACCGGCTGCCCCGTCGTCAGGTCCGTGATGTCGCCAAGGAGCACCGACATCCCGTGCCTCAGCAAGTAGATGGCCCGTGCCCGTATGTCTCCCGACCCACGCCCGGCGAGTCGCCCACGGGCGGCCTCGGGATAGAACGGCACGCTCGACACCTCCGTGGATCTGGGATCCAGCCAGGCGAACCGGAGCCTCCGGCCGTCAGCCTCGATCGACTCGAAGCTCTCGCGCGACGCCAACTCGGACGGCGCTGCCGCCTCGAAAAGGAACACGATCTCGTGCTCCCGTGAGCCTCGCCAGTCGTTGAATCCCTCGACCACACCGGCGGGGGCAACGACGTGGATGGCAACTCCGAGCTCCTCCCGGAGTTCGCGCCGGATCGCGTCCTCCGACCGTTCGTTCCATTCCACACCTCCACCGGGGAGCCGCCATCCTCCCTGGCCGGTCACCGGGTCTTCAACCCGTTGAAAGAGCACATCACTCCCGCGCCGGAGAATGCATTGCGCGGCGACGCGTGGACTGGCCATGGCGCTCCCTCCGGCACAAGAGCGAGCGTGTCTCCGGTTTGGTTAACGCCCAGCCGCGGCCCGCAACTCTGCGATGTTGTCCGCGACGCTCTTCTGCGCGTTGTACACCGAACTCCCGCACACGACCACGTTTGCTCCAGCGTGGACGCACCGGGCGATGTTGGCCACCTTCACGCCGCCGTCGATCTCGATCTCAGCACCATAGCCACCCGCATCGAGCATCTGCCTGATCCGCGCCACTTTATCGAGTTGACGCGGGATCATCTGTTGCCCGCCCCATCCCGGGTTGATCGCCATGACCATCACCTGGTCCGCATCAGGCAACGACTCCTCGATCGCCGTCACGGATGTCCCCGGGTTGATGCACACGCCCGCCCGCTTCCCGAGTTTGTGGATGGCGTCGAGCGTCCGGTTGATATGCGGCGATACCTCGATGTGCACGTTGATCGTGTCTGCCGAGTCCGCGAACTGATCGATCAACCGCTCCGGCTCCACAGTCATCAGGTGGAGGTCGAACGGCAGGCTCGTCACCTTTCGCAAGGTCTCCACGAGCAGCGCCCCGAACGTGATGTTCGGTACGAAACGGCCGTCCATCACGTCCAGGTGGAGGATGTCGGCCCCCCCTGCCTCCGCCGCCCGCACCTCGTCCGCCAGCCGTCCAAAGTCGGCGGTCAGGATCGAAGGGGCGATTTTCAGGTGCGCCATCGCCCCATTCTACGTGCTTTCGCGCCTACGTTTATACTTGCCTGCGTAGGCGCCTGAACAATTATGACCGTCCGCATCGTCACCGACTCCACCTGCGACCTCCCGGCCGAAGAGGTCCAACGTTTCGGCATCACCGTGGTGCCCCTCTCCGTCTTCTTCGGCGACGAGGGCTTCCTGGATGGCGTCGACATAACCGGCCCGGAGTTCTACGACCGGATGGCCTCCTTCAAGGGCCTTCCCCGCACCAGCCAGCCCTCCGTCGAACTGTTCCAGGATGCCTACCTTGGCCTCGCCGGCGACGGTGTTGAAATCGTCTCCATCCATGTCTCGTCTAAGCTCTCGGGCACGCTCAATGCCGCCTCGGTCGCCCGGGAAGTGGTGAAGCACGAGGTCCACGTCGACCTGCTCGACTCGTACAACGTCAGCCTCGGCCTGGGCCTCATCGTCTTGGAGGCTGCCCGCACGGCCCAGGCCGGCGCCTCGGTACCCGAGGTGGTCGCGGCTGCTCGGCGCGCGATGGACCGCGTCTCCGTGCACGTCGTGGTTGATACGCTCGAATACCTTCAGAAAGGCGGCCGCATCGGCCGGGCCCGCTCGCTGCTCGGGTCGGTCCTCAGCATCAAGCCCATCATCCGCGTCGAAGATGGAGAAGTGGCGCCCTTCGAGCGCGTCCGCACACGCTCGAAGGCCGTCGAGCGGATGTTCGAACTGGCGTCGAACATGCCCCGCGCGAAAGAGATGTTTATCGGCTGCAGCGGCGACGACACCGACGCGCTCGCCCTCATTGAACGCCTTCGCCCGCTCCTCCCGCATACCGATCTGAAGCTCGGTTACCTCGGCCCGGTCGTCGGCGTCTACACCGGACCGAATGCCCTCGGCATCGCCGCGCTGGACCGGGAGTGACCGCCGTGGCCACCGAGGCTGGCCGCCTCATCCGGGTGTTCGAACTCGAACGCGACCGGGGTTTCGACAACCAGGCCGTCGTCGGCGGCCTGGACCGTATGCTCATCCAGATGGTGGAAGACGGCATCATCCGCCGAGGGACCGCGCTCGAAGCTCGCCTCCATGCGTTGCCGGGTGGGGGCTACCGCTCCCTCGATACCGCCGGTCGCGAGTCCTGGGTCGCCGGGACGCTCTCAGCGCTGCGACGCGAGCAAGCGCCGGCGGCCACGACCCGCGATGCGCAGCCCGGATCCCGCCCGCGACCGTCCCGGTCGGCCCCTCAGCCGAGGGCAGCTACTCGCGCAGTCTCAGCTACCCCGTCCGCGCACCCGGACGATGTCCCGGGCTCCGGTCTTTCGCCATCATCCCCGGTCTACCGCCTCCCGGGCGTCGGGAAAGCCGCCGCTGAGCGCTTCGACCGCCTTGGCGTGGCCACGGCCGGCGAGGCCGTCTTCCTCTTCCCGCGCCGCTTCAACGACTTCACCGACCTGCGGAAGATCAGCGAGCTCCGCCCCGCGAGCGAGCCCCAGACTGTCGTCGGGACCATCTTCACCCTCGGCGAGGTCCGCTTCGGCCGGCGAGTCCGCGGCACGCAGGCGGTCATCACCGATGGCTCCGGCATGCTCAAGGCCATGTGGTGGAACATGCCCTTCGTCGCCCGCGCCCTATCGGAGGGCCAGCGCGTCGTCCTCTCCGGGCGTGTCCGCGAATACCGCGGCCGCATCCAGATGGAGAACCCGGAGTACGAACCGGCCGACGACGACGCATTCGAAGCTGGTCGCCTCCAACCGGTCTACCCGGCAACCCAGGGGCTCGGCCAGCGCACCATCCGGAACGCCGTGAAGGCAGCCGTCGAGGCGCTTGCGGACCAGGTCGCCGACCCCGTGCCCGAGTGGCTCCGCCGGGAGGAGGGTCTTTCGCCCGTGGCCGAAGCCATCCGCGCCTACCACTATCCGCCTCATGCGGGCGCCGCCGAGCAGGCCCGCCAGCGCCTCGCCGTCGGCGAGTTCCTGGCGGTGCAGTCCGCCGTCCTCATGCGCCGCGCGGAATGGCAGCAGGGGAACGACGCGCCGGCCCTCTCCCTCGAAATCGAGCGCGCCGGTTTCCTCAAGTCGCTTCCGTTCCCGCTCACCGGCGCCCAGGAGCGTTGCCTTGCCGAGATCGAGACCGACCTGCGCGGCCCTCATCCCATGCTCCGCCTCCTCCAGGGCGACGTGGGCAGCGGCAAGACGGTCGTCGCCTTCGCGGCGATGCTTGCAGCTGTCCGGTCTGGCTACCAGGCCGCGCTCATGGCGCCAACCGAAATCCTGGCCGAGCAACACTACCGCTCCCTGTCTCGCGTGCTCGGGGGTGACCAGCTCACCGCGCTCGACGGCATGTTCGCCCCCGAGTGGCTCGGTCGGCCCCTGCGTGTGCTCATGCTCACCGGTTCGCTCACCCCAAACCAGAAGCAGCAGATCCGCGGCGATGCGGCCCACGGGGGCGCCGACATCATCATCGGCACCCACGCGCTCCTCG
>WBZO01006500.1_pt1 | contig 11286 bp, 12 predicted proteins | sample 5204261 | NCBI WGS metagenome assembly WBZO01 (sample SAMN12412400, study PRJNA552823) | activated sludge metagenome | isolation source: activated sludge from anammox sidestream of wastewater treatment plant... | place: USA: North Carolina | collected 2017-09 | reverse complement strand
GCCGCGATCGGAGGATGACTTCACCGTCGAAGTGGAGCGTTCATTGCGTGTGCTCGACGGTGGTGTCGTGGTTTTCGACGCCGTCGCTGGTGTCGAACCGCAGTCGGAAACGGTCTGGCGGCAGGCCGATAAATACAACGTGCCTCGTTTCTGTTTCGTGAACAAGATGGACCGCACCGGCGCATCCTTCGAGCGCACGGTGGAGATGATCGTCGACCGCCTCAAGGCGCGACCCTGCCCTGTGCAACTGCCGATCGGAGCGGAATCCAATTACAAGGGCGTCATCGATCTGATCGACAATGTCGCCTACATCTTCCATGACGACATGGGCCAGAATGTCGAGCGGACGGAGATCCCCGCCGATCATGCCGAGAAGGCCGCTGCCGCCCGACACGCCATGATCGAGATGATTGCCGAGAGCGAAGAGGAGCTGATGCTTCGCTACCTCGAGGATGATGTTCTCACCCCGGACGAACTGCGATCAGCGCTTCGCGCCGCCACATTGCAGGGATCACTCATCCCGGTACTTTGCGGCAGCTCATTGAAGAACAAGGGTATTCAGCAGATGCTGGATGCCATCGTCGCCTATCTGCCGTCGCCGCTGGATGTGCCGCCGGTCGAGGGAATCAACCCGAAAACCGAAGAAGCGGAAATCAGAACCGTGGAGGCGGGTCAGCCATTCTCCGGTCTGGTGTTCAAGATTCAGGCCGACCCTCACGTCGGCAAACTGGCCTACGTCCGTGTTTACTCCGGTGTGCTCGAATCGGGCAGCTACGCCCTCAATTCATCGAAGGGTGATCGGGAGCGCATCGGGCGCGTGCTGAAAATGCACGCCAACCATCGCGAAGAAGTTCAGACGGTGGGCGCGGGCGACATCTGCGCCATCATCGGACTCAAGGGATCGTTCACCGGTGACACGCTCTGCGATCCGGCCAACCCGATCGTGCTGGAGTCAATCACGTTTCCGGAGCCGGTTATCTCTGTTTCCATCGAACCCAAGACGCGGCCTGATCAGGACAAGATGGGCGCCGCCCTTGGCCGCCTGGCTGAGGAAGACCCCACATTCCGCGTTCGCACGAATGAGGAAACAGGTCAGACACTCATCGACGGCATGGGCGAGCTTCACCTGGAAGTGATCGTCGATCGTCTCCTTCGGGAGTTCCGGGTCGATGCCAATGTCGGTCGCCCGCAGGTGGCCTATAAGGAGACCATCACGGTTCCGGTTCGCGCCGAAGGGCGGCATGTCCGGCAGACTGGTGGCGCTGGTCAGTATGGACATGCAGTGGTCGAGTTCGAACCGCAGGAACGTGGCGCTGGCTATGTCTTCGAAGACAAGATCGTCGGTGGTGCCATTCCGCGCGAATTCATTGGCCCGGTCGACGAGGGTATTCGTGAAGCGATGCTCACCGGCGGCCAGGCGGGTTACCCGCTCGTGGACATCAAAGCCACCCTGGTCGATGGTTCCTACCACGATGTCGACTCCAAGGAAGTGGCGTACAAGATCGCCGGTTCACTGGCCCTCAAGGAAGCTGTCAAGCGAGGCAAGCCAGTGGTGCTGGAACCAATCATGTCGGTCGAGTGCACCACACCCGAGGACTTCATGGGCGACGTGATCGGCGATCTGAACTCGCGCCGGGGGCAGATTCAGGGTATGGAAATGCGCGCTGGCGCGCAGGTCGTGCGGGCAAACGTGCCTCTGTCGCAGATGTTTGGCTATGCCACCGATCTGCGGTCGGCGACACAGGGTCGCGCCACCTACTCCATGCAGTTTGATCATTACGCGCCAATGCCTGCCAGTTTGCAGGAAGAGATGGTGGCTAAAGCTCGTCGCTAGTGCCGCCTGGTGATCGGGAATGCTTGTCGTCAGGACCAGATCGAAGGAAGAAAGGGTAGAACGAAGTGGGTAAGCAGAAATTCGAGCGAACGAAGCCGCATATCAATGTGGGGACGATCGGGCACGTTGATCATGGGAAGACGACGCTGACGGCGGCGATCACGAAGACGTTGTCGCTGCGGGGAGAGGCGAATTTCCGATCGTTTGATTCGATTGACAACGCCCCGGAAGAGCGAGAGCGGGGGATCACGATCGCGATTGCGCACGTGGAGTATGAGACCGACAAGCGGCACTACGCGCACGTGGACTGTCCGGGGCATGCGGACTACATCAAGAACATGATCACGGGTGCGGCGCAGATGGACGGGGCGATATTGGTGGTGAGCGCGCCGGACGGACCGATGCCGCAGACGCGGGAGCACATTTTGCTGGCGCGGCAGGTGGAAGTGCCGGCGATGGTGGTGTTTCTGAACAAAGTCGACATGATGGACGATCCGGAGCTGCTGGAGCTGGTGGAGCTGGAAGTCCGGGAACTGCTGAGCAACTATGGATTTCCCGGGGACGAGATCCCGATCGTGCGTGGGAGTGCCTTGGGAGCGCTGAGCAGCGCGAGCACGGATCCGGAGTCGCCGGAGTATGCGTGCATCTGGGAGCTGATGCAGGCGGTGGATGATTACATTCCGACGCCGGAGCGGGCGGTGGACCAGCCGTTCCTGATGCCGATCGAAGACGTGTTTGGGATCAAGGGACGAGGAACCGTGGTGACGGGCCGCGTGGAGCGAGGGGTCGTCAAGACGGGAGATGAGATCGAAATCGTGGGGATGGGCGAGCAGCGCAAAGTCGTTGTGACGGGCGTGGAGATGTTCCAGAAGACCCTGGATGAAGGGGTGGCCGGGGACAACGTGGGGTGCCTGTTGCGGGGCGTGGAGCGGACGGACGTGGAGCGAGGGCAGGTGCTGGCCAAACCGGGGAGCATCAAGCCGCACACGAAGTTCACGGCCGAGGTGTATGTGCTGGGCAAGGAAGAAGGGGGGCGGCACACACCGTTCTTCAACGGCTACCGGCCGCAGTTTTATGTGCGGACGACGGACGTGACAGGCTCGATCCAGATGCCGGAAGGGGTAGAGATGGTGATGCCTGGGGACAACGTGCAGATGACGGTGGAGTTGATCACGCCGGTGGCGTGTGAAGAGGGGTTGCGGTTTGCGATCCGGGAAGGTGGCCGGACAGTCGGCGCCGGAGTCGTGACCTCGATTATCGCGTAGTGATGCATGGCGGGAAGCGGCAGCGTCGCTTCCCGCACACTGACGCCTGATGGCCGAAAAGGTCCGGATAGGCGCAGAGGATGATGTACAATGGCCAAGAAGAGTAAAGCCGACCGGCATACGATCACCCTCGAGTGCACCGTTTGCCGCGAGCGGAATTACACCAGCGAAAAAAATCGGCGAAATGACCCGAGCCGGATCGAATTGAAGAAGTTCTGCCCGCGCTGCCGGAGTCACCAGCTTCACCGGGAAACCCGGTAAGCGTGGTCCCTGAGGGGACTCACGTAGGGTCGTAGCTCAATTGGTAGAGCAACGGTCTCCAAAACCGTAGGTTGCGGGTTCGATTCCTGCCGGCCCTGCCAGATAGCGGAAGCGCACCGGAAGGGCGATGTCTTACGAGACCGCCCGGTTTGTGTGCCGGAAGCAATAGGCAGTCATCACAACTGGTCTGCGAAACAGACAGGGTTCAGAAGCGAGTACGATGCATGGCCGCTCAGCGGAGATCAGCAACGAAGCAGCGACGACGAGGCTCGGCGGCAGAAGCGCCAGGGACTGATGTCTCGGCGTCCGTCGCCGCTGATGCTGCAGCGCCGGTCGCCGAAGCCAAAAAGCCATCGGCGCCCAGCCCTAAGGCGTCAGCTGCCAAACAAACCGCGAGCGCTCAGACGAATCAGGTAAGCAAGTTCCGCACCACCTGGGAGAATCTCCGCAAAGCGTTCCAGAACACGGTATCGGAGATCAGGAAGGTGACCTGGCCAGACGCAGAGACCACCCGCAATCTGACGGCACTTGTCATTGCCATGTCGACGGCGCTTGGGCTCCTGCTTGGTGGCATTGACTACCTGCTCCTGAAGATCTTCGCGATCTTCTAGAAGTTCGATTCTGATTACGCGAAGGATTCGCGAGTGTTATGAGTGAGTCAGCAACAACGACACGCCTTTCCCTGCGAGAGAAGCTCGCACTCAAACGTGCGGGCGAGCAGGGTGAGGTGCCTCAGACCGCCAAAGGTGAGTGGTTCGTGCTGCACACCTATTCGGGCTATGAGAACAAGGTCAAGAAGACAATCGAGAGCCGGGTCGATGCACTGGATTTACACGATCGTGTTTTCGAAATCGTAGTGCCGACGCAGGACGAGATCGAGATTCGCAGTGGCCAGCGACACACTGTGCAGCGCAAGGTCTTTCCCGGCTACGTGCTCGTCCGCATGATACGTGACGACGAAACCTGGTACACCTTGCGCAACACCCCCAGTGTGACCGGGTTTGTCGGAATCAACAATGAACCCGTGGCGCTCTCCGAGGCGGAGGTCCAGGCGATCATGACCGGAATGACCGCCGAGGCGCCCAAGGTCAAGATTTCGTTTCAGCTTGGCGATACGGTGCGTATCGTGGAAGGGCCGTTTGCTGATTTCCGCGGCGAAATCGACGAAATCAATCAGGAAAAAGGAAAGATTCGCGTCCTCGTCTCCTTCTTCGGGCGGGAAACGCCAGTCGAACTCGATTTTTTACAGGCAGAGCGCGAAGCATAGCGTTCAGTGTGCGGCTGGCACCGCCGGCGCATTGGGAGGAATCAACAGTTGGCCAAGAGAGTTCGCGCATATATCAAGCTGCAGATCGAAGCAGGCAAGGCAACGCCCGCGCCACCGGTGGGTCCCGCCCTCGGTCAGCACGGCGTGGCCATCATGAATTTTGTCAAGGAGTACAACGAGCGCACGGCATCACAGGCGGGTCAGACGATTCCTGTCGTCATCACGGTCTACGAGGATCGCTCGTTTACATTCGTCACAAAAACGCCGCCAGCGTCCGACCTGCTGCGCCGAGCGGCCGGTATTGACAAAGGTTCGGATAAGGCCCCAGCCCGCAAGGTTGGCAAGATCACCGCAGACCAGGTCCGCGAGATTGCCGAACTGAAGATGAAGGACCTGAACGCGGTCGATGTCGAAGGCGCGATGCGCCAGATCGAAGGCACCGCCCGCTCGATGGGAATTGAGATCGCCAGCTAGGCGACGTAGTCGTGGGAGGAGCGCTCTGGCTCCGCTTGCACCACAGGGAGTGAATCATGGCGAAGACGCCGAAAAAACAGGCAGCCGCTCGGGCCAAAATCGATCGGGACACCCTCTATTCACCCGCAGATGCCGTCAACCTGCTCAAGGAAGTCATGTACGCCAACTTCGATGAAGCCATCGAAGTGCATGCCCGGCTGGGGATCGACCCACGCCAGGCGGATCAGGCGGTGCGCACGACGGTCTCGCTGCCTCACGGCACCGGCAAGTCGGTCCGTGTTCTGGTTTTCGCCGAAGGCGAAGCCGAGCGAGCTGCCCGCGAAGCCGGAGCGGATTTTGTCGGCTCCGATGATTTGATCAAACAGATCAATGACGGATGGATCGAGTTCGATGCGGCTATTGCCACCGCTGAAATGATGGGCAAGGTCGGCGGTCTGGGCCGGGTGCTGGGCCGACGTGGACTCATGCCGAACCCGCGCTCTGGCACGGTTGTCCGCAACATCGACGATCTGCCGGGCGTTGTGAAAGATCTCAAGGGCGGCCGGGTCGAGTTTCGTAACGATCGCCTGGGCATTGTCCATACCGTGATTGGACGCAAAAGCTTCACGACCGAGCAGATCCTGGAAAACTTTCTGGCTTTTGTCGATGCGCTGAACCGGGCGAAACCATCCGGCGTCAAGGGTATCTATTTGCGGAATCTGGCCGTCACGAGTACGATGGCTCCCGGCATTCGCGTCAATGTCGCTGAAGCGCTCGCCTCGGCGTCTGAACTCGCGAACTAGGGCGAATCCAGCCGCGATGGCTGGTCACGACAATTGAATCATTCGAGGCCGAAGACAGCCGGTGCGCCGAACAGGCGCTTAATGTCCGACCGAGGCCCAGTAAAGCACGCAGTCCGGGGGAAGACCCCGTCTGACGCCCTGGGTCCGTAAGGAAACCAGGGCGTTTTCGTGTGCGGAGTGAGAAGTGTGGACGACGGAACGTCGTGTTACCTGGCAATGAGAGGAGGTGATTGAAGAATGCCGACAGTCCGAAAAGCACAAACGATCGATGAACTGACAGAACAGCTGGCCAATGCAAAGCTCGTCGTTCTGACTGACTATCGCGGTTTGAAGGTGAGTGATCTGCAGGGGCTCCGAACGACTCTACGTCCAATTGATGGGGAGTTCCGGATCGCCAAGAACACGCTGACCCGGATCGCGGCTGAGCGTGCCGGGATTGAGGGGCTTGAACCCGTACTCGAGGGACCTTTGGCGATTGGCTTTGCCAATGGCGACATCGTCGGGTTTGCCAAGGCGGTGAGCGACTTCGCGCGCACGTCTCGCATCCTGACGATCAAGGGAGGCGTGCTCGATAACAAGTTCATCAATGCGGATCAGGTCGAGGGAATCTCCACGCTGGCCAGCAAGGAAGTCCTTCAGGCGCAGTTGCTCGGAATGCTCAAGGCGCCGCAGCGTAACCTGGTCTCGGTTCTCAGTGGACCGAGTCGCTCTGTGGCCTACGTGCTCAATGCTCGCGCGGAGCAGCTTGGTGGCGTCGCCGCCGACTAGTCAATAGTGTCGTTGTGAACGTTGTTCTGAAGTTCAAGGGAGAAATCAATGAGCGAGAAATTGATCGAGCAGCTTGAGGGTATGACGGTCCTCGAGATCAACGAACTGGTCAAAGCCCTCGAGGAGCGCTGGGGTGTGTCAGCTGCGGCCCCGGTCGCCGTTGGGGTGGCCCCGGCCGCCGGCGCTGGCGCGGGTGCTGATGCCGTCGCTGCCGAAGAGCAGACGGAGTTCGACGTCGTACTTGTCGAAGCCGGCGCCAACAAGATCCAGGTCATCAAGGCGGTCCGCGAGCTGACCAGCCTCGGTCTCAAGGAAGCCAAGGATTTGGTCGAAGCGGCGCCCAAGGCCGTCAAGGAAGCCGTGTCCAAGGACGAGGCCCAGGCCGCCAAGGCCAAGCTCGAAGAAGCTGGCGCCAAGGCCGAAGTCAAGTAATTTCCGCTTCGTGCGGACGCGAGAAGCCGGTTGTCCCACACGGGCACCCGGCTTCTTCACTTTCCCCATCCCATCAATCAATGTCCGCGCTTCCTCGAATGTTCCTGCGGATTCCCGACCCAATGATGCCCAGAATTGCTATACTCGCCTGCGCGGGGCGTGGCGCAGTCCGGTAGCGCACCGGTATGGGGTACCGGTGGTCGGAGGTTCGAATCCTCTCGCCCCGACCAGACCGCGAAACGGGAGACAGAGCAATCGCGCCGATCACCCGTTTCGTGGGTATTTTCGTGTCTGGTATCCAGTCGTGGAGCATGTTGTTGAGTCACCGCACACCTTGCCGCATTCTCATTGCTGATGATGAATCGCTCATTCGGCTCGACCTGCGTGAGATGCTTACGCATCTCGGCTACGACGTCGTGGCCGACGTCGGAGACGGTCAGGCAGCTCTCGACATCGCCAGGAAAGTGCGGCCGGACATTGTGATCATGGATATCCAGATGCCGGAAATCGATGGAATTACTGCGGCCGGTATCCTGACCAGTGAACAGATCGCGCCTGTTGTCCTGCTAACTGCGTACTCCGATCAGCAGCTGGTGGAGCGGGCCAAGAACGCGGGGGTTGTGGGGTATCTGGTCAAACCGTTTCGGGAAGCCGAACTGCTGCCAGTGATCGAGTTGAGTCTGACACGGTTTGCGGAGTTCACAGCCCTCCGCAGTGAGGTTGGCGACCTGAAAGAAGCACTCGAATCACGCAAAGTCGTCGAGCGGGCCAAGGGTGTGTTAATGGACACCCACGGCATGAGTGAAGCGGAAGCCTTCCGTCGCATTCGCAAAACGAGTATGGATGCGCGCAAGTCGATGAAAGAGGTCGCTGAGGCCATCCTGCTGACCTACGACATGGAGCGCTCCGCGGAAGCTCAGAACGACCCGGTTTCAGGGTAAAGCACTGACAGGCGTCGCTGGCGCGGTGATGGTCACTGTGACCTCCTGCGGGTTGGCTGTGATCCACTGAACCTGAGCAGGTACGATCACCGATGGCGTCACCTTGTGCGTACCTGCGTCGAGTCCCGTGGCATCGACGATCACCTGAAAACTGTCAACGGTCAGCGATGACAAAATCTCTTCCGGCGCCATTACTTCGATCGTCAGTTCGGCGGGCGCAATCTCGGCAACCAGGCCGGGCTGCAGGTTGCTAGTCTCGATCTCCAGCCCCGTCAGGGACTGACGCACACCTTGCTGGCCGATCTGGACCAGGACGTCAACCTCTCCTGATTGCGGCTGGATGATCGTGACGCCCTCCGGCAGACCGACAATTCCCACCGAGGCGCTGACGCTGGAGGACGCCCCCGAAATACTCACCGGCTCAGTCGACACCGCGATCATCTGATCGATGACATCCGCGGGTCCCTCCACGATCACCGATACAGGGTTTGCTGTGCGGTTGACGACTTCGTATCCGGGCGCTGGAGAGCCCTCTGTGGAGACCAGTACCGCGACGCTCTTGCCCCTGGCCGCGACTGTGACCGTGGACGAGATGATCGACGGTTCGATGGCAACTCCTTCGACAGTTTCGCCCGACGCGTCGACCGCGACCGGGATCAGCGTGGTCGTGTAGGTTCGCGAACCGCCTGATGTTTCCAGAGGCAGGACAACTCTGGCGATGCGCTCAACAGCGGAGGACGCACCAGTCACCGTGACCTCGCTGACTACCGGTTCGACGCTCACGGTGCGCAGGCTCGACGCATCAAGATCCTGTACTTCGACGACGACATCCATCGTTCGCACGACGGCAGCCTCGACGACCAGTTCCACTGTCTGCGGGCTGGATCTGGTGCGCCAGACTCCTCCGGGCGCCTTCACAACCACCGGGAGTTCGAGGGTACCCGGTTCGGTGACTTTCGAGGCATCCACAGAGGCGCTGATCGAACTCATGGCCAGCGTCTCGATGTCCGATCTTGGTCCGGTGGCGCGCACCTGGACGTCGTCTTGTGGATCGATTGCCACCAGGGAGTCGCTGAGACCGGCAATGGTCAGCGGCACCCCGCTGAAGGTACGCGTCGTCTCAGGATCCTGGAGCGTGGTTACCCATGCCCAGAGAATGAAGGCGAGACCAACCGACGCGGCCAGGCGCATCAATGACCCTTGCGTGGTGCTGCCCAAAAGGTGCTTCATGGCTCGCTAGTGCAATCCCTGCGCGCCGTGCTGGGTAGCATCGTTCGGAGATCCGCCGGGTGTTCGAGATCGGCGCGTTCGCACCAGTTCACCTGTAGGAAAGTGGAACTTGCCGTTCGAACGTTGTGGTTTCGATTCTTCACGATCGAGGTGAGTCAGAGTCCGCAGAACCCGTCGCAGGCGGTCCTGATCCAGTCCGCGGATGAGTCGACCACTGTGCGCAACGGCGATCTGACCGGTTTCCTCGGACACGATCACTGCCAGGGCGTCGGAATCCTCAGTCACGCCAATTCCGGCCCGGTGACGTGTGCCCAGCTGGCTGGACGCGGAGATATTGTCGGTCAGGGGCAGGACCACGCTCGATGCCAGAATGCGATTGCCGCGAATCAGAGTGGCCCCGTCGTGCAGTGGCGTGTTGGGAAAGAAGATGTTGATCAGCAACTGCCGAGTCAGCACGGAATCGATCGGCACACCGGTTTCCGCATAATCCTGCAGCCCTGTTTCTCGTTCGAGCACCATCAGTGCACCGTATCGCTGCCGTGCCAGCTGCCCGGCAGCACGAACGATTTCATCGATCGTATCTTCCGCGAAGAGTTCATCGCCTGAGGAAAGTGGCGTTCTCAACCACTGGCCGGTGTGTCCAAGCTGTTCCAACGCTCGACGCAGCTCAGGCTGGAAAATGACCGGGATGGCGATCACCAGAGCGGGCCAGGTTCGGGCCAGCAGCCAGTTCAGGGTCGTCAGATCGAATACAGTGGCCAGAATGTAAGCGATGGCCAGAAAGCTGATAGCGCCACGAATCAGCAGCGTCGCTCGCGTTCCCTGGGCCACACTGAGGAGCCAGAAAATGATGAGCGAGACTACGGCAATGTCAAGAAACGCCCGAAAGCTCCCGAGTTGCGAGAGGAGCCACTCGAGTTCCGCCATGGATGGTGAGGTCCATTCACGTCGACCGGCTGAATCCCAATGATTCTATCACCGATAACGAAACGGGACCGTCGTTGTGAGGAGATGTGACGCTATTTGCTGACCGGCATCAGACGGTAGTCGTCAGCTTCGATAAAAATGCGCTGCGAGAGACGGGTGTCCAGCATACGCGAGAGAATACGCTGGTCGATATGCTTGTAATCCTGGTTCGAGGTAATCACCGTGGGCAGCTGTTCGTTGTAGCGATGATTGAAGAGCTGATAGAGCTTTTCCCGAGCCCACGGTGTCGTCTGCTCGGTACCCAGATCATCAAGAATCAGCAGATGGGCATTGCGGATTTGCTGGAATCGTTCGTCGTAGGCAACGCCGTGCTCCGGATCAAACGTGGCCCTGAGTTGATCGAGCAGATCGGGCACGACGCGAAAATATACGCCCATTGTGTGGTTGCGCAGAACCTCGTTGGCAATGGCCACCGCCAGGTGTGTTTTGCCGACGCCGTATGAGCCGTGAAAGAAAATCCAGCCGGCCGGATTGCGGGCATAAGCCACCGCCGCCTCGTAGGCCTTTCTAACTCCTGGTATGGTGGAGTCGAAGCGCGCGAAGGTCATTTCGGAGAGCGCCTGCAATTGCGAGAGATCGAACAGCTCGCCGGAAAGACGCTCTTCCCGATCCCGTACATAGCACTCGCAGGGAAAGAGGCGGCCAAAGTTGGGGTGACCTGGTTCAGCGTCGACGCGAAGCCACTGCCGATCCTTACAAATCGCGCACCTGTAGGTTTCGGGCTCGTTCGAGATGTCGCTCTCCCCGGTATTGATCGGGATCGAGACGTTCCTGATCACGTCGCTGATTCGTTTCATGATTCACCTCGATATCCGAAACGCGATCACCGTCCGGACCTGACCAATTCTGAAGCACGTGCTGGATATACCGCCAGTTTCGCCGGTTTGTCCGAACCGCCTCTCGGATCGCATCGAGTACCTGCTCAGCCGGGTGGCGTTGCAAAGCCTGCTGGATCTGGTCGGCGACAAGTGGCGTGAGCATACCGACCGCGTCTTCGTAGGCTCTGAACACTGAGGGCGCTGTCGCGTCATAGCGGCGCACCGTC
>WBZO01006497.1_pt1:0-10000 | contig 11288 bp, 10 predicted proteins | sample 5204261 | NCBI WGS metagenome assembly WBZO01 (sample SAMN12412400, study PRJNA552823) | activated sludge metagenome | isolation source: activated sludge from anammox sidestream of wastewater treatment plant... | place: USA: North Carolina | collected 2017-09 | reverse complement strand
GATCCCATTCCGAACTCGGAAGTGAAAACGCTCCGCGCCGATGGTAGTTTCGCCTGTTGCGACGCTAGAGTAGGTCACTGCCAGGGTCCCAATGAAAAGCCCCCGCTGCGCGAGCAGCGGGGGCTTTTTGCTTTCACGGGCCGCCATGTTCCGGCGCACCCGCCGCGTCGTCTACCCGCCCGCAATCGCGCCGACGATCAGGAAAGGTTCCGCGCCACATGCCACGGCGGGCGGCAGCGGCGTGTCGGGCGACAGGTGAGAAACGTCCTTCGCGCACGCGAAGAAGCGCACGAGCGGCCGGCGCCGCTGCGTCACGTGATCGCGCACGGTACCGCGCAGCATCGGATAGCGCGCTTCGAGCGCGTCGAGGATCGCGCGCTGCGTGACGCTTCCCTCGACGTCGAGCTTCACCTCGCTGGCGGCGCCCGCCAGAGTCTGCAGGTGCTGCGGCAGGACGACGCGGATCATGCGAGCGACTGGACTTCGACCGAGAGGACGGCGGGAAGGTCGCGCACGATCGGCGCCCAGGAATCGCCGCCGTCGGCCGAGCCGTAGACCTGTCCGCCGGTCGTTCCGAAATAGATGCCGCAGGGGTCGAGCGAGTCGACGCACATCGCGTCGCGCAGCACGTTCACGTAGCAGTCGCGTTGCGGCAGGCCCCTGGTCAGCGGCTCCCAGTCACGGCCGCCGGTGCGGCTGCGGTACACGCGCAGCTTGCCTTCCGGCGGATAGTGCTCCGAGTCGCTCTTGATCGGCACGACGTAGATCGTGTCCGGCTCGTGCGCGTGCACGTCGATCGGAAAGCCGAAGTCGCTCGGCAGGTTGTCACTGATCTCGTACCAGGTCGCGCCGGCATCGTCGCTGCGCATCACGTCCCAGTGCTTCTGCATGTAGAGCACATTGGGGCGCGCGGGGTGCATCGCGATGCGGTGCACGCAGTGGCCGACCTCGGCGGTCGGGTCCGGGATGTACTGCGACCGGAGCCCGCGATTGATGGGACACCAGGACTCGCCGCCGTCGTCCGAGCGAAAGGCGCCGGCGGCCGAGATCGCCGTGAAGAGCCTGCGCGGATCATGGCGGTCGAGCACGATCGTGTGCAGGCACATTCCGCCCGCGCCGGGCTGCCAGCGCGGGCCCGATTCGTGGCCGCGAAGGCCCGGCAGTTCGCGCCACGACTTGCCGCCGTCGGTCGTCCTGAACAGCGCCGCGTCCTCGACGCCGGCGTAGGCGATATCGGGGTCGGTCGGCGAGGGCTCGAGATGCCAGACGCGCTTGAACTCCCACGGGTGCTGCGTGCCGTCGTACCACTGGTGCGTCGTGAGCGGGCGGCCGTGGTCGGAGGTGTCGTAGACGAACTTGTTGCTCTCGCCCTTCGGCATCCCGCTCGCAGGGTCCACGAGATCGGCCGGTGAAGAGCCCGGCGCCTCCCAGGTCTTGCCGCCATCGCTCGAGCGCTGGATGACCTGGCCGAACCAGCCGCTCGACTGGGACGCATAGATCCGGTCAGGGTCCGCCGGCGAGCCCTTCAGGTGGTAGATCTCCCAGCCCGCGAAATGGGGGCCCGAGACGCGCCAGCGCTTGCGCTTGCCATCCGCCGTCAGGATGAACGCGCCCTTTCTCGTACCGACAAGCACCCGGATCTTTGCCACGTCCTTGCTCCTTTTCAGGTACCGATGTACTTCGCGTACACGCTGCGCGCCACGCCCGGCTCGTGCGTGCCCTTGATGATCGCGCGCCCGTCCCTGAACAACGTGATCTCGTACGCCTGATCGCGATCGACGAGCGTCGCGCGCAGCATGTGCGCATTGACCTTGACCTCGCCGTGGGTGGCGAGCCGGCCTGCGGCGGCCACAAGATCCACGTCTTCCGCGTCGCGCTGTTGCCGGATCTGCACGGCGTCGCGACCGCAAAGCGCTGTCGCGCCCGAGCCGCGGCCCCCATCGAGATACTCGAACACGCGCTGCCTGCAGCACAGGCAGCCGCCCGCGCGGGTCACCTCGAGCTGTCTCAGGCTGTTGGCCCACAGGTCGAAGGACAGGAGCGTCGGCGAAACGAGTTCGAAGCGATCGGCCAGCATCTTCAGCGCTTCGGCGGCCTCGAAGTTCGCGACCATCGCTGCGGCCGGCGCCAGGACACCCACGGTATCGCAGGTCGGTACGGCGCCCGGCGGTGGCGCTTCCTCGAACAGGCAGCGCAGGCACGGCGTCGCGCGATTGCCGACCGACAGGGTTTCCCACGCGGCGTCGCACTGCGGCGTATGCGGCAGGATCGCAAGAGCGATGCCGGCAGTGCCGACGGCTCCGCCGTACAGGTAGGGGCGCCCGTGTTTCACGGCGTAGTCGTTGAGGAGGTAGCGGGTCTCGAAATTGTCGACACCGTCGAGCAGGACGTCGGCGCCGGCCAGGAGGCGCTCGATGTTCGTTGCATCGAGGTCGTCGACGATGGCGGTGACCTCGACCTGCGAGTTGATCCGCGCGAGCCTCGCGCGCGCGGCCTCGGCCTTGGGCAGCGCCTCGCGCACGTCCCGTTCGTCGTACAGCACCTGACGCTGCAGATTGGTCAGCTCGACGAAATCGCGGTCGATCAGCACGAGGTGCCCGACGCCGGCGCGTGCGAGCGTGTCGGCGATCGTCGTGCCGAGCGCACCGCAGCCGATCACGGCGGCGGTCGAGCCCGCGAGCCGCCGCTGCCCGGCTTCGCCGAACCCCGCGAGCAGCAATTGCCGGTGATAGCGCGACAGATCCTGGCCCACGGCGAGTTCCTCTCACCCGATCCCGAAGCTGATAGCAATGCCGTGGCGCGCGTGTCAATTCAGGCTGCATCGACGAGCCGCATGCGTCGAGGCAGAACGCGGCGCGCGCCTTCACGATCCGACGACGCATTGGGGGGCCCCCGGGCTGTGCCCCACGTGGCTTCGCGCCACGGCGCTTGTCCTTTACATAATCTGGAAGGCACTGGCGTTCACCGCTGGTGCCATTGCAAAAATACCATATATGAGCTAGTTTAAATCACATATGGCACAGGCGACGACTGAACAGGTGCTTGCCGCAACCCGCCAGTGGCTCCGTCCGCTGGTGCAGGTCCTCCTGCGCTGTGGCATCACCTGGAAGGAATTCGCCGACCTCGCCAAGCGCAGCTATGTCGAGGTGGCGACCGACAGCTTCGGCAAGCGCGGGCGCCCGACAAACGTGTCGCGGACGGCAGTCCTGACTGGCCTCACCCGCAGCGAAGTGCGTCGTCAGCGCGAGCGGCTCGCCGACTCGCCGACGTCATGGACGGGCTACGTCACCAAGGCGTCCCTCGTGCTGTCGACGTGGCATCAGGATCCCGATTTCTCCGATGACGGGCGCCCGCGGCCGCTGCCGCTCGAAGGCGAGCGCAGTTTCGCGGACCTGCTGCATCGCTGCGGCGCCGGCGATGTGCGCGCTTCGACCCTGCTGAAGGAAATGCGTGATGCCGGCGCGCTGCGCGAGACCGACGATGGCCGTGTCGAGGCGCTGATGCGCGACTACATCCCGCAGGCCATGGATGCCGATCTCGTGCGCCTGTGGGGCACGGTCGTCGCCGATGTCTCGGCGACCTACCAGCACAACCTCACGCGTCGGCCGTCAGCACCCAAGCGGTTCGAGCGTTCCGCCGTCAACGCCAAGGTCAGTGCGGACGCGCTGCCGGCCTTCCGCGCGTTCCTCGAAGCGGAAGGACAGGCGTTTCTCGAGCGCATCGATGCATGGCTCACCGCACACCAGGCGCCCGCCGGGCAATTGTCGGGCGCCGCAGCGATCCGACTCGGCGCGGGCGTCTATCACATCCAGGACCAGGAAGTACGACCATGAACATCAGAGCCAAATCCTCCCTAGCCAGACTGTCCGTCGGGCTCGCAACCACCCTGCTGGTCGCCTGTGGCGGCGGCGACTCGGGCAACGGCACACCGGTCATCGGCGGCATCCAGGGGTCGGGGCGCATGGTGTCGATCGGTACGATCACCGGCTTCGGCAGCATCTTCGTGAACGGCGTCGAGTTCGCGACGTCGACTGCGCAGATCACGCTCGACGGGCGCGCGGGCACCGAAGCGGACCTGCGCATCGGCCAGGTAGTGACCGTGCAGGGTACGGTGAATGCGAACGGCACCGCCGGAACGGCGACCAGCGTCACGTTCGACAATGACGTCGAGGGGCCTGTCACCCAGCTCGACGTCGCCGCCGGAACATTCGTGGTGCTCGGCCAGACCATCCGCGTGACCGGCAGCACCCACTTCGACGCCAGCATCGTGCCCTCCCGCATCGAGGGGCTCGCGAGCGCCGGCATCGTCGTCGAGGTCAGTGGCTTCGTGAATGCGGCGGGCGAGATCACGGCGACACGCATCGAACGCAAAGCCGCGGGCGGCGAGCTGGACGTCAAGGGCGCCGTGCAGGCGCTCGACACGGCTGCGCGCACCTTCCGGATCAATGCACTCACCGTCGACTACGCCACCGCGACCGTGAGCGGCACCCTCGAGAACGGGCGCGTCGTCGAGGCCGAGGGCGCGCAGCTCGACGCGGCCGGCGTGCTCATCGCGACAAGGGTCGAAGTGAAGTCGGGCATTGGCGCGGCGGCCGACGACGATGTCGAACTCGAGGGGCTGATCACGCGCTTCGTGTCGAATGCCGACTTCGACGTGTCGGGCCAGCGAGTCACGACGACCACGTCCACGGAGTTCGACCTGCAGGGCGCCACGCTCGGCGTGGATGTGCGGGTGGAGGTCGAAGGGCGGCTCGACGCGAACGGCGTACTGGTCGCGCGCGAGGTCGAGGTCGAACCCGACAACACCGCGGGCGTGGCCGGACTCGTCGATTCAGTGACGGCAGCGGGCAATGCGCTGCGCGTGGCGGGCGTCGACATTGCGACGACTGCCGCAACCCAGTTCGAGGACAAGTCCGCACTTGCGGTGCGGCCGATGCGACTTGCGGACCTGCGTACCGGCGACTACGTCGAGGTGCGCGGTACCGAGCCGCAGGGCGGCGGACTGGCGGCCGCGATCATCGAACGCGAAGAGCCGGATGACGGGACGGAGCTTCGCGGCATCGCAGGAAGCGTCGCCGACCCGAGCTTCGTGCTGCTCGGTGTCACGGTCGCGGTCGACGCGGGCACGGAGTTCCGCGACCTCGCCGACCAGCCGATCACACGCGCCGAGTTCTTCGCGCAGGCGGCGGGGCGGATTGTCGAGGCCGACGGGACGCTGTCGGGCGCGACGCTCGCCGCGGAAGAAGTCGGATTCGAGGACTGACGGCAGAGCGGCGACGCGCAGGCGGCGCCGCTCCACGGAGGCAATCATGCAGTCGATACTGGCCCAATACCCCCTGCTCGAGCTGCTCGCCCGCTTCACGATCGACATCGCGGCGATGCTGCTGCTCATTTTCGGCATGTACTACCGGCGCCATCGCGACAAGGAACTGGTCACGGCCGCGGCGCTGTTCAACATGTTCGTGTTCGCCGTGCTCACGGTGCTCTCGAGCGTGCAGTTCAGCGTGGCGGCCGGATTCGGCCTGTTTGCGATCCTCGCGCTCTTCACGCTGCGCTCCGAGCAGATATCGAAGATCGAGATCACCTATTTCTTCGGCAGCGTGGCGCTCGCGGTGATCTGTTCGGTGCACGGCACCACGATCCAGTTCGTCGGCATGACCGCCGCGCTGATGCTGCTCGGCGCCTGGGTGTTCGATCACCCGCGGATGTTGCGCTCGGTCGACGGCATCCGCATCACGCTCGACAAGATCGACGGCCATGCCCTGCACGATCCCGACACGATGCGTGCCGACCTCGTCAAGCGCCTCGGCGTGGACGTGATGTTCTACCAGATCCTCTCGTTCGACTACGTCAATGACACGGCGCGCATCAATGTTTTCTATCGCAAGCACTGAGGGCCTGCCGATGTACGCTCAACCCGACACGTTCCCGGGCACCGGCGGCGCGCTGCTGCAATGGCGCGCACCGGGTCCCCTCGCGGCCCGGGCGCGCTCGCAGCCAGCATTCCGCGTGCAGCGTGCGATCATTGCGCCGGCGCGCGGGGACTGGCTTGTCGGCCCCTTCCGTCCGATCAGCCTCGCGCAGCTGAACGCCAAGGCGGCGATGCTCGAGCGGCGCGACAACAAGTACGTGGTGCGCGAAGCGGTCCTGCGGCAGGCCATCGAGCAACTCGCCCGGCATTTCGACATCCTGGAGATCGACGGCAGGCGCGAGTTCACCTACGAGACCTGCTATTTCGACGATCCGGCGCACACGAGCTACTTCGATCACCATCGCGGCCGGCGCCGGCGCTGCAAGGTGCGCATCCGCAAGTATGTCGATGCGCAGCTGTGCTTCGTCGAGGTGAAGCTCAAGGACAAGCGCGGCATCACCGTCAAGAAGCGGCTGGACTACGCAGTCGACAAGTACGGCGTGCTGGACGGGGAGGCGTGGCGGCACATCCGCCGCGCGTATCGGGATCTCTACGGGCGCGAGTTCAGGCAGACGCTCGAACCCGTCATCGGCATGCACTATCGGCGCACGACGCTGGTCGCAAAGCAGGGCGGAGAGCGCATGACACTCGATCGCAACCTCGTGTTCACGGGCGCGCACGCGTCGCGTCACGTCGAGGACGGGCTGTTCATCGTCGAGACCAAATCGGAGAACGCGAACGGCCTGGCCGACAAGATCCTGCGCGCGCTGCATCAGCATCCGACCCGGCACTGTTCGAAATACTGCGTCGGCATGGCTGCGCTGCGGGAGGTGTCGAAGTTCAACAGTTTCCTCGAGGCGCTGCGCAAACTCGATGTCGTGCCCGCGCCGGGTGGCGGCTCATGATTGCGGGACAACGGGGCGCAAGCCCGGCCGTGCGACGGGCGGCCGGCTTCATGGCGACGGCCGCTCTTGCGGCGACCAGCGTGCTGGCCATGCCGGCCTCCAGCGCGCCGCAGGCGGTGCTGGCCAGCCGCTACACGATCCCGGCGGTGGCGGTGAATGGCATCGCGGTCAGTGAGCTGTCCGGGATGGCATGGGATGCTGACGAGCAGCGGCTGTACGCGGTGTCGGATCAGGGCTACGTGTTCCATTTCCGTCTCACGCTCGACGGCGATGCGATCGTCGCCTGCGATCCCGACTATGCCGCCGCGCTGACAAATCCGCAGCGCAAGGGGGCGCCGCGCGCCCACTTCAACGCCGAGGGTCTTGCCTTGCGCAATGCCGCGAACGGCAAGGCGGGGGATACCGTACTCATCGTTTCGCTGGAAGGCGAGCCGCCCGGCATCATGCGCTTCGATCCGGCCGGCGCGGCGCTCGGCGAGCTCGCGGTCCCGGCGCCGGCAAACGACGCAGCGAGGTTTCGCAAGAAGGGCCAGGGGCTCGAGGCGGTCGCGTTCGATCCGGCGCATGGTGTCATCACCGCACCGGAATCACCGCTGCGCGCGCAGCCGGATGGCCTGCATACGCTCTATGCGCAGGGTCGACAATGGTCCTTCGAGCGCCATTCGCCCGACAGTCGCCTGAAGGGCATCGAATGGTTGCCCGGTGGCCAGCTGCTGGCACTCGAGCGCTCGCCCACGCAGACGAAGAAGGTGCTGATCGCGAGCGTGCGCCGGGTGGATCTCGCGGCTTGCCCGACGAACGGCATATGTCCCGCCGACACGCTCGCCGTGCTGCCGCCCGGCCCCGACAACTTCGAAGGCATGACGGAGATCGGGCCCGGCCGCCTGTTGCTGGTGAGTGACGACGGCGGCAAAGGGTCGCAACAGACGACGCTCGTGCTGCTGGTGCTCCGGTGAGCGTGCGTCGGCCCGTGCGACGAGGGTGGCTGTGGGTCTCGGCGGCCGCTGCGCTGTGCGTGGCGCCCGGCGCCCGCGCGTTCGAGGTCGAACCGGTCGGGCGCCTGCACGTCGACTACGCGGCGCACGACGCGGACGTGCGGCCACTCGATGACGATGTCCTGCTGCGTCGCGCGCGGATCGGCGTACAAGGCGAGTTCAACGACCGGTGGTCGTTCGAGGCCGAGTACGACTTCGTCGGTCATGGGGCATTCAAGACCGTCGCCCTCGAATACGAGGGCTGGAAGCAAGGCGCGTTCACCATCGGCCAGATCAAGGTGCCGTTCGGTCTCGAGGAACTGACGAGTTCGAACAATCTCGTTTTCATCGAGCGGGCCTTGCCCGGTGATTCGCTTTCGTTGTCGCGCCGCCTGGGGTTCGCCTTTGATCGCAACAGCGACCACTACACGGTGGCGCTGATGGGATTCGGCCCGTCCATCGATGGCCACGAGGGCAACGGCGCCGGTGCGCGCTTCACGCTGGCGCCGGTGAATTCAGATCACGCCGTGCTGCACGTGGGTGTGGCCGCCGTGACGGAGCGCGCACGGGGCGACGTCAAGTTCAATGCACGCCCGGAGTCGCGTGTCACCGACGTGAAGTTCGTGAACACGGGCGACCTGGACGACGCCCGCCAGATCCATCGCCTCGGTCTCGAGGCTGCATGGCGCAATGGACCAGTATCCGTCCAGGCGGAATGGATGCACGCCGCGATCGAGCGGAACGCGGGTCTTGCGGAGGTGAACGTCGACGGCTGGTATGTCGCCGGCAGCTGGTTCCTCACGGGCGAGTCGCGCCCGTACAGGAACGGCACGTTCAGGTCTCTCAAGGAATACCATCGGGGAGGCGCGTGGGAGCTGGCCGCGCGTTACAGCCGCCTCGATCTCGACGACGGCGCGGTGCGCGGCGGCACGGAAAGCAACTGGACACTGGGCGTGAACTATCACGCCGGCAAGCACCTGCGGATCATGGCCAACTACATCGACGTGCGCAGCCGGCGCCGCGGAGTGGCCGACGACCCGCGCATTCTGCTGCTGCGCGCACAGCTCGCGTTCTGAGGCAACTCACGGCGCGGCGAGCGCGTCGTCGAGCATCTTCACGAGCGCATCGCGGCCATAGCTGAATGGCTGGTCCTGATTCAGCTGCACGAGCTCTTCGATCGCCTTCCGGATCGTGACTTCCGCTTCACGCCGGCTCGGCACGACCATGTAACGGCGCTTCGGTGCGGGCGAAAACAGCGCATGCTCGACTGCGGCGGCCACATCGTCGGGGTCCTTGTACTGCGAGCGGTCGGACAGTCGCGAATCCATGCCGAGCCGCCGCGCAGCATTGCGGCCGATCTCGGAATTGTAGTTGCCGGGCTCGATCACGCTCACGCCGACACCGAGCGGCGCCATCTGCGCCGCGAGTGAATCGGTATAGGCTTCGATCGCGTGCTTGGTCATGCTGTAGACGCCGAGGTCCTTCGTCGACAGGATCCCGGAGATCGAGCCGATGGTCGTGACCCGCCCCTTGCTCGCAACGAGGAGTGGCGTGAACGCCTTGGTCACCCGCCACGGGCCATACACGTTCACTTTCATCACGAGGTCGAAGTCGGCTTCCGCCGTCTGGTCGAACGGGCCGAATGTCGCGATGCCGGCGTTGTTGACGAGACCTTGCAGGCCGCGCCCGGCTTTCGTGATCGTGTCGACGGCGGCTGCGATATCCGCGGCGCTCGTGACGTCGAGACGCAGCGGCTCGACATTCGCGAGCCTGCCGAGCGCCTCGAGATCCTTGTCCTTGCGCGCGCCGGCGTATACGAAGTAGCCGTTGGCGGCGAGCCGTTCGGTGATCTTGTGTCCGATACCGGTACTCGCGCCGGTCACGAGAACGGCCTTGCGTGGCGTGCCCGCGGCAGGTTCCATGCCCTGCGCAATTGCCGCGAACCACAACGCGGCAGTGATCACGGCGATTCGCTTCATGGGAAAGATCTCCGGTCCCTCGGAAGATGGCGCACGATGCGCTCGCGACGCGAGGATTGTCCAGACGGGTGCGCGCGGACTGACGCTTATCGACGCGACGGCGGATTGGCGTATCGGGCGGCGTGTGCGTAGTCTCTCGCCATGGGCGAGTCCGCATCCGGCGAGCCGTTTCCCGCGGCACCTGAACTGCAGACGCAGCAGTGGTTCAATGCCCGCGAGCCTGTGTCGCTC
>WBZO01006495.1_pt1 | contig 11289 bp, 9 predicted proteins | sample 5204261 | NCBI WGS metagenome assembly WBZO01 (sample SAMN12412400, study PRJNA552823) | activated sludge metagenome | isolation source: activated sludge from anammox sidestream of wastewater treatment plant... | place: USA: North Carolina | collected 2017-09 | reverse complement strand
GGCACGGTCAAAACCGGCGGTCCTCCGCCCGTGATGGGCTGCACCCGCGAGTTGACGAGGTAAGCAACCCCTGCCGCGCCGGCCGCCAACAGCACAGCCGCTACCCACCACCCCCACCTCCGCCTCGGCCGGCGCCTCTGATGCCGCGGGGGCCACCGAGGGCTGGACAGCGGCTCGGGGCTCGGTCTCGATGACCCACCCGGCCATCCACCTGGGCTTGACCCCGGTCACGCCGGGGGGCACCTGGACCTCCAGGGTGTCCGTGGGGGCGCCGTCACAGCCGTGCGGCACGCGGAGGGTGACCTGGGTGCCGTGACCGCCACCTGGGACCGCGGCGCCATCGATGATGCCCACGTGCGCGGCTGCGGGAGCGGCCAGCGCGAGCATCAGGATGGTGACGGGGGCGACACCGACCAAGCGTCGGGCGTGATGGGTTCGCATGGGACTCCTCGTTTCGGTGCTCCGGGAGGTCACGGGTGCATCCCGTGTGATGGCGCGGGTGTCACGCCCTCGGCCTGGACGCCGCCCAGGGCATGGGTGGTCATGAGGATCTCGAGCATCTCCACCGCCGAGCCCGGCGCGAGCCGGACGGGCGTGTGCGACGTGCCGTTCGCGAGCACCACGGTCCGCACCAGGGAGTCACCCTGGTCACCCATGGGGAGACCGGCGGCAAGCGCGTCGCGGAGCGTGCGCACCTGCTCGGGCGTGAGGGTGAGCCGCTCGAGGGTGTCCCCGTGGCGCATGGTCACCCGGCCGTCATCCTGGACCGTCAGCTCCTCGTGGAACCCATCCGGCCAGGCGCGCTGATAGGTCACCAGGTTGGCCGCCTGGCCACCGCCGCACGCGACGATCGTGAGCAGGAGCAGGAGCACCCCGAGCACCGATGCGACCGCTGACCTGTCACGCATCACGCGTCCCTCCGTGAGGTCGGCGCGCGCAGCGCCAACGTCGCCACGACCCACCCGCCGATCATCAGGGCGGCGTACGCCACGCACCACACGCAGACCGCGTGGATGACGGCGAGCTCGAGATACGTGAGCCAGGCCAGGATGGGCAGGCTGCCGATGCCCACCGCATACGCCAGCAGGAGGCCACGTCGGTCCGCTCGCAGCCACCACAGCAGCGACCCGACCAGCATCCCGGCCGCGCCGACCATCCCGAACGCGGCCACGGGCATTCCCAGGAACTCCGAGTAGCTGCTGCTCTCCACAGTCTCGCAGCCGCTCAGGATGGCGCAGGCTGGCGCGGCGCCCGCCACCTTGACCCAGGTCAGGTACCCGGCCACGGCGAGGGCCAGGACCGACAGGACGGACATGACCAACCCGGTGCGCGACCGACCGGCGACGAGCCCTGATGCGCCTGACGGGCGATCGTCACGGGCCACCTGGGCCGTGGCCCCCGCGATCGGCTCAGGAGGGTGGCTCATCCGCCCGTACCCGGCGTCGCCCCGGCCAGGAGACCATCGACATAGCCGGCCAGCTGGTCCCAGGTCGGCAGTCCCGCCATCACCCGTCCGTTGATGTCGAGCGTGGGCGTCGAGCTCACGCCCGCCTGCCCGCCCTCGCGTGTCTCCGCCTTGACCGCCTCGATGAGCTCCGGGTCGTCGAGCGCGGCCAGGAACGCGGCGCGGTCCATGCCCAGGGACACAGCCATGTCCCCCAGGACCGTGCGGTTGAAGGCGCCCTCGTTCTCACCGTCCTGGTTGTGGAACAGCAGGTCGTGGTAGCGCCAGAAGCCGCCGTTCCCCAGGAGCCGTTCGGCGGCGCGGGCAGCCACCGCCGCGTCAAGGGACTCGGGCCCCAGGAACGCCATGTCCCGGTACACCAGGCGGACCTTCCCGGGGACCACGTAGTCCCGGATGATGCGCGGCTCCATGGCCCGTGCGAAGGTGCCGCACACCGGGCACTGGAAGTCCTCCCACACCTCGATGGTGACGGGCGCGCCCATGGCACCCACCGCGCGGCCATCGACGAGGTCGGCCGGGCGGGCGATGTCAGGCTGGGCCAACTCGCGACCCTGGTCGCGGTTCAGGACGCCGCTGGTGACGAGGAGGACGCCCACGATGAGCGCGCCGATCGCGAGGGCCGCGATGGTCAGCATCAGGATCGGCGAGCGCGTCTTGGGTGCGGGGGCCGGTGCTGCCCGGCGGGATCGTCTCTGGCTGGTGGTCGTGGACACGGGTACCTCTGGTCGCGTGGACGGTCGGGGCACTGGGGCCCATTGACCGCACGTGGGGGGCGCCCCGGAGCCTGCGCCCGGACGACGGCCGGGCTGCTACGGGGCGATTGGTGCAGCCCGACGCGGAGGTGCGCGACTCGCCCAGGTGCCCGCGGGCGTCCGACCGTCGAGCGATGGCGACGCGCCGGAGCGCGCGTGACGCGAGACCTGCCGGGACCAGGTGTGCGCGACCCTGGCGAGACGCCCGATCAGGACGCGCCTGCGCCATCGGACCAGCGCGACCGCCAACGCCATGGGCAGGGTGGCCGCGAGGATCACGACGAGCGGCAACAGCCCGTGACCGAGGATGACAGCGAGGCCGCGCACCGGCTGAGCGGCGCCCAGGGCCTCGAGGTTCTCCTGGGCGATGAAGGCGAGGATGGCGAGGAGCGCCAGGCGCAGCCACGTGCCCGCCACGAGGGCCAGGTAGGCCCGGGCGCCCACGCGCTCGTCTGCCGCGAACGCTGGGGTGGTGGCGGCCTCACGCTGGAGGCGGCGCAGCTGGGCGACCGCGACCGCGATGAGCACGCCCGTGGCCACGACGGCACTCACCGCGAGCCCGACCCAATACCCGTCATGCCCCAGGAGCGTCATGGCGGTCCGGTAGGGGCCGACGCCGGGGTACATCAGGCGATAGGCAGCCTCGTGCGCGACGAGGCACGCGAGGAGGGCGAGCACGCACCACGCCACTCGCTCCGCGCGCCGGGGCGCGGAGCCGGAACGTCGGACCACGAGGAGGGGGCGCGCGTGCGGCATGTCCCGCGATGATGCCACGACCCCGCGCCGGACCGCCCGTGCCGTTCGGCCCTGCTGCCCGTCGGCCGCGCGGCCGACTCGCCTGACGCGGATCGGGTGGCCGGGTCCCAGGAGACCCATCGGAGCGCTTCTGGAGAAGTCATCCGGATCGGCACTGCCCAGGATGCGACCCGGGCCCCGGCGCTGGCACCAGACCAGGGACCACCGATGAATCCGAGCGGCACGGTGAGTCATGGGAGTGTTCCTGACACGATCCGGCATCCCGGCTGGCACACTCGCCGCATACGCGACCTTTGAGGGCAATCCCATGACCCATCCCCATTCCCACCCCCGTGCCCGCGCGCGTGCATGGGCCCAGTGCGCCGAGGCGGGCACATGAGCGCCGTCATCGAGGCGGAGGACCTGGTCAAGGTCTACAAGGCCCGCAAGTCCGAGGTCCGGGCGCTCGACAGGCTCAGCCTCCAGGTGGACGAGGGCCGCGTGCTGGGCCTGCTCGGGCCCAACGGCGCCGGCAAGACGACCACCGTGCGCATCCTCGCCACGCTGCTGCGCCCCGATTCGGGACGAGCGACCGTGGCGGGCTTCGATGTCGTGCGCCAGGCACAGGCCCTGCGCACGGTCATCGGCCTGTCGGGTCAGTACGCCGCGGTGGACGAGAACCTGACCGGCCGCGAGAACCTGTGGATGTTCGGCCGGCTCTATCAGATGCCTGGCACCCTCGCCCGGCAGCGCGCCACCGAGCTGCTGGAGCAGTTCGACCTGGTGGACGCGGGCGACCGGGTGGTGAAGACCTACTCCGGAGGCATGCGCCGGCGCCTGGACCTCGCGAGCGCCATCATCGCGCGCCCGCGCCTGCTGTTCCTTGACGAGCCCACGACCGGGCTCGACCCGCGGAGCCGACTGGGGATGTGGGATGTCATCCGTACCCTCGTCCGCGAGGGCGCCACGCTCCTGCTCACGACCCAGTACCTGGAGGAGGCGGACGAGCTCGCCGACGGCATCGTGGTCGTGGACCACGGCCGCATCATCGCCCAGGGGACCGCGGACCAGTTGAAGGCCCAGGTCGGCGGCGAGCGCATCGAGGTGGTCGTGCGCGACCGCACGGACATCCCGACCGCCATCGAGCGCATCCGTCCGTTCGGGGACGGTGACGTGAGCGTCGACGAGCACACCAAGCGTCTCACCCTGCCGTCAACCGGGGGGGCCCAAGCGCTGGTCCAGGTGGTGGGTGCGCTCAGCGAGGCGTCCATCGCCATCGACGACATCGGCGTCCGGCGACCCACCCTCGATGACGTCTTCCTGTCGCTCACGGGCCATGTCGCCGAGGCCGAGCAGGTGCCTGCACCGACCGAGGCCACCAGCACCGCCACCGGGAGGGCCACCGCGTGACCACGACGCCCATCACCGCACCGCACGTGGGCACGGGTGGACTTCGCCAGGCGCTCAGCGACGGCCTGGTCATCGGCTGGCGCAACCTCAAGCGAGTCCCGCGCATCCCCGAGCTGGCGATCTTCGCGATCATCCAGTCCATCATGTTCGTGCTGCTGTTCGCGTTCGTGTTCGGCGGTGCGATCCCACTGCCGGGCTACCCCAGCCCCAACGCGTACCGCGAGTACCTGATGCCGGGCATCTTCGCCCAGACCATCGCGTTCGCCTCGGCCACGACCGCCATCGGTATGACCGACGACATGGCCAAGGGCATCATCGACCGCTTCCGATCACTGCCCATGGCCCGGTCCGCGGTCCTGACGGGTCGGTCGTTCGCGGACGTCATCTACAACTCGGGCATCCTGGTGGTGCTCATGATCACCGGCTGGCTGGTCGGTTGGACGGTGCGCACGGACGTCGCCCAGTTCCTGGCCGGGGTGGCGCTGCTGCTGCTGTTCGCGTTCACGATGTCCTGGGTCGGCATCTGGCTGGGACTGTCGGTCCCGTCCGTGGAGGTCGGGCAGCAGGTCGCCTTCACGGTCATCTTCCCGATCACCTTCATCTCCAACGCGTTCGTGCCCGTCCAGACCATGCCCACCTGGTTGCAGCCGTTCGCGGAATGGAACCCGGTGAGCACTCTCACCGCGTCGGTGCGGGAGCTGTGGGGCAACCCGAACCCGTTCGCCACGGACAACTTCCCCTCGCAGCAACCGATCCTCGTGACCCTGCTGTGGGTGGCGGTCATCCTCGCGGTGTTCGTGCCGCTGGGCGTGCGCAAGTTCCGGAGCGTCAGTCGATAGCATCGACCGGACTGGGTGGGTCGATAGCGTTGCCCCTTGGGGTTGCGCTCGATGCCAAGTGGCGACGCTGGACAATCGCCATCCGGGGCCGGGCAGTTGACATCGGACCGTCCATCGCCCAGCCGAGCGCCCGCTCTCGTCAGGCGCTGGCGGGCATGCTCCGGCGCGCCCACGGGCGCCAGTCAGTCAGGTACAGCACCAGGACCGGGACCAGGTACACCAGCCATGCGATGACCTGGATGGTGGTGGGTGCCGAGCGGTACCCGAACAGGCCCGCCAGCATCGAGCCGACGGGCGACGTCTGTGGGAGCACGCTTGACAGATCGAGCAGTGGCGGCTGCACCGGCAGGAAGCCGGCCTCGGTGAACTCGGTGACGGCGTAGACCACCAGGCCTGCCGCCACGAAGATGAGCATCACGCCCGTCCAGGTGAAGAACCGACCGATGTTGATGCGCACGCCCATGGCGAAGATCGCCCACCCCAAGGCGACCGCGATGCCGAGCCCCACGAGACCGCCGATGACAGCGCTCGACACGTCACCCGCTTGGGCACCCAGGATGGCCAGGAAGAACAGCGCCGTCTCCAGGCCCTCCCGGATGACGGCGAGGAAGGCGATACCCACCAGCGCGCTGGTGGTGCCCACCGCGAGGGCGGCCGCCATGTTCGACTCCAGCTCGCCCTTGATGGCCCGACCCTGGCGACGCATCCAGAACAGCATCCAGGTGACCACGATGACAGCGAGCACGGCCGCGAGGCCCTCAAGGGTCGCCTGCAGCTGGAACGGCAGTCGCCCGATGGTGCTGACGATCAGGACGCCCAGACCCACGGACAGCCCGGCCGCGAGCGCGACCCCCAGCCCGATCCAGGGCAGGACATCCCGCCGGCCCACGTTCACCACGTAGGCGCAGATGATTCCCACGATGAGAGCCGCCTCCAGCCCTTCGCGGAGCCCGATGAGGAGTGCGGCGGTGAAGGCGGCTGTCATGTGGCCACCATCATGATCCCGATCCACCAGGTCGTCAATAAGGCCTGAGCGTGATGGTCAGGCATTCCTGAGTCTCGACGGTGGCGCAGGCCCGTCCGACGGAGGAGCCATCGAGCCGGTGGCAGATGTCACCGACATCCGATGGGCGCGTCAGCCGCGCGCGAGGCGCCGCAGGTCCTCCAACAGGCGGTCGATGTCGGCCTCCGACGTCATGGGGTTCATGACCGCGGCCCGGAGCCAGGTCGCGCCACGCAATCGGGTCGTGGAGAGCCAGCCGTCCCCGTCCGCCTCGAGCGCCGCCTGGAGTCGGTCCTGGTGCCGGTCGAGCGCGTCCCCCGTCAGCCCCGGCGACAGGTGTCGGAAGCACACCACCCCCAGCTCCGGCTCGTGCGCCGGCTCGAGGTCCGGTGCGACCGCGATGCGTCCGTGGAGGTACAGCGCGACATCCGCGGTGCGCTCCACCAGCCTGCCCAGGCCCAGTGTCCCCAGGTGGTGCCAGCTCATCCACAGCTTGAGCGCCCGCCAGCGCCGGGTGCCCTCGAAGCCCAGCGTGAAGAAGTCGAGCGACTCGGTCGTGTGGGCGTCGTGGGCCACAGCAGTGTCTCCACCGCCCCGGTAGTACTCGGGTCGCCGTGAGAACACCCACCCCAGGTGCGAGCCGTCGCGCACCACCAGGCCACCGATGTCATAGGCCTGGAAGAACCACTTGTGGGGGTCCACGGTGACCGAGTCCGCCAGCCCCAGGCCCGGCACCAACGACGCGAGCCGCGAGGAGAGGCGGGCGGCCGCGCCATACGCCGCATCCACGTGATACCAGAGCCCCTCGCGTCGCGCGATCGCGCCGATCGCGGGCACGTCATCAATCGATCCCGTGTTGGTGGTGCCCGCCACGGCCACCACCGCGAACGGGGTCCGACCAGCCGCCCGATCGGCGGCGATGGCAGCCTCGAGCGCGTCCACCCGGAGGCGGAAGCGATCGTCCGATGGCAGGGTGACGAGCGTCTCGGGTGGGAACCCCAGTTCGTCGAGCGCGCGAGCGACGGAGAAGTGGCCCTGGTCGGACACGTAGACACGGGCGTCCTCGAGGGCGGCCCCACGAGGCCGGCCGGACCCTCGAAGCTCCGCCAGCCGCACGTCGCGCGCCAGCGCCAAGCCCATGAAGTTGGCCATCACGCCACCCGATGTGAGGAGCCCGAAGCTACCCTCGCCATAGCCCACCAGGTCGCACAGCCAGCGCACGACCTCCTCCTCCACGAAGGCCGCGACGGGGCCCGCGTGCCACACGTCCACGCCCTGCTGGGTCACCTGCGCGAGCAGCTCGCCGACCACCGACATCACCAGGGGCGGCGGGGTGAAGTAGCTGAGCACGCGGGGATGCCACGCATTGAGCATGTGGGGTGCCATGCGCTCGGTGAAGGCCCGGATGACCTCCGCGGCCGGCCGAGGATCATTGGGTGCGGGTGACGGGCCCCCTGTGGGACCGAACAGCAGGTCCCGCAGCCCCGCCATCCCAGTCGGGTCGCCCATGCCCCGTCTGAGGCCCTGGTCGTAGATGTAGTCGAGGGCGGCGGTCCAGGCCTGCTGACCCAAGCGCTCCAGGGCCGCACGTGACGTCGATGCGTCGCGGATGTCGAGCAGCTCGGGCTCGGGATGCCAGCCGAACGGGCCCCGCTCGGGTCGATCAGTCACCGAGACCGGTGGCCTCGCGGACCCAGTCGGTGAGCATGGGCAACAGTTCGGGGGTGAGGGCCTGGTCGAGCGTCGGGTACTCGCCCAGCGCGCCCGTCACGGCGCGTTGGAACAGGTGGTTCGCATCCGGGATGGTCGTCACGCGCGACCGGGGGTCCCGCTCGTCGAGCGCGACCTCGAGCGCCTGCGCCTCTGGGGCGGCGATGACCTGCACGTCCTTGCCGCCAAAGACCCCGAGCACCGGGGCGGCCACCTTCGCCCATTCCGCCGATGGGTCCGCTCCCAGGAGCGAGCGGAACCAGGGGCTCCGGAGCGTCGGCAGTTGCACCGCCACCTGGCTCTCGACCCATGCCTCCCTGTCCCCGAGGCGTGCCCGGGTCGCGGGGTCCTGCCGGTCGTACGTCTCACCCAAGGCATCGCGCAGCACCCGCTCCAGATCGTCCGGCGCGTCCGCCAGCGCCGCCTCGTACAACCGTCGGTTGCCCGCTGCGGTCGCCTCCGCCGCATCGTCGGACATGCCCTGGGTCCGGGCGATGGCCCTGGACTGGTCCACCATGAGGTCGATGCCGGGTCGGACCATGGGCGCCAGGCCGACCACGAAGGCCACGCTCGGGTCGTCCGCCGCGATCGTCGCGATGTACGCGCCACCCTCGCTGTGACCCAGGACGCCCGTCCGCGCGGGGTCGACCTCAGGGCGTGACCGAAGGTACGCCAGCGCCGCCGACCCGTCCGCGGTGAAGTCGAGGAGCGTCGCGCTCGCGTGGTCACCCGTGGACGCGGCCGTGCCCCGGTCGTCGTAGCGCAGGACCGCGACCCCGGCCCGACCGAGCGCGTCCGCGATGAGCGCGAAGGGCCGCAGGGTCATGCCAGGCAGGGACTCGTCGCGATCCTGGGGACCGCTGCCGCTCATCAGCACCACCGCGGGGTGTGGTCCCGCACCGGCGGGGATCGTCAGGGTGCCCGCGAGCGTGACCTCCGGGGCACCTCCCGGGAAGCTCACCTCGACCTCGGAGTACCCGATGCCGCTGGGCAGGGGCGTCCGCGTGACGACGAGCGGCGCGAGCGCCTCGACCGCGGGCAGGAACACCGCGTCCACCAGGGCGTCACGCTCCGCGGGCGTCGAGATGAGCAGGACCAGGTAGGTCACGCCCGGAGCCGCCGCGAGCCCCAGGTCCGCCGTCGTGGCGCCCATGGGCACCTGGTAGAGCCGCCACTCGAGACCGGCGGCGTTGGTGCGTCGCTCGACCGGCTCGGGCTCCGTGGTCAGACCCAGCTGGGGCAGGAGCGCCGGCCACAGCGCCTCGGGCGCGACAGGCGCCGACTGCAGGGCCAGGAGGGTCTGGTCCGCAGGGGTGGCGCCGCGGAGCCGGACGCCCATCCCGGCCGACTCCCAGCCCGCGGGCGCCACCGACCGGAGGCCGTACGCCTCGTCCAGCACAGGCTCGAGCACGACGGTGCGTTGCGACCTGCCGGGCGATGCGGACTGGCTCGCGACGCCGGCCGGCATGAGCGCAGTGCTCATCACGAGGGCGACCACGATCAGCGGGACGGCGGACCGCATGGTCCATCGGGATTCTCGGGGACGCATCGCACCTACGGTACAGGACCTCGTCCGCAGGGCGGCGCCGTGGTCGGGGGTCCGGCACCCCGGGTCAGGGTCGCTGCCGTGGCCGGGGGTCCCGCGCCCCCGGGTCCGGGCCGCTGCCGTTGTGATCGATCACCCGGTGAGCAATACGACCGGCGGGCCGCTCGTGCACGAGCCGGGGCACCCGCCGGCAGGCCCGTCCGAGGCGCTTCGCCGGTCGAACCGCGCACCTGGCGGCACGATCGACCGCGGAGATGCGGCTGGGGCATGCCAGCGGCCGACTGTCCCACGACGAGTGGCTCGCCTCCGCCGGCCCACCCGTCGTAACGCGCACCCCATGATCGATCGCACGAGGGCCTGGCGGCGGGACCAGCCGACCGAGGCCGGGGCGACTCGATTGACCGAGCTCGAGTGGCGAGGCAGCTCCGACAAGGGCGGGGCCAGGGCGCGAGGATTGGCCCGTGGTCGCGACGGCACAGGAGGCCATCGGGACGGGCGCGGCCCGCGATCCGCCCCGACGATCGCGCACCGGGTGGTCATTGCGCCCGACGAGCAGCCGGGTCTGGGCCGCGCGACGCGTTCGCGACGCGCTCTGGCACCTTCTGGGCGGGCGATCGCGCGAAGCGCCCGCACGGAACTCGGACAACGACCGGCGGCGTGCTCCGCGAGGCGTGCTCCGAGCGTCCCAAGGCGCTCCGCCGGTGGGCTCGCCCGTCACAGCGCTCAACGTGTGCGCAGCCAGCCCTGCCACCCGCGACGGCACCCAGGATCAGGGCGCGGACGCCTCCCCGGCGCCGGACGGCCCCCCGGCCGCCCCGCCCTGCCCTCCGAACGCGCCGGCCGCGCGCAGGCGCGTGACGTCCGCCTCGGCGAACCCCAGCTCGGCGAGGATCGCCTCGGTGTCCTGGCCCAACGAGGGCCCCGGCCGATAGCTGGGCTCGAACCCGCCCACATGGAGCGGCAGCCCCACCGATCGCACCCGACCGAAGGTCTCGTCCTGGTACTCCGCGAGCATGCCCCGCTCGGTGAGCTCGTCCACGTCGAGCGCCTCGGCCATCGACCGCACCGGGGCGATGGGCACCACGCCGCGCAGCACCTCCAGCCACTCGGCGGTGGCCCGCTCGGAGAAGCGGGCGGCCAGCCGTCCCAGCACCTCGTCCCGGTGCTGGCCGCGGGCCACGAACGACGCGAACCGCTCGTCCGACGCGAGCTCCGGCAGGCCCATCGCCCTGACCAGGTCCACGAAGAAGCGCTCCTTGGGACACGCCACGGCCACATGCCCGTCCGCGGTGGCGAAGAACTGGAACGGCACCACCGACGGGTGCGCCGAGAGCGGCAGTCGGCGGGTCTCGAACCCCGAGCTCAGGAACCAGGTCGCGGGGTACGACAGCATCGCGAGCGCGCTGTCGTACAGGTTCGTGTCCACGTCGCGACCCACGCCCGTCCGCTCCGCGTCGCGGAGCCCCGCCAGCAGGCCGATCATGGCCGTCAGGCCACAGATGTAGTCGGCGAGCGACAGCCCGCTCTTTGTGGGTGGGTCGTCCGGACCGCCCGTCAGCGACGCCCACCCTGACTCCGCCTGGACGAGCGCGTCATAGCCCGGCAGCAGTGCCTGACCGGGAGCGCTGCCATACCCGGTGAGCGCCACGCACACGATGCGCGGGTTGACGGACGCGAGATGCCGGTACGTGATGCGCAGGCGCTCGGGCTGGTCGCCCCGGAGGTTGCTGAACACCGCGTCCGCCCCCGCAACCAGTCGCTCGAACACCTCGCGACCGGCGACCGACTTGAGATCGAGCGCGATCGAGCGCTTGCCCCGGTTGAGGCCT
>WBZO01006494.1_pt1 | contig 11293 bp, 6 predicted proteins | sample 5204261 | NCBI WGS metagenome assembly WBZO01 (sample SAMN12412400, study PRJNA552823) | activated sludge metagenome | isolation source: activated sludge from anammox sidestream of wastewater treatment plant... | place: USA: North Carolina | collected 2017-09 | reverse complement strand
CTGATCGATCACAGCCCCAAAATTTATCCGGTGTGTTCCGACTCCAAAGATTAGTCATGGTTAATGGATGATTTGAAATACTAAAAAAAGTTACGGATTAGGTTGTATCCCTTAACGCTTATTCGGAATAGATTTGGAGCGTGAACAAAAGTGTGCCTTCCAAAACATACCAGTCTCCCGCCAAACTTCGCCTTGAAGTCGCGGACCCCATATTCCTGGTCGGGTTTCCCGGCACCGCCAAAATCATATATATGGTATCCCTTTTGGGCGCTCCATTGCAGGATGTTCCACATCAATAGTTCGTTTGACAGATAATTTCCATAGTCTCGGTTCAGACCGTTGTACCAGCCATAGACCTGGTCTTTGTAAAGCAGTTCAACCGAGGTGGCGATCGGAGTCTGATCCACATAAGCCAAAACAAATCGGATCATTCCTTTTGAAGATAAAATATCGAAGGCGGATTCGAAAAGTGAGATGTCGGCAACGGGCACATGCGCGAGATGATACGTCTTTTGTATCAGGTCGTAACATATCTTCACCTGCTTACGGTCTTTGACTTCTTCAATACGAACCTTTCCCCGATTAAGTCCACGGCGGATGTTCTTTCGGGTGTGCGTTCCAATGTTTTGAAAGATCGCTTCCTCGGGTAGATTTAGATCGATTAGATAGTTCAAATGATCTTCATAAACAAAGCCATTTTTGCTTAAAATCGGTTGAATTTCTACCTGGCTGGCCAGATTGCGTAGCTCTGTGAACAGAATGCTGTTTTTCGTTTCTCTGGTATACGCATCCAGCAACAAAGACAGGGCTTCTTGCCCTTCTTTTGTGGGTTCCCATAAAGTACTGCCAAAAGCTATGGCGCGGGTGGTGAGCTTGCGAAGTAATCCATCGAAGACACTGATTTCAACGGGCGTCAAGAGCGCCAAAGGCTTTCCGCTCTGATCGACTGCCGCCAATAGCTTTGGTTTGTGTTTCCTGGTCCTCTCGAAGACCTCGAACATTTCCGGTGTATGGAAAATATTACCGGATGGATTCTGGTCAACGAATTCCCGCCACGCGGTCGTCGAGAGCTTATTTGTAATGATGATCGTCATTTACCAATAATTTCCTTTTCGCCGGCTGACCGCGTATTTTGTTTTGACAGCGCCTCATCAATTCCGCGCCTTATTTTTTCGCCTAATACCCGCATCTGATCTTCTTCGATGCGCTGGTTATCGCCCGTAATACTGCGATGCGTGCCGGGAATCTCCTGTATTTCAACTTTGTTCGACGAGAAATTGCGCCAGCTCTGGAAGGATTTTTCGTTGGAAGATTCCCTGGTTAAGAAGACATTGAGATGGCCTGGAAAAGGACGAGGCGAGTATTGTTTAAGACTCCAAATATTGACGATTAGCTTGATACGTAAGCGGACGAATGTGATCAGTTCGTTTAGGCTCAATTGGATAGCGTTCCCTGAAGAGGAACTGCGCGGGCGCGTAAAGCGAATCCAGATGTCGTTGAAAAGATCGCGATAAGAATTCGCTCCAGGCAGGGACAAGGTAGCTGGTTCCACCAGAGCGAGATATCCAACGCTCTGCCCTTGTTCCGTCAACTGCTGTGCCATCTCAAAAGCGATCACTCCGCCCAGACAGACCCCTCCAAGATGGTAAGGACCCTCCGGCTGTACTCTTCGAATGTCTTCCACATATCGGGCGGCCAATGTTTTGACTTTTGATGGATTCCCCAATCCGTCCTGAAGCCCATAAAAAGGCTGGTCTTTGCCGAGATGACGATATAGATATTCGAAGTCCACGAAAACATTTCCCAGGTTGCCCGGCACGCAGAAGAAGGGCGGACGCGTTTGCCCATCCTGGATTTTTATCAGCGACGAACGCCTTTTTATCCTTTTTTGTGGGGCTTGTTGAATAGGCTGATCCAGGAAACTTGTGAATTTTCCGAGAGTCGGCGCTTCAAAGATCGCTGAAAGAGGCAGTTTTTTTCCGAACCTGCTCGCGACCTGGGTCAGTAAACGCGTAGCCAGTAATGAACTTCCACCTAAATCGAAGAAGTTATCATGAATGCTTACTTCATCGACGCCAAGCAAACCCTGCCAGATCTCGGCAAGGGCAATTTCTGTATTTGTTTTTGGCGCATCTGGGCGGCGCGTAACTGACTTCTCTTCCGCTTCATTGTCTGCGTTCGTCAAGCTGGTTTCTTTTGGAGCTATAAATCCCGAGGGCGAAAGCTTTCCGGGAGTGATCCAATATCTTTTTCGCTCGAATGGATATGTGGGTAAGCTGATACGCTGGCGTTTCTCATTGGCATAGAATGTTTTCCAGTCCAGCTTTGCGCTGTTCAGCCATAAACGGCCCAACGCGGCTAGAATAAAAGCCGTATCTGATTCTTCCTCTTTGGGATGACGGGTTGACGAGATGATGGCTGACTTTGAACCTTGTCCTAGATTTCGACGGGCGGAAGCGCTTAAGGTTCGGCCTGGTCCAACTTCCAGTAGTATTGCCTCCGGCGATTGTCGAAGAATCGTTTCGAAGCATTCGCGCAAGTGAACGGGTTGGCGCAGTTGTTTGGCCCAGTACGAGGGGCTGGCCGCCTCCTCGGTGGTGATCCAGGTTCCGGTCGTGTTTGACACGAAAGGCAATTGAGGAGAATTTAACTTAATCTTATCGAACTCCTGGATGAATGACTCCAAAATTGGTTCCATCATCTTGGAATGAAATGCGTGAGATGTATGCAGGCGTTGCGATTCCAGCCCGGCTGTGGCGAATTGCTTTTCTAATTCCGCAATGGCCTCATATTCGCCGGAAACGATCGAGAGAGATGGGCTGTCCATCACCGCAATGGAAGCTTTCCCGTCCAAGTGAGGCTGAAGTGTTTTTTCTTCCGCAGGAATTGCCAGCATGACTCCGCCCGGCATCTGCTGCATCAGCCGGCCTCTTGCGGCTACAAGAGACAGGGCGTCTTCGAGCGAAAAGACTCCAGCCAGACAGGCTGCTACGTACTCTCCGATGCTGTGTCCGAGCATGGCGCGAGGTTGGATGCCCCAACTCACCCATAATTTTGCCAGGGCATATTCAATGGTGAACAGAACCGGTTGAGTGTATGAAGTTTGTTCAAGAAGCTGTCCCGCTTCATCCGAACTTATTTCGGTTGGATATAAGACTTTCCGCAGATCTAACGGTAATTTGGCGCTTAGAATATCCGCGCACTGATCCACGATTTGCCTGAACAGGGATTCCTTTTGGTAAAGCCCCAGGCCCATGTTGACGTATTGCGCGCCTTGTCCTGAAAACATGAATACGACATCCCGTTCAGAGGCCTCCTGAACCGAAGAGGCGGATCGTTTCGGGTCCAGTGTTTCCAATGCCGAAATTGCCTCGTCGATACTTTGACCGACGATGATTCGACGGTGGCCGAAGACTTGGCGTCCGATTTTAAGTGTGTAGGCTACATCCGCAAGGCTGGCGGAGGAGTTTTGCTTTAAATAATCGGCCAAATTTTTAGTAGCTTGGTCGAGCGCACTTTCTGATTTGGCTGAAATTACCAGGAGCTGTTCAGAGCGGTTTGCCTTGTCAAATGTCTTTGGTGTCGGAGCCTCCTCCAAGATGATGTGTGCATTGGTGCCGCCCAAGCCAAAAGAGCTAACTCCTGCCCGACGCGGCTCCGCCTGCGGTTCCCATTTACGAAGTTCAGCGTTGACAAAGAATGGACTATTAGCAAAATCAATCGCCGGGTTGGGGCGCTGGTAGTTAAGGCTGGCTGGGATGAGGCCACTCTCAAGAATCAATACGGCTTTGATAACTCCAGCTACGCCGGCGGCGGCGTCTAAATGTCCAATATTGGTCTTAACTGAGCCGATGGGACAATAGCCTTTGCGGTCGGTGCCTGTGCGGAAGGCCTGTGTCAGAGCCTCGATCTCGATTGGGTCGCCGAGCGACGTGCCGGTTCCGTGCGTTTCGACATATCCGATCGAATCCGGGCTGACGCCAGCGATAGTTAAAGCCTCTTCGATGACTGCGGCCTGTCCCTGAATGCTTGGGGCGGTGAAACCCACTTTTTGAGAGCCATCGTTATTGATAGCCGAACCCTTAATCACCGCATGAATGGTGTCGCCGTCTTGAATTGCATCGGTTAAGCGTTTGAGAACGATGATTCCTACGCCGTCCCCAACCACCGTGCCGCGCGCGCCTGCGTCGAAAGCGCGACATTCGCCATCTGGAGACTGTATGCCGCCCTCCTCATATATATAACCGGTTTTAAACGGCGGAGTAATTTTAGCGCCGCCGGCCAGGGCCATATCGCATTCGCCGCTCAACAAACTTTGAGACGCCATGTGGATGGCCACTGCGGAAGTTGAGCATGCCGTACCTATCCCCAAACTCGGCCCTTTCAGATTTAACTTGAACGAGACGCGCGTTACTGCGTATTCTTTTTCATTGCCAAGCATGATCGAATAATTGCCAAGCGTCTGCATCAGATCGGGGCGAGTCAGCACGTTCTTTTGAAAGTAAGTATTTGGTCCGACCCCTCCAAAAACGCCAATGGAGCCGGGGAAATCCTCGGGACGATAACCGGCATCTTCGAGCGCCTCCCATGCCGTTTCTAGAAAGACGCGGTGCTGTGGATCCATGATCTCGGCTTCGCGCTTGTTGATCCCGAAAAACGCCGCATCGAAGTTCTCTGCATCGGGCAGTACGGATCCCGCGTTGACGAAAGCCGGGTCGTTTAAAGTTTTTTCATCTACACCCGCTTCTTCCAACTCCTCTTTTGTAAAAGGGCGAATCGCCTCGAGGCCGTTTTTCAAGTTGTTCCAAAATTCATTGATATTTTTAGCGTCGGGAAAACGACCGGCCATGCCCACGATCGCAATGCCGAACAGATCGTTTTCAGAAGGATCTGCGTTACTCATTTTGCCTCATTACTTTTTCTGACGAATTTGTCTCTGGCGCATTAGGGCTTCTCTGCGCTCTCTGGCTTGATCCGTGCCCTTGTTGTTGGACAACGAAATTTGTTCGACCTTCTCCGAATCACTGCCAAGATATTGAGCCAGAGTTCTTATTGTTGGATATCTGAACATATCGGTAATGGTAAGTTCCTTGTCTACGAGTTCGCTCAATCGACTATGCGCCCGCATGAGGAGCAGGGAATGGCCGCCAAGGTCGAAAAAACTATCGTCGATACCGATTTTCTCAACTTGCAGTAGATCACGCCAGATATTGGCGATAGTCTGCTCCAATTCCTTTTGCGGAGCGACGTACATCTTTTCTGAGAGGTGTTCTTTTTCCGGCATCGGTAAACTGCGGCGATCCACTTTGCCGTTGGGGTTCAATGGAAGTGCGCTCAGTAGTACAAATGCGGCCGGGATCATGTAATCGGGCAGGCGTTCTTTAAGATAATCGCGTAATTGGCCGATATTTGTCTGTATATTTTGTTGGGGAACAATATAAGCTACCAGCCTTTTATCTCCCGGCGTATCTTCGCGTGCCGTGACGACCACCTCGCGTACGGCTTGGTGTTCGCCCAGTATCGTTTCGATTTCACCGAGCTCGATGCGAAGTCCGCGGATCTTTACTTGGAAGTCAAGCCGGCCTAGATACTCAATATTGCCATCCGGCAAAAAGCGCGCCAGGTCGCCGGTCTTATACAGGCGTCCGCTGGGAATTTTGCTGAATGGGTCGGGGATAAATCTTTCGGCCGTTAACTCTGGCCGATTGATGTATCCTTTTGCGACTTGAACCCCTCCAATATAGAGTTCTCCAGCGACTCCTACCGGCACCGGCAACATGTTTTTGTCCAGAATATAAAGTTGGGTGTTGGAAATTGCGCGTCCGATTGGAACGGTTTTTAATTCGCTATCCGGTTGACATTCCCAATAAGTAACGTCTACTGCGGCTTCGGTTGGGCCGTAGAGATTGTACAATCCCGCTTTCAGCCGCGAAAAGAACCGTTTTTGTAGCTCATAAGGAAGCGCCTCGCCGCTACAGATTACGCGTTTCAATGAAGTGCATTTCGAGATGTTACGATCCTCGAGGAAGATTTGCAACATGGATGGCACGAAATGAATTGTAGTGATATTCTGTTCTGTGATTAATTTGACGAGGTAGTCGCTGTCTTTATGCCCGCCAGGCCGGGCGATGACCAACTGTGCGCCGACCAATAACGGCCAGAAAAATTCCCAAACCGATACGTCGAAACTGAAAGGTGTTTTTTGTAGTACGCGGTCGGTTTCGTTCAATTGAAAAGCTTCCTGCATCCAAAATAGGCGATTGGCGATACCGCGATGTGTATTCATCGCGCCTTTAGGTTTGCCTGTTGAGCCAGAAGTGAAAATAACATAAGCCAGGTTATCTGCTGTGCTTGTGATAGATGGATTATCCATGCTCTCGCGTTCAAGTGTCGGCCATTCGGCGTCCAGGCTGATGATTGTTATCGAGGAGGTCTGCGGAAGTAGCGCTTTTAGCCGTTCCTGTGTCAGAATGATCGGAGTCTGCGAATCTTCAAGCATGAATTTAATGCGATCTGCTGGATAGTCTGGGTCTATGGGTAGATAGGCTCCGCCGGCCTTGAGTATGCCATAAAGCGCAATGACCATTTCGATGGAACGTTCCATGAAGACGCCTACTACAACATCTGACTTGACGTCCAGCTTCTTTAGGTGATGAGCCAGTTGATTTGCGCGCTGATTGAGTTCCCGATAGGTTAAGTTCTGCCCCTCAAAACTTAGCGCCACCGCATCCGGGCTCTTTTCGGCTTGCGCTTCAAATTGTTGGGGAAGGCATTGTTCGAGTGGATAGTCTGCTTGCGTATCGTTCCACTCGACCAGGATTTGGTCCTTTTCCCTTGGGGTAAGGATCGGCAGTTTCCCAAGTGGCGACTCCAGATTTGTTGCCATTTCTTTCAATAAGTTTTTCAAATGTCCCAACATTCGATTGACGATAGCCTCATTGAATCTACCCTCGTCATAAGCTATCCTGAGAATTAGTTCGTTTCCCCCGAAGCCGTAGAGGGTAAGTGGGAAGCTGGATTCCTCGATTATGAGATATTCCCAGTTGGGCCGGGTTTTGTCCTGTTCGCGAAATACTTCGGTGAAATCGAAGTTCTCAAATACGATGTCGCTTTCGAACAATGGCGTGTTTCTAGGCACCCCACTCCATTTCGATATTTGAACAAGGGGAGTTTGTTCATATTTCCTTACAGCTATCTGCTGTTCTCTAAGTTCCTTCAGCCAGACTAATAATTTCTGATCTGACGGAACACGCACGCGAACCGGCACCGTGACTACGAAAGGCCCTACGATCTGTGCTTCTTCGGGGCGGCGCCCAGTTCGAATGGCTCCAAATACAATATCGTCCTCTCTGCTGTAGCGGCTTAGAAGCAGGGCCCAGGCCCCTTGCATAAAAGTATTCAGCGTCAGGCCATTTTCTTTTGCTGTGTTTTTCAGGTCAGACGTGAGCATTTTGTCGACCTTAAGCTCGCATTCTGCGTGCCCCTGCTTTCCAGCGTGAGCCATTGGAATTACGTCAATCGGCGTAGGCGAGGTGAAACCATTGAGCAAAGTCTTCCAAAAGGTCTCTGCTTTTGTGAAATCAAGTTGTTGCAGTTGATCGATGTGGTTGCGAAAGGGTATTGGGCGTTCCAATTGTAGTGACCGGCCCTCGCGAAACGCGTTGTAAAACAAATATACCTCTTCTAAGAGCGTGTATGTGGTACGACCGTCTATAATCATATGATGGAATGTCCAAATGAGCGCGTAATCCGAATCCTTTAACCTGAAAAGCGTCAAACGCATGAGGGGAGGAGCAGTTAAGTCAAAACCCTGCTTTCGGTCACCGACCAGAAATTCGTTCAACTTACGAGTCTGATTCGAGGGTGTGAATTCGCGCCAGTCATGCAGTTCAATTTTGAGATCGACGCTGGAGTGTATTTCATGTAGTGGTTCGTCCAGTCCCTCCCACCGAAAACCGGCTCGAAGAATTGAGTGCCTTGCTATAACGGCATCCCAGGCTTTTTGATAGGCTGGAAGATCAATTTCTCCATGTAACGAGACCTTCGTATGCAAAACGTAAGCGCCGGCTTCGCGGTCGAGACGGTGTTGAAATAGCATTCCCTGTTGCATCGGCGAGAGTGGATATGAATCTTCTATGGGTTGCATATGCTTGCTCCTTGGAATTATCCGTTACCCTCAGACAGCAAATCAGCGCCAGTGATTTGCCAGCAGGATAAATTCCAACAATTCTTTTTGGTGACAGCGGCGGCTGCGTAACCGGCCGCAGGAGACAATGGGTATATTGACCAATGTGAAGCCTCTTTCGGCCTCTCTTTTATATCGATTAAACTGACGAATTTCCCCGATTCTTCCTGGACTTCAACCTGACTCATCGAAAGGGCAAGGCCGCATCCTTTTGCTTTTATGAAGGCTTCTTTTAATGTCCAATAACGAAAAAATTTCTCGGTTCGCTCGTTGAGCGCGAGCACATGGAATCGAGTCTTTTCTTCACCGGTAAGATAATCGTCCATTAATTTATCAATTTCTGGAATTGATGAAATTCGTTCAATGTCTATGCCGATCTCATCGTCATGGACAATGCCATATAGGGCAAAGCCCGAAGAATGCGACATATTAAATTGAAGTTTGGCCTTATTGTGCAATGGATTTAAATATGGTTTTCCATAGTCGTTGTATCGGAATTGAATTTGTTCAGGCGATATATTTATATAACGGCTTAGGATATTCCTAAGCATGCCGCGAACCACAATATAGTAATTCCGGTCTTTCGTGTAGCGAAAACGCCCCGCGCGCTCTTTCTCGTCTGGAGCCAGGGTGTGCTGTAAAAAACCGATACAAGAAGATATGGATTCCAGTGGCGCCAACCATAAATGTATCTCTTTGCTCGTTAGTTTCACTTCAGGGGGCGCCGGAGACCATGAATAATTGGGGTTATCCAGCATAGTAGGGTGAGTCCCATTTCAACCATATCAAATAATCCCCCCGCAGTTCCTTACTTTTACGTTACAACTTGTTTTACAGGAGAACTTTGTAAGCATCAAGAAGTTTTTTTGCTTGAAATGGCCAGGCAAGTTCTGCCAGAATCCTGGATTGGCCGGCGCGACCCATCAGTTGGCGTTGTTCAGGATGAGCAACCAGAAAGGCGATTTTTTCTGCGAAATCTTTCACATCGCCTGGAACGGCGTAAATCGCCGCATTGCGCGCGGTAAAACGATGTTCTGGAAGATCAGATGAAACGATAGCTTTTCCCATTGCCATATACTCCATGATTTTGGCGGCGGTAGAGCGGCTGTTGTATGGGTCAGAAGGTTCAGGCGCAACACAGATGTCCATGTTTTTTAAATATTCAGCGACTTCTTCCTGACGGTTGATCCAGCCGGTGAATTGAATATAAGAATCGATACCCAATTCATTGGCAAGCGACTTTAAGCCGGGCATAGCACTTCCATCCCCTAAAACGATGCAAGATGTATTGACGACGTTTAATTTGTTGGTGAGGTAGTGAAGAGCTTTTAGTAGATGATCTACGCCGTCCTGGATTCCTGTCACACCGACATATCCAATAATTACCTTTCCGTCTTTTGGCAGACTCAATTGCATATCCGGATTATTTAATTCCTCCAAATCTGGCCCATTGCGGACAATTGTGATGCGGCGTTCTTCTACGCGCCCTCGCTGGAGCGCAATCTGCTTATACGACTCGTTAGTGGTAATTACATGATCGGCGAAATGAAATGACAGACTTTCCAGCCAGATCAGCGTGCGATAAATGATTTTGCCTCCTTTTCCTCTGAAATGCGCGTCATACAATTCTGGCGCCAGATCGTGATGATCGAGAATATATAATTTACCGAGAATTTTATAGAACATGGCAATAAAGACGAATGTATCTGGCGGCTGGGCGGTATGAATCGCATCGAACCCGTCCTTAAGAAGGACATAAAGAGATAAACTGAATATCGCCAGTATGGAATATCCGTACTCCAGCAGATACCCCATCAGCCCGGCAGATGACGGCGGGTGTGAGTAGCGATAAACCTGGATTCCGTTTATTATTTCGCGATGAGCTTGATTCTTTTCCCGCGGGCAGATGACTGTTACAGAATACCCATTGGACAATAGGGCAAGCGCCTCGTGCCGAACCCGCTCATCGGAGGGGTAAGGTGCGTTTTCCAACAACATCAATATTCGTTTGCCTTTAGGTAATTTCATAATTTGACTCCAAAGTTTTGCTAGTCTGAGTTTGATTGTGTAGTTTACTTATCGTTAGGCTTTATATTTCAACCATGTAATGATATTCCAATTTAATGGGCCATGTTGTCTTTGCAGCGTTAAGTAATGGAGGGCGGTTTGATTCCGAATCGGTTTTCTTTCTTTTAATATGGAGATTGCCTGTTTCAAGAAATCTCCTAAACCTCGTACGATATATATTAGATAGCCGTGACGCACAGATCGAATGAAGGTGGACACTGTTTTAAGTGGGGCAAAGATCAGAAACATCCACCACGGGTACCGCGCAAGATATACAGAAAGACAGTGGCTAAATAGTATTTGCTCCCGTTCACCGCTGTGAATTCGGGCATGCGGAGAGGCGCGATGATAAACGAGGGAACCGGGATAGTATAGGATGTCGTACCCGGCATCCAAAACCCTCAAGCTAAATTCCATCCCTTCATAACCGAAAAATAGACGTTCCCAGAATGGTCCTACTTTATTGAGTGCTTCTTTTTTTATGGCGCATCCCCCTTCGGAGAAACTAAAACTTAAGAATTCTGTGTCTTGGAATTCCAGATCGTTCTTGGAATATGACCATCCGGCAATATTATCGATTTGTTTGGTATACGCATTGACAATCTTGCTATTGATGACCCCGATTTTAGGGTCCATTTGAAATCTTTTTATTAAATTGCTGAACATGTGAGAAGCGGGGCTCGCGTCACTGTCGAGGCAAACGAGTAATTTGCCAATGGCAATATTAAAACCTTCATTTCGTGCGTGAGAAACGCCCGTGTTTTGATCTAACCCAATAAGCTTAACCTGAGGAAATCTTACGGAAATTTCAGCCGTAGTGCCGTCTTTTGAACCATTATCAACAACGATAATTTCGAAATCCTTAAAAGGCTGATCGTAAATATCTTGAATGGTCTTTAAAACGTCATCTTTCCGATTCCAGGTAATAATGATAACGCTTATTGCCGGTGTTTTATTATTTAAAGCCATCACGTTGACCCTTATCGTACCGACGATATTTTAGCGCGCGTAACGATCTCCCTATCGCAGTATCCTCCCGCA
>WBZO01006493.1_pt1 | contig 11296 bp, 10 predicted proteins | sample 5204261 | NCBI WGS metagenome assembly WBZO01 (sample SAMN12412400, study PRJNA552823) | activated sludge metagenome | isolation source: activated sludge from anammox sidestream of wastewater treatment plant... | place: USA: North Carolina | collected 2017-09 | reverse complement strand
CTGGTGCAGCCGATCGAGCAGCGCACGCGTCTGCATCACCGCGGCGTCGAGCTGCGCCTGCGTGCTGACCACGCGCACGACGAGCGCGGGCGATCGCGGCCAGCCGAGCACGCGCGCGGACGACGTCCGCGCGAGCGCCGCCGCTCCACCGAGCGCCTTGTCGAGCAGGTTGCCGTCGCCCTCGAGGGCGGCGGCGACGATCATCGCCGCCGCGCGCGCCGTCTCGTCGCCGGCAGGGAAGGGGAACGCCAGGTACGCCTCCGGTGACGATCCGGCACGCGGCTCGACCGCGTAGGTGCCCGGCCTCGGGGGCGCGGCGGCGGCCGCGACCCTGCACGTCCGCGTCTCGCCGCTCTTGCGCTCGATCCATCGATCGACCGCGCGCTGTGCGGCGTCCGCCTGCGCCGCGTCGACGTTCGAGAGGACCGCGACCCGGAGCGGGCCCGAGCGTATCGCCTGGGCGCGGGAGATCACCGCGGCGTCGGCCGAGCGCGCGAGCACATCCTCGCGTCCGGTCGCGAGGACCCATGACGGATGCTGCGGCGAGAGCGCGTTCGCGAGCGCGGAGAAGGCCGCACCGTCCATCGCCGCGTCCCGACGCAGGAGCGCGCCGCGCGCGCGAGAGAGAGCCGACGGCGTGAGCGGCTCGGCCGCGAAGCTGCGCGCGCCCACGTCCGCGAGGCGCCGCGCGTGCGCGGCCGGAGTCTCTCCCGGGAGCGCGGGCCCGTGCACGAGCACACCCGCGCCGTCGGCGACGATCCACGGCTCGACGCGCGCGTCGGGGGCGCTCGTCGCCATCTCGGCCGCGGCCGCCACGAAGAGCGCGGTGAGGCCCGCATCGGCCTCGCTCTCCGCATCGGTCCCGCAGGGCGAAGCGACGAGGATCCACGCCTCTCCCTGTCCCGGCTCGACGCGCACGCGTCCCTCGGCGACCGGCTTCTTCCATGCCAAGGTCGCGCGATCCATCGCGGCCGCGAGCGACTCCTTCGAGGGCTCGATCGCGGCGTCCTTCTTCTCCTTCGGCGCGCCGCGACGGCCGGGCGCCGCGAGCGCTACGGATCCGGCGAACGTGCCGTGCGTCCGCGCCGGCGCCTTCACCGCCGGTGTCAGCGCCCACCACGCGGCGCGCTCCGCCGCCTCGCGCGCGTCGCCCGCGCGCCGGGCGAGCGTGCGACCGTCACGCGGGACGCCGCCCTCCGCGAGGTGCACGCCCGCCTCGACGTGCACGAGCGCGACCGCGTCGGCCACCCGCGCGGCGAGATCCGCCGCGGGCTCCTTCGCCGCCGACTCGAGCACCACGCCCACGCATCCACCGCGCGCATGCGCCGTGCCCGTCACCTCGCGCAGGCGGAACGGGAGGTCGAGCCCCAAGAGGCGCGTGGCGAGCGGACCGCGCGGGTCGCCGAGGGCCTCCGCGGCCGCGACCGCCGCGCTGCTCGATCCGACGTCGAGCGTCACGTGCACGACAGGAGCCGTCTCGGCGGCGGCCTCGAAGACGTCGACGTCGATGCCCGACGTCTCGGTGGGCGTGGGCACGGGCGCGCCGGTCTTCCATGCGGGCCCGCGCGCGACCGCCGCCGCGACCTCTTCGCCGATCGACGGCGGCGACGCGACCGCGAAGGCCGTGCGACCCAGCGCATGCGAGGACGCGCGCCACGACTCGAGCTTCGAGACCGCCAGGTCGTCGTACGTCTTTCCCGCACGCTCGGGCACGGCGTGAGGCGAACCCACGCAGCGAGCCCAGCGCGCGAGCGCGGCATCGGGCAGTGGACGGAGCGCGAGCGCCGCGAGCTTCTTCTTCGCCGCCGGCAGGTCCTTGTCCTCGATCGGCGTGAGGAGCGCCTCGCGCAGGGCATCGGTCGCGCTGCGTGCAGCCGCCGCGTCGCTCACCAGCACGGCCGCGCGGAAGCCGTCCCACGACGGTGTGACCGCCGCCACGAGCCCACGCGCGGCGAGCCGCGCCTCGATCACGCCGGCGAGCGCGACCGCCGCGTCGGCATCGCCTTCCGGCGCCGCGGTGGTCACCGCCACCGCGATGGCTCCCGCAGGATCTCCGTCGCGCGAGACGAGCACGACCGGCGGCCGGTCTTTCGCCTCGCGTACGTCGGGCAAGAGGCCGCCCGAGAGCGGCGCGTTCGCGGGGTCGCTCGCGCGCGGCGCAGGTCCGCACGCGCACGCGCATGCGATCACGGCAGCGACGGTCGCGAGGGCCCTCATGCGGCCCCCTTTCTAGTTGATCTGCACGTCGGCGGGCGAGCGCGGAGAAAGGTGCAGATTGCAGAAGTATGTGACGACGCCGACGATCGACTTGACCGGCGTGGCGCCCTTGATGTTCAGCTCGTTGAGGTTCGCGAGCTCGTTCGTGATGGTGGGCGCCTTGGGGAAGGGGTCCTCGCACTTCACGCCGCTCGACGGAGCGTCCGTCAGCGCGACCGAGACGCGCTGGCTGTTGCCGCTCTCGAACACCGCCCCTCGGATGGTGACGTTCGAGACGCGCACCAGCATGTTGAGCCACTTGCGGCCCGTCTCGTAGTTCTCGAGGTCCTTGATGTCGATGTCCTTGGGCTCGAGCGGCTTGCCCTCGTAGCGGAAGGTCGCCACCGGACGCGCGAGCTGCGGGAGCGTCGCACCGGGCGCGAAGACCGCGCTGCCGATGTTCTGGTTCTCCTGGTACGTGCCGCGCATGTCGAGCACGTCACCCGGTCCGACGCGCAGGTTGCCGGGGATGAACTCGGGGGCGAAGAGGCTGATGCCCGAGTAGGGCTCCTGGGAGCCGAGGTCCTGGACGTAGATCGTCCCGCGGCTCTTCCCGTTGAGCGTCTCGTCGTGCTTGTCGACCGCGATGACCGTGACGCCGCTCACCGCGACGGTCTGCAGGTGCTGCGCCCTCTGCGGCGAGGCCGGATCGGTGATCTGGCGGATGTGGAGGTCCTTGCCCTCGGGCGGCGGAACGCCGTGGTCGGAGTGCGGATCGCCCTCCTGCGAGCCGCAGGAACCGGAGAGCAGCGCGAACGCCGCCGCACAAAACGAGAAGAGCCGCGCGCGATGCACGGCTCCTTTCTAGCACAAGGAGGGGGGAAGCTGGGTGATCAGGCGGCCTTGGCGTCCGCGCCGCGCAGGGCGAGGACGGACTCGAGGCGCGACTGGATCTTGTGCTTCTTCGAGTAGACGGTCTTGACGCTGATGTTCATCTCCGTCGCGATGTCCTGGGGATCCATGCCCTCGCCGAAGTAGAGCGCGGCGAAGGTGCGGTCCTTCTCGCTGAAGTCGGCCAGGGTCTGCTGCGCGATGGTCGCGCGCTCGCGCTCGCTCGTGAGCTCGAACGGGTCCGGAATGTCGGCCACCAGCTCCATCGCCTCGGTGATGCACTCCTTCTGCGGCTCGCGCTTGAGGGTGCGGAGGTAGTCGTACGCGGCGTTGATCGCGAGCAGGCCGATCCACGAAGAGAAGCGGTTGCCGCGCTCCGGATCCCACGAGCGGAGCTTGTGCATGTCGTTCGAGAGGAGCGACACGTAGAGCGTCGCGTAGACCTCGCGGACGTCGTCCTGGCTGACCATCGAGGCGAACCGGCGGGTCACCTTCGTGATGCAGCGGATGATGAGGCGGTCGTAGCGGACCTGGAACTCGCGCCACGCCGCCGGGTCGTTCGCGAGCATCCCCGCGATGAGGTCGCCTTCGGTCTCGAAGCGATCCTCGGAGGCGACGGGGAAGAAACCACTCTCGCGGGCGTTCATCATGATCCGATCCCTCTCCAGAAGCGGGCCGTAACGGCCTCGTGCGGGGCGCCCTCTCGGCGCCGGCGGGGGAGCCATGAGCACCCGGCGTGCCAGCGCTCGGAGGGGCGTCGCGAGCTTCGAAGTGCGCGAAATCCTTTGATCGGAGTCGGTTCGTCACGGGCCGCAACACGCCGTAACAGGCGTAACATCCGGCGTAACACTCGCTCGCGCCGTCGACCGTTACGCTCGCGGCGTTACGCGCGCCGTGAGAGCGCCGCGCGCGCCGAACCGACCCTCCGGATGGTATCTACGGCCCATGCGCGCCTCGTCTTTCCTGGCGATCGCCTCGATCGCGGCGCTCGCGTCCGCATGCCGTGGGGGAAACGAAGGGTTCCGCCCGCCGGTGACCGCGACGCGCGACGACGCCTCGCCGCGCAGCGGGGCCGGCGATCTCGGCTTTGCGAAGCAGGCGTCCGCGCCCGATCGCGCGGCGCCCGATCAGGTCGGCAACGCCACGTGGTACGGCGGCGCGTTCGCCGGGCGCAAGACGGCGAGCGGCGAGCGCTTCGATCCACGCCTCTACACGGCCGCCCATCGAAAGCTGCCGTTCGGTACATGGGTCGAGGTGCGCCGGATCGACACCGGGCGCGTCGTCCGTGTCCGCATCAACGATCGCGGCCCCTGGGGGCACGACGATCGGATCATCGACCTGTCGCGCAAGGCGGCCGAGGACCTCGACATCATCCGCGCCGGAGTCGCGCGCGTGGAGCTGCGCGTCGTCGGCGGCCCCTGAGTCTCGGTTGCCGCGTCAGGCGCGCTTGCGTGCGGCGCGGCGCGGCCTCTCCGGCACGCCGCTCACGTTCCGACGATGCGCGACGAACGCGAGCGCTTCCCGCTCGAGGCCGATGATGACGCGCTGCCATTCGTCGCGGGAGTAGTCGCCGTGTCCGAGCTCGAAGTGCTGCCGCGCCTGCTCGCGCACGAGGAGGCGCAGCTCGTCGGGCAGCTCGGTCATCCAGTCGTACGTCGCCAGCGTGGCCGCGAGGTTCGGCGGAAGCGGCGCGAGGCGACCAGGCGAGAGCTCGGACGCCGACGAGGGTGGCTGCTCCCCGAGCGCGAGCGCCTCGAGCTGCGCGTACGAGACGCCCCAGTGGGCCGCCACCTTGCGGCGGAAGTCTTCGCCCGGCTGACGGCTCGGGCTCGCCGAGAGCATGTTGCTCAAGTGGGCGCCGGAGACGCCGAGCTTCTTCGCCAGCTGAGCCTGCGCGCCACGGGGGGCGCTTGCGAGCTCGTCTCGCAGTCTCGCCAAGACGTACTGCTTGATTCGCTGGACGCGCTGTTGCTCGTCCTGAGTCATGCCACGATCTCGACCTTAGTTCGTCGAATGCTTATCGGGAGCTAAATATGTCGCGAATTCCGCGCGGGATCCGGGGAATCCGTTCACCGCAGCTCGAGCGCAGCGAGATAGTCACGCGCGTTCTGCACGTACAGCGCGGCCGCCGTCGCGATCTCGGAGATCTCCGTGTCGCGCAGCGTGCGGACGATCTTGCCGGGCCGTCCCATCACCATCGATCGCGTGGGGACGCGCATGCCGGGCGGGACCAGCGTTCCTGCTGCGATGAAGCACTCGTCCTCGATGATCACGCCGTCGAGCACGGTGCTCCCCATGCCCACGAGGCAGCGGCTGCCGATCGTGCAGCCGTGGATGATCGCGGCGTGTCCGACGGTGACGTCGTCGCCGATCGAGGTGCTCGCCTTCCCACCGGTGACGTGGATGACACTGTTGTCCTGAACGTTCGTGCGGGCTCCGATGCGGATCGGGAACACGTCGCCCCGCACGACGACCCCGAACCACACGCTGGAGCTCTCGCCGATCTCCACGTCGCCGATGACGCTCGCGTTCGGTGCCACGAACACGCCCTCGCCGATCTTCGGTGCGACGCCCTTCAGTGCGTAGATCGCCATCTCGCGTCCTCCGATCCGCTCACCCGGCGAGGGGCAGCGCCCGCTTGCGGCGCGGACCGTACCTGGAACGGTCGTCGGCGGGGGGCAATGCGGCCGCCGCCTCGGACGTGATCGTCCCGACGAGCGAGTGCTTGTTGGCCCGCACCACGTCGACCTCGACGACCGCGCCCACGACCGCGCGTCCCTCCGGCGCTTCGAGGTGGACGATCTCGTTGCGCCGAGTCCGGCCCTCCACGAGCGCCGCGCCCGCCTTGCTCGGTCCCTCGACGAGCACGCGCTGGCGCGTCCCGACGAGCGACGCGAGGTGCGCGCGGATCTGGGCCTCGGAGACCTCGAACAGGCGCGCGAGGCGCTCGCTCTTCGCCTCCTCGCCGACGTCGTCGACGAGCTTCAGGGCGGGCGTGAACGGACGCGGCGAGTACTTGAAGCCGAAGACGCCGACGAAGCCGATGTCGCGTACGAGCTCCAGCGTCGCGGCGAACTCGTCCTCCGTCTCGCCGGGGAAGCCCACGATGATGTCCGTCGAGATCGTCATCCCCGGGCGCGATGCCATCAACCGCCGCACGCGCTCCGTGTACTCGGCGCGCGTGTAGCGGCGGATCATGCGCTTGAGGATGCGGTCGCTGCCTGACTGCACCGGCATGTGGACGTGCTCGGCGAGGACGTCGAGCTCCGCGTGCGCCCGCGCCAGCGACGCCGTTGCGTGCCGCGGATGCGGGCTCGTGTAGCGCAGCCGGCGCAGGCCCGGCACGCGCTCGGCGATGGCGCGGAGCAGGTGAGGGAACTGGCTCTCGTCCGGATCGTCCGACTCCGGCGGCGGCAGCGCCGCGTCGCGGTAGCTGTCCACGGTCTGCCCGAGCAGCGTGACCTCGCGCGCGCCCGCCTCGACCCAGCGCGCGATCTCCGTGACGATCTCGTCGCTCGGCCGGTAGCGCTCCGGACCGCGCGTGTACGGCACGATGCAGAAGGAGCAGCGCTCGTCGCAGCCCTTCATCGTCGTCACGAACGCGCTCACCGGGGCCTCGCCCGCGCGCGGCGCGGCCGCGAGGAAGCGCGGCGCATCGACGTCGAACACCGTGCGCGCCCGCGGCGGCGCTCCGCCCTGCTGCTCGTTCACGAGCGCGGGGAGCTCGGCGATGTTGTCCGGTCCGATCACGAGATCGAGATGGGCGACGCGCGCGAGGAGCTTCTCGCCTTCTTGCTGTGCGACGCAGCCGGCGACGGCGATCACCATCTCCGGGTTCTTCGCCTTGAGCGGCGCGAGCTTGCCCACCTCGCTGCGCAGCTTCTGCTCGGCCTTCTCGCGGACGCTGCAGGTGTTGAGCACGACCAGATCGCACTCGGAGGCCGCCTCGCCCATCGTCCAGCCGTGCGCGCGCAGCACCTCCTCCATGCGGTCGGAGTCGTGCGCGTTCATCTGGCACCCGAAGGTGTGGACGAGGTACTTGCCGGCCAAAGCGCGCGCTACATAGCACGGCCCACGCGCCGGGGCGCCCCCGTCGCCGGCGGCGCCGTCGCCGCGGCCGTCAGGGGAACTCGATCGTCTCCTTGTAGATGACGCCGCGCGCGCGGAGCTCGGCCAGGAGGAACTCGACGCACGGGCGCTCGAGGCCGACGAGCTCGGGCGGGTAGACGCCCTTCTTCGTGAAGAGCCCGCGCCCGACCATGCGGACCGCGGCGGTCGCCGTGTAGCCGGTGGTCCGCGCCATCGAGTGGATGCCGGTCGACGCGTCGTACGTGTCGAACAGGTCGTACGTGAGCCGCGTGCGCTTGCCGGCCTTGAGGCCCTCGACGATGACCTTGAGGACCGTGACGTCGGCCTCGCCGGGCTCGAGCTTCCACATGGGAAACAGGAGCTTCGCCGTGAGATCGATCGGGCGGACCTTCGCGCCCCCGACGTCGACGGGGTCGGTCCCGAAGAAGCCGCTCTCGCGCAGCACCGCCATCTTCTCGATGTGGCCCGGATAGCGGAGGGTCTTCTCCTTCATGTTCGGGACCTTCATCGTCTGCGCCATCGTGCGGAGACCGTCGGTGTTGAAGGCCTCGAGGGTGCCGACCTCGGGGAACTCGAGGTACTCGGGATCGGAGAGGGCGGGGCGGACGACGAGCCGTCCGTGCTCGACGTAGCGCGCGGGGCGGACGTACTCCTCGATGACGTCGAGCGGGGAGAAGACCGCCTTGTACTCGTACGGCCACCTGCGGATGCGGGGGAGGCCGCCGACGTAGCTGACGATCGACTCGGTCTCGTCGAGCTGCGAATGCGCGTGCGCGGCGAGGACGCTGCCCATGCCGGGCTGCACGCCCATGTCGACGATCGCGGTGACGCCGTTCTTGCGCGCGAGCCCGTCGAGATCGAGCGGGTTCTCGGCGAAGAAGGCGATGTCGACCACGTTCTTGCCGGACTCGAGGACGGTCTGCAGCGTCTGGAACCCCATGGAGCTCGGCACCGCCGCGAGGACGATGTCCGCCTGACGGGCGATCGCCTGGACCTCGTCGGGCCTCGATAGATCCGCGCGCCGCGTGCTCAGACGCCCCATCCTGGCGATGCGTTCGAGGGCGTCCTCGCGGATGTCGGCGACGACGACGTCGTGGGACGGGTCCTTGGCGAGGTCGAGCGCCATGGGCCCCCCGACGAGCCCGGCGCCGAGGACGGCGATCTTCATGAGACGCGAATTAGTGAAAGCGAGCAGGGGAAGCAATCGACGCCGGGGCCGTATCCAAGCGCCATGAAGACCCTGTCGTGCAGCCTCACCGTCGCACTCGTCACCGTGGGCATGCTCGCCGCCGTCGCCTGCGGGAAGCCCTCGAAGGACGACAGGGCCGGCGAGACCAGCACGACCGCCGCTGCGCTCGGGGGCGCCAAGGCGAGCTGCGACATGATGGGCGAGCTCGGGAGCTGCAACGAGTACAAGAACGGGTCGACCTTCGGCCTCGAGAAGTCGCTCTGCGAGGGCTTCAAGGGGAAGTTCGCGATGGCCGCGTGCCCGACGACGGGGCAGATCGGCTGGTGCGCGCTGTCGGACGGCGAGGTGAAGCGGTATTACGGCGGCCCCGCCAAGGACCACGCGTACACGCTCGACGAGGCGAAGAGCGACTGCGAGGGCGACCTCCTCAAGGGGAAGTTCACCGCCGAGCCGGCCGAGGCGAAAGCGAAGAAGAACTGACGGCGGGCCTTTGATACGCTCGGCCGCGTGAGCGGTCTCGAGCCGGGGAGCACGCTCGGCGGCTATCGAATCGTGTCGCGGCTCCGTGCGGGCGCCATGGGCGTGCTCTATGTCGCACGCCGCGAGGGGCGCGCCGGCTTCGCGCGACCCGTGGCGATCAAGGTGATCCACGATCACCTCGCCCAGAACAAACGGTTCGGCCGGATGTTCATCGCGGAGGCGCAGCTGTCCGCCCGCATCGACGACGCGAACGTGGTCCGTGTCGAGGAGTTCGGCGAGGCGGACGGTCGCTACTACCTCGTCATGGAGCTGGTGCACGGCGTGTCGCTCGCGCAGGCGCTCGGCGTGCTCAAGAGGCGGGGTGGGCTGCCGGTCGACATCGCGGTCGCGATCGCGATGGGCATCGCATCGGGCCTCCATGCGGCGCACGAGGCGACGGACGAACAGGGCGTTCCGCTCGGGATCGTCCACCGGGACGTGAGCCCGCACAACGTGCTCGTCTCGTACAGGGGCTACGTGAAGGTCATCGACTTCGGCGTCGCCAAGGCGCGGGAGACGGCCGGGCAGACGTTGACCGGTGCGCTGCGCGGGAAGCTCGCGTACATGCCGCCGGAGCAGGCGCGATCGGCGAAGCACGTCGATCGCCGCGCGGACATCTACGCGCTCGGGCTCGTGCTCTGGGAGATGCTCGCGGGGCGCCGCCTGTTCGACGGCAAGAGCGACCTCGCGTTGCTCAACCAGATCCGAAACCCGCAGATCGTCGCACCGAGCACGGTGAACGCCCGCGTGCCGCCGGAGCTCGACGCCGTCGTCCTCCGGCTCCTGGCGCCAGCGCCGGACGATCGCCCCGCGACGGCGGCGCAGGTGGCGCGGATGCTCGCCGACGCATGGCCCGCGGTCACGAAGGTGCTCGCGACGGACATCGCCGCGGTGATGAACGAGGTCCGGACCGTCGCAACGACGACGCCGAAGGAGCAGCGTCCGGCCGAGGACGACGACGATCCGAGCGTCATCTATCTCTCGGAGATCGAGGAGAACCTCTCGAGCATCGGATCCGTCGCGGAGGACCTCGAGCCCGACTCGACGAGCGGGACACTGGTCACGGGCCCGGTCATGCCGGCGGCCCTGCTGGCGCAGAACGGGACGCAGCACGGAACCGAGGTGATGGCGCGACCGCCGGTGTCGCTGCAGGACCTGAAGGACACGGTCCCGCCGGCGCCGGCCGCGGGGGCCCCTGCGGTCGTGCTGCCGGAGGAGGCGACGCGGAAGTTCGGTGCGCTGCAGCGGCCCCAGTCCCAGGCGTCGATCGGCGTCGCGGTCCCGGTCCCCGCGCCCTCGAGCGCCGATCTCCTCAACCTGCCGCCGCCGTCTCCGGAGCCGCCGCCGCCGCCGCCGCGACCGGTCCTGCCGGTCTCGGTGGCGGCGCCGATGATCGGGCTCGGCGTGGTCGGCGTCGTCGGGCTCCTGCTCCTCGTCGTCCAGTGCGCTTCCGGCGCCGATGCGAAGGGGCGGCGGGCGCCGACGGAGGCGGAGATCCGCTACGAGCAGGCGCGGCAGGCCTCGGTCGAGGGCAACTACGCGGCCGTGCGCGAGATGCTCGAGGCGCGCGTGCGCGCCAAGGAGGGGACGGCGAAGGAGGCTGCGCTCGTCCACGCGGCGTGCAGCAACATGGGCGACACGACGTGCGCCGACGACGTCAAGGCGAAGTATCCGGCGCTGCCCTGGCCGGATGCGGCGGCGAAGGGGCGGTGATCGTCAGGACGCGCTCGCCGCTTCCACCTCGGCGCGCAGCAGGTCCAGCAGGCGCTGGCGCTCGGGTCTCGACAGGGCGCCCTCGGACGCGAAGAGCACGCGCGCATCGCGGCCGACGAGCACGACGCTGCTCGTGCCCCGGCGCAGCCCCACCGACCGACGGAACGAGCCGTCCCAGTCGCAGTAGATCGTCGCGCCGATCTTCTTCGACTCGTCCCGGATGGCGTCCTTCACGAAGCCGCGCACGGGCCAGTAGTCGTAGCCCTGGACGTCGGCGACCGGGACCAGCGCGACGGCGTTCTTGTAGCGATCGCCGCGCGCGAGGCGCGACAGGTCGTCCTTCAGCGACGCGTTCATCTTCGAGGACTCCTTGTCCTCGTAGACGATCAGGATCGGGCGCCCGTTCACCGAGCGGAGATCGAGATCGCGGTCGTCGGCGTCGACGACGCGCGCCGCGGGTCTCAGCACGCCGACGGAGGGGAGCGCAAGCGCGGGCCCGCCGAGGGCGAGGGACAGGAAGAGGACGGAAAGAACGAGCTTCGTACGGATCATGGGTTCCCTCTCAGCCAGTCACGGACATGTCCTTGCCATTCGGTCGCCGGACCGCGGACGACCACGCCGCCCGCGTCCGCGACGGCGCGGGCGACCGAGTCGACCGCCGAGCCGCCGACGAGCCACGGCGTGCCCGCGCACGCCTTC
>WBZO01006492.1_pt1 | contig 11297 bp, 5 predicted proteins | sample 5204261 | NCBI WGS metagenome assembly WBZO01 (sample SAMN12412400, study PRJNA552823) | activated sludge metagenome | isolation source: activated sludge from anammox sidestream of wastewater treatment plant... | place: USA: North Carolina | collected 2017-09 | reverse complement strand
ATTGGACCGCTCTCCCTCAAGTTCGCGGTGGGGATCGGAGAAGTTGAATGCCAGACGTTCGACTCCGATGGGAGGAGTCGATTCGATCCTGCCTTTGTCACCACCGGCTGTCAGCTCCTTCAGTACTTCCGGGGCAGCAAACACGAACTCCGCCACGTCGCTGTCACCAGTCTGGATGACCCGCTGGGCAGTGGTGACCGGGTCGCCGCCTCCCAGGATGCGCACCCTGGAGAAGAACGGTTTGTTCGGTTCTCGATAGAAGTCATTAATTGTGCACACGATTTGATCATCGGGACCAAAGGACTCGATGCGATAGGGACCAGTTCCAATTGGATTGGTAAGGAAGGCGGTATTGACTGCATCAACGTCCTGATCTCGCCAAACATGAGCCGGGATGATGGCTCCGTTGTAGCCACCGGCGAGCGGCAGAAACCAGGCAAGTGTTCCTTTTTCGTAGATGAGCTGAATTGTGGCATCATCGACAACCTCCACTTCCTGGATCGCCTGCCAGAGATACGAAGTGAAGGCGCCGTTGCGCTCATCGGTCACCCAGCGCCAGGTCCAGGCGACATCGGCCGATGTGAATGGCTGGCCATCAGACCAGTGCACATCCTCCCGGAGACGCAGTGTCACGGTCGAAAGATCGTCGGACAATCCTCCGTTTGCTTTGGAAGGCACCTCGATCGCTAGGTTCGGTACGAGGGAACCGTCGCTGGCGAACGATAGCAGTGGTTCGAGGACCATCGACGAAACATTCGCCGCACTGACCAGATCGGCGTAGACGTGTGCAAAAGCGTGCGCAGCGGGGAACCACTGCAGTACCACGAGTTCGCCGCCTTCTCCTCGGCTTTGCAGATCGGTGCCAACGGTCGGTCGCGTTGCAGGGGGCTCCTGGGCAGCGATACCGCTGGGCTGATGGACGTTGAGCGCAGCAGCGATGAGGGAGAGATCAAGACCAAGAGCAGCTGCGCGGAGACCAAACTCACGCCGGGAGATGCGGCCGGTTCTCAATTGCTGAAGTGCACTGAAGGCTGGGCCATCGCCATGAGACATGATGTGCCTCGATCGCGTCGTGTCGAAACCGGGACGTAACCTTCCGCATCTATCTTATCAACGCGCGCGGAAAATGGGGCACATCGGCGCCTGAATCGACCTTTGCGTCGTCCTGCTCAGCCAGACCAGTCGTGAGCGGCGAAATCGAAATCGGCTCCGACATGCGCCTGGGTCACGTGTTGCGCGTATAACCAGCCGTAGCCACGACGTAACAACGGATCTCGTTCAGGCAGTCCGGACTCGGCAATGCGCCGGGCAATCTCCTGATCGGAAACATGTAGTGTCAGGAGGCGCCCGGGCACATCGAGTTCGATCAGATCGCCGTCGCGGACGGCAAGCAGTGGACCGCCGATCGCCGATTCGGGCGAGATATGCAGAACAACCGTGCCGAATGCGGTCCCGCTCATACGGGCGTCGGAGATGCGCACCATGTCTCGCACGCCCTGGGCGAGGAGTTTTTTGGGTATCGGGATCATGCCGGCTTCCGGCATCCCTGGTCCACCGATTGGACCGGCATTCTGCAGCACCAGAACGTCGCTCTCCGTCACATCGAGAGCGGGATCGTGAATCCTCCCGGCCATATCGTCCAGCGACCGGAACACGACAGCCCGGCCGGTATGATGCAACAAGGCGGGGGTCGCCGCCGCATGCTTGATAACCGCTCCATCCGGGGCCAGATTGCCATACAGCACCGAGAGCCCACCTTCCGGGGCGAATGGAGCGTCGCCGCGCGCAATGACATCTTCGCGCAATGTGCCCGAAGTCCCGGCAAGGTTCTCACGCACGGTCCGCCCTGTGACGGTCAGCGCGTCGCCATGGAGATGCGGAAGGAGTTCTTTCATCACTGCCGGGAGACCACCGGCTTCGAAGAGCTCGGCCATCTGATAGTCGCCCGATGGTTTGATATTGGCCAACAGCGGCGATTCTCGGCTGAACCGATCGAACTCCGCCAGGTCGAGGGGAATACCGGCCCGGCGGGCGATGGCCAGAAGGTGCACGATGCCATTCGTCGACCCGGCAATGGCGCAGAGGACTCTCGCCGCATTTTCGATCGCCTGCCTGGTGACAATCATTGATGGCCGCAGTTCTTCGGCAACCATGTGCACGATACGGCGACCGGCGTCTTCAGCGTGGCGCAATCGGCCGGAATCTGGAGCCGGGATGGCGGCGTTGTGGGGAAGCGTCATGCCCAAAGCTTCGGCGACGCTGGCCATCGAACTGGCGGTCCCCATGACGGTGCAATGCCCATGGGAGCGAAAGAGGTGACCTTCCACTTCTGAGATTTCGTCCGACGACAGATTGCCCGCCCGGTATTCCGTCCACAGTCGGCGACAGTCGGTGCAGGCGCCCAGATCACGTCCGCGCCAACGACCGGTCAGCATAGGTCCGCCGGTGACCATGATGGCCGGAAGATCGGCGCTGACGGCACCCATCAGCTGCGCGGGTGTGGTCTTGTCGCAACCAGCCAGCAGCACGACGCCGTCGATCGGCTGGGCGCGAATCATTTCCTCGGTATCCATGGCCATCAGATTGCGCAGGAACATGGAGGTGGGGGAAATGAACAGCTCACCGAGGGAGATCGTGGGGAACTCAAGGGGGATGCCACCTTCCTGGAGGACCCCCCGTTTGACGGCCGCTGCGACCTCGCGCAGATGCGAATTACAGTGATTGAGTTCGCTCCAGGAGTTGGCGATACCGATAAACGGTTTCTCCAGATCGTGATCGGTCAGCCCCATGCCCTTGGCAAATGCCCGGCGCATGAATGTCGAAAAATCGGCATCGCCGTACCAGGTGAGTTTGCCACGCTGGGACATATCCCTTGCAGGAGACACGCAAATCACTCCGTTCCGTCAAGTGTCCTGTGCCGATCCTGTCCGGGTCGGCGCCGCTGAGTTGCGGCGCCGGTCGTGCAGGCAAGCGGTCAGGAGAGTGACCAGACTTCGAATGCCGAATAGGGCGTCTGCCGTCCAGGTTGCGTGGTGCTGCCCACGGTCGCGGTGGCGATCCAGATATCAGCCGCATCCTGGGCGAAGGAGAGATCAAGGGTGGCGATCTCAATCCCATTCAGCCGGGCGACGCCAGTTATTCCATCTGCCGTGATCTCCAGCGTGTTCATTTGACCCGGCGTCGTGGCCAGATTCGTCAGGGTTCCCGACGCAAGCGCCGGTTGATCGAGGCCATAGGTCAGGCGCCAGTCACCGTCGGAGAAGACGGTGAATCGGTACTCATTCGAACTAGTCGGATTCTCCCGAAAACCGATGGTGATGTCCCACGGAACCGTAACATCAGCGGGAACGATGAAAGTTGCCGTGGCATAGAAGTCCGCCAGTGATACACCTGCATTGGCGATCTTGACCGTATCAAGATTTTCCTCAAGTGAACCGGAAAGAGGTCCGGCAATGCGACTGACGGGCGCTCTGAGTCCACCGGTCGTGGCGCCGGCGGGCTGCGTGGCGGTGCCGGTTTGCGCTCCGGTACCGCGGGTCGGTGCAACGGAGGTTCCCGATGTGCCAGATGTGCCCGTTCCAGCAGTGCCTCCGGTGGCCCCCGCCAGATCCCAGACGGTGAAGTTGCTCATTTCCAGGTGGAGGGGACGGGTGTCTCCATCGAGATCGGCGCTGAAAGAAATGTTGATCTCCACATTCCCGGCCACGGGCTGGGAGGGAACTGTGAACACACCAGCGGGAATATCGGAGTTCAACGTCACATAGCCGGTCGATCCACTGACCAGCAAACCGAAGACGTTCGTTGAACCGGGAGCCAGGTTGCCCGCGCGAAACTGCCCAAAGGCAATCATTTGCAAGTCGCCAGCACTCGGTTTGTAGAACACTACCCATTGGGCGCCTGTATCGTTCGCGCTGAAGGATGCACTGTAACAGTTCCCTTCCGCGTCGATCCAGAAGCAGAAACCTGCTGCCCAGATTCCAGCGGGAGCGTTGGTGGGCATGACCAGCGACACTTCGGCGTAGAAAGACATGACCGAAACATCTGCGGAAAGGAACTTCCGATCACCATCGACCATGTCGGCAGAGGCACTGATCGGATCGATGAGCGGAGGGTTGGAGCGCACCCAATCGATACCCTGCTGAAACGTCAGCTGTCCGGTCGTGCTCGTATTTGTGGTGCCAGCGGAGCCCGAGCCCGCAGCGCCGGAGGCTGGTGTTGGAACGGTTGTCGTGGTCGTGCCAGCGGTGCCCGTGGAGGCAGTTGAGGCCCCGAGATCGGTGATCACCACATTGTCGAATACACCGAAGAGGCTCCCACCGGGACCGCTGTTGCCGATACCCATATAGTTGCGCCCGGTCAGATAGGTTGAGTCAGTCTGGGTGACAACCACTGTGCCGTTCACCGAACCGGAGATCGTGCTGTCCAGACAGTCGATGCCGATGCGGTTGAACTGATTGCTTCCAGGGGTTACGGCAGCGAGTGCATTCGCTTCGCCGATCTTCACAGAACCAGCGGCATCTTCTCTCCAGATCGACGCCTGACCGGTGCCGGGCACCAGCAAGAAGAGATAACCGTTGTTGTCCGCTCCCGCCCGGCAACCGGCAAAGACATAGGTGGTCTGCTCATCGGCGCTGCCAATCCCGGCGTCAACCGTCATCGAGGAGTTGGCGATCTCGGGGGTGCCGGACCGGGATTGCACATCGCCTATGAATGTGGGGCTCAACGCCTGGATGACAAACTGACCATTCAGGTACTGATAGCTATATTGGGTCGGGTCATCCGACTGCTGGGAGAACAGACCGGTGGCGGGATTGCTCATGTCATCGGAGTACGTTGTCTGAGCGACGATCCGAGGGGACATGGCAGGCAGCAGCGACAGAATCAGCATCGCCGCCGCGCAGGAGATAGCGATTCGCACTCTCGACTTCATTTGCGTCTCCTTTGTCAATGCCCCGCTCAGGGCGAACTGGCTGAGGGGAGTCATTCTCTCACAAACGAAAAGTAACTGGCGAGCGATTCGGACATCTCGAACACCGGACCGAACGCAGTCGCCGACGAATTCATGGTTGTCCGGTCGCCAAATGAGCGTGCCTGGTCTCTCCTGACGCGGGAACCGGGTCGTCGGCCGACGACCCGGAGATCCATGTCAAACCGACCGTGTCAGGCAAGGGTCCACACCTCGAAGGCGGCATACTGGATGACTCTGCCGGGCAGCGTGGTGCCATTTGTTGAGGCCGTGCCGACCCAGACATCACTGGCCACCTGCGAACCCGACAGATCGAGGTTGGTGACAAGATCGACACCGTTCAGTCGAGCGCTGCCGGTGGCACCGGAGACGGTGATCTCGAGAACGTTGACCTGACCCGGAGTGGTGGCGAGGTTGGTCACCGTCCCCGTCGCAATCCATGGCTGATTCAATCCATACGTCAATCGCCAGGTGCCATCCGAACCCACAACAAATCGATACTCGTCGCCATTCACCGGTTCCGATCGAAAACCGAAGATGATGTCCCAGGGGGCTGAAACGTCGGTCGGCACAGTGAAGCTGGCGGTGGCATAGAAGTCTGCCAGCAATACCTCAGCATAGGTGACGAATAGGGTCGAAGCGTCCTCGGTGATCGACCCGGAGAGCGGACCGGCAACACGGACAGCAGGATTCCCAACACCGGTTCCAGTCGTTGTTGCCACCGGCTGCGCGGCCGCCCCCAGGGACCAGACCTGGAAGTTCTGATACGGGATCACTCTCCCCTCAACAATCCCCGTTCCAAAGAACCCCGCACCAATGAAGATGTCCCCAGCCTCAACCGACCCGCTCAGATCCAGCTGCGTGGCCACTACCCCGTTGACCACTACTACTCCGGCGTTCTGGTACGCCACGATCTCGATCGTGTTCGATCCACCCACCGCCGCATTAACACTGCTGATCTGGCCTGTCGCCGTAGCCGCTCCCCCACCCAACGCGATCTGCCACATCCCAGTCGACTCCAGAATGAAGCGCGTCTCCGTGCTGCTCGCCCCAAATCGGACCCCGACCCCGACGTTCCACGGCACCGATACATCTGCCGGATTCAGGAAGGTGACCGTCGAATATGTATCGGACATCGCCACATTCGCCAGTGCATACGGAAAGGTCGCCGCCGATTGCACCAGCATGCCGCTCAGCGGTCCCGCCACAGGCGCCTGGACCATCGCGCCGGCTTTCTGCTGATTGAACGCGACCAGCGGATCGACTGTCGGCACCGTCGGCTGCACCACCACCGCCGCTGTGGTCGCCGTCGCGACCGGTTGCGCGGCCAATGCCCAGACTGTCAGGTTCAATGCCGGAACCAGTCGACCTTCGACGACATTCGATGTGTAGAAACCGCTGCTGGCGAACACGTCGCCCGCTGTCGGTGATCCGGTCAGGTCGATTTCGGCGACAACCTGTCCGTTGAGCGCAAACACTCCCTGGTTGCCCAGCGCGGCGATTTCGATCGTATTGATCCCGCCCGGTCCGGCGGCGAACGAGGCAAGTTGTCCACTGGCAATCGGGGCATTGGTGCCAGTGGTCTGGTACCACATGCCGGTAGATTCGAGGATCAGTCTGGTGTCGGTATTGCTGTCGTTGTAACGAATCGAGATACCGAAATCCCATGGGGCCGAGACGTCAAAGGGATTGACAAAGCTCACCGAGACAAACACATCCGACAGGTTGACGCCGGCCGGGGACCAGGGAAAGGTCGTCGCCGACTGCACCAGATTGGCATTCAATGGCCCGGCCACCGGCTGCTGAGCGAGAGCCTGCGATTTCAGTTGATCAAAACTGACCGGACCAGACGCGCCGGCTGTCGTCGGTGCGGCGCTGGAGCCGCCAGACGCCGCGCCCAGATCCCAAACTGAGAACCCGAAAGTGTCCATAGTGAAGGTTCCGGGTTCATTTTCGGCATCTGCTCCATAAGTCAGCGTGGCAGCCACATCGCCGGTACCCAGCCGCGGGAGTGTGGATGTCATCGCGGGAGCGTAGGAATTGACCATCAGGACTGCTTCACCTGTCTGGCCATTGACGTAAAGGGCGATGATATTTTCTGCGCCCGGGGTCAGGTCGAGCCCGATGAGGTCGCCGCTGTCGATGAGGTCATAGCCACCGCCGGCCAGCGTCTCGGCGACAATCCATCGGGTAACTGCCCCACTCACGCCCACGGAGACTTCGAGACAACTGTTATCCGGCAGTAACCAGAAACAGAAACCCGCCGTCCAGAAACCGGGTGGGACATTGGTCGGCGTGACGAAACCGAGTTCTGCATAGAACGACGAAACGGTTATCTTGGCTGGCAGCGACTTGATACTGCCATCAAACAACTCGGCGGACGCGTCGATCGGGCCGACGGTGGGTGGGTTTGCCTGCGCCCAGGTGATGGCGCCATCGACGCCGGATTGGAGCGCGGCACTGGTATTCGTCGTGTCAGACGAGGACCCATTGGAATGCGACGCTGCCAGCTCGAAGTCCATTTCGGCGAGACTGTCGAATACCGGGAAGAGTTCTGACGATACGCGGCGAGATTCCCTTTCGTGAACCTGCAGGCTGTCCGCATCGTCTGTGTAGCGAAATGCTTCGTGTGACACACTCGGCGCCTGCTCCGTGAGCAGAGAGTCGGCGGCTCTATCCATGGCATCCAGCCAGGAGGGAGATTTGGTGCCCGTCTGGGCAATGGCCGTCGTCGGCAGCGGCAACAGACAGAGCAATACAGCAAGCACAGCAAACAACACGCGACGCTGATAAATCATGTCTTCAGTGTCCTTCCTGCAAGGAAAGAAAGATTGCGAAACACCCGATGATGCCGTGTCACCAGTATATGGGCAATGGAACAAAACTGGCGCATCCCTCAGTTCGATTGGAGCGCAAGTTTTCTCCTCGATCTGGCCCGGCTACGGCTGATACTGAAAACCCAACTGGGTAGCGTCACCTGACTACTGGGAGAAATCACCAGGGATGGGACCGCTCATATCGTCGGCTGATGAAACGCTGGCGTTTCATCTCCACGGCGGGCAGGTTGCCTTGACAAATCCCCGCGGAGTGCCGGGAAAGCAACGTGTGCAGGCACTTCATCGGTCACAGCAACGCGAACAACAGCTCCAGGGGAATCGTTCACAGCAGGTCGGGGATTCCCCTGTATCCGTGTGCTCCAGCGTCCGGGACCAGTCAGCCGAACGTCGCCCAGTGCCGGAACTGCACCGACCTCAGGCGAGCGTCGAGACAGACAGTGGCAGAGAAGTCAGCCACCGACACATGAGCATGGGTCCACGGTTATCCAGGCATAGCCGGTTATCGATCCGTTGCCGGATACGACGAACGATGCCTGGAGAACGCCCTCCAGGAGATCTGGCTACCGCACTACATCAGCGGGAAGATGATGCGATGCGTGCGTCCTAACCGGCCACCTCAGCGACTGATTTCTCGATAATGGCAATGATCTCGTCGGCTTCCTGCTCGGTGGTGACCAGCGGTGGTGCGACACCGATCCAGTCGTGAGCAGGACGAGTGAGCAATCCGTTGCGCCGACAGGCGGCATAGACCGCCCGGCCGACTGGCTCATGGAACGCCAGCGCCCGCATCATGCCGACACCGCGAACTTCAGCGATCATTGACTGCCGATCACCGAGGGCGCGAAGACCATCAGCAAGGTAGTTACCGACCCGCTGAGAATTGCCGACGACATCGTTGTCCACGAGATAGCGCACGACCGCCTCGCCGACGGCGCAAGCCACTGGGTTGCCGCCGTAGGTGTGACCCGACAGGAACTGGATACCCTGCGCCGGATCGCCCCAAAACGCGCTGGCCACTTTGTCCGAAATGATGATGGCCGCCAGCGGCGCGTAGCCGCCACTGATTCCCTTTCCGCAGGAGAGAATATCCGGCCAGGCGCCGACCATCTCAGCGGCAAAGAGATGCCCGGTGCGACCAAAACCGGTGATGATTTCATCGAAGATCAGCAGGACGTTGTGCCGATCGCAGATTTCCCGGAGCCGCGGAAAGTAGTCGGGATCGGGAACGCGCACACCCGCCGAAAGCATGACCGGTTCGGCGATGACTGCGGCGATGCTCTCCGGGTTTTCGCCAAGAATCGCCTCTTCGATGTCTTCCGGCGACCGGCGGGGCACGTGAATGAATCCTTCCGGATATGGATCGTATTTGGACTTCCACTCCGGCTGGGCGGAGGCCGCTCCGGCGAAACCTGTGCTGCCATGATAAGAGCCCCAGCGAGAAATCACCTTGTATTTGCGGGGATTGCCGGTCTGGGCATGATATTGCCGAGCCATCTTGATGGCGAATTCGTTGGCTTCCGAACCGCCACTGGCGAACTTGACGGTCGTGAACTGGTCGGGCACCAGACTGCACAGATACTCGGCCAGCTTAATGGCGGGCGGGTTGGTGGACATCGTGGGAGCTGAAAAGGAAAGATTGCGCATCTGCTCCGCGGCGACGTCGGCAAATTGGGCCATGCCGTGCCCGAGATTGACGGTAAAGACGCCGGAGAGTCCGTCGATGTACTCCTTGCCGAAGACATCCCAGATCCGGATGCCCACGCCACGTTCGAGGATGAGCGGGTCCTGCCCGAACGATTTCATCTGATTGAAGTCGACCATGACTCGGGCGGTATCGAGCGTTTGTTGATCGGTCACGGCAGTGGTCCTTTCGAACTGGTCAAAGAGCGAACACGCATGCCGGGATTGTCGCATAGGCGTGTGAAAAGGAATGGTCGGTTCGGACTTGAATCGACACAACCGGTATCCAGCGTATGGTAGTGTCCCTGTGAATACTTCGGATGGAGATGTCAGGGTCAACGACCATGAAAAAGAGTGGTCCTCGTTGAACGCCATGACGATTTTTCACTCGGGTTTGCCGACGCCGTGGTGATCTCCTGCGCGGAACGTCATGTCGGCAAGGTGCTGACGCTCAATTGCCGCCATTTCGGGGTGGTCGCACAGGAAGGGACGATTCACGTTCTGCCGTAGCAGCACCTGAATCATCCTTTCTTCGGGGTGCGCCAGGGTCGGCTCCCTGCACCTACCCCCCCCCCCCAAACGTCATCAGCTACTCGGGACTCCTGACGTCGGACTTCGGACCCTACTGACATGAGGTAGCCCCAAATGGGCGAATTTCTCTCCTGGCATGAAATCGCGTCGGCCGGCGGCAATGTCCTGCTAAACGTTATCGTGGCGCTGACACTGGCGACGGCGCTTGTGACCGCCTTTGCGCTCTTTGGCCGGCGCTATTCGCTCGACCCCCGCGTGTTTCCTTCGGTGTCGGCGAACCAGCGTCAATGGTTCGGGTTGCTGGGATTCTATCTACTGCTGCTGACGGCGATGGAGATCCTCAATCCTCCAACCATCGAATTCCTGACGTCCGAGTCGATTGCCTATCGGCCGAGTTTTCTGAACTCCCAGTACCTGGGTCTAACTTTCCAGGATCTGCTTTCGATCGGCGCGCTGGCCGCGCTGCTGATCGTGTTCGTGCTGAGGATCAGCCAGCTAAACCGATCCACCACCAGGCTGCCACGGCAGATCACCGAGGACGCAGGGAGAGCGGCGCGTCACTCCTTCAGCAAGAACGCGGCCATCCTGCGATTCTCATTCGGATTTGTGGCCGTCTCGCTGCTCATTGCGATCATTGCGCCGAGTCTGTCCAGCTTTGGCGCCGAGAGTATCGGCACGATCGTCATTCTCGGCCTGTTTCTGATCGGCGGTGTCACCAGCTTCCTCCAGGGTATGCAACTTGGCGCGATCTACTCGGCTGAATCACCACAATTCCTCGTCTATCAATTGTTCCGCCACGTGTTCGGTCTGCAATGGACGCTCTACATCGTCATCGCTCTGGCTGGTTACCTGATCCACAGTGGTTTGCCGGGTCACTACACTGATGACCCGAACATGACCACCACCCCCCGGAACTGACCAGGGCCGTTTCGAAGGTCGTGGCAGGTGTGCTGGTGGTGATGGCGGCCTACCTGCTGTGTTGGGGGATTTCCGGGTTTTCTGATCGTCTGCAGCGCTTTATCGTGGTGGCAACGTTAGTGCCAGCCGTCTTGCCGCTGCTGAAGCTGCTGGCGGTTGTCTCCGGTCGCGGTGATGCGATATCGACCGAGCCATCTTCAGGATTCGCGCGGCTCTATGCTGTCGTCCTGCTGATTACCCCGTTGCTCGTCTATCTCTTTTCGGCATCCGATCGCTCGATTTTGCCGAGTTCCAAACCAGCTTCGGTCGCTTATGTCAGGTCACTGGGTTGGGCGCCATTCGTCATCGGCAGGTCGTTAACCGGA
>WBZO01006490.1_pt1 | contig 11300 bp, 7 predicted proteins | sample 5204261 | NCBI WGS metagenome assembly WBZO01 (sample SAMN12412400, study PRJNA552823) | activated sludge metagenome | isolation source: activated sludge from anammox sidestream of wastewater treatment plant... | place: USA: North Carolina | collected 2017-09 | reverse complement strand
CCCATCGGACCATCGGAACGGTATTGCCGGGGAAGGGCAAGCGTGTTGCCGCCGCACCGGTTCCTGTGAGCGTCAGCGGGTCGTAGACATTCCGCCGAACGGCGGGTTGCTGAGAGAAGTCGCCGCGTTCGATGATGTCGCGGCTGGGAACAGAATTGATGTAGCTCTGGCCGTAACGGATATTCGTGCGCTGCCATGAGCCGAAAAAGAATGTCCGGTTCCTGATGACGGGTCCGCCCAGCGACGCGCCGTACTGATTCTGGCGGTACTTCGGTTTCTTCGCGCCGGAGCGGTTGGCGAAAAAGTTTGTCCCGTCGAAGGCGTCGTTGCGGAGGAATTCGTAGGCCGAACCGTGGAAGTCGTTGGCGCCCGACTTGGATGTGACGATAACCTTGGCTCCCGCGCGATAGCCGTATTCGGCGCTCATGTTGTTGGTGACGACCTTGAACTCCGCGACGGCGTCGACGGGGGGCTTCACCTGTTGGGCCTCGAACCCCAGCGGGCCGCCGGACGTGCGCGAGGAATTGTCGTTGCCGTCGAGCAGCACGTTGTTCTGCGCCATCTGCATGCCGACGGCGGCGAACTGACCCTCGTCGCGCGAACGCGCGCCGGTGCCGGGCCCGCCGCCGGGCAGCGCGCCGGCGGTGAATTGAGCAAGCGAGAGGTAGTTGCGGCCGTTGAGCGGCATCTCGAGGATGCGTTTCGAGTCGATGACCTGGCCGACCTCGGTTGTTTCGGAGTTGATCAGGACCGCGGCTGCGGAGACCTGGATGGACTCGGTGACGGCGCCGGGCTTCAGTTCGAAGTCGAGCCGGGCGACCTGGTTGACCTCCAGGCGGATTCCGTCAACCTGTTGGGCGGCAAAGCCCGCGGAGACGCACTCCACCTTGTAGCGGCCCGGAGCGACGGAGGGGAACAGATAGACGCCGTCCTCGTTTGTATTGGCGCGCAGAACAATGCCGGTTTCGACGTTAGAGACCGTTACCGCGGCGTTGACGATCACGGCCTTCGACGAATCGGTGACAACTCCCTGTACTCCGGCGTTCTGGGCCAGCGCGGATGGAGCGAGAGCGAGAATGGCGACCACCAGCCTGAACATATGTTTCGACCTCCCAAAGCCATCTCGACAGTATCACAGAGGCTGGAACAACCTCCCCCGCCCCGGCGTCATGTGTATCTGGAAGGGACCAACCATGCGAACCTGCGGGCCGGCCGTGTTTCTCCTCGCCGGAGTGCTCCTGGCGAGCGGCGAAAAAGAGGCGAAGACAGACGGAATTTTCAAGCCGGTTTCGATGTCCTCGTCACCGGGATGCGTGGCTGGAGTGATGAGGAATGGCCAGACACTCTACGCCAGGGGCCACGGCATGGGCGATCTCGAGCAAGGCACAGCGCTCTCGCCAAAGACGGCCTTCTACATGGGCTCAGTTTCGAAGCAGTTCATGGCGTTCACGATTCTGCTGCTCGAACAGCAGGGCAAGCTCGGTCTCGACGATTCCGTCCGTAAGCACATTCCGGAACTGCCGGAGTACTTTGCGCCGGTCACGCTCAGGCAGTTGCTCCATCACACGAGCGGAGTAAGGGACTACTTGACCCTGGGCATCCTGGCAGGCTACGCGCCGGATCATGTGTGGACGGAACGGGCGGCGCTGAAGACAATCATGCGGCAGAAGGGGCTCAACTTCGCGCCGGGCTCCGAGCATTTGTACAGCAACTCAGGGTACGTGCTGCTGGCTGTGACGGCGCAGCGGGCTGCGCGGGAGAGATTGAACGAGTGGGGGAGGAAGTACCTGTTCGGCCCGCTGGGAATGACGTCGAGCCGCTGGCAACAAAACCATGCCGACCTCGTGCCGAACCGCGCACACGGCTATGCGCGCGCGGCTGCGGGCGCATGGCAGGTGTCGGACGCAATGGTCGATACGGTCGGTGGAGGCGGCATGTATTCCTCGGTCGAGGACATGCTGCGCTGGATGGAGAACCTGGAGAGCGGCAAGTTCGGCGGCGAGTTGCTGGCGCGCATGGCGGAACCGGGCAAACTGGGCGACGGGCAGGCGATCTCGAACGGATATGGCATGGGATTAGTGAAGGGGAAGTACCGCGGCGCGCTGGCGATCTCACACGGAGGCGCGCTGGCGGGCTACCGCACCTACATCTTGCGCCTGCCCGAAAAGCGGTTCTCAGTTGTCTGCCTGTGCAACTTCGCGAATGCGAACCCCGGACGGTTCGCTGAGCAAGCGGCCGACATCTGGCTGGAGGGAGAATTGGGCGCGGCGGCCAGAACCGATCCGCCCGAGCCGCCCGCGCCTGTCCGCCTGTCGCCGCCGGACGCGGCCCTGAAGGCCGCGCTCGCCGGCGAGTGGTGGAGTGAAGAACTGCAGGCGGTGTACCGGTTTGGCGAGGATCAGGGGCGGTTCATGGTGGAGGCGGGCGACAATACGCGCACGCCGGTGATGGCGGCCGAGGATGGCAGGCTGCGCGCCTCGATGATGGGGATCGCCTTCGAGGTCAGGCGCGAGGGCGGAGGCGCGGTCGCAGCGTTGTCGCTGGAGGCAGGCCGTGTCCGCGGCATCGAACTGAGGCGGCGTTAGCTCCTATCTGGTGGAGGGAAGTTCGTAGAACTGATAGGTGTAGGTCCACTTGGCGGACTTGCCGGGCTCGGCCACGATGGCAATGTAAGCCTCGGGTGAGAACACGGTGCGGATGGACCAGTAAATCAGGCGGCTGATGGGGCGGTCGCCGGTTATGCGCACGCCGGCCCCGGAATTCCGGTTTTCGCAGACAATGTGGTAGTCCGCCGCGGTCGTGCCGAATCCCTCAAACTCGCCGAAGGCGCTTTCACCGGCGGCGAGTTCCTTCAGATAGCGGATCTCGCCTCCGCGAATCTCAGCCAGATCGCCGGCGAAGGGGCGCACTGGCTTGAGGTCGAACGGGAACTTCACACTGGTGGCCGGGCCCGTCGGTTGGTTGTCCATGACGAAGAAATTGTGGTTGTACTGCTGTGTCTCGATGCGGCGCGTGCCCGTGTTTACCAGCGTGTGTTCGATGACCAGGCGGGGTTCGTCCTTCACCAGGCGCATGACCTTGGTGTAGCGATAGGCGTAGCCGCCCGGCCCTTTGAGTTCATGAACGAAGCGGATCTTGTTCGACTCCGCCTTCACTCGCCACTTGCCGGGATCGACGATCTCGTAGGTCTTGAAGGGCTGGAAAGGCGCGTTGTCCGGCTTGCGAACGACGCCGACGCCGATCCGGATGAACTCGCCGCCGGCCGGTGCTTCAGCGAAGCCTGGCCCGCCGTCCGGGCTGCGGAACTCTTCCACAGGCCCCATGATGGCATCGTGGAGTTTGGGATCGTAGCGTGGAAACCAGACGCCAAAATACTCGTGGTTCCTCGTCCGCAGGCTGGCGGTGACGCCCGACCAGTCGAAGCGCGTACCGCGATAGTAGCCGCGCTCGGGGTCGGGCAGCAGGATCCTGGCGGTGATGGCAGCGTTCTTGATTTCGGCGGAAGGGGCATCGGAGCCGGATTGCGCCGAGGCAAGCATGAGGAGAGCAATTGTCAGCATGGCTGGCTTCCAGTTTCTCCCAGACCGGGGTGAATGAGAAGTAAGCTGTTACGATGCACCGGCGAAGTTTCCTGTCAACTATGTTTGGGCCTGCGCTCACCCGGGCCTTTGCCCAAGCCGGTCCCATGAAAATCGCCCGGCTGGAGACAGCCTACTGGAAGTCCCGCGATGCCGCGCCGTTCTGGCCGCATTGGACTTGGCTGAAGATCACCACTGACTCCGGGGCGAGCGGAATTGGCGAGACCTACCCGCGCAGCGCCGCCGAGGCGGAGATGATCCACGCGCATCTCGGCGCCATGCTGCTCGGGAAGGATCCACGCGACATCGAGCGGCTCTGGCACGACATCTACCATGCGATCGACTTCCAGGTGGCCGGCGGCGCGGAGATCCGCTGCCTGAGCGCGATCGATCTTGCCCTATGGGACTTGCTGGGACACTCGCTACAGGCGCCGGTATGGCGGCTGATCGGCGGGCGGGCCAATCCGCGCGTGCGGCTCTACAACACCTGCTTCCCCCACAAATACGATTTCCTCAAGGAACCGGACCGGATCATGCAGGAATTGATCGACGGGTATGGCATTCGCGCGATCAAGATCTGGCCGTTCGATGGCGCGGCGCGGCGGACCAAAGGACAGTTCATCACGCAGGAGCAGATCGACGCAGCGCTCGCGCCGGTAAGGACGTTGCGCGACAAGTTCGGCGAGTCGATCGAAATCCTGGTGGAGTTTCATTCCTACTGGAGCGTGACGGCGGCCACGCGGATCGCGCGCGCGCTGGAACCCTACAAGCCGATGTGGCTTGAAGATCTGCTCATGCCGGGCAACTTCAGGCAGTACCGTGAACTGGCCGAGTCGACCTTCCTGCCGCTCACGGCCGGGGAGCGGATGGCGGGCAAACTGCAGTTCGAGCAACTCATGGAATCGCGGGCGGCGAAGTACGTCATGTTCGACGTCTGCTGGTGCGGCGGGCTGACCGAGGCCCGAAAGATCGCGGCGATGGCCGACGCCCGCCAACTGCCGTTCGCGCCGCACACGGCCGGCGGCCCGCTGCTGTTCTACGCTTCGACGCACCTGTCGACCGCGATGCCGAACCTGTGGATCCAGGAGAGCTGCCAGCGATTCTACGAACACGATTGGCCGCTGATGCTCGAGAATCCATTGAAGCCCTCGCAGGGCTCGATCGCAGCCCCGGACCTGCCCGGCTTCGGAATGCGGATCAGGGACGAGGCATGGAACCACCCCGCGGCGGTCCGGCGGGTTTCGACGCTCTGAGCGCGTCACTTCTCGAATCCCGGCTCAACCGCGCAGCCGGCGTCACGCGCCATCCCCGGGCGGCGGCCTCGCCGCGGCTCAGTTCGCGAGCCGCGGGAACGCGGTGATCCGCAGCTTGGCTGCTCCATAGGGGATCAGTTCCACGGTTTCGAGCGGTTCGCCGCTGGTCACTGGGCTCATTGGCGGCGGGGCGGCTGAACCGTCCCGCAGCCCCCATGAGGGCAGTCGGCGGGCCTTGGTCCTGACCGACAGCGGCGCTCCCTCGGGCGAGAAGGGGTAGTCGGAGATCGCCTTTTCGATTACCTCGGCGCCGTCGATCGGGGCCAGCGCGTAGTTCCAGGGAGTGCGGGGATGGACTTCGTAGTCAGCGGCCTTCAGATAGCCGTAGTCTTTCAGCTTGCGCCAGTCCTCGCCGATCTTGAGCGAGAAGACGAGCGGGCCTCGTTCCACCGCGATCGAATGGTTGAACCACGAAGTCGTCCGTAGCGGCATGGGGAAATGCAGCGCGACGACGTCGCCGGGTTTCCAAACGCGCTCGAGGGTGAGGAAGGATCCGGGCTTGACGGGAAGTGCGGAGGGCGTAGCGTTGACTGAGATCTTCGCGCCTGCCGCCCATGCGGGGATGCGCAGGACCAGCGGGAACAGCGTGGGCCTGGCCGGCGCGACGGTGAGTTGCACTGTGTCGCCGAAGGGGTATCCCGTCTCTTCCGTGATGGTCACTTCCGTGCCGCCGCGCACCTTCGTCTTCACTTCGGATGGGCCGTAGGCGATGGCGGCCAGGCCGCCGTTGGGCGCGGCCATCCAGAGGCTCTTGATGAACTTGGGCCAGCCCTGGTGGAAGTTCGCCGTGCAGCAGCCGAAGTTGGGCTCGAGGCCGAAGAGATTGGAGTCGGGGCCGTTTGTGGTCCAGACGCGCTTGTCGCGCGTGCACAACACCTGGTTGGGCTGCTGGTCGTACTGGTGGGTCCACATGTCGGCGGAGAACGTGGCGGGCAGAGCGTTGTAGGTCATGCGCTCGAGGCGGTCGGCGAAGGCTGCCCGGCCGGTGATCGAGATGACCTGTTCAAGCGAATACATGGCCTCGACCACCGCGCAAAGCTCCGTCCCCTGGTCGGGCGAATTCCCTGCATAGTGCTCGTCGCCGCCGTGGACGCCCTGCGGCATCAGGTGATGCCTGTCCATGACCTCGAACAGGCGCGTCACGGCGTCCCGGTCCTGGGGCGAGCGCGAGATGACGCTCCACACCGTGGATGTCTTGATGGCCATCGCATTGTTGACGACATGCGAGGGCAGGCCGGATTCGGCGCGAGTCACCTTGAACGGATAGAGAAAGTGCGCGAAATGATGGCGCCAGTCGTAGCCCTGCCTGGAGAGGATGCGGGCGAGGTCGAGCAGCCTGGGGTTGCCGGTGCGATTGTAGGTCCAGATCAGCGGGACGATCTCGTCGGCCCAACGGTAGATGGCCCAGGCGCGCAGCGGGCGATTCGCGGCGTTGGCGAGATGATACAGCAGGTAGCGCTCCATCAGGGGAACGACGCGCTTGTCGCCGGTCGCCTCCTGGTATTCGATGAGCGCCTTGAGCATGATCATGTTCGGCCACCAGTCGTCGTTCTTGGGCGGGCCGATCGAACCGTCGGGGCGCTGATTGGCGATGGTCCATTCGATCCACGATCGGGCCTTTTCGATCAACCGGGGATCCTCGAGCAAGTAGGCGGCGGGAACCAGGCCATCGAGATAGTAAGGCCCGCGCTCCCATCCCTCGCCTGTTCCGCCCCGCCAGGCGGAGTCTTTGGCGCTGAGCGAGGGCCAGAACTCATCGAGGTGGCCGGTCTGTCCGTCGGCCTGAACGCGTAGCTGGCGCAGCAGCCAACCCTTGGGCTTGACGGTGCCGAGCGGAAGCATGTCGAAAGCGTTGGGGGCCAGCGGCGCGCGATTGGCCAGCGGCTGCGCGTCAAGGGACAGAGCAATGCCGAACAGAGCAATTGCGGATCTCATCGCCGATCAGTTTATCCTGGCAGGCGCACTCGCGGCGTGTCATGCTGATGTGCGGACCATCGGATGGCGACGCGAAGCCGGATCCTGGTAGTAGGCATCGGGAACGAACTGATGGGCGACGACGCTCTCGGGCCCGAGCAGATCGCGCGGCTGGCGGCGCGATACGAGTTCACGCCCGAGATCGAACTGCTCGACCTCGGCCTTGGCGGGTCGAGCCTGCTCGACCACCTGAGCGGCCGCGATCTGGTCCTGATCATCGACGCGTTCGACATCTCGGGTTGTCAGCCTGGCGCCGTTGTTCGCCTGTCCAAAGCGGAGCTTGCCGCAGGGCCGGCCGGCGCGCGCGTTTCCCCGCATGAGCTGTCGCTGGCGGAGACTTTGGCTGCGGCCGACCTGCTTGGAGCGGGCGCTGCCGATGTCGTAATGCTCGGCGTGAAGGGCGCCTGCTTCGAGTTGGGCGCCGGGCTCGGCGCCCAACTCCGGGCGGCGCTCCCCGCGCTGGACGCCGCGGTGGCCCGGGAACTGGAGCGGTGCGGCGTGCTGATGAAGCCTCGCCGCCGGCCGGCGGAATCAGAAACGGCGGAGCGATTTCAGCAGCGGGAAGGTCGAGGCGCCGCGGGCGAACTCGATGGAGTGCAGGGGTGACCACCCCTGGCCGTCTTTACCCAGGCCCATTGCGCCAATGTAGCGGGCCGTGTCGCGTTTCTCGCCCATCAGAATGACCGCGTAGCCGCGCTGCCGGAAGAACAGCGCGCGGTACTGCAATTCTCCGGTGTCCGATTTCCAGCGGTCGTCCGACGGCGGGCCGAGTTTTCGCACGACGGAATTGTAATCATCCTCCCGCGTGAGTTCCAGATAGCTCTGGTCCTTGGCCACGAAGGTCGGCTTTGTCTCCGGCGTGAATCGGATCAGCGCCCAGACGGCGGCGACCAGCACGGCGAGAGAAATAAAGGCGACGCCGATGAATCTCCCGATCTTCGACTCAGTGCCGTCTGATGTCACGCCGGTGACCGCGCTGAGCCCGCGCGGCGGATCTGCATGGTCCGCGCCGGCCACAGCGCGCACCAGCGGCGAAGGCTTCATCTCGAGGACTTTTCGCCGGACCGGCCAGACTACGCCCATGCGGTACTCGAGTTCCTGCGTCAGCCCGACGATCCGCACCGGCTTGTCAGTCTCCGAAACCTGGCCGAAGAATGAGCGCGGAATCGCGACCTGGAAATCGCCGCCGATGTTCCGGACGAGCATGTCGCTCCAGGTGGCTTCGACGAGGGTCCATTCGTTGTCTTCGACGCCGGCAATCGGCGGAAAAAAGGCGAAAGGCCGGTCCAGAAGCTCGGCTTGGGGCGGAACCGGTGGGCTGCTCATAGGATCTGACTCATAGTAATCGATGAGGCGAAGGTGTATAGAAGTATTGTGAAAGGAAACGGTTCATGTCGATCCGTGACCAGGAAGCACTTAACTATCATTCTATTGAACCCGCGGGGAAAGTCTCCGTGGCGCCGACCAAGCCCTGCCGGACGCAGCGGGATCTGAGTCTGGCGTACACCCCTGGAGTCGCCGTGCCGTGCCGGGCGATTCGTGAAGACCCGTCGCAGGTCTACAAGTACACGTCGAAGGGGAACCTGGTCGCCGTTGTGACCAACGGGACGGCGGTTCTGGGGCTGGGCAATATCGGCCCGGCCGCGGGCAAACCGGTGATGGAAGGCAAGGGGGTACTCTTCAAGCGGTTCGCTGACATCGACGTCTTCGACATCGAACTGGCCACCGAGGACGCCCGGGAGGTGATCCGCGCCTGCCAACTGCTCGAGCCGACGTTCGGCGGGATCAACCTGGAAGACATCAAGGCGCCGGAGTGCTTCGAAATCGAAGAGGAACTGAAGCGCACGCTGAAGATTCCCGTTTTCCACGACGATCAACATGGAACGGCGATTATTTCAGGAGCGGCGTTACTGAACGCTCTGGAGATCACCGGCAAGCGGATCGGCGAGGTGAAGATTGTCTTCAACGGCGCCGGAGCGAGCGCCATCGCCTGCGCAAATCACTACATCCGCATGGGCGCGCGGCTGGACAACATCCTGATGTGCGATACGAAGGGCGTGATCCACACCGGGCGCTCCGAGGGGATGAACAAATACAAGGCGCGATTCGCCCGTGAAACCAGCGCGCGGACGCTGGCTGAAGCGATGGAGGGCGCCGACGTCTTCATCGGGCTCTCGCAGGCCGATTGCGTCACGCCTGAGATGCTGGCGGCGATGGCGCCGAAGCCGGTCGTCTTCGCGCTGGCGAATCCCGACCCCGAGATTTCGCCCGAAGCGGCCAAGGCCGCGCGGGCCGATGTCTTGATGGCGACGGGACGCAGCGACTATCCGAACCAGGTGAATAACGTGCTCGGATTCCCGTTCATCTTCCGCGGCGCGCTCGACGTAAGGGCGACGGCGATCAACGACGAGATGAAACTGGCCGCGACGTATTCGCTGGCGGAGTTGGCGCGGATGGACGTTCCCGACGCCGTGCGGCGGGCCTACGATGTCGAGCAGATGGAGTTCGGGCCCGAATACATCATCCCGAAACCGTTCGATTCCCGGGTTCTGACGTACGTGGCGCCGGCCGTCGCGCGCGCGGCGATGGAGACGGGCGTGGCGCAGCAACCCGTCGACCTGGCCGAATACCGCGAACGGCTGGAACGCCGGCTGGGCAAGAGCCAGGAGCTGATGAGAGTGATCATCCTCAAGGCGCAGCGGTCGCCCAAACGGGTCGTTTTTCCGGAAGGCGGAGAAGACAAAATCCTCCGCGCGGCGAGGATTCTGATCGACGAGCGGATCGCCCGTCCGATCCTGCTCGGCAATGCAGCCAGGATCCTCGCCCGCTCGGAGGATCTGCGCCTGCACCTGGCCGGCGAGGTGGAGATCGTCGATCCCGCGAAGACCGACCTGATGGAACGCTATGTGCCGGAGTACATGCGCCTGCGGCAAAGACGGGGGGTGACTCACACCGAGGCGCCGTACCTGCTCCTGAATCCCACGCGGTTCGGCGCCGTTATGGTGCACTGCGGCGACGCCGACGCGCTGATCGCCGGACTGACCCAGCACTATCCCGAAACGATCCGGCCGGCGCTGGAGGTGATCGATAAGAAGGAGGGCATCGAGAAAGTCAGCGGAATGTACATGCTGATCACGCCGCGCGGGCAGGTGTACTTCCTGGCAGACACCACGGTGAATATCGAGCCTTCCGCGGCGGACCTGGCCGAGATCGCCGTCACGCTGGCCGAAACCGTCCGCAGTTTCGACATCGAGCCGAAAATCGCCATGCTGTCATTCTCCAACTTCGGTTCGAGCCGCCATCCGCTGGCGCAGAAAGTGGCGCGGGCCGCCGAGCTCGTGCGGCAGCGGCGTCCTGACATTTGCGTCGAAGGCGAAATGATGGCCGACTCGGCAGTGGCCGAGGAACTTCAGGCCGACTACCCGTTCTGCCGTCTCGGCGGCGCCGCCAATGTGCTGGTCGCGCCCAGCCTCGAGGCCGGCAATATCGTCTACAAGCTCCTCATGCGGCTCGGCGGCTGTGAAGCCATCGGTCCCGTGCTGATGGGCTTTGCACGGCCGGTACACGTCCTGCAGCGTGGCTGCGAGGTCAACGACATCGTCAACATGGCCGCGCTGGCGGTGGTTGAAGCGCAAGCCTATGAGGCCCGCACGGCGATGGCGGAGATTCCACGCTAGCCGCCTGGCGCGGCTTACGGCGGGCAGCCCGCCGACCCGAGGATGGTGTTGATCAGCGTTTGAATGTCGGCGACGTCCACGCTCCCGTTGTGGTCGAGGTCGCCGAACCCGGGCGGCCCGGCGGTGACTCCGAGGAGCACGTTCACCATCCGCTGGAGGTCGAGCACGTCGACCGAGGAATCGCCGTTCAGATCGCAGCGGGATCTCGGGATCACCGAGTACTCGAAGGCTCCGATGTCGAGCGCGCCCGCCCGCAGCCTCGCCTCGCCGCGTTGGTGCCGCACATACTGCCACGCCGGCTCCAGTCCGGCTGGCACGGCGGGGTGAAGGAGCGTGCCGCCGTCCAACGTGGCGGAGCCGATGGCGGGACGGTAATCCACGTTCGCCTCATCGCTGAATCCCGGCGATGTCCCCGTCACCGACGTGCCGTCGTCGGCGATGGAGCCAAGCAGGGCGCCGAAGGAGGCCACACGGCCGGGCTTGAACCAGTTGTGGCTCATCGAGAGCTGCCCGTCCTGGTCGAGCATCGCAAGCGTGCTGCCGCCGGCCGTGACGTACGCGATGTTGTTGCGGAAGTCGCAGCTCTCCTCGTTGGTCGACAGCCGAAACAGCGTCGTCCGGTCTGTGCGCGTCGAGATCAGCGTGTTGTTGTAGAAGTAGAGCACGCCCTTGCGGTAGCCGGCGGTGTTGCCGCTGTCGCCGCCGTAGTGCACCATCTGGCGGTTGCCCGCCGCCGCCGGCTCGATCAGCACGTTGCC
>WBZO01006489.1_pt1 | contig 11301 bp, 8 predicted proteins | sample 5204261 | NCBI WGS metagenome assembly WBZO01 (sample SAMN12412400, study PRJNA552823) | activated sludge metagenome | isolation source: activated sludge from anammox sidestream of wastewater treatment plant... | place: USA: North Carolina | collected 2017-09 | reverse complement strand
CGGCAGCGTCACCGCCTGCACCAGCACGCCGGGCAGCGGGATCGTGAACAGCAGGAAGAACAGCGGGAACCAGCTGCGCCGCAGCGCGGTCCAGCCGCCCAGCCACAGCAGGCCCGCGCACAGGAACAGCAGCAGCGCCGCCACCTCGGCCTGGATCACCGCCTGCGAGCGGCCGACCGCGTACAGCAGCGTAGCCACCGCCAGCACCAGGCCGCCGGCGAAGGTGGCCGGCCGGGCGCTGCCGGCCAGGATCTTGTGCCGCTCGGACCACAGCAGCCACAGCGCCACCGCCAGGATCACCGGGCCGTGGCTCTGCTCGTCGGTCGCCCAGACGTTGCGTGCCAGCGTGATCCAGGTGGGGACGGCGACCAGCAGCCAGCCGGCGATCATCGCCAGCGTCGCCGCCGCCAGGTCGCGCGGCAGTGCGGGCTTGGCGGCTGGACCTTCGGCCCGGGCGGCAGCGGGTGCCGGCCCGGCCGCCGGGCTAGTGCTCATTCATCACGACGCCGGCCACCTTGGCGGGCGTCTTGCCGATGCCGGACAGCAGCCGGTCCATCACGTCCATGCGGCTGCGGTCTTTGCGGCCGATCACCAGCGCGGCGCCGCACTTGGCGGCGATCACGCGCGCGTCGGCGCCGTGCTCGGCGGCCGGGGTGTCGACCAGCACGTACTCGAACTTGCTGAGCAGCTCGTGCACCAGCAGCCCGAAGGCTGGGCGCTGCACCAGCTCCAGCGGGTTCGGCGGCACCGCGCCCGCCGGCAGCAGGAACAGGCTCGGCAGCTCGGGCACCTGCTGGATCACGTTCTGCTCGGCGCGGCCGCTGAGGATGCCGCTCAAACCGGGGCGGCCGGGGCCGATGCCGAACACGTCCTGCTGGCGCGGGGTGCGCATGTCGGCGTCGATCAGCAGCGTGCGCCCGCCCAGCTGGCTGAAGGCCACCGCCAGGTTGGACACGACGTAGGTCTTGCCGTCGCCGATGTTGGGGCTGAGCACCGCGATCGCGCGGCGCGGCTCGTCGGGGCCCATCACTCCGAGCAGCAACTGGCTGCGCAGCTCGCGGAAGACCTCGGCCTCGTCGCTGAAGGGGTCGGCCGCGACCACCAGCTCGGGGTTGCGCACCTCTTCGCCGGGCGCGTACGGGTAGTGGAACTGCTGCGCGAGCGCCCAGACCACGTCGTCGTTGGTGGCCAGCTGCAGCGCGATCGCGGCTTCGCCGAAGCGTACGCCGTGCTCGCGCTGGTACAGCAGGATCTGCTCGATCTGCTCGTCAGTCAGCCGCCGCGCCTCGCGGATCAGGTCGCCGATCGAGCGGTCGAGCACGCGCTCGCGCGCTTCCTCGACCGGCTGCGCGTCGGCAATGTCCTGCGCACGGATGCGCGAGTGCTGGAATGCAACCTTCATCGGCCCGTCCTACGCCTGAGCGGTGGGCCGCGGCAGCCCGGTGAGCACGCGCGCCTTGACCAGGCGGGCGCGGCTGCCGTCGCCCGACTTGCCGAGCTTCTTGCGGTGGTTCGACACCGGCAGCATCACCAGCAGCGGCTGGTGCAGATCGGCGGTCACGTCCTCGACGTCGCGCAGCCGGCGGTCGAACAGCTCGCGCAGCAGCGCGGTGATGACCGCCAGCAGCAGCCCCAGGGCCAGCCCCACCGCCGCGTACAGCACCGGCCGCGGCGCCGGCGGCGAAGGCGAAGGCGTCGCGTTCTTGATCACCGAGATGTTGGTCTGGGTGTTCTGGCTCTCGATGTTGCTCTGCGTGGTGCGCTGCAGGATCGCGTCGTAGGCGCGCTGCGCGTTCTCGACATCGCGCTCGAGCACCGCGGCTTCGTCGCGCGCCATCTTCAGCTGCAGTACCTTGGCGCGCTGCGCGTCGAGCGCCGCGCGCACCTGCGCCAGGCGGTCCTGGTTGACGGTGTTGGTCACGTTGACGCCGCCGCTGGCGCGGACGGTGGCTGCGTCGAGCTTGGCTCGCAGCTCGGCGATGCGCACGCGTGCCTCGACCACCGACGGGTGGTTGTCGCCCAGGCGCGAGGTCAGCTCCTTGAAGCGGGTTTCCTCGCGCGCCAGGTCGGCCGTCAGCCCCGCCACCAGCGGGTTGTTCATCACCTCGGGCACCTGCTGGGCACGCGCCCCGGTCTGCGCCAGCCGGCTGCCGCTCTCGGCGGCCAGCGCCTGCAGCATCACCAGCTGCGTGGACAGCTCGGACAGCCGCGAGTTCTCGATGTCGAAGCGCCCGTCGGTTGCCAGCAGCCCCTTGCTCTTCTGGTAGGTGGACAGCTTCGATTGAGCGGCTTCCAGGTCGGCGCGCAGCTCCTTCGCGCGGTTTTCGAAGAAGGCGTTGTACTGTCGTGCCGGATCCACGCGCAGCTCGAGGCTGGTGTCGATGTATGCCTGCATGAACGCGTTGGCCATGCCCGCCGAGAAGTTCGGGTCGGGCGACGAGTACTCGATGTTGATGACGTTGCTCTCCTTGGCCGGCTTCACGCTCAACTGCTGGAGCAGCGCTTCCGACAGCCAGGCTTCGTAGTCGCCCTGGCCCTTGGTCGACTCGATCCACTGGTCGCGCGTGGCCGGGTTCTGGTTCAGCTTCAGGGCCTGGATCGCGCGGCGCGCGACCCGCTCGCTGCTGATCAGGTCGACCTGCGTGGCCATGTAGGCCGGCGTCATCATTCCGGCGAGCACCATGCCTGCGACCGGGTCGGGCGAGCGCACGTCGAGCATCACCGACGCAGTCGCGGTGTAGCGCTTGGGCATCACCAGGCTCACGGCGATCGCCAGGCCGAATGCCGCAAGCAGCACCACGAGGGCCGAAACCCAGCGCGCGCGCAGGATGAGGAGGAACTGATGCAGCGTCATGGAACGTGACCCGATGCGAGCACTGAGTTTAATCTGCGGGTATCGCGCGAATGCTGCCCGGACCCGGGGGGGGCGCCGTGCGGATTGCACGGCGGCGCGCAGTTCGGGCGAGGTGCGCACGCCCAGCGAGGGCTTGGACGGTGGTCAGCAGATTTGGTTCGTGATCCAATCGTCTCCGATCCCGGGCCGCGGCTTTCCGTGGCTGGGGATCGGGCGGCTGCGGCGTGGTGGGCAGCCGCCGCAAACGGTCGACGCAGTGGCTGCAGCCGACGCCGATCCGTCCAATCAGAACAAGCCCTTCAGCAGCGTGGAGATCCCCCGGCATCGCGTCGCGGTCATCGGCACCCTGGTCGACCTGCTCGAGTGGCCCGAAGCCATTCAGCGGATCGCCGAATGGGGGCGGGCCGGCGAGTCGCGCTACGTGGTCGCGTGCAATGTGCACACCACCGTGACCGCGGCCTTCGACCCGTGCTTCCAGCGCGTGGTCAACGCGGCCGACATGACCACCAGCGACGGCGCACCGGTCACCTGGATGCTGCGCCAGCTGGGCAAGCCGCTGCAGCGCCGGATCAACGGGCCGGACCTGATGTGGCGCTACCTGAAGACCGAGGCACCGCAGCACGGCAAGGTGTTCCTGTACGGCGGCACGGCCGAGACGCTGGCGCTGCTGCGCGCGCGGATCGAGGCCGAGTTCCCCGGCATCGAGCTGGTCGGCACCTATTCGCCACCGTTCCGGCCGCCGACTCCCGAGGAAGACCTGGCCGACGCGGCGCGCATCAACGCGTCGGGCGCGCACGTGGTCTTCGTCGGCCTGGGCTGCCCGAAGCAGGAGGCCTGGATGGCGCGGCAGCGCGGCCAGGTCAACGCGGTGATGCTGGGCGTGGGTGCGGCCTTCGACTACCTCGCCGGCGTGCAGGCGCGCGCGCCGCAGTGGATGCGGCGCAACGGGCTGGAGTGGCTGTACCGGATGGCGAGCGAGCCGCGCCGGCTGTGGCGGCGCTACGTGTTCACCAACGTGCCGTTCCTGTTCATGGTCGGCGGGCAGTGGCTGGGTTCGCGCCTGACCGGCGCGCGGCCGGCGGCGGTGCCGCCCGTGGCCGTGGTGCAGCACCCCGAGCCCGCCAGGCCGGCGGCAGCTGCGCCGGCGGCGGAGCCGCCGCCCGATGCTGCGCGCGACCCGCGCACCCAGTATTGACCGCTCCCCAAGGCTGGGCCCAGCCACCGACCGCGGGGGCACAAGCCCCGAGCTGCACTCGTTCAGGCCGGCAGCTGCGCGGCGGGAGCCCCTGCCGCTGCGACTCGCGCCCGAATGGCCGGCGGCGCGCGCCGTTCAGGTGTGCGGGCCGGCCACGCCGATCAGATGCAGCAGCCTGCGCGTTGCGGGCGCGTTCAGGTCGAGGCCCTGGTCGACTACCGCGTAGAAGAGCAGCGTGTCGATCAGCACGTAGGTCGACAGCGCCTCCAGTGTCGTCGCACTCGGGTTCCAGCCGGGCAGGGCCCGGTCGATCGACTCGTGCAGCTTCTGCTTTGCCGACGCGAACGCGCGCGGCGCATCGCCCGACGCCCCGACCCCGATCGGGTAGTGCAGCCAGTCGGTCAGCGGATTGGCGTCGGCCTGTGCGTACTCCCAGTCGAAGACGGCGAGGCGGGTGCCCTGCCAACGGACGTTCGCTGCGGTCAGATCACCGTGCGCCAGCACCAAAGGTACGCGCTGTGCGTCCAGGCTCTGGTCGAGCCGCGCCATCGCGCGTGCGACTTCCTCGAGCTGCTGCCGGCCATCGGCGCCGACGACTTCCAGCGCCCGCTGCAGCAGCGCATGCGTGCGCGCCCTCGCAGGGCTTTCGTTCCAGACGAAGTCGCGGCGCGTCGCCGCCGCCAGCTCCGCGAGGAAGGCTTCGAGCGCAGGCCTCATCCGGCTGCCGCCGGCCTCGCCGGCAAGTGCGGTCGTGGCCAGGAACGCCCGTCCGCTGTCGAGCGTGCCGTGGCCGCACAACACCGGCACGTGGCTGCCGATCGTCGACGGCAGCCGACTCAATTGCTGCAAGGTCCTGGCTTCGCGCGCCACCGCTTCGTCGGCCGCCGCGGTGAGTGCCATCTTGACCACCACTGCGGGCTGGCCAGGCGTTGCCGCCTGCAAGTAGATCGTGGCCTTCTGCAGCGCGCCCGGAGAGCCGCAGTACACCGCTGCGCAGTCGGTGCGAACGCCCCACTGCCGTGCCCAATTCGCTGGCAGCGGCAGCGTGATCCGGCTCGCGCCCGGGCGGCGTACGCGCCTTGTCGCGGCTGCCGCCAGCGCGAGCCAGCGCTTGGCGGGCCGGCCGAAGAAGAAGCGGATGGCACGCGCCTGGCGAGCCAACCCGACATCGGCGACGAACAACGCCCGCGCGCGTTGCGCGAACAGCACCGTCCCGGACACGCGCTCGGTCGCGGTCGGCACGGCCGGCACCAGCGCCGCCAGGATCAGGTCAGTGCGAAACACGGCCACTGCCCTTCTGGCACGGCTGGCCGCAGCCGGCGCAGGGCAGCGCGAGGCGCGCGCCGCCAGCCGCGCAGCCGATCCACCGCACCGCCCAAGGCCGAACTGCTGCCGAAGATGCCCGCGAGTCCATGCCCGCTCAAGCTCGCATCAGCGCGCGCAGCCGGATGCCGACGAACACCGCCTGGAGCAGCGCAGCGGTCAGCAGGCTCAACACGTTGCCGAGCGCCGCGCCGTCCATCCCCATGCGATCGATCAGCCACAGGCCGATCGTAAAGGTGACCCCGCTTGCGCCGAGATTGCTGAGGAAGCCGGCGCGCGCGTCCGCCATCGCCAGCGAGTACGCGCCCAGGATCGCCCCGATCACCGCGAACGCGGTGCCGAATGCCAGCACGCGCAGCATGCCCGCCGCATGGTCGTACCGGCCGCCGTAGATCAGGTGCAGCAGGTCCTCGGCAAACCAGCCGATCAGCCCGAGGAACAGCACGGTGCCGACCGCGAACAGGCCGCACACGCCGACGATCTCGCGCCGCAGCGCCGCCGGGCCGCGCTGGCGCAGGATGGCAGTCGCGCTGGTCGGCAGGTAGTTGCCGACGCTTTGCACGACCAGCCCGACCGCATTGAGCAGGTTCTTGCAGGCGACGAAGGTGGCGACCGCCGTGGCCCCGAGCGGCAGCATCAGCAGTGGATACACCTGCCCGGCGCCCCACAGCACGCACACTGTGAGCACCAGCCACTTGGCCAGCGGCCATTGGGTGGCGGCCAGCGCCGCCAGGCTCAGGCGGGTTTCGAGCGGCCGCCGCGGCAGCCGGCGCCACGCGGCGCCCACCGCCAGCAGCGAGGTCGCCCCCATCACGACGAAGGCGATGCGGGCGTCGACATGTGCCCACCACGCCAGCACCCCGAGCAGCAGCACCTGCGCGCCATAGCTCAGCACGTCGTTCGCCAGCGCCTGGCCGATTTCGAACCGCCCGTACCAGTAGCGTCGCGCCGTTTCCTGCAGCGCGAAGCAGATGAAGTAGAACGCCGCGGCGGCGGCCAGGCCGAAGTCGGCAAGCGCCAGTGGAACCGCCGCGACGAACACCGCCGCGCACAGCCCGGCGATCAGCCAGTGCGCGCGCAGCAGGCCATGCAGGCGCGCCGCCTCCTGCACGTCGGATTCGCCGACGCTGAGCACGTTCATCGGCTGCGTCAGCGCGGCGCGGTGCAGGTTGGCCAGGAACAGGCAGATCAGGAACGCCACCGAGTAGATGCCGAATGCCTCCACCGGCAGCGTCCGCGCGAGGATCACGGTCGTCAGGAAGTTGCAGCCGGAAACGACCGCCTGATCGACCAGCGCAAGTGCCCGCCGGTCGCCAATGCGGCGACCGATGCGAGTGGAGAACGCGGCACGCAAGTCGGAACCCGGAGAGCGACTGCCGGCGGCCTGCGCGACCGCCTCGTCGGGGCCTTGCGGAGCAGGACCCATCGGCGATGCGGCGTGCGGGGCCGTCAGCCCGGCAGCGCCACCCTCACCATTCGGTGCCGCGGAACTGGCCGTGCGCGTGCTCGGGGTCGAGCGCCTCGATCCGCGCGGCCAGGTCGTAGTCGGCCGCGGCCATCTCGCGCACCAGTTCGGCGAAGTCGATCGTCGGCCGCCAGCCCAGCCGCGCGCGCGCCTTGGCGGGGTCGCCCAGCAGCGTGTCGACTTCGGTCGGGCGGAAGTAGCGTGGGTCCACGCGCACGATCACGTCGCCTGGCCGGCACTGCGCCTGCTCGCCGCTGACCGCCTCGACCACGCCGATCTCGTCGCTGCCCTGGCCTTCGAAGCGCAGCGCGATGCCCAGCTCGGCCGCGGCGGCGGTGACGAACTCGCGCACGCTGTGCTGCTCGCCGGTGGCGATCACGTAGTCGTCGGGCACCGGCTGCTGCAGCATCAGCCACATCGCCTCGACGTAGTCGCGCGCGTGGCCCCAGTCGCGCAGCGCCGACAGGTTGCCCAGGTACAGGCAGGGCTGCAGGCCAAGCGCGATCTTGGCCAGCGCGCGCGTGATCTTGCGGGTGACGAAGGTCTCGCCGCGGATCGGGCTCTCGTGGTTGAACAGGATGCCGTTGTTGGCGTGCAGCCCGTAGGCCTCGCGGTAGTTGATGGTGATCCAGTACGCATACAGCTTGGCCACCGCGTAGGGGCTGCGCGGGTAGAAGGGCGTGGCCTCGGTCTGCGGCACCTGCTGCACCAGACCGTAGAGCTCGCTGGTGCTGGCCTGGTAGTAGCGCGTGGTCTGCTCCATGCCCAGCAGCCGGATCGCTTCCAGCAGCCGCAGCGCGCCGATGCCGTCGGCGTTGGCGGTGTACTCGGGCTGCTCGAAGCTGACCGCCACGTGGCTCTGCGCGGCCAGGTTGTAGATCTCGTCGGGCCGGATCTGCTGCACCAGCCGGATCAGGTTGGAGCTGTCGGTCAGGTCGCCGTGGTGCAGCACGAAGGGCGTGCGCCCGGCGTGCGGGTCGCGGTACAGGTGGTCGATGCGCTGGGTGTTGAGCAGGCTGGCGCGGCGCTTGATGCCGTGCACCTCGTAGCCCTTGGCCAGCAGCAGCTCGGCCAGGTAGGCGCCGTCCTGGCCGGTGATGCCGGTGATCAGCGCGCGCTTCGGGGTGGTGCGATCAGCGGACGCAAGCGCGCCGGGAGGCGGGGATGAAGGCATGGGCAACGAGGGTCCTGGGTTGCGGGTGCGGCCTGCGGGTCGCAGGCGGCCAATGCCCGGCGATGAGTGAAGGGCAAGGCGCCGAGTATTCCATCGCTGCGGCCGCCGGCCGCCGAACGCAGCGCAGCCGCGCTGCGGGAGCGCGGGAAATTGCCGTTCACTGCCGGCGTGCGCCGAGCCAGCCGCAGCCAGCCGGGCAGACGACGACTTCGAGGCGACGCCGGCCGAGGGGCCTGCACCGACCCGGCCGGACAGGGCGGCTGCGAACAGCGCCGCCGCGCAGCGCTGGGGCACGGCAGCGCCAGACGCGCGAAGGGCGCCCGCAGGCGCCCTTCAGGCAGTTGCATGCGGCCTCGAGGGCCGCCGCAGGCTCAGGCGGCCTGCGCGGCCGCGCGCCGCCGGCGCAACATGAAGCCGATCACGCCGATCGCCGCCAGCGCCATGCCGTAGGCCTCGGGCTCGGGCACGACGGTGACGTTGCTGATCTCGATGGCGTTGCTGCTCGGGCTCTTGAAGGTGATGCTGTTGATGGTGTCACTGCCGGTGGCCGTCAGCGTCACGTAGTACGCCTTGTTCTGATCGCCGTCGCGAGCGAAGCCGCCGGCGTCAGCGGCGATCGCCGCTGCCGAGAAACCGAGATCGGCCGACGAGATCTCGACGTCGAACGCGTTGTAGTCATCCGGCGAGCCCCACAGGAAGCTCACTGCGGTCGTCCCGGCCGCAAAGCTCAGTGTCGCAGCAGTAGGAGTTCCTCCGTTATTGGTGTTGCTCGGCCCGGCAGCGAGCCAGTCGCCTACGGTGGAAATCACCGGGGACGCGTTGTATGGAATTGCCGCCGCCGGCAGCGCATTCGCGGAATAGATCGCACCGCCGCTCACGTTCGCCGATGACAGCGTGATGAAGCTCGGGCCGAGCGACCCGGCGCTGATCGTCACCCCTGCCTGCGCGCCGAAGGCCAGCATCAAGCCGGCGGTGGCTGCCATCCCCTGAATCAACTTGCTCATCTGCCCTCTCCCGGCGGCTTCGGCCGCACTATGTGACCAACTGGTGAGGCGATTCTCGGCGCACGGGGCTGCAGGGCAATCCCCGGTTCAGGGGGGGGCGCGTCCACCCGGCGCGATCGCCGGCGGCAGCGCGGCGGCAACCAACTGCACCGCCACCGGCCGGTCGGACGCCACCGCGCAGCGCCAGCCGGCGCCCGCGCCGCGCAGCAGGCGCACCCAGCCTGCGCCGGCGACACCCGCCGCCGCCCGATGCCAGCCACGCGGGGCCGGCAGCGGCAGCGCGATCCCGCCCGGCGACACCGCCAGGCCGACGCCGAGCAGCTTGAGCAGCGCCTCCTTGCGCACCCACGCGGCCGCGAAGCCACCGGCCGCGTCCTCGGCAGCCGGTCCGCCGGTAGCGCCCGGCGCGCCCGCGCGGCCAGCCGCCCGCACGGCGGTGCTGCCGGGCGCGTCCCGGTAAGGCGGGCCGGCTCCGACCCCGTCGGCGGCAACGCCGCCTGCAGCGTTGGGGCCGGCGAGCGCGCGGCGCTCGTCCGGATGCAGCGCCGCGGCCCACAGCGCCGCGTCGATCGGCAGCGGCGGCAGCCGCTCGACGTCCACCGCGACCGCGCCGCCGCGGCGCAGCGCCACCGCGGCGAGCCCGGCAGTGGCGCTGCGCGCCAGGTGCAGCCCGCCACCGCCAAAGCGTTCGGCCGCCAGCACGCCGAGCGCGCGCGCCGCGGCCCGCGCCGCTTCGATACGCGCATCCGGCACCGGCTGCAGCAGCACGACGATCGCGCCGCGCTCGAGCCAGCGCGCCGCGCCGCGCCAGTCGGCGGCCGCGTTTACCCGCGCTAGCACCGGGCAGGCCTGCCTCGGAGCCCGCCGCTGCCGCGCCCCGCGACCGCGCGGCTCGAGAAGGTTTCAGCGCGCCAGACGCGACCGGAGTGCGGGGGTCGACCCAGCAGCGCGGCCACGCCGATGCACTGGGCCACGCCGCCCTGCGCGAATGGCACGCTCTTCACCTGCGGCTGCGGCAAGGGCCGGCAGCGCTGAGCCGCACCGCCCCAGGGCGCGCGCGCGTCGTGACCCAGGACGCGCGCACGCGTCGTGCTCGTGATGAATGGCTCCACGCAGCGCTCAGGCCCGCGGCGCGGGGCGGGCCTGAGCGTCCGCCGTGGCGGCGGGGTCGCCGACCCTGGCAGCGGCGTCGCCGGACGCGGGTGCCGGGGCGCGAGCCGCAGCCGCGTCCACGCGTGCGGACCGCTTGCCGGCAGCGGCCCGACCGACACGATCAGCCTGCCGCATCGGCGCGCGTGCCGCTTGCCGGCGCCGGCGCCGCATCGGCCCGGGCCGGCATCGCCGCGTCCGCAGGTGCACCGCCCGCGGCCGGCCACGCGTCGGCCCCGACCACACTGGTGGGCGCCTCTGCGCAGGTCGCTGCCGCGGCGTCGGCATCGGCCGCACCGCTACGCGCTTGGCCGCGTGTCGCCAAGTCGGCGTCGGCCCCGGCCGCACTGGTGGCGGCTTCGACACGGGTCGCTGCGGCAGCGTCGGCGCCGGCGGCGCCGGCAGCGACGCCGCCCGCCGCCCCGCCGGCGCCTTCGGTGGGCCTCGCAGCGGCGGCACCCCCAGCAGGCCTCGCAGCGGCGGACGCATCGCCGTGCGCACCCGAGTGCGCGGCGATCAGCGCCGCCACCTGCGGCGCCAGGTCGGTGCGCAGCGCCTGGTGGCCGCAGTCGAAGGTCTGCACCTGCAGCGCCGCGAAGCGCCGCGGGTCGAAGCCGTTGCTGCGCGCGTGGCGCCACACGCCGACCGCGCGCGCGGTCTGGCGCGACTGGATCAGCCACGCGTGCACGCCGGCGGCGGCCGGCGGCGAGTCGGCCAGCTCGTCGAGCAGCGCCTCCCAGGCCTGGCGCTGCTCGGCGGTGGTCGGGTCGGGCGGCTCCAGCGGTTCGGTGCGCGTGCGCCGCAGCCGCCGCAGCAGCCGCTGCGGCACCGTCTCCGGGTGGCGCAGCGCGCTCAGCAGCATCCGCCGCGCGTACGAGCGGCGGTGCAGCCGGGTGCCGGCCGGCTCGTAGGTGTCGAGCAGCCACAGCGGCAGCCGCGCGCGCGCGTCGGGCCCCAGCGCCTGCAGCAGCTGCAGGCCGAGCACGCCGCCGACCGAGTGGCCGGCGATTCCCGCCAGCCGCTGCTCGCCCAGGTCTCGCACCGCCTGGCGCAGCCGCGCGGTCAGCGCCGCGAGCCGCGGCGGCTGCGGGCTGAGCGCGAGCATCGCGTCGGTGTTGGCGATCGCCACCGCGCTGC